>VFQP010003522.1_pt1 | contig 15809 bp, 12 predicted proteins | sample 3512351 | NCBI WGS metagenome assembly VFQP01 (sample SAMN10412372, study PRJNA504923) | tailings metagenome | isolation source: Relicate 1 Philex TSF1 revegetated site | place: Philippines: Tuba, Benguet | collected 2017-08-29 | reverse complement strand
GATCGTGCCCACGTTCACGTGGGGCTTGGTGCGCTCGAACTTACCCTTTGCCATGGCTCAAACCTCAAAACGAATCGAATGGGGGGATGGATCAGGACTTCTTGATCACCGCGTCGGCGATGCTGGTCGGCGCTTCGGCGTAGTGATCGAACTCCATCGTGAACGTGGCGCGGCCCTGCGACATCGAGCGGAGGCTCGTGGCGTAGCCGAACATCTCGCCGAGCGGCACGAGGGCGTTGATCACCTTGCCCGACGGACTGTCGTCCGAACCCTGCAGCAGGCCGCGACGACGGCTCAGGTCGCCCATGACGTCGCCCATGTAATCCTCGGGCGTCACCACCTCGACCTTCATGACGGGCTCGAGCAGGACCGGATTGGCCTTGTTGAAGCCTTCCTTGAAGCCCATCGAGCCGGCGATCTTGAACGCCATTTCGTTCGAGTCGACCTCGTGGTACGAGCCGTCAACGAGCTTGATCTTGATGTCCACGACGGGGTAACCCGCCATCGGACCGCTCGTCATCGCCTCGCGGATGCCCTTGTCGACCGCCGGAACGTATTCCTTCGGGACCGAGCCACCGACCGTGAGGTTCTCGAACACGTAACCCGCGCCACGCTCCTGCGGTTCGATCTCGAGCACGACATGGCCGTACTGGCCCTTGCCGCCGGACTGGCGGACGAACTTGCCGTCCTGCTTGACCGCCTTGCGGATCGTCTCGCGGTACGCGACCTGCGGCTTGCCGACGTTGGCCTCGACGTTGAACTCGCGGCGCATGCGGTCGACGATGATGTCCAGATGCAGCTCGCCCATGCCGGCGATGATCGTCTGGCCCGACTCTTCGTCCGAACGCACGCGGAAGGAGGGATCTTCCTGGGCGAGGCGCGACAGCGCGATGCCCATCTTCTCCTGGTCCGACTTCGTCTTCGGCTCGACCGCCATCGCGATCACCGGCTCCGGGAACGTCATGCGCTCGAGCGTGATGACGTTGTCCTGCGAGCACAGCGTGTCGCCCGTCGTGACGTCCTTCAGGCCGACCGCGGCGGCGATGTCGCCCGCGCGGACTTCCTTGATCTCGTCACGCTGGTTCGCGTGCATCTGCAGGATGCGGCCGATGCGCTCCTTCTTGCTCTTGACCGGGTTGTAGACGGTGTCGCCCGAGTTCAGAACGCCCGAATAGACGCGGAAGAACGTCAGCGAACCGACGAACGGATCGGTCATGATCTTGAACGCGAGCGCCGAGAACGGCTGGTCGTCCGCGGCGACGCGGCTCGACTCGTTCTCGCTCTCGTCGATGCCCTTGACCGGCGGACGATCGATCGGCGACGGCAGCAGCTGCACGACACCGTCGAGCATCGCCTGGACGCCCTTGTTCTTGAACGCGGTACCGCAGAACGCGGGGACGATCTCGACACGCAGCGTACGCTCGCGCAGTCCCGAGACGATCTCTTCCTCGCTGAGGTCACCCTCGTTGAGGTACTTGTCCATGAGCTCTTCGGACGCCTCGGCGGCAGCCTCGACCATGAACGCGCGCGCAGCCTTCGACGACTCGACAAGGCTCGCCGGGATGTCGCGGTACTCGAACGTCGTGCCCTGCGAGGCGACATCCCAGTGGATGGCCTTCATCTTGAGCAGGTCGACCACGCCCTCGAAACCGTCTTCGGCGCCGATCGGCACCTGCATCGGAACCGGGTAGGCACCGAGGCGCGACTTCAGCTGCGCGATGACCTTCTCGAAGTTCGCACCGGTGCGGTCCATCTTATTGACGAACGCGAGGCGCGGCACGGCGTACTTGTTCGCCTGGCGCCAGACGGTCTCGGACTGCGGCTGCACGCCACCGACCGCGCACAGCACGAACACCGCGCCGTCGAGCACGCGCAGCGAACGCTCCACCTCGATCGTGAAATCGACGTGGCCGGGGGTGTCGATGATGTTGAAGCGGTGCTCGGGCAGGGACTTGTCCATGCCCTTCCAGAACGCGGTCGTCGCGGCCGACGTGATCGTGATGCCGCGCTCCTGCTCCTGCTCCATCCAGTCCATGGTCGCAGCACCCTCGTGAACCTCACCGATCTTGTGGTTCACGCCGGTGTAGAAAAGGATGCGCTCGGACGTCGTCGTCTTGCCGGCATCGATGTGCGCCATGATGCCGAAGTTGCGATAGCGCTCAATGGGGGTGTTGCGAGCCACGGTCTTTCACCTCAAAAAAACGGGATTACCAGCGGTAATGCGAGAACGCCTTGTTGGCTTCCGCCATGCGGTGCGTCTCTTCGCGCTTCTTCACCGCGCCGCCACGGCTCTCGGCCGCGTCGACGAGCTCGGCTGCGAGCTTGCGCGGCATCGAGTTCTCGCCGCGCTTGCGCGCCGACTCGATCAGCCAGCGCATCGCCAGCGCCATGCGGCGGGCCGAACGCACTTCGACGGGGACCTGGTAGGTCGCACCACCGACGCGGCGCGACTTGACCTCGACGGCCGGCGCGACGTTGCTCAGCGCCTTCTCGACGACGCTCACCGGCTCGGCGTGCTTCTGGCCGATCTGGTCGAGCGCACCGTAGACGATCTTCTCGGCCACGGACTTCTTGCCGCTCTGCATCACCATGTTGATGAAGCGAGCGATCGTGTCGCTGCCGTGCTTCGGATCGGGCAGCGTGGTACGACTGGGATTGGAGCCTTTACGCGACATGGTTCAAGCCTTGCTTGGTTGTGCTCAGGACTTCGGACGCTTGGCGCCGTACTTGGAACGGCTCTGGCGACGCTTGGTCACGCCGGCCGCATCGAGGCTGCCGCGCACGGTGTGGTAGCGCACACCCGGGAGATCCTTGACGCGACCGCCGCGGATCAGCACCACCGAGTGCTCCTGCAGGTTGTGGCCTTCGCCACCGATGTAGCTGATGACCTCGAAGCCGTTGGTCAGGCGAACCTTGGCCACCTTGCGCAGGGCCGAGTTCGGCTTCTTCGGGGTCGTCGTGTAGACGCGCGTGCAGACGCCGCGACGCTGCGGGCAATCCTGCAGGGCGGGCGAAGCGCTCTTGTACGTCTTCGGGGAGCGCGGCTTGCGCACCAATTGATTGACAGTCGACATGCGATATGAGCCCTAAGAAACAAAAGACAGGCCGAGTGAACCCGGCCTGCCCAGAAGCGGGAGTTTAACGTCCAGGCGAAGACACCGTCAAGGCGCCCCACCCCACGTTCGCATCCATTCGCTCGAACACGAGGCCGCTTCCAGCAGCCTCTTTTCGATGTAAGGTCTTCAACCGGCCGAGGCCGGGGTCACGCTCAGTGCGAATCACCGTCGTCGGCGAACGCTTCGGCCACCGAAGCGGCCCCGAGCGTGGCCCGCTCGGAGTCGGTGAGCTCGCCCTGCAGACTCCGACGCTTGGAGTGGTAGGCGAGACCCGTTCCAGCGGGGATCAAGCGCCCGACAATAACATTCTCCTTCAGGCCGCGCAAGGTGTCGCGCGTTCCACGGACGGCCGCCTCGGTCAGCACGCGCGTCGTCTCCTGGAACGACGCCGCCGAGATGAACGACTCGGTCGCCAGCGAAGCCTTGGTGATGCCGAGCAGGACCGGCAGGTACTCGGCCGGACGCTCGTCGCGGGCCAGCGCACGCGCGTTCGCATCCAGCACGCGCAGGCGGTCGGCCTGCTCGCCACGCAGGTAGCGCGTGTCGCCGGCGACCGTGATCTCGACCTTGCGCAGCATCTGGCGAATGATCGCCTCGATGTGCTTGTCGTTGATCTTCACGCCCTGCAGGCGGTAGACGTCCTGGATCTCCTTGGTCAGGTAGACCGCCAGCGGCTCGACGCCGAGCAGACGCAGGATGTCGTGCGGATTCGGCTCGCCGTCGACGACCGTCTCGCCCTTCTCCACGTGCTCGCCCTCGAACACGATGACCTGGCGCCACTTCGGGATCAGCTCCTCGTGCTCGTTGCCGTCGGAGTCCTTGATGATGAGGCGCTGCTTGCCCTTGGTGTCCTTGCCGAAGCTGATGATGCCCGAGCGCTCGGCGAGGATCGCCGGCTCCTTGGGCTTGCGTGCCTCGAACAGGTCGGCGACGCGCGGCAGACCACCGGTGATGTCACGGGTCTTGGACGTTTCCTGCGGGATACGCGCGACGACGTCGCCAACGCCGACCTCGGCACCATCCTGCAGCGACACGATCGCACCGGCCGGCAGGAAGTACTGCGCGGGGATGTCGGTGCCGGGCAGGCGCAGCTCGCCGCCTTTCTTGTCGACGAGGCGGACCATCGGGCGCAGGTCCTTGGCGGCGACGCCACGACGCTTCGGATCCGTGACCACCGAGCTCGCGAGACCGGTCAGCTCGTCGACCTGCTCCTGGACCGTGATGCCGTCCTGGAAGTCGATGTAGCGGATGACACCGGCCACTTCCGACACGATCGGGTGGGTATGCGGATCCCACTTGGCGATCGTCTGGCCCGCCTTGATGGACGCGCCGTCCTTGACGTCGATGACCGCGCCGTACGGCACCTTGTAGCGCTCGCGCTCGCGGCCGTGCGCATCCATGACCGACAGTTCGCCCGAGCGCGACACCGCCACGAGGTGGCCGTTGTTGTGCTGGACCGTCTTGAGGTTGTTGAACTTGACCGCGCCGGTCGTCTTGACCTGCACGTTGTCGACCGCCGCCGCTCGCGACGCCGCGCCACCGATGTGGAAGGTGCGCATCGTCAGCTGCGTGCCGGGTTCGCCGATCGACTGTGCGGCGATGACGCCGACCGCTTCGCCGATGTTGACGAGGTGGCCACGCGCGAGGTCGCGGCCGTAGCACAGGCCGCACACGCCGAACGTCGCTTCGCAGGTGATCGGCGAACGCACGAGCACCGACTGCACGCCGGCAGCCTCGAGCCTCTCGACGATCTTCTCGTCGAGCAGCGTGCTGCGCGTGACGATCGGATCCTCGTCGTTGCCGGGCGCGAACACGTCCTCGGCGGCGACGCGACCGAGCACGCGGTCACGCAGCGGCTCGACGACGTCACCACCTTCGACGATCGGCGCCATGGTGACGCCGTTCAGGGTGTTGCAGTCGACCGACGTGACGACGACGTCCTGGGCGACGTCGACGAGGCGACGCGTCAGGTAACCGGAGTTCGCGGTCTTGAGCGCCGTGTCGGCGAGGCCCTTTCGCGCGCCGTGGGTCGAGTTGAAGTACTGGAGGACGTCGAGGCCTTCGCGGAAGTTCGCCTTGATGGGCGTCTCGATGATCGAGCCGTCCGGACGCGCCATGAGGCCGCGCATGCCGGCGAGCTGGCGGATCTGCGCCGCCGAACCACGCGCGCCGGAGTCGGCCATGATGTAGAGCGAGTTCATCGACTTCTGGTCGACCGTCTCGCCCTTGGCGTTGGCGATCTTGTCGACGCCGATACCCTTCATCATCGCCTGCGCGACGAGCTCATTGGTACGCGACCAGATGTCGACGACCTTGTTGTAGCGCTCGCCGGCGGTGACGAGACCGGACTGGAACTGCTCCTGGATCTCGACGACGTCCTTCTCGGCGCTCTCGAGGATCGCCTTCTTCTCGCCCGGGATCTTCATGTCGTCGATGCCGATCGAGATGCCCGCGCGCGTCGCGTAGTGGAAGCCCATGTACATGAGCTTGTCCGCGAACACGACCGTTTCCTTGAGGCCGAGCTGGCGGTAGCACGCGTTGATGAGGCGCGAGATGTTCTTCTTGGTCAGCTCGGTGTTGACCAGCGCGAACGGCAGGCCGACCGGCAGGATGTCCACGAGCAGCGCGCGGCCGATCGTCGTCTCCTGGATCGTGGTGCGCTCGCTGCGCTCCTTGGTCACGTCGTCGATGAGCACTTCGTGGATGCGCACGCGCACCTTCGCGTGCAGCGCGACGGCGCGGTTCTCGTACGCACGGCGCACCTCGGCGACGTTCGCGAACACCATGCCCTCGCCCGGCACGTTCTCGAGCGCACGCGTCATGTAGTACAGGCCGAGCACGACGTCCTGCGACGGCACGATGATCGGGTCGCCGTTGGCCGGCGACAGGATGTTGTTCGACGACATCATGAGCGCACGCGCCTCGAGCTGGGCTTCCAGCGAGAGCGGCACGTGGACGGCCATCTGGTCACCGTCGAAGTCGGCGTTGAAGGCCGTGCAGACGAGCGGATGCAGCTGGATCGCCTTGCCTTCGATGAGGACCGGCTCGAACGCCTGGATGCCGAGGCGGTGCAGCGTCGGCGCGCGGTTCAGCAGCACCGGGTGCTCGCGGATGACCTCCTCGAGGATGTCCCAGACGTCGCCTTCTTCACGCTCGACGAGCTTCTTGGCCGCCTTGATCGTCGTGGCCAGGCCACGGCGCTGCAGCTTGGAGAAGATGAACGGCTTGAACAGCTCGAGCGCCATCTTCTTCGGCAGGCCGCACTGGTGCAGCTTGAGCGTCGGGCCGACCACGATGACCGAACGGCCCGAGTAGTCGACGCGCTTGCCGAGCAGGTTCTGGCGGAAGCGACCCTGCTTGCCCTTGATCATGTCGGCGAGCGACTTGAGCGGGCGCTTGTTGGTGCCGGTGATGGCACGGCCGCGACGGCCGTTGTCCATCAGCGCGTCGACCGCTTCCTGCAGCATGCGCTTCTCGTTGCGCACGATGATGTCGGGCGCGTTGAGCTCGAGCAGGCGCTTGAGGCGGTTGTTGCGGTTGATGACGCGGCGGTACAGGTCGTTGAGGTCCGACGTCGCGAAACGGCCGCCGTCGAGCGGCACCAGGGGACGCAGGTCCGGCGGCAGCACCGGCAGCACGGTCAGCACCATCCACTCGGGGCGGTTGCCCGACTCGAGGAAACTCTCGACCAGCTTGATGCGCTTGGACAGGCGCTTGAGCTTGGTCTCGGAGTTCGTCGCGGCGATCTCCTCGCGCAGGCGGATGAGCTCGGCGTTGAGGTCGATCGTCTTGAGCAGCTCGTAGACGGCCTCGGCACCCATGCGGGCATCGAACTCGTCGCCGTGCTCCTCGACGGCCTGCAGGTACTGCTCCTCGTTGAGCAGCTGGCCGCGCTCGAGCGCGGTCAGGCCCGGATCGATGACCACGTAGGCCTCGAAGTAGAGGATGCGCTCGATGTCGCGCAGCGTCATGTCGAGCATGAGGCCGATGCGCGACGGCAGCGACTTGAGGAACCAGATGTGCGCGGTCGGGCTGGCCAGCTCGATGTGGCCCATGCGCTCGCGACGCACCTTGGCCAGCGTCACTTCCGTGCCGCACTTCTCGCAGACCACGCCGCGGTGCTTCATGCGCTTGTACTTGCCGCACAGGCACTCGTAGTCCTTGATCGGGCCGAAGATGGCCGCGCAGAACAGACCATCGCGCTCCGGCTTGAAGGTGCGGTAGTTGATGGTCTCGGGCTTCTTCACCTCGCCGTAGGACCAGGAACGGATCAGGTCCGGCGAAGCCAGCGCGATCTTGATGGCGTCGAAATCGAGCGTCTGGCGCTGCTGGTTGAAGAGGTTAAGCAGGTCTTTCATGGGATGCTCCGGGAATCGGGAATCGGGATTTGGGAATCGATCAGAGCGGGGAACCGGGCTTGGCGGGAGTCGATGCCGGCGGCAGGCGCCGCTTCAACGATTCCCGATTCCCGATTCCCCATTCCCAGCTCCTCAGTGCTCTTCCAGCTCGATGTTGATCGCCAGCGAACGGATTTCCTTGACCAGCACGTTGAAGGACTCGGGCATGCCCGCGGCCATCTCGTGGTTGCCGTCGACGATGTTCTTGTACATCTGGTTGCGGCCCTGCACGTCGTCGGACTTCACCGTCAGCATTTCCTGCAGGGTGTAGGCCGCGCCGTAGGCTTCCAGCGCCCAGACTTCCATTTCACCGAAGCGCTGGCCGCCGAACTGCGCCTTGCCGCCCAGCGGCTGCTGGGTGACGAGCGAGTACGGGCCGGTCGAGCGCGCATGCATCTTGTCGTCGACGAGGTGGTTCAGCTTCAGCATGTACATGTAGCCCACGGTGACCGGACGATCGAATGCCTCGCCGGTGCGGCCGTCGAACAGCGTGGTCTGGCCCGACTCGGGCAGGTCCGCCAGCTTCAGCATGGACTTCAGCTCGGCCTCGTCGGCACCGTCGAACACCGGCGTCGCCATCGGCACGCCCGTGGTCAGGTTCTTCGACAGCGCGAGGATCTCGTCGTCCGTCAGCTGCGACAGGTCCTCACGCAGCGAACCGCGGATGGCCTTGTCGTGGTTGTAGATCTGGTCGAGGAAGTCACGCAGTTCCTTGACCTTGCGCTGCTCGTCGAGCATGCGCTGGATCTTCTCGCCCAGGCCCTTGGCGGCCCAGCCCAGATGGGTTTCCAGCACCTGCCCGATGTTCATGCGCGAGGGCACGCCCAGAGGGTTCAGCACGATGTCGACCGGGCGGCCGTCAGCCATGTAGGGCATGTCCTCGACCGGCTGGATCATCGAGATCACGCCCTTGTTGCCGTGGCGGCCGGCCATCTTGTCGCCCGGCTGGATGCGGCGCTTCACGGCCAGGTAGACCTTGACCATCTTGAGCACGCCCGGAGCGAGGTCGTCGCCGGCGGTGATCTTGGCCTGCTTCTCCTTGAAGCGGCGGTCGAACTCCTCGCGGTGGCCCTTGATCTGCTCCTGCGCGCGCTCGAGGAACTCGGCCGCGTCCTCGTCCTTCATTCGGATCGAGAACCACTCGTCCTTCTTGAGGCCGTCGAGGTAGTCGTTGGTCAATTCGCCCTTCTTGAAGCCGTTCGGGCCGCCGTTGGCGACCTTGCCGACGATCGACGTGCGCAGTCGCGCGAAGATGGCGCCTTCGAGGATGCGGAACTGGTCGTCGAAGTCCTTCTTGATGCGCTTGATCTCCATCTCTTCGATCTGGCGCGCACGCTTGTCCTTCTCGATGCCGTCACGCGTGAACACGGTGACGTCGATGACGGTGCCGTCCATGCCGGGCGGCACGCGCAGCGAGCTGTCCTTCACGTCCGAGGCCTTCTCGCCGAAGATCGCGCGCAGCAGCTTCTCTTCCGGCGTGAGCTGGCTCTCGCCCTTCGGCGTGACCTTGCCGACGAGGATGTCGCCCGCCTTCACTTCCGCACCGATGTAGACGACGCCGGACTCGTCCAGGCGCGCGAGCGCCTGCTCGCCGACGTTCGGGATGTCGGCGGTGATCTCCTCGGGACCGAGCTTGGTGTCGCGCGCGACGCAGGTCAGCTCCTCGATGTGGATCGTCGTGTAGCGGTCTTCCTGGACGACGCGCTCGGAGATGAGGATCGAGTCCTCGAAGTTGTAGCCGTTCCACGGCATGAACGCGACGAGCATGTTCTGGCCGAGGGCGAGCTCGCCGAGGTCCGTCGACGGGCCGTCGGCGAGCACGTCGCCGATCTCGACCTTGTCGCCGACCTTCACGAGCGGACGCTGGTTGAGGTTGGTGTTCTGGTTGGAGCGCGTGTACTTGGTCAGCGGGTAGATGTCGACACCGGCATCGTTCTCGCCGATCTCGCTCTCGTTGACGCGCACGACGATGCGCGCGGCGTCGACCTGGTCGATCTCGCCGCCGCGACGCGCGGCCACGATCACGCCCGAGTCGCGCGCGACGGCGCGCTCGATGCCCGTGCCGACCACCGGGGTCTGCGCACGCAGCGTCGGCACCGCCTGGCGCTGCATGTTGGCGCCCATGAGCGCGCGGTTCGCGTCGTCGTGCTCGAGGAACGGCACGAGCGCGGCCGCGACCGACACGGTCTGCATCGGCGAGACGTCCATGTACTCGATGTTGCTGGCCGGGCGCAGCTCGGACTCGCCGTGCGAACGGCAGGACACGAACTCCTCGACGAAGCTGCCGTCCTTCTTGAGCGGCGAGTTCGCCTGCGCGATGACATGGTCACCTTCGTCGATCGCCGAGAGGAACTCGACGTCGTTGGTGATCTTGCCGTTCACGACGCGACGGTACGGCGTCTCGAGGAAGCCGTACTCGTTGGTGCGCGCGTAGACCGCGAGCGAGTTGATCAGGCCGATGTTCGGGCCTTCCGGCGTCTCGATCGTGCAGACGCGGCCGTAATGGGTCGGGTGCACGTCGCGCACTTCGAAGCCGGCGCGCTCGCGGGTCAGGCCGCCCGGGCCGAGGGCCGAGACGCGACGCTTGTGCGTGACTTCCGAGAGCGGGTTGTTCTGGTCCATGAACTGCGACAGCTGCGAGGAGCCGAAGAACTCCTTGATCGCGGCGGCCACCGGCTTGGCGTTGATGAGCTCCTGCGGGGTCAGGCCCTCCGACTCGGCCAGCGACAGGCGCTCCTTGACCGCGCGCTCGACGCGCACGAGGCCGATGCGGAACACGTTCTCGGCCATCTCGCCGACCGAACGCACGCGACGGTTGCCGAGGTGGTCGATGTCGTCGACCGTGCCGCGACCGTTGCGGATCTCGATGAGCACCTTGAGCACGTCGAGGATGTCCGAGCCGTCCGCGAATTCGCGCACGAGCGACTTGGAGTTCTCGTCGTTGCGGTCGCCGAAGTAGCGGCCGTCGAACAGGATGCCCGGGCCCACGTCTTCCTTGCGGCCGACGCGGCGGTTGAACTTCATGCGACCGACGCGATCGAGGTCGTAGCGCTCGGCCGAGAAGAACAGGTTCTGGAACAGGTTCTGCGCGGCGTCCTTGGTCGGCGGCTCGCCCGGACGCATCATGCGGTAGATCTCGACCAGCGCCTCGAGCGGCGACTTGGTCGGATCGATGCGCAGCGTCTTGGAGATGTAGTCGCCGCGGTCGAGGTCGTTGACCCACAGCGTGGCGATCTTGTCGACGCCGGCCTTGCGGAACGCCTCGAGGTGCGCGTCGGCGATCTCGGTGTTGGCCGCGGCGAGCAGCTCGCCGGTCTTCGCGTCGACGATGTCGTGCGCGAGGATGCGGCCGACCAGATACTCGTCCGGCACTTCCAGCGACTTGATGCCGGCGCTCTCGAGGCGGCGCACGTGGCGCGCCGTGATGCGCTTGGCGGTCTCGACGATGACCTCGTCACCGACCTTGAGGTCGAAGTTCAGCGTTTCGCCACGCAGGCGCTCGGCGACGAGCTCGAGCTCGGCACCGTCCTTCTTGCCCAGGTGGAAGACGTTGTGCTCGAAGAAGATGTCGAGCATCTGCTCGTTGGTGTAGCCGAGCGCGCGCAGCAGGATCGTCACCGGCAGCTTGCGGCGACGGTCGATGCGCGTGAACAGCGCGTCCTTCGGGTCGAACTCGAAATCGAGCCACGAGCCACGGTAGGGAATCACGCGCGCGCTGTAGAGCAGCTTGCCCGAGGAGTGCGTCTTGCCGCGGTCGTGGTCGAAGAACACGCCCGGCGAACGGTGCAGCTGCGAGACGATGACGCGCTCGGTGCCGTTGACGATGAAGGTGCCGGTGTCGGTCATGAGCGGCAGTTCGCCCATGTAGACCTCCTGCTCCTTGACGTACTTGATCGCCTTGACCGACGACTCGCGATCGTAGATGACCAGGCGCACGGTCACGCGCAGCGGCGCGCCGTACGACATGCCGCGCGAACGGCACTCGCGCTCGTCGAAGGCGGGCTCGCCGAGGCGATAGCTCACGTACTCGAGCGCGGCGTTGCCGGAATAGCTCGAGATCGGGAACACCGACTTGAGCGCCGCGTGCAACCCCTTGTCCTCGCGCTGGTTGGGATCACCGTCCAGCTGCAGGAACTCGCGATACGAGTCGACCTGGATGGCGAGCAGGAACGGGACGTCCAGAACCGGCGGACGCTTGCCGAAATCCTTGCGGATGCGCTTCTTTTCAGTGAACGAGTAGGTCATCGTGGGGTACCGCCTCGGAGCTTTGGTCGGCACGGGCTATGCCGACGGGGTTTGAAAGCCGGGAATCGTGATTCGGGATGCGTGGGAGCCTTGTCGTGTCCACGCATTCCGGATCGCGAATCCCGTTCGTGCAACGGACAAAGCCCGGGGGCTCTCGCCCCCAGGCCTGCCTGTTACTGGCCGAGTAACCGACGCAAAGCGTCGCTTACTTGATCTCGACGGTGGCGCCGGCGGCTTCGAGATCCTTCTTCATCTTCGCGGCGTCGTCCTTGCTCACGGCTTCCTTGATGGTGCCGGTCGCTTCGACGAGGTCCTTCGCTTCCTTCAGGCCCAGGCCCGTGATGGCGCGGACGGCCTTGATGACTTCGACCTTCTTCTCGCCGGCCGACTTCAGGATGACGTTGAACTCGGTCTGCTCCTCGACCGGGGCCGCGGCAGCGGCCGGGCCGGCAGCCATGACCGGGGCGGCAGCGGAGACGCCGAACTTCTCTTCGATCGCCTTGACCAGCTCCATCACTTCGATGAGGGTCTTGCCAGCGATGGCTTCGACGATCTGCTCGTTGGAAAGGGACATTGTGATTACCTCGGAAAAATGTACTGGAATGGGATTCTGCGGATCGCGAGCGATCGCGATCAGGCCGTCTCGGCCTCGGGTTCGGCAACCGCTTCGTCGCCGCCACCCTGCTTGTCGGCGATCGCCTTGACGGCGCGCGCGAACATGCTGGCCGGCTCGGCGAGGACACGGGCGAGCATCGCCAGGGCCTGGTCGCGGGTCGGCAGCGAGGCGAGGACCTCGACGTGGCCGGCCGGATACTGCTGGCCACCGACGGCGACGACCTTGGGCTGCAACTTGTCGTTGCCCTTGGCGAATTCCTTGATCAGGCGGCCGGCAGCGCCGGGCTCCTCGGTCGAGAACGCGTACAGCAGCGGACCGACGAGCGAGTCCTTGACGCACTCGAACTCGGTGCCGGCGACGGCGCGCGACGCCAGCGTGTTCTTGACGACTCGCAAGTACACACCGGTTTCGCGGGCCTTCTTGCGCATCGCGGTCAACTGCTCGACCGTGGTGCCTGCGTACTCGGCTGCGATCAGGGAGTGGGCCGAGGCTGCGACCTTTGCCAACTCGGCCACAACTTCTTGCTTCTGGGACAGATTAAGAGCCATTGCACTCCTCCAATTGAACTCCGCTCGCGACTCCTGCCGCTTGCGGTCCTGGGCGCCGCCGGGTCCGTGGCGACGGGAACGCCTGGGGCGTTCCGGTGGTGGCCTCTCTGAGGATCCGTCCAGTCATCCGGAGCAGAAACCTTCCAGCGAGGGGCACCATCTACGCAGGCTTGCGTTTTGAGACCTCGACCTCCGTGGACCGGGACGATCCGTGCAACACGTGCCTCCCTGCTTCCCGGCCCCGAGGCGTCGGTCGCCTGCGGTCTTTGACGGCCGTCCCTGCCGCACGCGGCGGGGACGCCCTCAAAATGTCACGCGTGGCCGCCATGCGACGGCCACGCGCGTTGGATCATCAACGGGTCGGCAGGCTCGACGGATCGATCGCCACGCCGACGCCCATCGTGCTCGACAGCGACACCTTCTGCAGGAACACGCCCTTCGCCGCAGCCGGCTTGGCCTTGACGAGGTCGGCGATCAGCGCGCCGAGGTTCTCGCTCAGCGCGGTCGACTCGAAGGTCACCTTGCCGATCGTGCAGTGGATGATGCCGGCCTTGTCGTTGCGGAAGCGGACCTGGCCCGCCTTCGCGTTCTTGACCGCGGTGACGACGTCGGCCGCGACCGAGCCGTCCTTCGGGTTCGGCATGAGGCCGCGCGGGCCGAGCAGCTGGCCGAGCTTGCCGACGACGCGCATCGCGTCCGGGGTCGCGATGACGCGGTCGTAGTTGAGCTCGCCCGCCTGCATCTTCTCGGCGAGGTCGTCCATGCCCACGGCGTCGGCGCCGGCGGCCTTGGCCGCCTCGGCCTTCTCGCCGGCCGGGCAGAACACCGCGACGCGGACGCTCTTGCCGGTGCCGTGCGGCAGCACGGACGAACCGCGCACGCCCTGGTCGGACTTCTTCGCATCGATGCCGAGACGGATCGCGACGTCGACGGACTCGACGAACTTGGTCTTGGCGCCGTCCTTCACGATCTTGATCGCCTCGTCGAGGGCGTACGACTTGCCCGGGACGACCTTCTCGCGGAGAGCCTTGTAACGCTTGCCGATGATTGCCATTGCCTTAACCCTCCACCACCAGACCCATGCTGCGCGCGCTGCCGGCGATCGTTCGCACGGCGGCATCCAGGCTCGCGGCCGTCAGATCGGGTTCCTTCGCCTTCGCGATGTCCTCGAGCTGCTTGCGCGTGACCTTGCCGACCTTCTCCGTGTTCGGGCGCTTGGAGCCCGACTGGAGACCCGTCGCCTTCTTGAGAAGGATCGTCGCGGGAGGGGTCTTGGTGATGAACGTGAAGCTGCGGTCCGAATAGGCCGTGATCACGACCGGGATCGGAAGACCCGGCTCGAGCTTCTGCGTGGCGGCGTTGAACGCCTTGCAGAACTCCATGATGTTGAGGCCGCGCTGGCCGAGGGCGGGGCCCACGGGCGGCGACGGGTTGGCCTGACCGGCCTTCACCTGCAGCTTGATGTAACCGACGACTTTCTTTGCCATTTCACTCTCTCCGGGTACCAGCGCCTGGGATCAGGCTCCCCATCGGATCGGGAGAATCACGCGTCCCGACATCGCGTATCTCGTTCGCGCGAAAGGCCGCCCGGGGGCGGCCATTGCGGTTGCCCGGCTCGACCGGACAAGGGAGCCGCGCAGCATAGCAGGATTGGCGTCGCCACGGCAAACGATGCCGCGGCGGCGTGGATCAGGCCTTCTCGACCTGGCCGAACTCGAGCTCGACGGGCGTGGAACGGCCGAAGATGAGCACCGCGACGCGCAGGCGACTCTTCTCGTAGTTGACTTCCTCGACGACGCCGTTGAAGTCGTTGAACGGGCCCTCGGTGACGCGGACCATCTCGCCCGGCTCGAACAGCACCTTCGGCTTGGGCTTGTCGACGCCTTCCTGCACGCGCTGCAGGATCGCATCGGCCTCGGAATCCTTGATCGGGAGCGGGCGATCGGCGGTGCCGCCGATGAAGCCCATGACCTTGGCGGTCTCCTTGATCAGATGCCAGGAGTCGTCGTCGATGCGCAGCTTGCGGTCGGAATTGTCCGTCTCGATCTGCACCAGCACGTAGCCCGGGAAGAACTTGCGCTCGCTGCGGCGCTTCTGGCCGCCGCGCATCTCGATGACTTCCTCGGTCGGGACCAGCACTTCGCCGAACTTCTCTTCCATTCCGGCGCGCACGATGCGCTCTTTCAGCGCGCGTGCGACCTGATGCTCGAAGCCCGAGTAAGCGTGAACGACGTACCAGCGTTTTGCCATGTCAGTCTCAGTGTCCGAGCTTGAGCAGCCAGTCCATCACGATCCACTTCAGCATCAGGTCGATGATGCCGAGCACGATGCTGATGATGATCACGACGACGACGATGACCAGCGTCGTGCGCAGCGTCTCGTCGCGCGTCGGCCATACGACCTTGCGCAGCTCGAAGTGCGATTCGGAGATGAACACGCGCAGGCTGCGGCCCGGGCGCGTCAGCGAGCCCACGAAGCCGGCCGCGACGATCGCGGCGAGCAGCAGGACGATGCGCAGCGCCGGCGTCCACTGCCCGGAGAAGTAGTAGAAACCGACGAAACCGCCGACCAGCAGCGCGGCCGCGAGGACCAGCTTGCCGATGTCGGTGCCGCTCATGCTGCCGGCTTGTTCGACCTTGGTGTTCATGCGTTGTGCCGTGAGGGATGCGTGCCGGCCTGAACCGGATGGCACGCCAGGAGGGACTCGAACCCCCAACCTGCGGTTTTGGAGACCGCTGCTCTGCCAATTGAGCTACTGGCGTACTGTTTCAATGACCGGTGTGCAGCGGTGGAACCGGCAGCGGCGACCCGGGTCGCCGCTGCCTTCGTATGTTACTTGACGATCTTGGCGACGACGCCGGCGCCGACGGTGCGGCCGCCTTCGCGG
>VFQP010003521.1_pt1 | contig 15811 bp, 10 predicted proteins | sample 3512351 | NCBI WGS metagenome assembly VFQP01 (sample SAMN10412372, study PRJNA504923) | tailings metagenome | isolation source: Relicate 1 Philex TSF1 revegetated site | place: Philippines: Tuba, Benguet | collected 2017-08-29 | reverse complement strand
GGAATACAAACGTATTCGCCGGAATGCCAAATTACATGATTGCAATGGAGGGAAAGAGTGTTCTTCCAAACCTTAACAAGGTGCTGGCACTGGGTCTGCCTGAACCAGCCAGCTTCTTTTTCCTTTGCAGCATTTGCTTTTATATCCTCTGTCTTGCAATGGGATTAAAACCAGTAGTAGGTATTTTTGGCGGACTGGGGTTTGCTTTTGCTACTTATAACCCGATCATCATCGCTGCAGGACATGTGACCAAAATGTATGCGATCGCTTATATGCCACTGCTAATGGCGGGTCTTATCAGCACATTTGAAAAGCGTTACTGGATCGGGCTGACGCTTTCAACGCTTGGAACGTATTTACTGCTTGGCGCCAACCACCCACAGATCAGTTATTACTTCTTCCTCATCGCAGGCTTTGTTACGATCGCGTACCTTGTGCAATGGATCAAACAAAAAGAATGGAAACATATCGGAATCGCATTCGCCATCACTGCCGTTGCTGCCGGTGCAGGACTATTGACCACATCACTGGCACTGCTGACTTCTACTGAATATGCTAAGACAACTATCAGAGGCGGCACCAATGTTGAGATCCAGGGAGACAGTGTAGTTGCCAATAAAAAAGAAGGACTTGATACAGGATATGCCTTCGAATACAGTCTTGGAAAAGGCGAAGAGCTGACCCTCTTAATGCCCAACGCATTCGGAGGCAGTAGCCGTGCAGCTGCAGATGGAAACTCCCACGTGATCGAAAAACTCACAGGCCGTGGAATACCTGAAGCAAATGCGACTCAACTGGCGGCAAACTTTGGAAAGTTTTGGGGAGACCCCAGATCAAGTGGCGGTGGCCCATTCTATTCCGGTGTAATTATCTGTCTGCTGGCATTAATAGGCTTCATTCTTTATAAGCACCCTGTAAGATGGGCCTTGCTTGCCGCAGGAATATTTGGTATCCTCATGGCTATGGGCAAATACCTGCCGGGATTCAATATGTTCCTCTTCGAGCACATGCCATTATATTCCAAATTCAGATCACCCACTATCGCCATGGTGATCCCTCAGTTCATTTTGCCAATGGTGGCAATGATCGCCATGCATCTCGTTTTCTTCCGCGATAAAAGCCAGGAACTACTGAAAACGGATTTTAAAAAAATACTTTATGGCATTGGCGGGCTGGCTGCACTGCTGATAATCCTTTACCTGTTGTTCGACTACGGCTCTCCTGTACTGGACAGCCAGATCATGTCTTACAAGTTTGACCAGAGCGGGTCTGATGAGATCAACCGCCTGATCATTGCCGGGCTTAAAGAAGACCGCCGTGGCCTGTTTGGCGGCCAGCTCTTGCGCACACTCGGCTTTATGGCCCTCGTTATTGGCGTCCTCTGGCTTTATATGAAAAATACGCTGAAACCGGTGATCGCTGCTGGAATATTGATCGCTGTATCATTTATTGAAATGGCGATGGTTGACAAAACCTACCTGAATGAAGACAATTATCGCTCAATAGATGAACTGGCAGCTGAAACCGCGACAAAAACGGCAATAGATGAGCAGATCCTCGCAGATAAAGATCCTCACTTCAGGGTTTTTGATGCCGGACAAGGCCGGTTCAATGCAGAAGATTATCATGCACCAACCTTCCACCGTACATTGGGAGGCTATCACCCGGCCAAACTCCGCGTTTACCAGGATCTTATCCAGCGATACCTCTATGGCGAAGACAACAGACAGGTGCTGAACATGCTTGACGCGAAATACATCATCGTACAAAATCCACAGAACGGACAACAGCAGGTCTATACCAACGCTGACGCATTCGGCGCAGCATGGCTGGTGAAAAATGTACAGATCGCTAAAGATGATGTAACCGAACTTCAGTCACTCGGCACAGCCAACCTGAAGGAAACCGCATTTGTACAGGAAGCCTTTGCCAAAAACCTCGTGCAACCACAATGGGATTCTACCGCTTCGATCAAGCTGACGAAATATGATGCTGATGAGATCGAATACAGCTTTGAAGCAGCGACTCCTCAATTTGCGGTATTCAGTGAGATCTACTATCCTCTTGGATGGAATGCATACCTCGACGGCAACAAAGTTGATTATGTAAAAACAAACTATGCATTGCGTGGCATGTCAGTTCCCGCAGGCAAACACACGATCAAATTTGTATTCGAGCCGGCTACCTATAAAAAAGGTGTAACCTTATCACTTATCGGTTCGATCGCTGTACTGATCCTGGTTCTCGGTGGTCTGTTTATGACCTGGAAGCAAAGTAAAAAAAACGCAAAAGCATAACTCGTTTATATTTGACAGAGGGAATTGTTTAAAACAATTCCCTCTTTTTATTTAATCAAACAGCACCCAAATGCCGGTAAAGATCCTGAGCCTGGTTTGGTACAAGGTGCTGCCACCCAAATTTGGCGGGCAGAAAGGGATCGCTCTTTTTAATCAACACCTCTCCCGCTACTGCCAGCTTACCTGCCTTTGCTCTGATGACAATACAGACCCAGGCAATCTTTCTTATAAAGTGCTTCCCTTTCTTCCAACAGGAAAAAAACATGTACTCAACCCGTTCTACTGGTCAAAGATCAGGAAAACAGTTTCGGCAACGGCCCCATCATTCCTGATACTTGAACATCCGTATCACGGTATCGGCGCAATCGTGGCCATCGCTGGTAAAAAAACCGGCCTGATCGTGCATGCACATAATATAGAATTCCGGAGGTTCCGGCAGATAGGAAAATGGTGGTGGAGAATATTGCAGCGATACGAAGAATTCGTTTTCCGGCGGGCAGAACTAATTTTATTCAAGACAAACAGCGACCAGGATTTTGCTGTCCAGCATTTCAAACTGGATAAAGACAAAAGTCTTGTATTACCATACGGGGTCGAGCGGCCTGCAATACCTAAAGACGCTAAAGATCAGGTCCGCAGACAATTTAATATCGCTCCCTATGAAAAAATCCTCCTCTTCGCCGGCACACTGGATTATGAGCCCAATGCAAAAGCTGTAGAAAACATTTACAATGAACTGGCCCCAAGATTAAGAAAGGCGGGGTTTAAGTTCAGAATACTTATCTGCGGAAGAAATAAATTTCCTGCTTTTCAGTACCTGAACGAACTACAGGCTGCAGATATAACTATGACGGGTGAACAGGATTCGATCCTCCCGTTTTTTACGGCTGCCGATGCCTTTATCAACACTACTGTTTTCGGAGGGGGGATACAAACAAAAATACTGGATGCCATCGCGCATGAATGCAATACAGTCAGCTTTTTATCTATGACAGCCGGTATTCCAACAGAAATCTGCCAGCCAAAACTTTTTATTGCGGAAAACCAAAACTGGGACGACTTTGCCCTCCTCACCATCCGTGCAGCCAATCAGCAAAACCACACACCGGAAACGTTTTTTGAGCATTTTAGCTGGAACAACCTGTTACAGCCGCTTATTCGTAAATTGCGCCTGAATGAATGAATCGATATCTCTGCTGATCATTACGTATAATCGCCCCGAAGATTTGCTGGACCTCTTAAAAAGTCTCGCGAAGCAAGCAGACATTTCCCCTCTGAAAGAAGTGCTGGTACTGAATAACGCCAGTACGTTTTCTTATAAAGAAGTAGAACAGTATATTGATCTTCATCCTGAACTAAAAGTTCAATATATTCTTTCCAGCGAAAATCTTGGTGTATCAAGAGGACGCAATAAGCTGATGTCGATTGCGGCCGGAGATCTTCTTCTTGTACTGGATGATGATATTGTTTTCCATACAGACAACAGCCTGCCCCTTATCGCGGGCGTTTTCAAAAAAGATTTCTTTGTAAACGCAAACACCGGCATTATCACGTTCAAAGTGATCTACTACGATACAAAAGAGCAACAGGAAACAGCACTTCCGCATAAACAATTTGAAGAATACAGACATAAGCCCCAATTTCTCACTTCCTACTTCACCGGTTGTTCGCATGTGATCCGAAAAGAATTACTTTCCCAAACCGGGCTCTATCCAACCGATTTCTTTTATGGGATGGAAGAATATGATCTCTCTTACAGAGTGATCAATGCGGGCTATTCTCTGGGATATGATGCAAGCGTAACTTTCGAGCATAAAGAATCTCCCGAAGGCAGGCAGTTGAATTATGAAAAACTGGCTTCACAATGGGTGAATAAATCAAAGGTTGCAAGAAGGTATCTACCATTTGTTTACTACGTATCAACGATGGCTGGCTGGAGTTTTGAGTACATCAAAAAAGCAAAAGGCCACTGGGGCACATTTTTTAAATCCTGGGGAAAAGCGCTACAGGCTGGTTTTAAAGAAAAAAGAAATCCTGTAAGTGACAAAGGTTTGGCGTATCTCAAAGAAGTGGGAGCAAGATTATGGTATTAGCGAGGCCGGTTCAATAACTGCCTGCGTAGGTTCCCGCTGATTACGCTGATAAAATACACAGATACGCAGATTAATTTCTGATCACAAACGGCGATCTGCGCGTCTGCGCTATGATCTGCGAAATCAGCGGCAACCTACGCCCGTTAATCAAAGTACCTTATAAAAATGTGGCCGATTACGCAATATTAATAAAGAGTGTCTCAGAAGAAGCATCGTATTGCCACTGTATCCCCACCAGTTTTTCCACTCACCACCAATGCCAGGCCGAAACGAAATAGTCTTAAGCAATAACACCAGTAGATAAACCGGTATAGTAAATAAATATGCACTGAGATGAAAAAGAAACCAAGCAACTCCATACTGCTTCCTGATACGCAGTAAACCAGAGATCATCACCTGCTGTCCTTTTTTATCGGACAAATGCTGATAGCCTTTTACTTTTGAGCCAAAGGCTTCATTTGCAGAAGAACCTTCGAGATGTATTACATTAAGATCTCCATAAACACAAAGAGGAGCCAATTTGCGCAAGCGGCTACACCATTCTATTTCTTCCGAATAAAGAAAGAAATCCTCGTCCAGCAGTCCGGCTTTTTCAATCATGGATTTCTTCACCATCAGAAATGCACCATTGATCCAGTCCACCTCCACCAAGCCGGTCGCTTCCGGCACATTGGTCTTTTTCACTTTTAACTGAAGACCGGCCCACCGGATGAACCTGCCGGTATAAGGCAGTGCCATCAGGTGATTAAGACCTCCTTTCATAAAAAAATTACCGGAGATCTGGGGAGTTCCATCTGCGTTCAGTAATTGAACTCCTGCCGCCGCGTATTCGCTTTTAATGAATCGCTGGTAACAGGTTTCTATTGCATTATTTCTGTTCAGTGTATCCGAGTTCAACAACAATACTATCGGAGACTTTGCCTGACGGATGCCTTCATTGTTGGCTCTTGCAAATCCACTGTTGTAACCCATTTGTATCCATTTCACCGCCGGATAAGCACTAGTGATCAATTGTTCACTACCATCCTGCGAATCATTATCCACCACGATCACTTCGATAGTTGAGGCCGCATTGGTGTAGACCGTATGCAGGCAGTCGACCACCAGCGCCGGGGTTTTATAGTTCACTATAATGATTGAATAATCAGCCATTCCGCAGCCCTTTTCTGTACACAATGAAATGCAGTGTCATCAACAGTTTAGAGAAGAGCCCGTTCTTGACGATTGCTGGCGGAATTCGCTTCTGCCATGCCATCATTTTCTGCAGTACGGGATGTATGGCTCCATCATATCCATATTGTTTTACCGTTGCCGGAGTAAACAACGCGAAATTGCGGATGAAACGCCACCAGTAGTCATACACCAGCATATTGCGTAAACGGCTGATCCCGGTTTTTCCCAGGAAATAAAAATGTTCCGGGATCTCAACCTCAGGAAATCCGTGAACAGATGCCGTTACCTGGTCGTCACCCACTCCAACTTTTATCAAAGATTGATCAATATATACGATCTTATCATCCGTCAGCCTGCGTATATACATATCGATATCCACCAACCATTTCAGTTTTTCATCATAGAAATGCTTTGCATCATTTCTATGCATCACCACACTGGGAGGGCCAACGATGTTGGTAGACAACAAAGTCACCGGTTCTTTCTGCAATTCTTTAAACCGGAATGAAGGCAGGGAAATGTGACGTTCCTCTCCTTTCGAAAACAGTACATTATGATACGCGGAAAAAATAAATGCGCCATCTTTATTGTTCTGCGCGGCTATTGCATACTGCTGAAGTGCATCCGCACCATTGAACCAATCATCATCATGCATCAGTTTGATCCACTCTCCTTTAGCCATGCGGATCGACTGGTTCCAGTTGGATGGCATCCCAAGCGACGGGGTATTTTTTTTATATGCGATGGAAGAAAGACGATCCGTGTATTGGCAGATCAGGTCTTTCACTTCTTCACCCGGGCTATCATCAGAGATCACTACTTCATAATCAGTAAATGACTGCACTGAAATGGAGTCAAGCAATCGCTTGAGAAAATCTACCCGCTTATAAGCGGGAACGCAGATCGATATCAGAACTTGTTTCTCCATCAATGTTGATTCTCTTTTTGTCCTTTGATCTTTTTGATCAATGGCCTGAAGAATTTATATACAAAAAACAGTAAAATATATGACCAAAGAGAGGGATACGCCAGCGCCCCCGAATGAGAGATCCATCTCAGCTTATTACGGAAGGAAATTTTTTCTGTACGTAACCGTTTCAGATAAAATCTTGCGATGTTTTTTTCGTCATTAACATTCACCATAGTTCCGGGCAATGACGACGGCAATTCTTTCCTGTAATGATCATGCCAGTTCATGGTTACCTCAAGCCATCGGTCACCAAAATCACCGCCTTCTGTAAAATGCAGCAGATCGATCTCAAAACTCACTGCTGCCTTATACTTTTTTGATATACGCCAGGAGACATCGATATCATATAAATGAAACCCTTTGAGGAGAGTCTCGTCAAAGGGAATTTCTGTGATGACCTTTTTTGTAGTGCAGAGAAATACGCCATCAAGAGTAACTACCTGCTTTAAAGACGCAAAAGGCGGTTGATCAAAAAACATCTTTTCATTCCTGCCGGAAGGATCACGATGTGTGATATTATAAAGATCATACCGTGGCTCCGATGTCATCCATCCGGCAACCGTTCTGCTTTTATATGTAGCACCTGCAATGCCAACCATTCCAAGCTGTGGATCGGTTGCAAAATAGCCGGCAATCTTTTTGCCCCATTCCTGCGTGAGAAAAGCAACATCTTCGTGTACAAAACAAATAATCGGGAAATTGGCTCTGGACGCACCATCATTGTAGACGGCAGTGATCCCGCGGGATGGCGAAGTGTTGTCAATAATAACAGCTTCCCACGGCACACCAATAGTATTATCTATATTTGATTTAATTTGCGCGGCCAGATGTTTCTTTACCGAGCAAATAACAACTGAGATCATTAAAAATAGCAATATTTACCGGTCGACCTGACCCTGAAACATAATAATTCTATGCAAAATAGCTCATTCACAGGCAATTTAAAAAAAGGAATACTAGGAAGGCTCAGGAAGATGATGAAGAGCGAATACAGCAAAGCAGGTCTGGGCTGGTTAAAAGTAAAAGAGCTAAAACACCTTCCCCCGGGAAAACCACGTAATATCGAGCTGTTCGGCCATACCGTGCATTTTACCACTCCCCCTGAATTTCTGCACGGGCTAAAAGAGATCTTTGAAGAAGAAGTATATCTGCAGGATCTTCCGGAAAATGCTTATGTAATCGACTGCGGTGCTAATATCGGTCTCAGCGTGATCTATATCAAACAACATTATCCCGGTGCGAAAGTAGTTGCATTTGAACCAGACGATACAAATTTCGGTCTGCTCGAAACAAATGTGCGTTCATTCGGCTATTCAAATGTGACCCTCCGGAAAGAGGCTGTCTGGATTGCCAATACCGAATTAAATTTTTCTGATGCCGGTTCTATGTCCAGCAAGATAGAAGAAGCAGGCGGTAGTAAGACAAAAATCGTAAAAGCGATCCGTCTGAAAGATCTGCTTACCCAACGTATCGACTTTCTCAAAATTGATATAGAAGGGGCGGAATACGCGGTGCTGAATGATATCAGAGAAAACCTGCATCATGTACAGAACATGTTCCTCGAATATCATGGCGACTTTAGCCAGAACGGAGAACTGAGCAATATTTTTCAGTGGATACACGAGCAGGGATTCTCTTATTATATCAAAGAAGCAGCAAACGTCTACCCTACGCCGCTAAAGCGCGGGCTACGTGATTGCGGCTATGATGTGCAGCTGAACATCTTCTGCTTCAGAAAATAATTCACAGGCATAAGCTCCCGCAGATTAAGGGCAGAAACGAAGATCATCTCCTGATAGCGGAAAAATATCTGCGGATCTGCACGCCCTCTGCATCCATCAGCGGGAACCTTACGCCAGCCGATCAAAGCCCGGCCCAGATACAATTTACCAGCATTATCTTCTCTATCGGACGAGTACCAACGTTCCTTTACGGAATACCCCCGGTTCACAATTGGTATTTGCCTTGATCATGTAAACATACACGCCGGCCGGCTGTTTTTCTCCACGGAAAGTTCCATCCCAGCATTGATCTTTGCTTTTGGTATAGAATACACGTTCACCCCAGCGGTTAAAGATGCTGAATTCAATGGCATCCACCACACCCCAATATTTAACGCCATAACAATCGTTGAGCCCATCATTGTTTGGTGTAAATGCAGATGGCATCTGATAGCCGCCTTTATTACTGAAATTATCATATTTCACCAGCACAGAATCGTAGTTTTTGCAGCCATTGCGGTCAGCGCCTTCTACAATATACATGGTCGTTTGTCTTGGTGTTGCAACAGGATTTGAGATCAGCGGGTTGCTTAATGAAGCCGAAGGCGTCCACTGATAAGAACGCGCACCGCTTGCAGTAAGCTGTGCACGATCATAACTGCAGTCAATATCATTTGAACGGTTCGCGTTCACGGCCGGCAATGGCAATACATTCAGGCGGGTGGATAAAGTAGCCGATTCTCCGCAAACCGATTCCGTTATCGTAACCTGATAGTTTGTGGATGACAATGGTGATGCATTCGGTGCATTAGCCGAAGGATTGCTTAATCCTGTCGCGGGCGACCACGCATAAATATCGCCACCGGAAGCCAGCAAAGCGATCGAATCATTCAGGCAGATTTGTGACGGAGGTGTAACAGTAAACACGGCATCCGGCCGGATACCTACGGTTACAGACTCTGTATATTCGCAGCTGTTAGCATCTGTTATAACAACCTCGTATGTGGTGGTAGTAACGGGAGAAGCAACAGGAGCTGCGCTGGCAGGATCATTGATAGTATTGGCAGGCGACCAGGCGTATGACACCCCGCCTGTGATCCATAAAGGCGCATTCGTATTTTTACAGATGACCGTATCCTGTTTGACCGAGATCGCCGGTTTACCAAACAGGTTCACCCACACTGTGTCTTTCGCGGTACAGCCAATAGCTGTTGTTCCGGTTACAATATATTGGGTTGAAATAGTTGGTGTAGCTACAGGATTCGCAATGCGGGGATCATTCAGCGATAGCGCAGGCAGCCACTGATATGATTGAGCACCTGTAGCAGTGAGCTGAGCCGTTTTTGCTTCGCAGATCGTCATATCCGCATTTGCAGATACTGATGGAGTTTCAATCGATACAGTAACAGATTCGTTTTGAATTGAAACCGGAGCGAAGGAAATATCATCGATCGCAAAATCATTTCCACCGGAAGTAGGTCTTTTATTTACAATGGCAATTTCCGCTGAAGTCAGCGTACCGGAATTCCACACTACATAGAACTGTGTCCACTCACATTCACGGGGCACTGCATTCAGCAAATGATACACAGTCGTTCCATTGATCGATAGCTGAAGAAGCGCAGGGTTTTGTGTATTAAGTGATTGCACCCAGAATGAGAAGGCATAGTTGGTATTTGGCGCGATTGCTACCGTCTGCTTCCAGACTGCTGCATCCAACACAGTCGTTCCATTGACCATCATCATATTCCCGGTTGCGGTGGTATGATCCCTGCAATTAACAGATACTCCCGGCCAGGTTGCTGAAGGGGTGGTTCCAACAACATATTGTCCTTCCGACGTGGGCACCGGCGCAAATACAAGATCCGTCTGAAAAGAAGTATTACCTGCCGAGAAATCGCCGTTCACAACGAGGTTAGGCCCGGTTTTTTCCGCTGTCAGATAATACGTTTCAGTAGTCAGCGGAGTGATCACCGGTGAAGGCATTTGCGGGTTGCTGATCACAGGAGATGATTGCCAGCAATGACTTAATGATCCGGCAGTATTTAGCGTGATAGAAGATCCGGCACAGATCGTAGTATCTGAAGTCAGTATTACGTCTCCCTGTGTGACGCCAAAACTGATCAGTTTTGCAATAGTGTCCGCACATATCCCGTTGCCTGCAGCATACTTTATCAGATACGTTCCGGCTGAAGCATAGGTATGGAATGGTTCAAGTACAGTGGCCGTATTCCCGTCACCAAAGCTCCAGTAATGATTGTTAGCATTAACCGTGTTGCTTCCGGTCAACTGTATAGAGAGTGGGTCACAAGCTTCCTGGCGCTGGGTAAATTCCGGGTGAGAGGCGTAAGTTGTCACTTCAAAACTATCTCTCGAAGAGCATCCTCCCCGGGATGTTTCAATCCAATAAATACCCGGAGCATTCACAGTAATTGAATCAGTAGTTGCGCCGGTATTCCAGCTATAACTGGCAGGACTTATCGCAGATCCGAGCCTGATCTGTTCACCTCCACAGATCTGTAGCTTTTGCAATGCGCGTTTCGGTAACCCGGCAAGCACTTCTACCTGCCTGCATATCGAAGCCTGTGTTGGCAAACCATCATCTACTGTAAGATTGATATTATAAATGCCGGGCACGTTATAAGTTATCGTGGGTGGCGTGTGCTGGTTTGAGTTGGCAGTACTGGAAGCTGTACAACCTCCAAAGCGGATCCGCGTAATACTGTTATTGCCGACGTTTGTTGTAAATGCATACAAGTCGTCATTCACCCTGAATATTTTGGAGATGGAATGCGGAACATTCATTCCTCCGATATTACCAAGATTGGTGATAACCGGGTTTGAACTGAGATCAGGAAAATTCATCCGGTACATGTTGTGATTTGTTCCATTCACACCAAACCCAATAACCTGATCACAGAACTTCAGCAATATGATATCTCTCAGACCATTTGTATTTCCCACGTTGGACACGCTGGTCGCTACCGGAGTATTCAAAAGTGATGAACCAAAATCAAGCCTTACCAGGCTGCTGTTAAGATTATTATTTGCCACAAACACACGCCAGTTGCCATTATCATTTGTTGCAAAGATTCCGTCGGGATAATTCAGCAATCCAAAACCTCCGATATTAACTGCCGTTGGAGTATTGTCAAAACTGTTGGTAAAATTGAAACGGGTGATCGTATTGTTATACGCATTCACTGTAAGACCGTACCACTCATCTCCCTCTTTGAATACATGCAGATCATGCGGAGATTCCATATTACCGATGTTACCCCAGTTGGTAGCCACAGGGGTGAGATTGGTGAGATCCGCACCAAAATCAAGCTTTAACACTCTGGGCGAATGGCCCGAAGGCAAATAGCCTCCTACAATTATCGCGTACCATTTTCCTGCGTTCTGAACGACCTGTATTCCTTCCGAGCCCCAGGTTGACGGAATGATACCGCCAAAATTTCCCATGTCACGACTGGTAGGAGTATTCAACAAACTATTTCCAAAATCGAGGCGGATCAGTTTTCCCGGATAGTGGTTTATAACAAAGCCATAATAATTATTATTGTAAAGCACATAGTCCATAAATACAGGCTGAGAAAGATTACTTCCCGGATTGCCGAGATTGGTGCCCGTTGGAGCCTGATTGAGATCAGCGACGCAAAAATTCCAGTAGTAGCTGGACGCACCCTGAGATGTATTGGTGATCGTCAGCGGCGTATTAACGCAGATCTGGGAAGGAATGTTAAAATCAGGAACGACAGGCGTTTGTCGTTGCACCTCGCAGGAATCTGCGGTAAATGTACAGGCCGTTGAGGTCCTGTTGATCGTGGCATTACCTCCCAGTCTTCCATTCCATGCGGCATTGCCCTGTTTATTCAGCAGGTTGTCAAATACATAATATCCCAGCAATCCCGTTTGAGTGGTCGGAGAAGGCAGTGAGCCCCTCATATTTGCACGGAGCTGCTGCTGGGTACGGGCCACATTCCAGATCCTTACTTCATTTATAAAGCCAGTGAAATTTTCATTCTCCGTTTGTGGATTGAAATAACCGATCCAGGTTTCCCAGTTATTGGTCACCAGGTTTCCGGTAACAGGTTTTTCATCCATCAGAAATCCATTCCGGTAGAACTTTAAAGTGGCACCATCATAAACCATTGCGACGTGGTAAATCTTGTTTGGGACAACCCTGCAGGTTGGATATACGCCGTGGAAACCGGTCGTTGTTGTAATTGCCGCCCCATACAAACGCAACAGGTAGTTACAATCATTTTCCCGTTGATGTTTGGATACAAGATCTCCCAATCCATTATTGTCTAATGTAGGATTACAGATCGCTTCAATAGTAAGTTTATCGCCGGTGATGTCAAGATCTCCTACACTGACATAGGATGGCTGTGTGGGTGTATAAAGCCAGTTGTCACATGATTGCGAGAAAGCGGGCATTGTCAATCCCATTACGAACAGGAAGATTCCTGAAACGGCACGAAAACACTTGGGCATAGGAAGGCGGTTCAGCTTGGTGGTTTAGATTGCCGAAAGATAATTTAAAAGCCGATAACCTACAAGTAATCAACCTGATATTACATTCAGAAAACGTTCCAGCCCCTTGCGCTTTGCAGGCGTGAGCTCGTAACTCAAATGCACTGTATAGTACTTTTTCAAGTCATATACATCATATGGGTTGGCGTTCACAATTTCATCTATATGATTTAATCCTAATGCATTTGCTTCGTCAAAATCCCTGATAAAATCTTCCGGCAGCGGCTTTGTGCTGACCCACGCTGCAAAAACAAAAGGGAGCCCGGTGATTCCGCGCCATTCGCTTCCCAGGTCGTAGATATAAGTAGAGATCTTCCGCTGCTCAAGGGCACGGTCTCCAATGACAAGTCCCGCCGCGGTGCCAGTGATCTTCCCCCGGTAACTTTCATCTTCCGCCTGTATAATCTCCGGATTGATTCCCCATGACTCTTTCATCAGCCATCGGAGCAGGGCGACAGATGAACGGCTTTGATAATCCAGGTAAACTTTCTCTATCTGATCCAGCGGTACTTCACTGAAAAGACAAACAGAAGCGACTTCACCCTCCGTTCCGATACAGTAATTGCCAACGATATGATATTCCTTTAAAAATGGGATCGCTGCCACAGGTATCAGCCCTACATCCACGTCGCCTTCCAGCAGCATTTGTGCAAGTCTCGCCGGGTAAGCCCCTACCAGGTCAATCCTGCTTTTCATTGGCTCCTGCTCTAATCCGTATACCAATGGCTTTGTATTGCGATAATTGACAATCCCGACTCTAATCTTCTTCAATTCTGTTATTTTTGCCGCAAATATACCCCCCTCCTTCGACTTCATCTTTGGAGGGAAAGTAAAACCTTCTAGTTTAATGGAACTTTCTTCACTTACAGCTATTTCAGCAATCGACGGCCGTTACCGCAAACAGGTACAGCACCTGGATGAATATTTTTCAGAATATGCCCTGATGAAATACAGGGTGATCATTGAAGTTGAGTACCTTCTTTTCCTGGAGAAAAAGAAGTTTGTAAAGCTCACCAATAAGAGCATCAAACATCTTCAGAAAGTAGCAAGCGATTTCGGTCCGGAAGATGCACAGGAAATAAAACAGATCGAATACACCACCAATCATGATGTAAAAGCTGTTGAGTATTTCCTGAAAAACGAGCTGGAAAAAAGTGGCGGCAAACAGGCAAAAGAATGGATCCATTTCGGCCTGACGTCACAGGACATCAACAACACTGCTGTTCCCCTTTCCTGGAAACACAGCATAGAATACGAATATCTTCCTGCAATACTCAACCTGAACACTCAGTTGAAATTACTGGCAAAAGAATGGAAGAACATTCCGATGCTGGCACATACACATGGTCAGCCAGCCAGCCCGACCAAACTCGGAAAAGAGATCATGGTGTTTACCGAAAGGATTCAAAATCAGATCGAACAATTCATAGGCATTCCCTTCACAGGTAAGTTCGGTGGAGCTACAGGTAATTTCAATGCTCATCATATTGCTTATCCAAAAACAGACTGGATCAGATTCGGCAATGAATTTCTCCAGGAGCTTGGATTGAACCGTCAGCAATTCACTACACAGATCGAGCATTATGATAACCTGGCTGCTCATTTTGATTGTATGAAAAGGATCAACAATATCCTGATGGATCTCTGCCGGGATATCTGGTCTTATATCTCCATGGAGTATTTCAAACAAAAAACGAAAAAAGGTGAAGTCGGTTCTTCTGCAATGCCGCATAAAGTAAACCCTATCGATTTTGAAAATGCAGAAGGTAACCTTGGCCTGGCTAATGCGATCTTTGAACATTTGTCGTCCAAACTTCCGGTGTCAAGACTGCAGCGCGACCTGACAGATTCAACTGTATTGCGCAATATCGGCGTTCCGTTCGCTCATACCGTGATAGCGCTTAAGTCGATCGAAAAAGGTTTAGGTAAACTCATCATCAATACCGATAAGATACACGCTTCACTGGAAAACAACTGGGCAGTTGTGGCAGAGGCGATCCAGACTGTGCTGCGCAGGGAAAATTATCCTCAACCTTATGAGGCGTTAAAGGAACTGACACGCGGGAAACAGGCGATTGACAAAACAGCAATCCACCAATTCATTGATGGATTGAAGATTGATAATGAGCTCAAAAAAACGCTTAAAAAGATCACGCCACATAATTACACCGGTGTTAACCCCAATTATTAGGCAGTTATCTGCTGTCGCATAGTTTTTGCCGTCATTCGTTAAAACAGGGCATGAAACACGCAGCAATTATCATCCTTTTCGCAGTGCTCCTCTCTGCCTGCGAAAAGGATGATGATAATAAAACTCCCAATGATCTAGAACTTTCATACGGCCTCTATCGCGGAACATTCCACCGCACCGGCATGGATACGGTAAAAGTTTCGCTGAGTATACAGGCCAACTATTTTGAAGGCTCCTCTGAATCCGGCCGGCTCTATCCGGCTATTTGCCGCGGCAGTTATGCTATTGATGGAAACGGTATTCAATTCCAGGATTCTTGTGTATGGCAGGCGAACTTCGACTGGACGCTTATCCTGAATGGCAGATTTGAATTGTCGAAAAACGGGAATGAGGTTCGTTTAAAAAGAGAGAACGGAAGTTCAACGGATGAATATCATCTTACAAGAATGGCGAGATAAGGGATCAAGATTAAAGGTTGGTGGATTAGTAGTTTTAAAGTTTAAATGTTTAAAAATTTAAGGTCTGCTGTATTACTCTAAGATCCCTTCGGAAAGTGAATAGTACAGAGTTCCGGAGAGAGGGAGGGGTTAAAGTTGGGGGATCTGAGGACTTTGATGGATGGATGGATGGATCTCCCGGCATTTTTCTAAGTGGTGCGGACCAAAGTCGCGGTTAAGCTGCGTACGACGATCACTGACGCGCTTCCTACCCTCAGCTTCGCGCGCAGTTTGCGACGCTTTTTATAAGTCGCGATCGCAAAAAGCACTACTGGCTGGCAGGGTGTTAAGCTGCTTCCGGTAGTGCGCACACGCTTCCCTGGCGTATCC
>VFQP010003519.1_pt1 | contig 15817 bp, 16 predicted proteins | sample 3512351 | NCBI WGS metagenome assembly VFQP01 (sample SAMN10412372, study PRJNA504923) | tailings metagenome | isolation source: Relicate 1 Philex TSF1 revegetated site | place: Philippines: Tuba, Benguet | collected 2017-08-29 | reverse complement strand
AGATGCCTTACATGGACGGTATCGAAGCCACCAGAAAGATCCGCAACGATCTGAATCTCAAGACTCTTCCCATCGTTGCCATGACGGCGCACGCCATGAATGGCGACCGCGAACGTTGCATCGAGGCTGGCATGAACGACTACGTGGCGAAACCGGTCAACGCCCAAACTCTCGTACATACGATCCTTCGTTTCATCGAATCCGCCGAAGAAAGCAAAGCGGTTGAACCCAACCCGGAAGTCAGCGTAGCCGCCCTTGCCCAAGCTCTTGAGCCCGCTCCCGCCGCCACCCCGCAAGCGGCCTCCAGCACGGAAAGCATCAAGAGCGTTATCGACCGCACTCTGGCCGCTCGCCTCACCGACAACGACAAGAGCCTCTTCCAGGGCATGCTTCTCCTCTTCCTCCAGATGGCCCCCGAGCGCCTGGAGAAGATCCAAGCCGCCGTCGCCCGGGGCGACAAAGCCGTCACCGAAAAAGAACTCCGCAAGCTACGCAGCGCCGCTGAGCGCATCGCCGCCGTTCGCATTGCCGACTCCGCCAAGCAGTTGATCACGGCATTGGAGCATGAGGAAAGCGAAAACATCCGCGAAAGCCTCCTGGCCCTCGAATCCCAAATCCGCCAACTCAGCAACCACGTCGACACCCCTGCCGACACCGGTACCCCCAACGAATCCGGCCCCGGCTTCGCCAAAGCCTCCTAGCTCCGTCGCCTTCTACTACGCTGCTGCCTCCCGCACCGCCGCCCAAGCCGCCTCCACATCCTCCCACCTCGTCTGCCAATTCCCGATCGCCAGCCGGATCGCCTGCTTCCCCCGCAACACATCCGGAGAAATCAACGCCCGCCCGCTGTCGTTAACGCGCTCCAGCACCGCCTTGGTCTTCTCATCTCCTGCTTTATGCCGGAAGACGACCAACGAAAACTCCACCGGCGCCACAATCTCCCAGTTGCCATCCGCCACAATCAAATCCCGCAGTCGCTTCGCATTCTCAATATGCTCGTCGATCATCTTGGCAATCCCCTGCCGCCCATAAGCCCGCATCGTGAACCACAGCTTCAACGAACGAAAGCGCCGCCCCAACGGCAATCCATACTCATGGAAATTCAACGCCCGGGGATCTTGCTTCGTACGCAAATACTCCGGCGCCAATGAAAACGCCTCCCTTAGCCACTCCGCGTTCTTACAGTAAAGAACGCTTAAGTCCACCGGCGTCAACAACCACTTATGCGGATTCACCACCAGCGAATCCGCTTCCTCCACGCCGTCCAAGATCCAACGATACTTCTCGCTCACCGCCGCGCTCGCCCCATACGCCCCATCGATATGCAGCCACAGGCCATACTTGCGTGCGATCGCCGCCACCTCCCGCACCGGATCGATGGAAGCCACGCTCGTCGTTCCCACTGTCGCCACCACGCAAAACGGAGCTTTGCCCGCTGCGATGTCCGCCTCTATCGCCTGCTCCAGCAACGAAGGCCGCATCCGGAATTCATCATCCGCTCCGATCATCCGCACGTTCTCTCGCGCAATGCCTGCCGAGTACGCGGCTTTCGGCACCGAACTATGCGCGAATTCACTCGCATAAAACGTCAGCGACCCATCGGCGCACTTATGCCCCTTGCGCACCCGCGCCGCCACAATCGCATGAAACGTGCTCACCGACGCCGTATCTAAAATCTGCCCAAACCAATCCGGCGGCAAACCCATCCAATCCCGCAGCCATCCTAGCGTCACCTGCTCCAACTCCGTCGCCGCCGGCGAACTCTTCCACAACATCCCATTCGAGTTCAACGCCGCGCACAACAACTCCGCGATAATCCCCGGAGGCGCACCCGAAATCGCAAAGTAGCCCATGAAGCGCGGATGATTCCACTGCGTGTTCCGAGGTACGATCTGCTCTTCAAAGTCGGCCAGGATCTCGGCAAAATCTTCTCCCGCCTCTGGACCCTGCTTCGGCAGTACATCGATCAGCGACCCCGGTTCCACCTTCGGCAGCACCGGATAGTCCCTCGAGTTCTCCAAATAATGCGCGATCCAATCAATCGCGGCGTAGCCGTAAGTGCGAAATTCCTCTGGCGTCATTTCCCTTTAGCATCGCGCACCATGCCCGGCAGCCACGCCAGGAACCACTCCCGGAAATCCTGCAGTGGCGCACCTGCCAGCCACCCCGCATCCGGCCGTAAAGGCAGGCCGCGCAAACGCCCCGCCTCCATCAAGCCAAACGGGACGGGAAAGCGGTCGAGCCATTGCATTAGTGCACTCAGGTGCCCCTCCAGCAAAGCCACCCGGTCGGTGTTCCCTTCGAGCAGAGCACGATCCAGAGCCGCCACCAACTCCGGCGCCGCCGCGGCACAAACACTAAAGAATCCATGCGCCTGATGCCGCGCCTCGCGCCAACCTGCATCGTTCCCCAGCACACGGATCCCCTCCAATCCATCCAAATACCCCGGCTCTCCCGCGCCGTCCACAATGCCCGCGTACAAGCACTCACCCAAGAGCCGCCCCGCTGCCTCTTTCGTCAACCGGCTCGTGAAATGCGGCATTTGATACAGGAACAAGGCAATCCGCCCTGGTACCGCCGCCCGGAGCGCGCGAAAGTAGGCTTCCACCCGCTCCTCGGAGTAGGCATAAAAATACGGCGGCATGGCTAAAATCGCCTTCGCCCCGCAGGCCGCCGCATGTTCCGCCAGGTACGCGGTTACCTCTAGCGTCGAGTGCGAAACATTCACCGCCACGGGCTTCTTGGATCGTTTCAGCGCAAAGGCGGTAAAGCGCTCCCGTTCCTCCACGTCGAAATGCACAAAGTTCCCCACGCCACCCAAAAGCAAAATTCCGTCCACGGGGCTCGAATTCAGGAAGTCGATTACCTCCAAGGCAGCGCCGCCATCGATCCTCTGCGCATGCTCCCGCTGGGGCGTCAGGGCGGAGGCGTAAACGCCCACCGGCACGATATCATTGGAATGCGCTGTCATATGCGCTGTGTCGGCCATGCAATTCTCCCCGGAGCTTCCTAATTTAATCAAAGACCGCAGGTCTTTTCTTGCCGCCGGCGCTTTCACCATCGTCAATCCCGACCTTGTTCGCGGTTCGGGCGGCGCCAAGCTCAAGGCCGGCCTCGTCGGTGCTGGTGGTCGCGGCCGCCAAGCAGTCGTCGATTTCCTCACCGCCGACCCCAACGTCGAAGTCACCTCCATCGGCGACCTCTTCGAAGACAAGCTCGAACAAAACCTCGCCTGGCTCAAAGACGCCAACCGCCACCCCCGCACCGCCGACCGCGTCAAAGTCGATGCCGAGCACCGCTTCACCGGTTTCGACGCTTACAAGAAAGTCATCAATAGCGGCGTCGACATTGTGATGCTCTGCACGCCTCCGGGCTACCGCCCCATGCATTTCGAGGCCGCCGTCGAAGCGGGCAAACACGTCTTCTGTGAAAAGCCCTTTGGCACGGACCCCGTCGGCGTTCGCCGCTTCATGGACGCCGCCCGCAAGAGCGAAGAAAAGAAACTCACCGTCGTCTCCGGCGCCCAACGCCGCTTCCAGAAGGAATACGTCGAAACCGTCGACAAGATTCGCGGCGGCGCCCTCGGCGAACTCCGCTCCGCCTATGCCTACTGGATCGGCACCCCCGTCATCCAGCAGCCCAAAGGCCGCGACCCCAAGTGGGGCGACATGACCTGGCAGCACCGCAACTGGTATAGCTACGTCTGGCTCTGTGGCGATCAAATCGTGGAGCAGCACCTCCACAATATCGATGTCATCAACTGGGTCATGGGCACGCATCCCACGCGTGTCGCCGCTACCGGCGGCGCCATCTGGCGTCCCAAGGACGAAATCCACGGCAACATCTACGATCACATCTCCGCCGAGTTCGAATACCCCAACGGCGTAAAGCTCTCCAGCCATTGCCGCCAATTCCCCAAGGGCCTTTACACCAACGTCAGCGAACTTGTCATCGGCTCTAAGGGCAAGAGCAACTGCCGCGACCTCGGGACCAAAGACATCAACCCCTACGTCGCCGAACACCAGGCTCTCATCAAGAGTATTCGCGGCGAAGGCCCACCCATCAACCACGCCATGGCCGTCGCCGAAAGCACGATGACTTGCATCATGGCCCGCGAAAGCGCCTACTCCGGCGAGGAAGTCACCTGGGAACAAATCATGACCTCCCAACTCGACCTGCAACCCAAGGAATTCTCCTACGACGCAAAGATGGACGTCCCTCCCCTCCCCATCCCTGGCCAATACAAGCGCGTCTAGTTTTCCACTTTCCCACCCATCTCCGCATGATGGGTATGCCGGCACTTCTGCATTCCCAATATGCCGCTCAGGCCAAAGCGGCGATCCAACACTGCAAGACTTCCGTCCGCTGGCGCGGTCTCAATACGGGCGGGGGCTGGATCCGCAATCCCTTGGAAGTGCAAGAAAAGTTTGTCGCTCGAATCTATTCCGCCGCCCTTGGTAACTACCGCAGCTTCCAGCACGAGGGCCCCTTTGACCGCCGTGGCTACATTCGCGAAATCGCCCGCCTCGGTCGCGACAGCCAAACCGGCAATTGCTCGGAGCTATCCGGCATTGCCTTCGAGTATCTGGAGAAGAACAACGTACGCCCCATCGATTACTTCGGCGTTTGGCGCGGCGGCTGGAACCACGCCTTTGTCGTACTTAACCGCGACGCCTCCATCCCTGTCGCGGACTTCGCCAAATGGAGCTACAACGCCGTCGTCTGCGATCCTCTCTACGACCGCGCCGCAGACGCCGGCCACTTGGCGACTTGGTATCCCCGCATGTTCCCCTTGCGAGACAAAGACGTCTGGTTCCGCCTCGATTAAGCGGAGACCAGAAGCCACGGACGCACACGATCTCCACCTCGGGGACTGACGCGCCCCGCCCCGGAAAGGGGCGGGCGTCTGTCCCCAGCAAACAACGCTTCTACCCCCAGCGCCTAAACTAGTCTCACAGAGCCCATGATTCTCCGCCGCACCCTCCTTGCCACTCCCCTCCTCGCCATCCAGCCCCGCTACCGCCTCATCGCCCATCGCGGCGGCGTCGTAGGCGAAGGCCGGCCCGAGAACAGCGCCGAAGCCTTGGACTCCGCCATCGCCGCCGGTTACTGGATGGCCGAAGTCGACATCCGCCGCAGCAGGGACGGCGAACCGTTCCTGTATCACGACTCGAAGTTCGGCAAATACCACGACTCCACCGCCCGCCCCGAAGACCTCACCTGGCGCGAACTCTCCGCCCTCCGCCCGAAGCTCCAACACTTCGAAGAAGCCTGCGCCCGCTGCAACGGCAAGATCCGCCTCATGCTCGATCTGAAAGGAGAAGGCTGGCCCCCCGCTTTTTATCACCGCCTCCTCGATCTCATCGAGCGCGGCAAAGTCCCTGGACCCGTTTACTCCCTCGGCGGCCCCAAACTCCTGCCGCTCTTCGAGAACACCATCCAAGTCTCCATCAACAAGGAGACATTGCGGCAACACGAAGGCCCCACCCAAAACTTCTTCCTCTTCGAGCTTGCCTCGGATATGGACGCCGAAAGCCTCGCCCTCGCTCGTCAGCGCAGCGTCGAGCCCGTCGCCGCGATCAACACCTTTCGTTACACCATGGCCAAGCGGGATGAAGAAGCAGGCCCCCGCGAAGACTTCGAGAAACTTCGCAAGCTAGGCGTCCGCAGTTACCAAATCGACTCCCGCTACGAAGCCCTATTTTCCTAGCCACGCGCCGTCGCGCTGCAACGACAAGGGCTGCACCTCCGCCGCTTCCACTTCTTCGTAGCGAATTCCTTCTGCCGCTGTCCGTGTCTTCCATGCAGCCCATGTTCCCAGCGCGGCCAGGAATCCGCAGACCCACAGATATCCGCGCAGATCTCCCAACGCCCGCTTTTCCGCCACTGTGAATATCTCAGTGACCGCCACCAACACCAGCGCAAACGCTCCCGCCCTCATGTGCAGCCCCGATTGGCCGGGCAAATAAGAACACGTAAACGGAATCTTCGAAAACGCCTTCAAGCAAAACTCCCCCAACACCCAAGCGATCATCGTCAACACCAAGGCGTGTCCCAGTACCGTCTGCACCGGCCATATCCAGGAAAGTAACAACGTCGCCGTCGCAATCGGGGCCACCGTACCAATCGCGAAGAAGCTCAAACGGATCGCGCTCAAGTAACGCGATATCGGCTGCACTTGCGTTACTTGAAACACCCAGTTCGCCCGTAAGTGCAAAGGCATTGCGAACACCACGCGCGCTCCCACGCCTACCGCCAATAGAACGATAATGCTCGCCCCCAACAACGATTCACTCGCTTCGCTCCATTTGCCTCGCTTCACCGCCGTCATGGCCAGCGCCAGCCCTACGCCGGAATAGAGTGCCAAAATCAGCCGCATCTGGCGGCTCCTTGCCAAACTCCTCCAACTGAATTGCAGCACCGCGCGATGCAAGGGCGATTTCGGCCACGGCGCGTCCCAAGCGCTCCCCGCGTTCGCCACGATGTCCGGCTCTTCCACCATCTTGCGCGCCATGGAACGGTAAGCAAGCGACAAACTCAACAACGCTCCCCCCACCGCAAGACCCACGGCCAGAAGCGCTTTCCATGCGAGCGTCGCCACCACAGGTGCCGCCCAAGTGGCGCTGCCATTCAATATGGTCAACAAACCCAAGAACCAAAACGATGGCAGCATCCCAGCCGCCACGGAATCGATCTGCAAAGGCGGCTGTAAAAAGAAGCCCGCAAGCAGCGCCACAAACGCTCCCATTTGCAAGAGTCCCGAGATCCGCATCCCATAGCGCCTTGGCAGCAATGTCGCCACCAATCCCTGTAATGCCAGCAGCGTTCCGAACACAAACAAGCCCGCCCCGAACGCCGTAATCCACCAAGCTGCCAGCCAACGTATGCGCCCACCGTGCATTCCCCCTAGGATCATCGGAAAGCTGAATCCCGTAAACAAATTTACCGACACCACCGCCACCGAGAACATACTCCCCAAGGCCGCCAACTTCGCCAACAAGATCGTGCGCGCTTGCAAGGGCAAAGGCGCCAGCACCAACATATCTCTGCGGTCCGGAAACGCATTGTCCCAGCACAACACCGCCAACAGTCCCACTGTCAGCATGGTCGTCGCCATGAGAAAGGACTCCAGTCCCCAGGCCGCGGTCAGCTTCTTCTCGAAAGGCCCATCCATCTCGGCGAAGCGCCGCACGCTCATTCCAAACAATGCATTGAACGCCGCCAGTAATGCCGCGATCTGCCCCATCAGCTTCAACGAAACGCCGGGGTTGGGCAGAATGTCGATGTCGACGATCCGCAAGAGGAACTCGCGGTACAGCACCCGGAACTGCGCTTTCTCAAGCTTCAATCAAATCCGCAATCTGCTTTGAGATTGCCTCCGTGTCCTGCTCAATCGCCAACTGCGCGAACACCCCTTCCAAGCTGGGCGCCTCCATCATGCCCCTCAGCTTGGCGATCGAATCGTCCGCCACCACCTTGCCCTTGTGCAGAATCACCACGCGCTGGCAAACCCGTTCCACCGTCTCCAATTCGTGCGAACAGAACAGCACCACTTTCCCCCGCACCGCCAGCTCTTCAATCAAGCGCCGCAACACCAATGACGAGCCCACATCCAGCCCGGAGAACGGCTCATCCAGCAGCACCAAATCCGGATCGTGCAGCAAGGCCGCGATCAATAACACCTTCTGCCGCATGCCTTTCGAGTAGCCTGAAATCGCCGCGTCTTTGTCGCCCGCCAACCCGAAGAGCCGCAAGAACTCGCGAATCCTTTCGAGCGTCCGCTGCCGGGGCAGCCCGCGCAACTGCGCCACCATGTCCAAGTACTCGATCCCGCTCAAATGCGTATAAAGATGCGGTTCCTCGGGCACATAGCCCATGCGCCGCCGGTGCCCAATCCAGTCTTCCCGCACCGGCTTTCCGTCAAACAAGACTTCGCCAAAGGTTGGCTCCAGCAAGCCCGTGATCATCTTCATCGTCGTCGACTTGCCGGAACCATTCGCGCCCAAGTAGCCGGTCACCTCACCCGCCTTCGCGACAAAGCTCACCCGGTCCACCGCCGTGATACCGCGGAAGAGTTTCGAGACTTCGCGCAATTCCAGCACGCTACCCCACCTGCTTCCGCAGGCGCCGGCTCATCACCAGCAAGTTCACGAGCAGAAACAGGAAACACAATGTCGCGCCCCAAGTCATGGCCATCCCTTGCATCTCCGGGTCCGCCGCTTCAGTGCCCCGGTGCCAGCCCTGCGCGCGCGCCGCCGCATGGATTCCCGCCAGTATCTCCGCCGTCTGCCAGTACATCCCCACATGCAACAATGTCGCCATCGTCAGCCCGCCAAACACGGGCCAGCCTTCCCATTCCACAATCCGGATGCGCATGCCGTGATAGACCATGGCGCTCACCTCTTCCACGAGGAAGATCAGCTTCTGCCAGCCGCCCGCTTGCTCCGCCAGCCGCTCAAGGAAAACGCCAATCATCTCCGCGCCCAATTCGTCGCGATACTGCCGCGGATAGATCTGTAGTAACAACCACTGTTGGAAAGGCACTGCGTTATGCCTCCCTCACTCGCAGCAGCGCGCCTGAAACACGCATCAACTGTTTCAAGCGGTCATGCTCCTGGTTCAAGACATCCCGGCCCATCCGCGTCAAACGATAGCATTGCTTGTCGCGCACGCTGTCCTCGCAGGCGCACTTCTCGATCCAATCGTCTTCCAGCATCCGCCGCAACGCACCGTACAAAGTGCCCGTGGACATGCGTACCCTGCTATCGCTCAACTTCTCCACATGCTGAATCAGCAAGTAACCGTGCTTGGGTTGCTCCGCCAAACTCAACAGGATCAGGAATACTGGCTCGGATAAGGGATTTGCTTCCACGACATGTCGCATGACGACATATTACGTGGCGTCACATTCCGTGTCAAGCCTAATTGCGAAACTATCCCGAAACATTCCTCATCTAAGCTACTGAGATGACCAACCAACAAATCGCCAACCGCCTCGTGGAACTCTGCTCCCAGGGCAAGAACTTCGATGCGATGGAAGAACTCTATTCCGACGAAATCGTCAGCGTAGAAGCCACCGCGCGTGGCGGCATTACCGACTTCAAGAACAAAGTCCCCGTAATCCAAAAGAGCCGGGATTGGGCCGCGGCCCACGAGATCCACAATCTCGCCATCCAAGGCCCCTACCTCTGTGGTGACAAGTTCGCCGTTACTTTCGACATCGACGTCACCAACAAAGCCAGTGGCCAACGCGCAGCCTTCCGCGAAGTTGCCGTCTACTTCACCCGCGATGGCAAGATCTACCGCGAAGAGTTCTACTACGGCAGCTAAACTTACTTCTTCTTTTGATGCGGCCGCGAGTCGGGCACAAACCCCTCGCGGTTCGGCATCTTCACTTGCGGCAAGGTCTTCTCGTTGAGCTCAAAGCCCTCCGCAATAATCCCGTTCCAATGCAGGATCACCGCCGTGATCGCGTATACCTCATCCGGCCTTAGCGTTCTCGGCTTGTCATAAGGCATCGCGCGGTTGATCGTGTCCCATACCGTCGTCGCATAAGGCCAATAAGACCCCACCGTCTTCACCGGTTTCTTACTCGTCAAGCTGCCCGTGCCTCCCACCAGTGACGGGTACTGCGCTTCGCGCCCTTCGCCCTTTTCGTTATGACACTCGGCGCAATGCGTCTTGTACAGCGCGAACCCGGAAACCGCCGTGCCCTTGCCCACCGGCAGTCCCTGCCCATTTGGAAAGACCGTGATGTCGGCTTTTTTGATCTCCGCCTCGCTCAACTTCTGTCCCACGCTCTGCGCGAGCAATCCTGCTAGCACAAGTACTTCAAACATTCGTTACGCTCCCATCCGCCTTTACGCTCCAAGCCTTAATCCCGTTGTAGTGATACGTGCTGTTCGGCCCGCGCGCCGCGATGATCTCATCGCGGGTCGGTTGCACATAGCCTGTCTCATCGATCGAGCGGCTCCGAATCGTTGTCTCTTTCCCATCCCAGTTCCAGGGCGCTCGAAAGCGTACAACGGCCTTCGAGACCACCGGCTCATCCAGAGTCGCCGCCGTCCAAGTCTTCCCCCCATCCGTCGAGATCTCAACTTTGGTCACCTTGCCTCGGCCGGACCACGCAATCCCTGAAATCTCATAGAAGCCCGGCCCATTCAGCTTATGCGTCCCCGAGGGCCGCGTAATCACCGAGTTCGACTCCATCTCGAAGGTGAAGATGCTAGCCTTCCCATCTGGATGCAGGTCCGTATAGTGCGCTGTCTCCTGATTCGTCATTGCTGGCTCGGCCGCCACATGCAAACGATGCAGCCACTTGATGCTGGCATTGCCTTCCCAGCCTGGTAGCAGGAGCCGCAATGGATAACCTTGCTCCGGCCGCAGTGCCTCGCCATTCTGCGCGTACACCAGCAACGCATCGTCGAGACACTTCGCAAGAGGAATACTGCGAGCCATGTGGCAAGCATCGGCGCCTTCCGCGATCACCCACTTCGCCGTTGGCTGTACCTTCACCGCATCAAGCAAGGTCCGCAACCGAACGCCCGTCCACTCCGAGTTCGAAAGTAACCCATGCGAGCGGGCCGCATCCGGGGCTGCGTTGCCGGCCAACTCGCCACCGCCATTCCCCGAGCACTCAATGAAGTAAGGCCGCGTCACTGAAGGCAAGCGTCGCAAGTCTTCTATCGTGAACTGCAAGGGTTGTTCCACCAGTCCGTGAATCAACAGCCGGTGTTCCTTTGGGTCAATCGCAGGTACGCCCGCATGGTGCCGCTCAAAGTGCAACGAAGATGGCGTGATCGTGCCGTATAAATCCTGAAGCGGCGTCCGGCTGGATCCGACGCCCGCCGACTTCGTTGCCTCCCGAGCCCCGCGCTGCGTCTTCTCAAATGGACTGCGTTCGCCATAAGGTCGCATCGAGAGATCCGTCCCCGGCGGCAAGCCCACGGGGGTCGCTCCCGCCTTAGCCTCGGGCTTTGTCTCCTTCGCGCAATTCACCAAACCCACGGCTCCCGCTAGGGCCAACAACTTCCTGCGTTTCGGTTTCATGTTCTTCTCCACTCTCAATTTCCAGGCCGCCTGCAATGCTCCAGCCAACACATCCTTGTTCGCTTCCTTAAGCCGCACGTGCGTCGCCCCCATCCTGCCCCATCCCCCAGCGACGGGCAAGAACAAATCCGGCCTCTCCCCCACAAAGTCCGCCTGCAACTCCGGGGAGAGCATGAGGTTCCCATACCCCTGCGCCTCGCTAGCCAAAGTGGCGAAGATCCGCCCACCCACGCGAAAATCCACGGCCCCCATATGCGAGCCTTCCGTGGTCCCTTCCAGCGCCAACGCCAGCTTCCGGAAGTCCTTAGCCGTCACCTTTGCCTCCGCATTCTGCTTAGCTTACTCTGGTCCGTATGAAATGGCTATGGGTCGCTACTCTGATCTCACTCTCAGCACTCCAAGCCGGCGAATGCATCGCCGTGGAATCGGAACGATCCGGACGCGTCGAGATCACCGCATTTGACCGCCTAGGTTCCGCCATTCGTCCTGCGCCCACCCAACTGGTGTATCCAAGCGGCAAGGTTGCTTACGACAGCCCAGATGGAACATTTAAGCGCGTGGAGTACGGTACCTATGGAGTTCGCGTTCGGGTTACAGGCTTCAGGACCGTAACAATACCGACACAAGTTGCGCAAAGAGTCGTGAACGCGCGAGTGCCTCTTATTGTCGGCAGCATTGGCTGCCCAGAGCGTAAGGTCTCCATACGTGGCCGAATCCTTTCCGGTCACCCATATACAGACCTCTGGCTCAAAGCGATGCCCATCCGAGGCGCCGGCGCAACGGAAGCTAAGGTGGATGAGAAGGGATTCTTTGAGATAAGCGGCCTTGAAGCCGGCGATTACTTCGTCGTTGTAACCAGCGGGCACATGATCCTCTCCCAAGCCACAGTGAAGTATCAAGATAAGCAACCCTTAGAGCTGGAGCTACCGAAGCTATGAGATGGCTCGTACTATCCCTACTGCCTTTTGCCTCCAACGCCCTCGCCAACTCCTGCACCGCCCCAGTCGAAACGCGCCGGGGCGAACTCCGCGTCACTGCCATTGCGAAGGATGGCGCGCCTAGACAGGTGAGCGAATTTTACTTGCTGGATCAGCAGGGAAAGCGCATCCACAAGTCCTTGGACGGCCGCTTCCCAGACATTCTCTACGGAACCTACGGCATTGAAGTGAGCGGCCACTTTTCGTACGCTCGCGTACCCGGACTCACCCTCGCCCAAACATACTCATCCGTCCGCGTCGTACCCGAGATCGGAGTCGATACCTGCCAAACCGTGGAGCGTTCGCTTCGTGGGCAAGTCCTCGGCGACGGGTCGACGGCTGGCCTTTGGGTCAAAGCCGTTTCCGCACGAGGCGATTACTCCCGCGAGTACGAACTCGGCCCCCAAGGTCACTTCGGCTTCTCCGCCTTCCCCGATGGCAGCCTGCTCTTGCTCGTCCTGCGTGGCGACGAAGTCCTCGCAACCGTCACCTTTCGCGACTTCAAGCAAAGCGTCGTAATATCTCTACCCCATACCGCGAAGCGTTGACGTTCCTTCGGAGCCCTACCCACGCCCAAGCCAGCTTGCGTGTCGCTCTTCTCGCTACGGCTCGCGCGGGCTCAGGGCGCAAACGGCTTTCTCCGCTACTTCGCACAGTTCGCCCTTGCCTTCCCGCAAAGCCTGTAAGCCGCTGGCCCAAGTCTGCCCCGGAGCGATTTGCAGTGCATACCACTTCCCCGGATTGAGTTGGCTAAAGCTGTAGTCCCCGTTCTCGTCTGCCGTCGTCTTCTGCGCCCTCGCATCCGTGTCGTGTTTGCCCAACGGCGCTCGTGCGGCCACCACGCGATGTCCTGGTTTCGCCCGCCCGCGAATCCCGTTCTGTACCTCACGCACATGGAACACCAGCTTGTGATCCGTGTGCATCGGGTTCAAGCGGAACTCATTCGGCTCCACCGCCGATCCGTTGTACTTTACTTCCGTCACCAACCAACCCTTCGGCAGCCCGCGCAGCCCAATGCGAAGCTCTTCCGCAAACGCATTCGGCACCACCGTTCCCTTATCGCCGGGAAAGACGGCAATGCGGTCGGCTTCCGTGAAGATACGCTTCGTCGGGCCCCAGGCTAACTGCAGGTCTCCCTCAATGGGCGGCTCGACGGCCACCGAGACGGGAAACCCGTAGGCGAGCGGGATGCTCAGATCCTTAATGTCATCCACGACTTCCAGCGCCAGCACCGCCTGTTGGCGCCGGGGATCGTTGTTGGAAGCATCCGCCATGACGGTAAATTGAAAGCTCCCCGGATAAACATTCACGATCTCAAAGGCTCCTGGCTTTTCCAGCTTTCCGAGCGAGCTGTATCGCGTCCCCCACCCGGTCTCCACTTGCGTCCAAGTGCTCAGGATAGTTTTCTCGGGATCGCCTAAGACCTCGCCACGTACCGTGTAAACGCGCACCTTCTCCAGCTTCATGTCGAGATACTCAAGCCTCGCGCCGGGCGTCACCTGGATATTCAACGCTTGCGAGTAGTCCTGGACTCCCGGATAGAAGCTCATGGGATAGCCAAAGGCAGGCTCTGTTGCCTTGGCATCCTTGACGCTTCTCGCATGCGTCTTCGAGCTCGCGTCCAGATGCAGGCGGTATTCTCCAGCGGGGAGGTTGCCGATGGCAAAGCGACCATCGGCATCGGATTTAGATTGCTGTCCAAAGGGGAAGGCGTAGCGGTCGGAGCCTGGCCGGCCTTCCTGGAACAACAAGGCCGTCACCGTTATGCCCTGGATCGGCTTCCCGGTTTCCCTATCTGTCAATCGCCCCGCCAGGATGGCTCCGCTGGAGAGCTTGATGGGCGCAAGGGTCTTATTCTCGCCGGGCCGAAGTAGCAGTGTAGGCGAATCGCTAGCCCGGAATGCAGTATCGCCATAGGGGATAAAGCCTTCGCGAGCCGCCGAGACATGGAACGGGATCCCGGCGGGAACTTCGAGCTCGAACTCGCCCGTTAAGTTTGTCACCACCGACGCGCCGCGCTCATTCTGTGAACTTAAGGTTCTCGAGCCCGTTGGCGATCTTTCGTAGCGAATCGACACCTTCGCTTCCGCGACCGGCGTGCCCGAAGCATGATCCAGAACGGTTCCACGCACAACTGCCTTCGATTCCGTGGCTTCCTGGGCAAAGGCCAACAATAAAAGCCAGATCATAGCTACCTCTCAGCTATGTACGTGCAATCTGGGGAATAGGGGTACCGTAAACATCGGTCAATCGCATGTTACGGCCCTGGTATGCATAAGTAAGTCTGGTGTGGTCCAGGCCCAAAAGGTGCAGGATGGTGGCGTGCAGGTCATGGATGTTTAGGACCTGCTCGGCGGCCTTGTAGCCGAATTCATCGGAGGCGCCAATGATCTGCCCGCCTTGGATCTTCGCGCCCGCCATCCAGATGCTCTGCGTGCCGGGATTGTGATCGCGGCCGACGCCACGCTGCGAAATCGGCATGCGGCCGAACTCACTTTGGAAAATCACCAGCGTGCTGTCGAGCAGGCCTTGCGCGGCTAAGTCGCTTAGAAGTCCGGAAATGGGTACGTCGACTTCGGCCGCATGCTGGGTATGGTTCTCCTTCACGTTGCCGTGCGCGTCCCAGGTATCCGTGTTCTGATTGCCCAAGCCCCCATGGAAGAGCTGCACGAAGCGCACGCCGCGTTCCACCATCCTGCGTGCCATCAAGCACTGCCGCCCGAAGGGCGCGGTGATCGGCGAGTCCAAGCCATAGAGTTTCTTGGTCGCCGCCGACTCGCTATCCAAGTCCACCGCCGCCGGGGCGCAGGATTGCATGCGGAACGCCAACTCATAAGACGCGATGCGCGCGGGTAACTCCGAGTGGCCGGGGTTCTGGGATTGGTCCAAGCGGTTCAGCTTGTCGAGAAGGCCCAGGCGCTCCTGCATGTTCTCACGTGAGATACCCGCCGGGGCTTCGAGGTCGAGAATGGGCGGATGGGAACTGCGAAAGACAGTGCCCTGGTACTTCGCGGGCATGTAGCCCGAACTCCAATTCGCAGGTCCGCCAAAGGGGCCGCCATGGGCGTCATAGACCACGACAAAGGCTGGCAGGTTCTGGTTCTCCGTCCCCAAGCCGTAAGTAACCCAGGAGCCCAAGCTCGGTGCGCCCATGCGAACGGAACCACTGGCGAGTTCATAGTGCGCCATGACGTGGTCGTTGGACTTGCCCGTCAAACTGCGAATCAAGGCCAGCGAGTCGGCGTGCCTGGCGATGTTAGGGAAGAGTTCGGAGATGTCCAAGCCCCCATGGCCATACTTCTTGAAGGCGAAGGGCGATGGCATCAAGGGGCCGGGATGCCCTTGGCGAACGACGACGTTCTTCTCAAGCGGCAATGGCTGCCCCGCGTATTTAGTCAGCGCCGGCTTGGGGTCGAAGGTGTCCATGTGCGAGACGCCACCCGACATGAAGAGGCTGATGACGGCCTTGGCGCGCGGCGCGAAGTGAGGCGCCTTGGCGAAGCTACCGTCGGGTTTGCAGTCGGCTTGAAGAAGGTCGGCCAGCGCCACGGTTGCCAAGCTGCCGGCGGCAGAATGGAAGAACTTTCGGCGATCGATGGGGGCGGGCATGGCTATCGTGCTTACTATCGCAGGTAGATGAACTCGTTCAGGTTGAGCAACACGTGGGTCAATCCGCTCAGCGCTTGCTTGGACAGGAACTGCCTTGACGCCGACAACTCCTCCGCGTTGGGCGTGCGGCCTAAAGTGAGCCGATAGGCGTGGCGGATGCGAGCATCGGGATCGGCGCCCGC
>VFQP010003483.1_pt1 | contig 15819 bp, 16 predicted proteins | sample 3512351 | NCBI WGS metagenome assembly VFQP01 (sample SAMN10412372, study PRJNA504923) | tailings metagenome | isolation source: Relicate 1 Philex TSF1 revegetated site | place: Philippines: Tuba, Benguet | collected 2017-08-29 | reverse complement strand
GAGGGGGCTGAGTGAGTTGACGGCTCCCCCGAGCAACCCAACAGCCGCGTGCGGCTTGTGTGCGCGTGCAGGGGCCCCTGGCCCTTGCGGGTGTTTGTGGGCATGGGCGGGCGGGAGTTCAGCGGCGTGCGCGCGCCCTCGGCCGCCGAGCAGTTCCCCTTTGCGGACGACAAGGTGGCCAGCTACGCGCCGCGCCTGGGCCACCTGCTCAGGGACAAGGTGAGTCCACGGGAGGTGCTGGCTGTATGTGGTGGGGCGTGCGCCCGTTTCGTCCCTGCTAGCAGCAGCGCACCTTGGGCTGCTGCAGCGCTGACGGGTGGGCCAGGTGGAGGGCAGTGAGGAGGTGCAGCCGCGGGGTGGGGCAGCAGGTGGGGCATGCGTGCGGGACGCGTGCTGCGTGCCGGTCCTGCGTGCGCAGGGCGTGGAGGCGGTGGTGGTGGAGGTGCAGCCGCACACGTCGCACACCAACGAGGCGTGGGCGGGCCGGCTGCCCCGCGCGCTGGCGCACCTGGGCGCCGGCTGGTGGTCGCGCGCGCTGGCCTCGCGCCAGCAGCACCTCTACACCACGGTGCCGGCGCGCCTGCGGCCCGGGTGCCCGGCGGTGCTGCTGGTCAACCGCGCGCGCAGCACGGCGCTGGCGGGCTGCCAGGCGCTCCGGCTGCACGCCGGCTTCAACATGAACTGGTGCGCTCAGGCTGCGTCCTGGGTCGCTGCAGACGCGGCGTGCACACCTCTGCACGCGCTGCTTTTTCGTGCCTGGAAGGCTGGAACCCCCCTCGCATGCGAGTGAGCAAGATGTGCCTGCGTGGTGGGTGCGTAGGGAGGTGCCCGTGCCTGACACGGAGCTTGCCAAGGCGCCCTGGCAGCTGAGCGAGGCGCACCTGGGCAAGGAGGACGTGGCGCTGCTGCCGCCCGGCGGCTTGTCCAACGACTGGTGAGAGCGCGCGGTGGTTTGCCCTCGCGGTGGCTGGGCGCGGGGGGCCATGTGCACACTGCAGCACAGCGTTGCCATCGTGGCAACGTCGGCTGAAGCAAGGCGGCGTGAAAGAAGCGTGTGAAGCGGCTCTGATGATGACCAGGATGAGCGGGCAAGCAGCGAGCGTCGTTGGCGTGGGACACGTGGCGTGTGCATGCGCAGGTGGCTGTGCCCCATCATGGTGCCTGACGAGGCGTACGAGATGCACTTTGCACTGAGCGGCGCGCCGGCCGAGGGCGCGTCGCCGCCGCCGGGTCAGGGGCAGGACGCCGACGGCAGGGTGTGGGACAACAACGCAGGTGCGGCGCGCTCTTGCTTGGTGGGGTGCAGGCGCGGGCAAGCAACGCCTCGCAACGCTGAGCTGCGCAACTGTGCAGGGAGCACAGTTGATCAGCGACGGCGCTCGTACACACCTTTGCGTGCGCGCTGCGTGTGGTTGTCTTGTTATTGCCGTGCAGGCGCCAACTTCTACCTGCGCGTCGCGCCCGCCCTCCCCGCCCCAGACTTCCGCGCCTCGGCCCAGGGCCCCGCAGCCCCGCAGCAGGCGGACGCCGCCGCCCCACAGGCGGGCGAGCAGCAGCAGCAGCAGCACGCCCCGATGGTGTCCCTGTCCGTGGCCAAGGCGCGCCAGGCCATGTCCCAGGACCCGCAGCCCCTGGCGCACCGCAACAGCTCCAAGTGAGGGAGAGAGCTCTCCGCTCACATCGCTGCTCCGGTCCTCCCTTGCTCCGCGCGAGGACGCAGCCCTGCTGCCCCTACCCAAGGGCAAAGAGTGTGCGACGTGACGTTGCGCCTCCCTCGCTGCGCACAGGACGTTCTTCACTGTGCCCGAGACGCTGCTGGCGGGCGCGCCGGCCATGGTCTACTTCAACAAGCGGCGCAGCTGGGGGTTCGCCGACCAGCCCAACGTCAAGCTGCACTTTGGCTTCAACGGCTGGGACGACAAGGTGAGGAGGGGGCGGGTGGTGTGCGGCTGCGCTGGCGGGGCCACCATCCTGCTGGGTGCGTGCTGGGTCATGCCATGTCATCCCCACACACATTCGCTGCTGCGGACTGCTTTGGTGCGTCGCAGCTGGTGGAGGGCGGCGCGGCGCGCGTGGACTTCAAGCCCACCACGCTGTGGCGCGACGAGTCCACCGACTGGTGGGGCGCCTGCATCGAGTGAGTGAGGCCACCAAAAGTACCTTCTCTGCTTTTGGCCCCGCAGGGATGGGCCTGCTGCGCCCCAGAAGCACGTGACCTGGTGTCAAGGAACGTGTTGTGCCTGTTCCCCTGGGTCCCCTGCAGGGTGCCCGAGTCGGCTCTCGAGATGAACTTTGCCTTCACCAACGGCGGGCAGGTGTGGGACTCAAACGGCGGGCACAACTACCAGGCCACCGTCATGCCTCCAGGCCTGCCGCCAGGCGTCACGGCGCGACCCAGGTGCGGCTCGCTAGCGCTGGGGCCCTGCTGGGCAGGAGGGGTCCGCTTCAGGGGTCACCAGGGCGGGGAGCTGGGTGTTGTAAGCGAGCTGCGGGCGGTGGTGGTGGCGGGGGGCGTTGCTGCGCGCAGGAGGGTGGAGAGCGAGCAGGCGCTGCCGCACGGCGCGGGCACCATGCACATCCTGAGCCTGGCCAAGCGGGACAAGGGCGACCCGGGGTACAGCAAGCAGGGGCGGTGGATCGACGAGAAGCTCGTGCGCGTGTGGACGCCGCCCGGCTGGGAGCCCGACAAGTGAGTGGCGGGTGGTGGGGGTGCACCCTGATGGACTGGCTAGGAGTGAGCGTGCGTGCTCTCGAGCGCAGCGCAAGGGCGTGAGCGGGTGTGCGCCTGGCCTGCTCATGCGGGATTGGTTTGCTGTCGCGCAGGGCGCCGCTGGGCGGGTGGCCGGTGCTGTACCTGAGCGACGGGCAGAACAAGTTTGAGGACCACCTGGCGCACCAGGTGTGCATGGGGAGTGGGGGTGGTAGGGACGCGCCACCCGCAGCAGCGCTCACTGGCAGGCAGCGGTGCCGGGGGCTAGCCCCAGCAAGGTGTCAGGCGCGCCGGGCCCCCGCGTGTAATCCACGTCGTGCTGTGTGTGCGCGCAGGGCGTGGCGTGGCGCGTGGGCTACCAGTCCTCGGACCTCATCACGCACGGCGAGCTGCCGCCCTTCCTCGTCGTGGGCATTGACAACTCGGGGCCCATGCGCAGCCTCAACTACCTACCCTACGCGCCAGGTGGGGCGACCTAGAGGCCCTCCATGCGCACGCTGCCCTGGCGCCTGCACCTGCCTGCTCAAGACAGGACCCGCTGCGCCGCGCTGCACCACCGCAGGCACGGGCGCCGGCGGCTTCCGCGGCGACGCCGAGCGCTGGCCGGGCGGTGGCGTCGCGGCCTACATGAAGCGCGTGACGGAGGAGATCATGCCGCTGGTGCAGCAGCGCTACGGCGCGTCGGACGACCCGGCCAAGGTGGCGTTCGGCGGCGGCTCGTTTGGCGGTGTGTGCGCGCTGTACGCCGCGCTCAACTTCCCCCACGTCTTTGGAAAGTGAGTGCTGTGCGCACGCTCAGCGCCAGGGCGGCATGCGATTGGGCGGGCGACGCCGGGCCAAGGGGCACTGTGCGCGCTCTCCCCTGCACCCCAAACGGAACGGAATGGCCACTGAACGCACGCCCTCGCAACCGCCACCTGGCCGCAGCATCCTGGCCGAGTCCCCGTCGCTGTGGATCGCCGAGGGTCGCTTCCTGGCCGACATGGCGGCGCACAAGGGCGCGCTGCCCGAGCGCGTCTTCCTGGCCTGCGGCACGCGCGAGTACTCGGCCACGCGCGACCACCGGCGCGACGACGTGGACCAGCTGCTGCTGCACTACTGCTCCGAGGCGGCGCGCATCCTCGACGAAAAGGGCTGCCGGCCCGGGCAGGTGCGCGGCTGGCTCCGCACAGCAACGGAGGGTGTGTGTGGGGCGCGGCGCACGTGGTTGGTGCGGGCCGTCATTGATGGCCACTGCCGTGCACGCATGGGGCGTGCAGGGTCGGCTGCGGTTCCACGTGGAGCCCGAGGCGGGCCACCACGAGAGCTTTTGGCGCTGGCGCTTCAGCGGCGCGATGCGGTACCTGTTTGCGCACCTGCGGGACCTGACGCCGCCGCCGCCGCCAGCGCGCAGCGAGACGTGACGTGGCTGGGGAGGTGTTACGGGGGAGCGAGGCGACAGCACTGACCAGGAAACCACGTGTGCGTTTGTGCTTGTGCGGAGGCTGACGCTTGCTCCCTCCAACGAGGCGCGCCACGGACCAGGATCAACTTGAGTGGGGGCGTGCGGATGAGGAGATGCTTCTACTTGGCGGTAGTGCCAGGCGCGAGCGGGTGACCGACTGGCCTCGTGCTGCGCTCATTGCTCAGGGCCGACAATTGTTTCCTCGTGTGCAGCGTGCAGCAGGATTGTCCCGTGGGCGCCAGGGTGCTTCACATGTCTATATGCAGGGCAGGAGGTGTCCAGGCAGTGGCTTTCGGCGTGTGCGTGTGTGTGGCGTCGCACGCGGGCCGCAGGAGCGTGGGTAGCGAATCTAGTTGGACTAGCAGGTGTGCTGCCTGGGCCGTGACATTCTTGTGTGGCGAGAGGTGTGCTGTGTGGCAGCCGTGCGTGGCCACAACTTGGTGTCTGACTCTTGCGCATTTCTGAGCGACCTGTTCTCTTGCATGTCCCCCGCGTGTTGCCTCCTTCCTCTGCGTGTATGTGTGCCGCCAGCGCGTGCTCATCAGGGACTTTGCCTGCGAGCGAGCATGGGCCAAGGCAGCTCTGTTGCAGGCTGGCCGGTTTGCAGCTGAGAGTGCCTGCGTCTGCTCGTCAGAGGTGCACCCTCGTTTGACCACGTTGCAAAAACGTCGCGATGGACGCCAGACGCGGGGGGCAGCGCCAAAACGAGCGTCACGCGGGCGCGGCTGGTGGCTTGGGCACCTTTGGCGCCGCCTTTTTCTTTGCCGGTGCCGGCGCCGCCGGGGCGCCCACCGCCGAGTCTGTGGGCGTGCCTGAGGAGCTGGTGGGCCGTTGCCGCGGGGCGCTTGGCGCGCTGTTGTTGCCCGCGCCCGGCTTGGCCGCCTTCTTCTTGGCCGCCTCCTTGGAGGCCTCCTGCTCCTTGCGGTACAGCTCCAGCTCGTACAGCTTGCGCTTGACCACCAGGTCCACCTCTGCGACCAGAGATGCGCGAGCTCAGCATCGGCTTGACGCACCGGGTCGTGCAGCACCACGGAGGGCAGCCCACGCACGAGCCTGCCGGCACACCCAACCTGCCCGCTCACCTTCCTCCTTGTACCGGTCGTCTACCTGGAACTTGGACACCTTGGGCAGGGGCTTGGGAGGGAAGAGCTTGTCAAACATGTCGCGCCACTCCTGCGTGTGCGCAACGCGCGCCGCTTCTTTCGTGCGACCGCCTCGTGGCCGTGCATCCCAGAGATCTGAGCAGCCGCACCCAAGGGCCCCCCCGCACGCAGAGACTGCGTGACAGCACTGCGCCTCGCACCTGGAGGCCCGCCGCCACGTTGCCGTCCGCCACGCCCCTGGGCCGCCCAATGTCCTTGAACTTGTCCGTGCCCGCTGGCACCATGAGCGGCCCGGCGTGGTCCAGCTGGGGCGCCAGCTTGAGCGTCCTGCACGCGCTCAGGAGAGCCGGCGTGCACGGGGCCTTGCGAGGGGTCCGCCAAGCCGCAGTGCGGCGCATTCCGCCACGACGGCAACGCACGGCGCGTGCAGGGCAGCACTCACGGCTTCTTCTCGAGGCCGGTGAAGACGAGGTGGTTCATGAGGCGCGTGAAGTTGTCCAGCAGCGACTTGTCCATGGTGGCATCCTTGGCGGCGGGGTCGCTGTCCTTGCCGCCGCCGGGCGCGCCCGCGCCCATGCTGTGCAGCCCGCCCAGGTACATGAGGAAGGCGCCGTGCGTGTGCGCAATGTACCGCAGCGTGCGGCCCACGATCTGCGCGCACGGCAAGGTGGCCAAACGCAGGCGCACACGTTGATGGGTGTGCGTGCAGCGGCGCGGAGGGTCCGTCCTTGCCCGGCTCCTCTCTCACCTTTTTGACCTCTGGGTCCTCGTTGCGGAACACGTCGTACTTGGTGGCGGCAATGACCAGCGAGATGCCGCTGTGGTACACCAGGTCCTTGTCCTCGTTGGCGCTGTACAGCTTGTTCTGCAGCGCGCGCAGCGTGGGCGCGGGGCGGGACGAGCATGTCCAGGCGTCAGGCGTGCCTGCTGCCCACCCGTCACCACCCGTTGGTGCCCCTGCGCGCCAAGCCCACCTTGGCTCTCTGCCGCAGCTGCTCGGGCAGCTGCAGCCCCTTCTTCTCGAACTTTTCGTACGTGGTGCCCAGCTTGCGCTTGACGTGGTCGAGCCAGCCTAGCAAGCTGCCCAGCACGCTGGAAGGGTCAGAGAGGTCCACCACCACCACCACCACGGCCGTCGTCACCTGCAGGGCGCCGTCACGTGCACGCATGCTGTGCGTTGAGCCGGCAGCGTGGCGGGGGCGTCTTCCCGGCGGCAGCTCAACGCCACAACCAGCACGTGCGCGCCAGCCGCAGCTCCATACCAACCACCCCTGGCGCGGCCCCACACGCACCTGCTTGACCGTGAGGAAGAGCTGGTCGCCCTGTGCAATCTCCTCGGCGAACTCGTGGCTGCCCCCCACCTCCCATATGTGCGCCAGGTCCTTCTTCTCGTGGTCAAAGTTGGATGGCTTGCGTGCGTACGTGTACTCCAGGCCCTCTGACGGCTTGGGCACCTCGTTCTGTGTGCGGGGCAACGCCGCACGCTCAACATGTCGAAACGTCCCAACGCCGCCGCCCCTGCATCCCCTTGATGGCACCCTGCAGGTGCTGCACCAGCTGCTCCTTGCACCTTCACCTGCTGCTCAGCACGCTCAATCCACCCGCAGCTCTGCTCACCCTGCTGGGGTAGAGGAAGCGATTGAGGAGTGTGCTCTTGCCCGAGCCTCGCGAGCCCACAAAGTAGACGAACGCGTCGCCTCTCCCATCTGCACGTGCGTGCGTGGTTGGCACCGCGCGATGGCCGTGAGGTGCTGCTGCTCAGGCGAGGCCGAGTGGTGCTGCTGAACGGGAACGAGAGCGCACCGGGCTTCTTCGCGTTGGCCGCCTGCTGATCAACCAGCTTGGCCCAGATGCTGCCGGGCGTGCGTATGCTGGCGTTCATCCTGCCAAGCGATAAGGCGCCGCTCCTCCTGCCTCCGCTTCACCGCTCCCCGAGTGTGTGGAACGGACGCATGCCTCTGGCTCGTGCTGCTCAGGCGCTCATGGACCACGCACAGGCCAGTGGGCGTGCCCTTGAGTCCATTGGGGGGCGCCTGGAGCCGCGGCGACACGCGCAAGCCCTCTGGTGGTGCACGCACGCGCGGAGCAGCAGGGAGGGTGCTCAGCAGCTCTCAGCAGGCGGCATGGGGCCACCAGGTCGATCCAGCGACTGAGCCTGCGCCTCCACAGACGCAGCAGCGCATCACCTTCCTGCTCGATCCTGGTCAGGCAGCTGTGCCTCGCGGGAGAGCTGCGATGGAGGACAACCAGCCCCCATCGCCGGCTCGCAGCGTGGCGTCCGTGGCCAGCACGGCCTTCTCAGAGGTGCGTTCGCTGCTGGCGAGAAGGAGGGACACGGCGCTCGGGGATCTTTCAGCTTTTTCTCATTCTCTCGCCCCACGAGCTGCGGTGCCCCGCCGGGACGCAGCAACGGGCGACGCGCGCTGGTCGGGTGGGCACAATTGGCCTGGTCGGGGCTGCAGGCGGTGAGGCCACGGCGTGCTACAGCTCTTCTTGCGTGCTGCCATCGAGCCGCAGAGGGTGGCCAAGGTGCCCGCAGTCATCGCCTCCAAGTCCAAGGAGGAGCTGCAGCAGTACGTGCTCGAGCTCCTCAAGAAGCTCAAGCAGAGGGACAAGCGAATCGAGGGTGAGCTCCACCTCTCGGCGTCGGTTATGCGCCACGCTCCAGCTCTGAGCCTGCTAGGAGGCTCTCACAGCGTGTGCACGCTGCGTGTGCGCTTGCAGACCTGCAACAGCGGTCGGCCGCCACCAGCGCCGGCAATGGCGAGGTGCGCGTGCAGCCTGTGGTGGGGCAGGCGGGGTCGGCACAGGTGCTGCACTCGGTGCTGCAACGCGCGCTCCTGGTGCTCTGCCCCATTTGCGCTGCAGGCGGCGAGCAGCGGCGCTGCCGCGGCCAAAGCTGAGGCCGCTGAGCTGCGCGCCCAGCTCACGGCGGCGGCTGCCCGCACCAAGGTGCGCACGAGAGGTGTCCAGCGGCGCTGCAGGGCACGCACCAGCTGGCACGCAGGGCACATCACCAGTGCCCGTCGCGCTGCGTGCCATGCTGCGCTCAGGAGCTGGAGAAGGCGCTGTCCAAGTCCGAGGGCGAGGTGACCAACCTGGTGCAGTCGAGCCGCGACGCGGCGCTGGCGTTTGAGGAGCGGCTGAGCGAGCTGCAGCGGCAGCTGTCCGAGGGGGAGGAGCAGCGGCGCCAGCTGGAGCGGCGGGCGCAGGAGCAGCAGGAGCACGCGGCGGCGGTGCAGCAGCAGCTCAGCAGCATGCGCGAGGCGCTAAAGGGCATGACGGAGGAGCGCGAGGTGGGGCGTGTGCGTGGTTGCACGAGGCCACCGCCAGAGGCGCATGGTACTGCGCGCTGCCACGGGTGTGCACGCACGTGTGCTGTCGCTCTCCCTCTCACGTGCAGACCATGTTCCTCAAGCTGGGCGAGCACAAGGAGACCGAGGCGGAGCTGCACGACCAGGTCAAGCAGCTCGAGGCGCAGGCGGCGGAGCAGCGGGACGCGCACCAGCGGCGGGTGGCGGACCTGCAGGACGCCGTCCAGGCACTGCAGGACCAGCTGCGGGACGCCCAGGCGGCGGCTGAGCAGCAGCAGCAGCAGCGACAGCAGGGCAAGGAGGAGGACGAGGAGGAGAAGGAGAAGGAGGCGGCCGGGCTGCGTTCTCGGGTGCAGCAGCTGGAGGAGGAGCGTGAGGGGCTGCAGCAGCGCGCCGAGGCGCTCGAGGCGCAGGCCGCCGAGGCGCGGGAGGAGAGCGCCAAGCACCAGGCCGAGCTGGAGTCCCACAGGTGTGACGGGCAGGGCAATGATGATTGCTCTTGATGTGCGCGGGCCTCGCCACGGGCCGACGCCTCAACGCCTGCGCTTGCCCGTCCGCGCACGCGTGCAGGGAGTCTGCCACGTCGCTGTACGGCCAGCTTCAGCAGGCGCACGTGCAGCTGCAGACGCTGCGCGAGCTGAGCCTGCCGGCGGTGCTCAGCGCGCTCAGCACGCTGGCCGGCGCGCCCCTCGAGGGCAGGCCGGCGGCGGGCGCCCTGGTGCAGGGCCTGGCGGAGCTGGTCAGGGAGCTGCAGGAGGGCGGCGGCCAGGAGGAGGGCGAGCAGCAGCAGCAGCGGGTGGCGGACAGGGTGGCTGCGCTGCAGGTGCTGGAGGAGCGCTGCCGCCAGGAGCAGCCCGGCAGCCCCGCCGCTGTAGAGCCGCCAGCTGCAGGTGCGCGCTGCGCCCCCTCACGCTGCGTCACGAAACGGGGGCACAGCAGTAGGGCGGCAAACGTACCTCGCCCATGTGTGAGTTCGTGCGCGCAGCGGACGACGCCGGCGACGCAGGCAAGCTGCGCCAGGCCACGGCCGAGCTGGAGGCGCGCGTGCAGGTGCGTGTGGGGCATGTTGCTGGGGGTGGGCCTGCAGGGAGTCGGCGCTCCTCTGGCGCGACGCTGGCTGTGCGTGGCGCCGCACCGGTTGCTTGCCCCTCAGGAGCTGGAGCAGGACCGTGACCGGCTGCACGAGATGCACGACCAGATCAGCCAGGAGCTGGCAGCGCGCATGCAGCAGCTGGCGGACCGCGAGCGGCAAATCACCGCCATCCACAACGCCGCTCAGGTGAGGCTCACGAGGAGAGGGCCAATCGGGGTGACGAGGACGTGTTTGGTCCTCCCGAGAGGTCACGCTGACGTATGTCATGCTCCTCGCCTGTGCTTTGTTTGCAGGCCGCCGAGGCTCAGCTGGAGGAGGCGGAGGAGCGCGCCGCGTCCAATCAGCAGCAGCTGGACCAGCTGTCCGAGGTGCTGCAGGGACACCCCGAGGGGCTGGCGGCCATGCGCGCCAAGGCAGAGCAGGCAGATGACCTGCAGCAGAGGGTGAGTGAGGCATCGCATTCTCGCCCCGCTGCGCTGATGGACCGCCTGACGCTCTGCCCTCGTGTGCGCGTCCGTCAGCGCGCGCCCGTCCCCTGTGCATGTGGTGCTTGCCGGCCGTGGCGCAGGTGACGGACCTGGAGGCGCAGGTGCAGGCACTCCAGCTCGAGCAGCAGCAGCAGCAGCAGCACGAGGCGCAGGGTGCGGCGGCCGCCCCTCCCCCCGCAAACGGCCAGGGCGCCGAGCGCGGCGCCGAGGAGGAGCTGGAGCTCCTGCGGGCAGAGCTGCGCAGCCGCGGGTGGCAGGTGCGGCGCGCGCAGAGCTGGGGCCCCCAGGTCGCCAGTGGCGCAGTGGGGAGACGGAGCCCTGGGCAACACGCACGCATGCGCCCGTCGTCATTTGAATGCGCAGGTGGAGGAGCTGCAGCAGCGCAACCAGGAGCTGCTTCAGCAGGTGCTGGACCTGCAGGAGGCCCAGGTGGCCCCGCCCGCAGCGCCGCCGCACGCGCCCAGCACCGACCCCGGCGCTGACGCCGCCTCCCCGCCCGGCGGCGCAGCCGTGGGGGAGAACGGGTCGTCCCCAGCCCCGCCTGCGCCTGAGCCCAGCGGCAAGGGAGGCAAGAAGAAGGCGGGCGGCAAGGCCGCCACCAAGGGCCTGGGCGCCGTCAAGCAGCAGCAGCAACAGCCAGCGGCCAGCAGCGCGGCGGCGGCGGAGGAGCCGGGCGAGGCGGACGCCGCCACTCGCGCCGCCGAGCCCCCGCCCCCCAGCCCCATGCAGCAGCAGCTGGAGGAGGAGCTGTCGCTGGCGCGCCAGGCGGCGGAGGACGCCGAGCAGCGGGCGGCGCGTCTGGAGGCGGCGGCGGCGGAGCAGCGGGGCGAGGCCGAGGCGGCGCTTGCGCGCGCCGAGCACGCCGAGGGCGAGCTGCTCGAGGTGCAGCAGCAGCTGGCCGAGGCGCGGCGTCAGGCGGCGGCGGCGGCCAAGCAGGCGGAGTCGGAGCAGTGGAAGGTGGGCGAGCTGCAGGCCAGCCTGGAGGAGCTCCAAGAGGTGCGCCACAGTGTTGGGGTGGGGGTGGTGGGGGTGTGACCTGGGGCAGGCAGCGGAACAGCTCGCGCTGACGGTGAGTATCCGCCACATGATTCATGACCTAAACCACCACTCACAGGAGCTGGACGGCAAGGTTGAGGCGCTGCAGGCGCTGGAGGGCGAGCTCAAGGCGGCGCGCCAGGAGGAGCGGCAGCGGGCGAGCGGCGGCAGCGCTCAGCTGGCCGAGCTGGAGCAGCAGCTGGCGGCGGCGCGCCAGGAGGCGGAGCGGGCGCGCGGCGAGCGGCAGGCGGCGGCAGAGGAGGCCGAGGCGGCGCGGGCGCGGCTGGAGGAGGAGGTGCAGCGGCTGCGTGGCGAGGCGGAGCGCTGGGCGGGCGAGGCGCGGGCGCACGGCGAGGCGGAGGAGGAGCTGGGGCGGGCGCGGGAGGAGCTGAGGGCGGCGGTGCAGCGCGCTGAGCACGCCGAGGCGACCGCCGCGGCCGCGCGGGCCGCCCCCAAGGAGGAGGAGGAGGCGCCGGGTGCTCCTCCCAGCAAGCAGCCCGCTGCTCCACCCCAGCGCAGCGACAGCGCCGCCACCACGTCTACCGTGACGGCGGGAGGAGGCGCGGAGGGGGGCGGTGACGAGCTGGGCGGCGCCGGGCCCTCCTCGGCGGGCGCAGGTGCGCTTGCGTGGTTGGCGGTGGTGCGGGGCTCTGTGGTTGGCTCCCTTGCCTTTGCTGTGCTGCGAGACATCTGGCACGCAGCGTCCGATGCATACCGATTCCAATCCCAGCACGCGTGCACATGTGCTCCGCAGACGCGGCAGCCGAGGTGGCGCGCCTGACCAAGGAGCTCTCGGACACCAAGAAGAAGTTCCTCGCGCTGGCCAAGAAAAAGTCGGCCGAGCACGCCGCCGCGCTCAAGGTGCGCGTGCGCGTGCGGGTCGCTCATGCTTTCGCGTAGCTGTAGGCGCATGCGCGCGAACGAAGACGCGAGCTGGGCGTGGCGCGTGCAGGCTCTGGAGGCTCAGGTGGCGTCGCTTCAGTCGGACGCCGAGGCGCTGCGGGGCCAGCTGGCGGCGCGCGAGCAGGAGCTGGCGGCGGCGCAGGCGCAGCACGAGCAGCACGCGCAGCACGCGCGCGGCGCCGTGCCCGAGGCGGCGGTGCGCGCCGAGCGGCAGGAGGCGGCCAAGGCGCTGGCCGGCAAGGAGAAGGAGCTGGCCGCCGCCCAGGTGCGCAAGGGTTGGGGGGCAAGGGATTGAGGGAGGTGATGCGAGGGGTGGCGGCGCGCGCGAGTGTGAGTTGAAGAAAATGACGACGACAAGAACGTCGCCCACACCATCGCCGTGAAACCGTGCCTTGCAGGCCCTGCTGTCCGAGTACAAGCAGCTGAGCGCGCAGCGCGAGGCGTCGGCTGCCTCGGCCGTGTCCCGCCTGGAGGAGGCGCTCAAAAAGGCCTCGGTGCGTTGAGGCGGGGCGCGTCGTTGGGGGAGGCGGTGCAGCCAGCAGGCTTGCTCACCCGGCCTTGGTCCCGATGCGTGCGTGGCGCGCAGTTGGAGCGCGAGGTGGCCGTGTCCAAGGTGGAGGGGCGGCTGAGGGAGCGCGAGGAGGAGCTCGAGAGCCTCAGGCAGCAGCTGGCGCGCGCCGGTGAGTGACATGAGTCAAGGGTGATGCCGCAGCACCGCACGCCTCCCGGGGAGCCTTCCACCTGTCCCACGCCGCGCGCGCGTGTGCGCTCGCAGAGGCGTCGCTGGCGAGCGCGCGCGCCGAGTCGGCCAGCGCGCAGAGCGGCAGCCACGCCGAGCTGGCGGCGGCCAAGGCGGACGCAGAGGCAGCCAAGGCAGACGCCCAGGTGGGCTGCGGGCGTGGGCGCGCGTTGGGTGGCGATCGCTTCTCGCAGCACAGCCATGCGCGGGTGCATTGGGTCCTAGCAACTGGACACGGCTGAGTGCCCAAGAGGCGTGCCCAACGCCCCGCAGCGCAGGAGGGTTGATGAGCACGTCGTGGGAATCCTGGCGTTGCCCCCCTCATCCTATCTCCCCACCATTACGTTGCGTCGCGCCCGCGCCATCCCGTGCGCAGGCGGCGCGCAAGGAGCTCGAGTCGGAGCGCGGGCGCCTGAGCAAGGCGCTGGACGAGGCCAAGAAGCGCCTGGCCAAGGCCACCAAGGCGCAGCACACGGCAGAGCTCGCCGCCGCAGAGGTGCGCGGGGCGCGCGAGGGGGAGTTTGGCAGGTGGACGGTGCGGCGCTCACGCAGCTTGTGGTGGCGGTTGTCATGTTTGCGGCGCAGGTGCGCGGCAAGTCCGAGTCTGAGCGGGAGCGCCACGCGCTGGAGCTGGCGCTGGCCCACCAGTCGGCCGACGGCGTGCGGCGCGACGTGGAGCGCCTCGAGGCCGAGCTCAGGGACTACAAGAGCAGGGCGCAGGTGCGTGGCACCTGGGCGCAGGCACCTAGCTGGTGTCCAGCCAGGGTGGTTGGGCCGTGATGAGCTCAAGCTCCTCGGAGGTGTGCCGGCCCCCCGCGCGCGCCACGTTGCTGCTGCCGCCGCAGATGCTGCTGCGCACCAAGGACCAGGAGATCCGGCAGATGCGCGAGGCGGCGGCCACCGCCACGCACGCCGACACGCAGCGCGCGCAGCACCTGGAGGTGCGCAGTCGGTCGCCTGCTGCTGCTGCTGCTGCTGTGTGCCTGCCTGCGCCCGCCCTGCAATCGCGGCCCTGCAGTGCGCGCCACTCACGCCACCCACCCAACCAACCAAACCACGCAGGCCGAGGTGGCGGAGCTGCGTGTGGCGCTCGAGGGCGCCGAGGCGGGGCGGGTGGCTGCCGAGCAGCAGGGCGCTTCGGCGCTGGCGGCGGCTCAGGCGGCGCACGGCGGCGAGGTGGCGGCGCTGCAGGGGCGCGTGGAGCTGCTGCAGCACGCGGCGGCAGAGGCGGGCAGGCAGGCGGACGAGCTGCGCAACCGGTGGGTGGGTCGGTGGGTCGGTGGGTCGGTGGGTCGGCGCTTGTGTGGTTGTTGGGACGGAGGGATGGAGGGAGGGGCAGCAGCAGCGAGCAGGAGGACGCGGCCGCTCTCGCGCATCAGCGTTCCTCTCAGCTGTCACACCCCTACCACGACACATGACGCGCCGCCAGCGAAGGCGGGCCGCGATTGCAGCAGCAGCGTGCAGGCACTGCGGCCTCCTGACTTGTGCTTCTCTGTGCGTCGTGCCACTGCGTGCCCAGGTGCGAGGCCCTGGAGGCGCGGCTGGCGCACCACCAGGGGCTGGACCAGGGCGCCATCCTCGAGGCGCAGAGGCAGCTGCAGGAGCAGGTGAGCCAAGCGGCCTGGAGCTTCTCAAGGGAGCCACCGCTGCCCTTGCTCAGCGTTGGACTGGCGGCGGGGTGGCTATCTCCTGGAGATGGCCCTCATCCACACCCTCTCCACATGACGAGACGAAAAGGCTAAGAGGTGCTGCTGCTGCGCGCACACCCACAGGTGGACGCTCTGCAGGGCGAGGTGGCGGCGGCCAAGCAGGCGGCGGCGGCGCACAAGGAGCAGAGCGAGGCCATGCTGGAGGCCAAGGACGAGGAGGTGCGCTTTGCAGCTTGGGGTTTTGGAGGCGGGCTGTTTGTGGTTGGTGACACTCCTGAGCAACGCGGCAAGAAGCGTGCCCCTTGCCCACCCGGCACTTCCCCTCCCCTTGGCGCAGGTGCTGCAGCTGGTGCGCAAGGTGACGCTGGCGCAGGAGGAGGTGTCGGACCTGCGGCAGCAGCTGGCCGCGCTGCAGCAGCAGCTGCACAGCAGCAGCGGGTCCCTGCCCGGCTCGCCACTGCACACGCACCACCCGCACCCGCACCCCAACGCCCGACCCACCTCGGCGCAGCGCCAGCGCACCCGCGCCTCTGCCTCCTCCACGGCGCACCAGCACCACCACTCCACCTCGTCCGTGCACCGGGGCGCGCCACCGCCACGCGGCGCCAACACGGCCACCAGCGCCGCCGGCGCCCCGGCCCCGCTGTCGACGCCCGAGGAGCCGGCCACGCCCACCTCGCCCGTCACGCCGTCGGGCCTGGTCATGGCGCCGCTGGGCCCCTCCTCGCTGCTGGACGAGGGGGGCGGCCACCCGGGCCTTGCGTCGGCCACCACGCCCACCTCTCCCCAGCGCGCGTTGCAGCACCACCTGCGCAAGGTGTCAGTGCACGCCGCCTCGGTGGGCGGCGCCGCCGCGCTGCTGCAGGCGCAGCAGCGGCAGGCGCAGCACGAGGGCGCGCTGCAGCAGGACGCGGCGGCGGCGGCCAGCAGGGCCGACGGCGGGGCGGGCGCCGACATTTTGGGCGCCTTGATCGAGCCGGACGCGGGGGGCGGCCTGCAGGCGCTGCTGCGCCAGGGGGCCGGCGGCGGCGCGGCCGAGCGCGGCGCGGCGCTGCTGCAGCTGGACGCCGACGGGCTGCCCGTGTCGCTGGCGGACGACACGGCGGCGGCAGCGGCGCGCGAGGCGGCGCGCGAGGCGGCCATGCTGGAGGCGGCCAGGGAGGGCGAGGCGGCGCCGGCGCTGGCGGGCGTGAGCGAGCAGGAGCGCCTCGAGGCCCAGGTGGGGGTGGGATCGGCGCCTGGTTGGGTCCAACTCGAAAGGGACCAAATGAGGAGGGGAGCGAGCGCAGCACGGAGTTGGGGCCAACTCCGCCCCAGAGCCGCGTGTGCGCGTGGGCTTGC
>VFQP010003518.1_pt1 | contig 15828 bp, 24 predicted proteins | sample 3512351 | NCBI WGS metagenome assembly VFQP01 (sample SAMN10412372, study PRJNA504923) | tailings metagenome | isolation source: Relicate 1 Philex TSF1 revegetated site | place: Philippines: Tuba, Benguet | collected 2017-08-29 | reverse complement strand
TGTGAGGCGGCATGCATCGCCCTTGTTGCCACGCTGCTGCAGGGCCCTGGCGGAGAGCGCACACCGCGCGCGCAGCGACGTGGCCCGCGTGCAGCTGGCGCTGGAGGCGGCGGCGCGCGAGACGCTGGCGACGGCGCGCGACCGCATCTGCCGCGAGCTGCACGCGCAGCTGGACGACAACGTGCGCGCGCTGGTGGAGGAGCACGGCGCGCTGCAGGAGAGCACGCAGGTGCTGGCGCAGCAGGCAGCGGCGCTCGACCAGCAGTACCGTAGCATGGCAAACGACCGCATGCAGTTCAAGGTGCGCGCTGCCCCTTCCCCCCCCCCCCAACACACACACACACGACCTTGCCCCCGCCCCCCCAGCGCGCACCTGCGAGAAGCAGCGCGGCGCTGGGCCCAGCCGCCCAAGGCCTCAGCAGAGGATCGCGTCACGTGGGCTGAGGCGTGCGTGCCGCTGCCCCCGCGCGCCCCCGGCGCAGATTGACTCGGAGGTGGGCCAGTCGATGAACGGCATGCAGACGCGCCAGGTGGTGCTGCTCAAGTGAGTGTCCTGCGTTGCCCAGACAGCAGCCCTCCCACCGGGAGCCGGAACAGCGTGCCGAGGCCCCCACGCTCAACCTGGAGGGCGCGCCACCCCACGCGTGCCCTCACGTTGCCCACTCATCAACGCGTTGCACCCCCCCCCCCCCCGCCTGCAGGCACCAGCTGGAGCGCGTGAGCCTGGGCCTACAGATGCTCAAGGTCAAGGTGGAGGAGCAGAGCGCGCGCGCCGACGCCGCCGAGGCGCGCGCCGCCATGTCGACGCAGCTGGCAGGGCGCCTGGAGCAGCACCTGGCGCAGCTCCGCCGCGCCGCCGCCGCCGGCGCGCCGCTCGACGCGTTGGTGCAGCTGGCCACCAGCGAGGGCGCCACCACCTCCATCGCAGGTGCGGCGCACGCCCGCCCATCGTCACCACCGTCTGGCCTAGCGTTCCGACGAGCGCGCGAGGGTCCACGCGCTGCCGTGACTCGTTGGCGCCGCTGCCGTGTGCACGTGTCCCGCGTGCGCAGACGCCGAGGCACAGCTGGCGCAGCAGCTGGCGCAGGCGCAGCAGCAGCTGACGCGCGTGCAGGCGTCGCGGGCGCGGTGGCGTGAGCGGTCGCACGTGTACGAGCGCGCCTGCGCCCAGCTGCAGGTGCGGTTTGATGGTCACGGTAGATGGTCACGCGACGCTGGGCGGTGACAGCGACGCCCGGTTGCCGCCGAGCCCAGACGTGCTTGACGTGATGACGGCGCCTGTGGGCTTCGCGTGCGCGCAGGCAGCGCTGCAGACACTGCAGCAGAGCCTGGGAGGTCACGCGGCCCAGGCTTCCGCGCTCGAGGCCATCTGGAGCGCGCCCACCAAGGCGCACGACGGCGCGGCCGCCGCTCTGGCGCCGCCAGCCTGCGTGGCGGACTTTTCCCAGCCCGACCTCAGCCCTGCCGGGACCCACCACGTCACGCCCGCGTCGCCGCACGGCCCCTCGGCCGACCCCTCGGGCCCGCTGGGGGAGCTGCAGTGCCTGAGCGGCATCACCACCGCCACGGGCGGCGGCCCCACGCCCAGGCACACGCACGACGGCGCACAGCAGCTCAGTCCAGGGGCGGCGGCAGCGCCCTCGCCCGCGGCGTCCCCGTCGCCCGAGCCGTCGCAGCCGCAGCTGGCCCACAGCCACCACGCCTACGCCGTCCTCCACAACAGCCGGCCTGCGAGTGCGGCGCCGGGCGCCATCCGCGTTGGTGCGCCGGGCGGGCGCGGCCGGCCCACCAGCGCCGTGCCGCACCTGGCGCAGTCGCACGTCATGGCGCACGCCATGGCGCACAGCCGCGCGCAGCGCGCCAGCTCGGCGCTGGCGTCGCGGCGCCCCAGCCAGCGTGCCGCGGAGCTGCTCCACCCGTCAACCTGGATGCAGCAGCAGCAGCAACAACAGCCAGGCCTGCACGCCGAAGGCCACGGGATCATGCACGCAGCGCCGCCCAGCCCAGGCGGCTCTGTCGTTGAGCCTGCGGCCGACGATGAGACGGTTCACCACGCAGCAGCACAAAGCTCTGCCACGGCAGCAGCGGGTCCTCAGGCAGATGGAGCGGCCGCGGCGCGGCCGTCGACGCCCGAAGGCCTGGTGGTCTCGCGCCTGCACGGGCCCAGCCTCGTGGGCAGCCTGTCCGCCACCACGGGCGCGGTGCATCACAGGCGGCCGCACACGGCGCTGCAGCCGCGCAACCTGCGGCCAGGGTCGGTGCGGTACTGGTCCACCGCCACCTCTGATCCGTTCCTGGCCATGGACGCCAGCGGGCGGGAGGGAGGCGCGGCGTTTGCGAGCGGCAGGGCGGTGCGGCCGTTGACGGCGGCGGGGCAGCGGGGCGCCGTGGGGCGGCCGTGGTCGGGGATGGAGGGGAACACGGGCAGGGCGCGCGGCGCCTGGCCCGTCAGCAACGTGCAGCCGCAAGGTGCAGCGGCGGGAGGGTGCGAGTACGCGGTGCAACAGCAGCGTGGGGCTGGAGTGGGGCGTGCGGACGTGCTGGTGGTGCAGTGACGAGCGCTGCACTCTGCGCTGACTTGGAGCGGACGACGACGGTGGTCAGGGTTGGGACATGGCTGGCGGTGTAAACGCTGTTGCCTTTTGCTTGCTTGACTGTCCACCCCCGACCCTGGCCCTGGGACTTTCTCGCAAGCGGCCAGGCCTTGGAGGAAGCGCATTGCACCAATCGCAAAGGAAAGCAGCCACAGAGGTCCAGCCGCGGCCACCACCCCACGCTCATCTTCCAGGTATGAGGCTTCCGGCGGTGCAGGGCACGTTGGCGTACGTGGGGCAACACTGCCCCGACGCGTCCAGGATGCTGTACGCGCAGAAGCCAGTCTGGGCGTAGTTGCAGAGCGTGGCCAGCGTGCCGCACGGCGAGCTGCGCGCATGACATGCACGGAAGTAACAGGCGACGAGGTGGGATTTTCAGGCCGTGGCAACCACGGCGGGATGCCATGGTCAACACAGAGCAGCCGCCTCAACCGCCCTCCCCGCCCTGGTTGCAGTGAACCGCGGATCAGCTCACTCCGCGTTGAGCTCCAGGCACAGCTCCGAGTTGTCCGTGGTGGCGGGCGTGATGGTGCGGTTGAGCGAGGCGACCTGGATGACGCCCAGCGGGTCCCAGCTCCACGGCACGCGCACGTTGTTGAGGGTGGCCGCCCGCACGGTGCCGGCGCAGTGAGGGAACGACAGCCTGCGGGCGGGCGGGCACATGCACGCGACGACAAGGAGGAGCACGGCAAGCTTGCTCGCTTGGTGCGCACGTTGGCCGCGCCTCGTACGCTCACGCTCGTGACGTCTGGGCTGTGGTGAGGGCTGGGGCGGCGGGTGGTGTGTGCGGCTCACCACTGGACCTTGAACGGCGCCGTGTCGCAGCAGGGGTGGAAGGGGTCGGCGCAGGGGAAGGTCTGGAAGGTGAAGCAGACGCGCGTGTTGCGCGAGGCCGGGTCGGGCGAGGCGGGCTCGGTGAAGGCGCTGGCGCGGAAATGATAGGGCGTCAGGTTCCGGCCGCCCTGGCAGGGGCTCAGGGGGAAGCCCGACACCACCAGCTCGGGCGGCGGCGGCGGCTGCGAGCAGGCACGTGTGCGGAGCAAGCGTGGAGTGCCAATGCAGTGGAACAGGCTGCAAGCTGACTATTCCTGCCCTCCTGATGCCCTTCTCTCTGCGCGCAAGCGGTACACGCGCCGCTGGTGGATGCACTGCTGAGCCAAAGCACTGCTGCGCTCACGGGTGGCCGTGGGGGCGGGCTGGGCGCGAGGGGGACGTTGGGGGCGCAGGGCGAGGGTGGCGGCGGCGGCGGCGGGTTGGGCGGCGAGTAGAGCATTCGTGCCGTGCCGGTGGGGCAGCAATCGGTGGGCAGCTTGTTGAGCAGCGCGTACGTGCTGCGCGGGAGCAAGAGAAAGGCGCAAGGGCATGGGAGAAGCGACGGGAGTGAGGGTGGCGTGGGATGAAGGGGCCCCTCGTGCGTGTTGGCGCAGAGTGCTTTCACACTGCGCCACGCCTGCACCACGCCACCCTGTGCACCATGGCCCTGCGCTTGCGGCTGGGGGTGCGTGCACGCACGCCGCTGCCGCCAGCAAAGTGCTTTCGGCGCGCGCACATGGTGTTGTTGCCCCACGACGAGAGCGACTCGGGGCCTGGGCAGTCGTGGTCGCGTATGGCGTTGAAGATGAGGCAGATGGTGCTGAGGGGGCTGCTGGTGGACTGCAGGTTGAGGCCCACCACCTACACAAGCCTCGGCAAGCGCAGCACGCCGTGGCGGGTCGACGCCGCTTGGCCGTTGAGCGGATGAGTTGCAGCGTCGCCCCGTGGCACCCGCACCTTGAGCATGGCCAGCTGGCGGTGCAGGCCGAAGCGCTGGAACGTGGGCACGGGCAGCGGCGCGTCGTTGAGCGTGGCGCCCACCACGGCCTGGTTGCATGCAGGGTCCACCTGCGCCGCGCACGCTCCGCCAAGGGTGAGCACGGGCCTGCCGCGCTGCGATGGTGCACCTCCCGGCGTCCCGTCACCTCACCAGCATCTCGAGCTTGTAGGCCGTCCACTGGCGGCAGCAGGGGTGCGCCTGGTTGCAGGAGCGCCCGCTGGCGATCTCGAGGCACATGCGGGTCGGCCCTCCGGCCGGGCTGCGCACGTAGTACTGGGCGCTCATCATGAAGGGCGAGCCCTCGTAGGACGCGTCGCAAGCGTAGGGCGGGAAGCGGTCATAAGCCAGGTCCAGCAGCTCCCTGCGCGCCAGAAGGTGTGCGCGCCTTGTCTGCAACGAAGGCGCAGCAAGGTGTGCGCCTTGCAGCTGGAGGTGTAGCTGCAGCCGTGTGCAGATCACGGTGGCGGGCGCGCTTTTCGTCGCCCCGCCTCCGCGCCGGAAAAGCCGAGCGTTCGCGCCAGACTGAGACCACTACCTCTGAGACGCCAGGGCGCCGTGCAGTATGAGCAGGTAGAGCGCCGCGAGCGTGGCGCGGTGTCGCTGGCTGTAGTGGCTACACCGTCGCGCAGGAAGATCCATCGCGTCCCGCACGCGCGACGTCGAGCAGCCTCTGCGGCAAAGCACTCCTCTTCTGCTCTGCATCGTGTACCTGTGTGCTTCTCGCTGCTTCCTGCTGCCAATGGTCTTCGGCTTGCACGGGCTTGCAGGGGCTGCCCCTGATCGCCCCTGATCGCTGATCGTTCCACCAGACGCCACCACAAGCACCACCAGAGCCAGTGGGAACTATGCTGCCATGCCCAGGTGGCGCCGCGATGGGCCACACGGCCCATCGTGGCCCCTCTGCTGGACGTGCGCCCGCATCCGGCCGCCACCCAAGTGGAGCCAAGTGGGCCTCCTCGTGTACACAAGCTTGATGCGCTCCTGCTGCTGCTCTTGCTGCTCGCTTTGCTGGAAGCCACCACCCGACATGACGATTTGAACTTTCGCTGCGCCAGCGCCGCGCCACAGAGCGGAGGAGGCGCGCGCGCGATCGCGGGGCGCGGAGGGATGGTGGCCGCGAACCACAACGTGCTGCTGACGTTCCTCTTCCGCATTTGGTGAGATGATTCGCGTCGCGTTGCGCACGGGAAGGTCGCGCAGAGCGGCACAGCGCGGGAGCGGCACGATGGCGATCACGGGGCAGCACAGCAGGTGTAGCAGCTGACTGCAGTGCAGCATGCCTGGGAGGAGGCTACCGAACCGGGCCTGCCGGCTGGGTGACGATCGTCGGCGAGCACGGCGCCAGCACAGTGCACGGCCAGCCACCGGCAATCATGCAGCAGCGGCATCACATGCACCCGGAGGTGCTGCAGGCTGGCCCTGGCAAGCAAGTGATCGCTGCGTGCACCGGCCAGCCCGACCGAAGCGCACGCCCATGCGGTCACGCAGCGCAGCACAGCACTGCCCTGGCAAGCAAGGGAACGACGTGATCTTGCGTGCCCTGTGTGCCTGCAGCGATGGCGTGGCCACGGGCATCTGGGCGTCTTCGGTGCTCAGCAACTACATCAGCGTCAGCCAGGGCGACGACGACTCGAGCAACGAGCGCGTGGGCATCGCGCAGGCCGTGCAGGGCACCTTCCTCGTCGCCGCCGCCATCCCAGGCACGCCTGCCATGCAGTGCCGCAGGCTGCTGCTACGTGAGTAATCACGTAGCACTCGTGCCAGCCGGACCCCTCATCTCACACGCGCTGCTGGCGTGGCCCCCGCTCTGCCGCTGCTTCGCGCGCGGCGGCGCTTCGCAGCGGCATGGATGGCATCGCACATGCGCCGTGACACCATCCTCAAGTGCATGGGTGTGGTGGCTCTGCTCGCCATCGCAAGCACCACTTCAGCTCTGGTGTACTTTCAGGGCACGGAGCAGTACGTGAGGCTGTGCTTCTCGCTGGCACTCTGGGGCGTCGCACAGGTGCGCCGTGGCGGGAGGGCGAGGGAGGGGTGAGCGCCGTATGGGTGCGACGACGCGCTGATGCTCCTGCGGCGGGAGTGAGGGGCGATGGCGCGCTCGTTGGGAGCGGCTGCGCCTGCCGCGGGTGCCTGCTGGCGATTCCCCAAAGCGTGGGCACGCTTCGCGTCGCTGCCAGGCTGAGCGGGAATGCCTGCATGTGTGTGCGCAGGCCAATGCGCCGGTTTTGGACGCGCTGTTTGCCGACTCGGTGCCCACGGGGCAGCGCGCCGCGCTCTACACGCGCCTGCACATCTGCTACATCCTCTCACAGGCGAGCGGGAGTGCATCTCTCGAGGTTGCCGCCTGCGCCCTCGCATGACACCTGATCACAGGGGCGGGGCGCCGGCCAGCATCTGGCGCACAGCGCGTGCCGGCTGGAGCGGAGCTGTACGGTGTTAACGCTAGCGGTGGGGAGGCAGGGGGGCATCTCGCAGCGCCGTCCACGACGCTGAGCTGCCCCGCGTTCCCAGCTCAACTGGGATGTGCTCTGTGCGCTGCGCTGTGTGCCCTCATGCAGGGCCTGGGCCCGGCGGCCGCCGCCCTCGTGTTCTTCACGCAGGGCAACGACTGGTCCGTCGACGTGAGCCGACCTGCTGCGGCGCTTGCCTGCGCCACCTCGCCAGTGCTTTCGCGCGCTAGACACGTGGCGGCTTGCTACCTCTGTCACGCTGAAGTGTGCGTGCGTGCGGATGGCTCGCGCTGGTGCGGCGTGCAGCGGCTGCGCATGGTGATGCTGTGCGGCATGGTGCTGGCGCTGGTGCCGGCGGCCCTGCTGCTGCTCTTCAACGACGACAAGACGCTGGGCGAGGAGAGCGAGGGCCTGCTCAAGGTAGGGCTTTGGGGTTTGCCCTGTCGGGCTTGCATGAGCGTGCGCCCGGATGGGCAGGAGGGAGGAGCAAGCGCCCGCTCAAAGGGCTCGCGCCCTCACGCTAACGCAGTGGTGCTGGCGGCGGTTCGGAAGGCGCAAGGGTGTCCGCACTGACCAATCCACACGCGCCGTGTGTGCGTGACGGTGGACCATGCGCGCCCTCAGGTCCTGAGCAACACCGACCTGCAGCAGGAGCAGCAGCAGCAGCAGCAGCGGCAGCAGCAGCGGCGGCAGGAGCAGCGTCGGGAGCGGCGGCGCGAGCGTGCGGGCGGCGACCTGGAGCAGGCGTTGCTGCCCGACAGCAAGCGGGGCGAGTGGACCGAGGGCGAGGAGGAGGAGGGCAGCGTGAGGTCAGGCAGCTGGCTCAGCGACGACGAACACGACCTGGAGGTGAGAGAGTGGGTGGGGTGCGTTGCTGTCCATGCTGTCCGTGTGTGTGTGCTGCTTTCATGTCGGCGCGGTTCACCGTGGCAAGGCAGCAAGGATCAGCAGCGGGGAAGCCTAGGCACCAGCCCAGGCCAGAGCATGCGCCACCCGCTGCCAGGCGTCCGTCTTTGCTGACATCTGACCGTCTGGGGTCAGAAGCTGACTCTTTCCGGTGCATCGCGTAATACGCCCTGCTCTTTCCCGTTGCGCCGACCCCCGCCGTGCGCCCCATGGCGAGCACCACGTTGACGCAGGGCTTTGACGACCAGGCCCTGCACAGCCCCCTCGGCAGCCTGACGCCCTGCCGCCCCGGCGACGGCGCCAGTTCATCCCCCGACGCGCCGGCCGCACGGCCGGTGCCCTCCTCGCACGCCGTCCCCGGCCGCCGCAGCCCCCTCAGCCACGGCACCGCCAGCCCCGCGCCCTCCTCGCCACACCCCGGCGCCCCCCACCTCGACGCCGCCGCCGCCGCCGCTGATGCGTCAGCGCCTGCCTACGACCCCGACTCGCACGTGATTGAGCTGTCGGACGACGGCAAGACGAGGTACTCGCCCACGCCCAGCGCGCCCAGCGTGCTCAGCACGGGCGGCTCGCCGCCGCCGCCCGCCGCGCTGCTGCTGCCGGCTGCTGCTGCTGCGGCGGCGCTGGCGGCGCAGCCGCAGGCGCCGCCCGAGGCGGAGGAGGCGGGGCACACCACGCTGGAGGTGGCGGCGGACGGCGTGGGCGTGACAGGGCCGGCGGCGGCGCGAGGCGGCCGGGGGCAGGCGCAGCAGCACCTCCACGTGGTGGCCGAAGACGAGGTTTCGTCCGTCGGCGTGCCGGGCTGGGGTGAGAGAGAGCAATCCTCCACTCAATCCATTGATCCATTATCCATTCTTCCGCGCTGCGCCTGCTGGGGCTGCGTTTCCATGCCGTTTGGTTTGCCCTGTGCTGTCCTGCCCGGTGTCCCCGCAGACCTGCCCGCCGCCACCTCGCCCAAGCACCCAGCGCTCCGCGCCGCCTCTCTCGCCGCCGCCTCCATCTCCAGCCTCGACAACTGGCTCGGAAGCGCTGCCGCCGGCGCCGCCGCCTCCGCCCTCCCGCCCCGCGCCGGCGCCCCCGCCGCCAACGCTTCAGGCGTCCCGCCGGCCCGCCGGGCGCTGCTCTCCCGCGCCCTCCTCAACGCCTCCTCTACAAACACTGCCAGCGGTGCTGGCCCCGCGGCGGCGGCGGCGGCGCCGCCGCCGCACGGGCCGCCGGGGGCCGCCGCGCCGCCGCCGTTGGGCGCGCTGGCGCAGCGCATCAGCAGCAGCACGCTGGGCACCAGCGCGGGCAGCGCCGGCGGCGGCGGCGGCAACGGCGGCTCGCCCACTGCCCCCGCGGTCGTCGGCAGCGCCAGCCTCAACGCCAGCTTTGCCTCGTGGCGCCTGGGGTGGGGCGGCGGCTCGGCCGGCGGCAGCGCCGGCGCGGCGGCGGCGGCCGGCAGCGGCGGCGGGCTGTTTGGCTCCGGCCGGTTCTTCTTCGGGAGCTTTGGACGGCGGGGCAGCGGCGGGCTGGGGAGCGGGTCGGGGAGCGGCGCGGCGGCGGCGGCGGCGGCGGGCGGGAACGGCGTGTCTGCGGAGGCGGGTGGCGCGGGGTTGGGGATGGGCCCGAGGGGCAGCAGCGAGGAGGCGATGAGTGAGGACTTGCTTGCGGCGTCGCCGACGGGGCGGGCGGGCGAGGAGGGGGGCAGTGGCGGGGTGGGGGGGCTGGTGAGCGGGGGCTCTGGCGGCAGCGGGGCGGAGGGGGAGGGGGGGCGAGGCGGTGCACCGGGCGGTGGGGTGGAGGCGTCCGCCTCACGTGGCGTGGCCATCTCGCCCCGGGGTGCGGGCGGCGCGGCGGCGGCGGTGGTGGCACGCGAGGCGTCCTTGGTGTTTCGTGCGGTGGCGCCGCCGCCGGCGCTGGCGCAGCTCCGGTGCGACAGCATCGACGTGGCGGCGGCGATGCAGGGCTCCGGGGCCGTGGTGGTGGTAAGCCCTCGTGAGGGCGCAGCGGGCGGGGCGCTTCCACAGGTGGCCGAGGCGGCCGAGGGGTGGGCTGCCGCTGGGGAGGGCGAGGTGGTGGCGGCGGCGGAGGGGCCGGCGGCGGGGCGCGTCGGCGCGGCGGACGGCACCAGGGCGGCGGTGGAGGCGCAGCTCCGGGAGCAGGTGTGGGCTGGCTCGCCTTGCGCTTGAACCGTCATGGACAGGGCTCACCATGCAGCCTGGGAGAGGGAGAGTGCGGGTGCAGCCTCTCACCTCGCACCGTTGAGTTTGGAAGCGGAAGGTCGTCAGGCCAAGCGGCGCGGAGGGGAACGGCTCTTTCCGCGCCGCAGGTGCTGCGCCAGGCAGAGGCGCTGCGGCAGGCGCCGTGGGGCGGGCGGCCGCCGCGGCGCGACGGCGGCGGCGAGGGCGTTGGCGGAGGTGGCGGCGCGGCGCAGACGCTCAGCAGCCCACGCCTCTCCTCGGGGGGCTCCTCGGGACTGCTGCCGCACGGGTACGACGCCAAGCAGGTGGCGGTGGCCGCCGCCGCCGTCGCCGGGGCCAGCACGCCCGGCCCAGGTGCGCTTTTTGCGCTGTAGACCTGTGGCCCGGCGTGCCGCCGTTTCCGCGCGGCGTGGCGCTGTCAGCAGGTTGAACGCCCACGGCGGCAGCTTGCGACACGGGCTTGCCGTGGCTTGTGCGTGGCACTGGCGGTGGTGGCCGTGTGCGCAGGCAAGCGTTCGCAGCAGCAGCAGCAGCAGCAGCAGCAGCAGCAGCAGCAGCGGCGCCGTGGGCGGGGGCAGGGCTCGCCGGGGCAGGGTTCCCCGCCCCATGGCGGCGACGCCCTCACCGAGGTGAGCGGTTCAAGTGCAGCAACCGCGCCCTCCTGCACTCCAAATGCGCAGCATTTGCCTCCTGTGCAACGCGCGCTGGTTGTGCCATTTCCGGCTGCTGCCTGTCCTCTTCGCCAACCGCCTGCCTGGCGCCCGCAATGCGCTCACCATGCCGCGCCGTGCCGCGCGCGCGCCCGCTCGCAGCTGCGCAAGACGTACCGCTTCCTGTGCCTGGACATGAACGCCATCCCGGGCATCCTGGCGCTCACCGACTGCGTGCTGGGCCTGGCCTCGGGCATGACCATCAAGTGAGTGAGGCCCAGGGCGGCCCCGGTTGGGGGGGGACGCGAGGAGGGGCGACGGGCGGGACGCGAGGCGGGACGGCCCACAAGCTTTTGAGCCCGCGCCGTCCACGACTCAGGGGCCTGCCCAAAGGCGTGGGGGCGTGAGCGTGGCGTTTGGTCTCCCAGTGTGTGTTGTGCGTGCTGCGTGCGTGCTGCGTGCGTGCTGTGCGCGCAGGTTCTTCCCCGTCTTTTTCCGGTCCGAGGTCGGCCTGTCGCCCGTCTCCGTCAACCTAATGTGAGCAGCGGTGACTGCTCCGCCGCAGCGTGGCGACCGCTCCAGCGCCACCCTGCAGCCGCTGCTGGCTTCAGTCGATGATTCCCACAGGCCGAACAGACTGAGTGGTGCAGCACGCCCAAGCTCCGCGCCAGTGCAGCGCTGGCGAGCCGAGGGCGGGAGGGCAGGCTCGCACGCACGCAAAGCGTGAGAGGTGCGCCGTGCGCCGTGACGCTGCTCTCTCTCTCTCCAGGTACTGCGCCGTGCCCCTGGCGCTGAGCCTGGCGGCGGCGCTGGCGCAGCGGCAGGCCACCGTCATTGGCAAAGTGCCCACCATGGTGGTCAACAGGTGAGGCGGCCGCCCCGTGCCCTGCTCGCCGCTCTCTCCTCGTACCCCGTGTTGTGTGTGCCGGCTCTGGCAGCAGCACACGCGGGTGCACGAAACGGGGCGTTGCGCCGCGTCCGCAGGGCCGTGGGCATCGTGCTGCTGTACTGGATCGCAGCGCACGCCGAGCTCTGGGGCGTGCCGCAGGTGAGGGGCCGCACGTCTCCGCGCGCCCCGGGCCTATGCCGCTGCGTGCACTTCAACTGAGGCGTGCTCTACTGTCAAGGGGGAGAGTTGGCGCCTGGACACGTGCACCTGCGTGCACGCGTGTAGGTGATTGTGCCCATCTACCTGATGAGGACGTCCATCATGAACTGCAGCTACCCTCTGCAGGTGTGTGACGCCCCCTTGAGGGGAGCCAGAGGTGTGGTGGGGAGATGGGCAGAGGCGCGTCGCCGCCAGCTACCGTGTGCAGGCATGTGCGCGGCAGACGTGCGCTTGCGCTCAGTGCCCGCCCGCGCCTGCGCTCGGCTGCGGCGTCCCTAGTGCCTGCGGCGTCCCTAGTGCCTGCTAAGAACCGGCTCCCCTTTTACGCGCCGTGTGATCAACCCCTCTTGCGCGCGCAGAGGTCCATCCTGATGGACTTTGTGCCCAAGGCGGACCGGGCCAAGTGGAACAGCTTGGTGAGGCACTCACACTGAGCCATGACCGCGCAGAGCCACGACCGCGCCTCTTCCGCTTGTTTGCCAGTTGACTCTCACTCGGTGTTTTGATCCCTTGCTGCTCTCCTTTTAGGAGAGCCTGACGTCCTTTGGTTGGTCAGGCTCGGCGGCCGTGGGCGGCTGGCTGATCCACAAGTACGGCTTCAGGGTCACGTTCCTCATCACGGCCACCATGCAGGTGCGGTACGCGAGTTGATGGTGCAATTCGCCTGCAGCACGCGCGCCCCACATGCACAGCACCGCACGTGCCGCGTGGCGCTGCGCAGGCCTGCGGGTGGGCCGTGTCGATGCTGCTGCTGCCGCTGGTGCCTCCCAAGGACCTGACCGCCGCCGAGGTGCTCAGCCAGGCGCAGCGCACGGGCAGCGCGCGGTCGCACGCCAGCAGCGCCGCCGGCAGCCGGTCGCCGCTGCTCAAGCGCGGCGCCTCGTCGCGCCGCCGTGCCCGCCGCGCCTCGGGGCGGCGCTGAACTCCGACCTGCGTGTGGGAAGAAGAATTCTGCATGTCCCGGGAGCCCCCTCTGGCGTGCTGTTGCGCGCGCGCGCGCTTGTTGCCGCTTGAGGCAACCCATGTGCCACCAACCGCTGCGCCCCTACGCGCGGCGCCAGAGGTGCCCCAAGCGCCTTGTGGGAGCATGTCAAAGCGGCAGCAGGAGGACGGCGCAGGAGGAGGAGGCAAGCGCATGAAGGGCAGCAAGGAGCGCGGGGCAAGGCACCCCGTGCCTTGGTCGCGCTTCGTCTACGCGAGGCACAATGTGCTGGAGCGCGTGCCGAGCGAGGTGCACAGCGCCTGGGTGATCTTCGAGTCGCAGCGCACGTTCGCGCTGCTGGAGCCGCGACCGCAGAGCCGGGGGCACGTCCTGCTGGTGCTGAAAGAGCCGGCGGCGACGCTGCTCGAGCCCGTCTCCGACGCGGGGCTGCTGCAGATGGCCAAGGACACGCAGGCACTCACCAGGGCGCTGCAGGAGACCACCGCATGCCAAGGTGCGCTTGGGAGCAAGCGCACACGCACGCGGCCCACCGCAGCTGCGCAGGCACCTTCCGCAGCGCATGCTAGCTAGGAGTGGCAGATGACGACGACGGCGCCGCTGGCGTGTAATGATCAACGATGAGGAGCTCCTTGCTGCCTTGGCGGCCCGCAGGCGTCAAGGTGCTGCAGCTAAACGGGCCCGCCGCCGGCCAAACCGTCCCGCAGCTCCACACGCACCTCCTGCCCTGCTACTCCGCTGTCACACACGGCAGCGGCAGCGCAGCGCCGAGCAGCGCGGCGCCCTCGGGCCCGCCGTCCTCCACCTCGCTCCAGGGCAACGGCACACAGGCAGCGGCCCCAGAGGCCCAGCCGGCAGTCGCAGCGCCAGCAGAAGCAGCAGGAGCGCCGCAGGGCGGCGGCACGGCAGAGGCGGGGCAAGCGCCCGAGGGGCGCGGAGGGCCACCGGGGCAGGCTGGCGGAGGGGCGGCCGCAGCGTTGCGGGACGAGGAGGCGGGGCCGCTGACGGCGGCGCTGCGCAACCGGCTCCCCACCCAGTACGCGCCAGGTGACCCGGCTTTGGGATACGAGTGGAGGGCGCTGCAGCCATCTGTGGACGCGGTGGCGCGGCCGTGGCGATCGGGGAAGGTGCAGTGGAGGGTGCTTCAGCCATGCGCGAACGCGGTGGCAGGGTCGCGGCGGTGAGGGCACAGGGCGAGAGCGGCACAGATGCTGACGGGGGCGGTGGCGTGCTGCGCGCGGTGCGCTGGCCCTCATGCAGGGTTTCACTACTGGGCGTCGTCGGTGGACGAGATGGAGGCGCTGGGCCACGCCGTGCAGGCGCACCTGTGCCGCCGGGGGCACTGTGTGCTGCTCAACGGACAGCTGGGGGCAGGTGGGGTGTTTCCTGCATTCTGCTGAACGCCTCGGCGGGGCCAGAGCCCAGTGTCTGGGCATACGGTGCTTTGTGCTGTGTGTGTCTGCTGTGGAGAGGGCGGCGGGGGCCACCTTGCGCTCCCACAGCGCAGCGGTGTGCCAAGGTGCGATCAGGGCAGGTGGCGCAAAGGCCTCAGCAGCTCACGGCATGCGGCGGTTGTCGCGTGGCGCGCCGTGGCGCCCAACCTTGCAGGCAAGTCGACCATTGCGCGCGGCGTGGTGCGGGCGTTTGTGGGCGACCCTCGCCTGGACGTGCCCTCGCCCACCTTCCTGCTCTGCCTCACCTACGAGGTGCGCGGGCGCGAGGGAGGCACAAGGCGCACAGGCGGAGCGTGCGGGCAGGCGTGCCCCTGTCGGGCGGGAGGGGGCGCGGTGCTTGGGATGGAAGCGGCAGCTGCTGCGGGCAGGCGGGGATGCAACACCTGTGAGCCCAGCTTGCTGTGTGGTGTGAGGCAGCCAAGCGCGCACCCTGCGACGGCGTGGCTGCGTGTCTGTGACCCTGCTCGCTCGCGCCGTGCCGTGCGGCCCGTGGCGGCGCGCAGGACGACCTGGCGCACGACGAGGCCGCCAAGCAGCAGCAGCAGCAGCAGCAGCAGCAGCAGCAGGAGCAGGAGCAGGGGCAGCAACAGCAGGAGCAACCAGAGCAGCAGCAACAGCGGCCGGAGCAGGCACCGCAAGCGGGCGCGTCGGCGCAGCCAGGCAGCGGCGCCCGGCCCAAGCGCATGCACCACATGGACCCGTACCGCCTGGGCAAGAAGGTGCGAGGAAGGTGCCGTCTCGCCCGAGGGCCCTCGCCCACAGCACCTGCACCGCTGCTGACCCTCCCAGCTTGGCGCGCGCGGTGCGTGGCCCGTTCCGTTGTTGCCAATGTATGCGCGCGCACCCCCTCGCTGGCTTGTGCAGACGGACCGCCTGGCGGGTCTGCTGGACTTTGAGGCGGCCATGGGGCAGGACGTGTGCCTGGTGGAGTGGCCCGACCGCATGCCCGAGGAGGCCATGAGGTTCGCCAAGCGGGGCGTCAGCGTCAGCATCAGGTGAGGCGCGCGGTGCCAGCGTCCGTGTCGGGTGTGTGGGATGGGGCGCCAGCTTCAGCATCGCGTGTGGCTGGGAACGCCCTCTCTTCCGGTGGCCTCCGAGATCCCGTGCGCTTGCCACTGTTGCGTCTCTCCCAACCAGTACGCCTAACGCTTCCATGTGCCCGCAGCGGATTCGGCTCCCAGGCGGCGGGGCGCCTCGTCACGCTCACGGCGCTGCCCGGCGACGACGCCACGGCGCAGACGCTCAACCGGTGGCGCGAGCGCGGGCTCCCTCCGCCGCCCGCCGCCGTCACCGCCTGGCGCGGCGCCGCCGCGTCATCGTCAGCGTCGGGCGGCGGCACCGAGGGTCAGCGGGCGCTGCTGGCGGGGGCGGCGGGGCCAGCGGGCGGCGGCGGCGGCGTGCGCGCGCCCGAGGGCGACCCGTCCGGGTGGCTTGTGCTGGGGATTGAGAGCAGCTGCGACGACACGGCGGCGGCGGTGGTGCGCGGCGACGGCACGGTGCTGGCGCACGAGATCGCCTCCCAGGTGCGCACGCAGGCCCACCACCGCCCAGGGCTTTCTTCGTTGTGCTCGGCGCGCCCAACACAGCTGTCATCTGCTTGCTTTATGGATCCATCAGATGTAAGTATTGCTCTAGTTGTTTCTTCCTTGCGCCACCGGCGGTGCCGTGGTGGTGGTGACGATGTGAACGCAGGCTGGAGTGCACGAGCAGTGGGGCGGCGCCAAGCC
>VFQP010003517.1_pt1 | contig 15833 bp, 13 predicted proteins | sample 3512351 | NCBI WGS metagenome assembly VFQP01 (sample SAMN10412372, study PRJNA504923) | tailings metagenome | isolation source: Relicate 1 Philex TSF1 revegetated site | place: Philippines: Tuba, Benguet | collected 2017-08-29 | reverse complement strand
GTAGTGGTTCCCTGGCCAATCAAATCGACCGAAACAGTGAAAGCTGTTTCATGTAAAGATGTATTTGAACTAACCATCGGATTGAGTTCCAACTCTTTACATCGTTCCTCAGTGAGGGCGGCGCAGATCAAACCGCGCCCTTCTTTACTCATAAAATTAATCACTTCAGGGGTAGCATGCCGGGCAGCAATGATAAAATCACCTTCGTTTTCACGGTCTTCATCATCTACCACGATGACCATCTTACCAGCTTTTATATCGGCAATGGCCGATTCTATAGTATCTAATTGTATTGCTTCCATTGTATAGCAAAATTACACCCCAATCACAAGAAAGGTTTACTTTATTGGGAAGAGTCCGAAAATATCACAGATAGCAGGTTTTTAACCTATATACTGCACTTATAGCTAAAAAGAATACAATAACTGCAAATCTGCAAAAAAGTGGCCGCAGGCAATATTTTGTTAACATTCTGTTGAAATTCTACGGATATTATTTGTTTTCTTTGCAGCTGAAAAATTAACATTATGCTAAGTAAAAGACTCTTGCAATTTGTGATGGCGGTTCTGCTGTTACCAGCATTGTCACTGGCACAGAACACCACCAGTAGTATGGGCGGTACTGTGAAAACCAACACTGGTGAAGTGCTTATCGGCGCAACTGTAACAGCAACCCATGAGCCTACCGGTACGGTTTACCGTGTTCAAAGCCGTACAGGCGGACGTTTTGACATCAGCAATATGAACCCCGGTGGTCCATATTCTGTAGAGGTTTCGTTCCTGAACTATGCGAACGAAAAGAGAACTGAGGTTTATCTGAGCCTTGGTGAATCATTCAAAGTTGACTTTGCATTGGCCCCTAAAGCCAATAACCTCGCAGAAGTAACTGTGAGTACCATCCGCAAAACCACTGAAGCTTCTGGTAAAGGTGGTGCGGAAACCCTGATCGGTCGTGATAAAATGGCCAACCTTCCTACTGTAGGTCGTAACATTTACGATTACCTGCGTGCTGTACCCCAGGCGAAACTGGGTGCCAGTGAAGGTGCTGTAACCATTGCTGGTCAGAATAACCGTTACAATTCTTTCTATGTAGATGGCGCCGTGAATAACGACGTATTTGGTTTGTCTGCCTCCGGTACTAACGGCGGTCAGGCTGCCATTGCCCCTATCTCTATCGATGCGATCGACCAGTTCCAGGTGGTGATCTCTCCTTTCGACGCTTCTCTGGGTAACTTTACCGGTGGTGGTATCAATGCCATTACCCGTTCAGGTACCAACAAAACAGAAGGTTCTGTTTACTATTTTCTCCAGAACGAAAAACTGGCTGGTAAAACACCTACCGGTTTGAAATCTGCTGCTACCCGCTTAGCTGAATTCAGTAAGAAAACTTATGGTTTCCGTTTGGGTGGTGCGATTACCAAGAACAAACTCTTCTACTTCATCAACGTAGATCTTCAGAGAGATGTTCGTCCGCAACCTTTCCAATTATCGCAGTACCTGGGTAATACCAATACACAGGCTGGCATCGATAACCTGGCACAATTCCTCCGTACCAACTACGGTTATGAGCCAGGCGGTTACCTCGATAACACAGAAGAAGTAAGTGCAGACCGTATCACTGCCCGTATCGACTGGAACATCAGCGACAGGCATAAATTATCTGTTAGTAACAGGTACACAAAAGCTGAGCGCCTGAACACTTCTTCCAGTACAAGTAATACCATTAATTTCTACAATAATGGCCATCGCTTCCCTACCCGCACCAACTCTACATCTGCAGAATTGAAGAGTCTGGTAGGTAAAAGCTCCAGCAACAAACTCTTGATCACTTTCACCGACGTACTGGATGACCGTAGCCCTATTGGTCAGGACTTCCCACGTGTACGTATTGTAGATGGTCCTGGTGCTTTGGTATTCGGACCTGATAACAGCTCTACTGTAAACCTGTTAACACAAAAGAACTGGTCTCTGTACGATGAGTTCAAGTTTACACTGGGTCAGCATAACCTGAAAGTGGGTGTTGATTATGAATACAACGATGTATACAATGCCTTTATTCAGAACACTTTTGGTAACTACACATACTCAAGCCTCAACGATTTCCTGACCAATGCAAGGCCCCAGGCTTATACATATGGTTTTTCGAATATCGATGCAGGTAAAGGTGATGCAACAGATGCCGCTGCTAAATTCAAAATGGCCAAGGGTTCTCTTTTCGCTAATGATGAGTGGAGAACAAGTGATAACCTGACCCTGAGCTTTGGTTTGAGGGCTGATTATTACAAAGTGCTGAGCACACCCTGGACCGATAACTATACCAATACCGTAGCGATCCCACAATTCTCTCGTTACTATGACCTGCAAGGTGCAAGGTCTGGTGTAGCGCCTAAAATCCCTATCGCTTTCTCTCCAAGAGTAGGTTTCACCTACAAGATCCCTGAAGAGAACCTGGTAGTTCGTGGTGGTGCAGGTATGTTTGTAGGACGTATTCCCCTGGTATGGCCCGGTGGTATCTTCAACAACAACGGTATCTTCGTTGCTGGTTACACAGCTAACACTACCCAGTTGAACACTATCCGTTTCCGTGCTAACCCCAATGGTCAGTGGACACCAGCCGAAGTTGGTGCCGGTGTAACCAAAGGTCCTTTGAACCTGACTGCTGCTGAATTCAGCACACCAAAAATCTTCAGGGCTTCTGTAGCATTAGATAAGAAGTTTGGTGATGGCTGGTCCGGTACTCTTGAAGGTATCTTTACCAAGAACATGAACGAGATTTACTATACCAACATTAACCTGTTGCCTCCTACAACTGTTTCAGTTGGACCAGGTAGCAGAAATGTGTATACCACAGTAAACAACGCAAGAATTCCTTTGAATCCTGATGGATCAAACCCTTACGATAACGCAATCCTGTTAAGCAATAACAATGGCCCTAAAGGCTTTGGCTTTAACTTCACTGCTAGCTTGAGCAAGCGTACACGTACTGGTTTCTCATTTGACTTCAACTATACTTTCGGTAACTCTACTACAGTTAACGATGGTACCAGTTCAGTTAACCTGAGCCAGTGGAGATTTATGGAAACCGTGAATGGCCGTAACTTTATTCAACGTTCTGTATCTGACTTCAGCGCAGGTCACCGCATCTTCGCTTTTGCCAGCAAGAAGTTTGAATATGCCAACAAAGCACTGGCAACTACCATTTCACTGGTGTATACCGGTCAGTCTGGTAACCCCTATAGCTATGTATATGGCCAAAACTCAATGGTTCGTGATGATGGTACCGGTGGTACGAACGACCTGATCTACATCCCTACAGCTGCAGATCTGTCTTCTATGACCTTCCTGAACAATACCCTGAACGTGAATGGTGTTAGCACTACTTTCACGCCTCAGCAACAGAAAGATGCACTGGAAGCATATATCAACAACGATAAGTACCTGAGAGAAAACCGTGGTAAGTTTGCCGACAGAAACGGCAGCCGTTTGCCTTTCACCAATATCCTTGATCTGAAGATCCAACAAGACTTCAACATCAAAGTAGGTAGCAGACGTTATCAGTTCCAGTTAACTTACGATGTGTTCAACTTTGGTAATATGCTGAACCGTAACTGGGGTCGTACTTACTTCCTGAGCAACGACAACTTCCAGTTGATGCAGTTTGCCGGTTATGCAAGTGCTACCAACCTGACTCCTCAATACCGCTTCAACCCAACACTGGTTGGCCGTTCTCCATGGAACGTGAGCACGACTACCAATGCTGCTTATGCTGCAAGATGGATCAGTCAGCTCGGTATCAGGTTTAACTTCTAATACAAGGGAACCTCCCCAAAATATAAAGCCGCATCAATCCGATGCGGCTTTTTTCATTCCCTTTGTGCTCACCTTCGTGTCCTTTGTGGTTTCAAATCTGCTTGCACTATTTGCAGGCTTGCACAACGTCAAAGAGATTTGAAACCACAAAGGACACAAAGGACACGAAGGGGGGCACAAAGGAGGGGGTTATAGGAGAAGTCCCTGGAGGAAGAAGTAGGCGAAGCTGAAATAGATGATTAACCCCGTTACATCAACAAGGGTAGCAACAAATGGAGCAGAAGAAACTGCCGGATCAGCACCCATGCGTTTGAGGAAAATAGGGAGCATGGAGCCAGACAATGTGCCCCACAATACCACGCCTATCAGTGATGCACCTACGGTAGCACCAATCATCATCCAATGTTCACCATATACTTCAGGAAAGAAGGAATGCCAGAGTACCACGCGGCAAAATCCAATAATTCCTAATACTGTTCCCAATAATAAACCACTCATGATCTCGCGGCGCAATACACGCCACCAATCGCCGATAGTGATTTCGCCCACGGCCATGGCCTGGATAATAAGGGTGGAGGCCTGAGAGCCGCTATTCCCCCCACTCGATATAATCAGGGGTACAAATAATGCGAGCACCACCGCCTTGGCAATCTCATCTTCGAAATATCCCATGGCTGTTGCCGTAAGCATTTCACCAAGGAATAATACGATCAGCCAGCCTACCCGCTTTCTGAAGAGTTTAAAGAGGGGTATATCCAAGTAAGGCTCATTCAACGCTTCTGTACCCCCTATCTTCTGCATATCTTCACTAAACTCCTCATTGGCTACCCAAAGCATATCATCGATGGTAACAATCCCTAAGAGAATATTATGATCATCTACCACGGGTAAGGCAACCCGGTTATTCATTTTAAATACCTGGTTGGCATATTCCTGGTCATCATTCACATTCAACGATACCACACGGCCATCAATGATTTCCTGCATCTGTTTATCTGGCGGTGCCAGGATCACATCACGAATCCGGATATCATCAATCAATGCCCCTTGCTGATCGATCACATAAATCACATCAATGGTTTCACTATTCTTCCCAAATTTCCGAATGGTTGCAAATACCTCAGCCACCGTATTCTCCTCAAATACATACACATAATCGGGCGTCATCAAACGCCCTACACTATCTTCCGGATAACCCAGCATCGACAGGGTAATTTTTCTCTCCTCGGGGTCGAGTAATTTAATCAGGTCACGGATAGCGGCTTTGGGCAATTCTTCCAAAAAGTCGGTTCGGTCATCGGCCGGCAACTCATTCAACAGTTCGGCTGTTTTAAAAGAAGGAAGGGCCTTGACAATATCCTTCTGCTGGGCAATATCAAGGATCTTGAACACACTGGCAGCCCTATGAATAGCCATATTGGCAATGATCTGCGCTTCATAGTCCGGATACTCATTGATGAGCTCCGCCACATCGCTGATATTCTGGTGATCCAGGAACTCCCGGATAGCCAGTTTATCCTCATTGGCAATCAACTGCTCAAATTCCTCATGAAGGTCTGTGTGTTCCAATTCCATCGACATAATTGCAATTTAAGACACTCCGCCCTATTGGAACACCACTTCCTATGAAATTGGGCTATTTATTCTACCTTCATGGCCTATTTGTATCGGCTTCTGTTACCTTGAATATTCCTGATACCCATGATATTACCCCTGCTCACCATTGCCCCATCCCCAAACAGGGGAAGAGGTGTTTTTACTACTGAATCTATTGCTGCAGATACGATCATTGAAATTTCTCCTGTCCTCACGCTGAACCCCGAAGAACGCGCCCATGTTGAGAAAACCGCTTTATTCAACTATATTTTTGAATGGGGTGACGACATGAAAGGTGCCTGTGTAGCGCTGGGCTATCTATCCATCTATAATCATTCCTATACTGCCAACTGCATTTATGAAATGGATGTTGAGCATGATCTCATCCAGATCAGAACGGTAAGAGATATCGAAGCCGGTGAGGAATTATTCATTAACTACAATGCAGCACCCGATGATGCCACCCCTATTTGGTTTGATGCGAATTAAACAGGATTAATCTTTCAGAAAAAACATTTCGTGCTTTAGCGCATAAATGGCTACTCCCGCTGTGGTACGTACATTCATTTTTCTGGCAATTTTGCTCCTGTAATTTTCTATCGTACGTTCACCCAAACTAAGGATATCGGCTATTTCAGTAGTTTTTTTGTCTTCGCAAATAAGCCTGATGATTTGTTTCTCCAGATCATTGAACAAATTGGAACGCACAGGCGCATAGGGATTGAAATAACTATTGGCGATCATTTTCGCCAGCTTATTAGAAGTGGTGCTGCAATAATAAGGCACTTGCTGGCGCACTGTATTCATGGCTTCATACAATTCCTCATAAGCGATCATTTTATTAATATAACCGAGGGCACCTGCTTCCAGTGATTCAACAATAAGGAATTCATTTTCAAGGCCCGACAAAATTAGAAATGGTAGTTGTTTATTGAATTCCCGAATGGCTTTAATGGCTTGCACGCCAGACAATAGGGGCATGGAAATATCGGTGATCACCAAATCCGGATTTTTTTCCTGAACCGCAGTAATGAGTTCCTGCCCATTTTTACAGGTAGCTACTACCGCATATTCCTGGTGGCGTGCAATGACCATTTTCAATCCGTCGAGGAAGAAATGATGGTCATCGGCTACGATTACGCGTATAGGAGTAGTACTATTCATATCAGGCGATCATTGATAATACGGGAATGGTGATTTGATAGCGGGTGCCTTCACCCCTTAGAGCGTGAATGTTATATTGTGCATTGAGGTACATGAGCCTGGCTGCAATATTTCTTAACCCCTGACCAGTTTTATTTGCCTGTGCCAACAGGCGTTCATCGAATCCTTTACCATTGTCGCCAATGGTTAAATAGATGGTTTGGCCACTTACCCTATAGCTGATCTGCAATTCCGATGCAGATGCGTGTTTGAGCACATTGGCCAAAATTTCCTGTACTACCCTGTAGAGTATGATCGTTCTATCTGATCTGAAATGGCTGTCATTACCCGAACGTTCCAGGAAAACAGATAAGGGGCTATGGCCCCTTACATCATCTGCCAGTGCTTCTATGGCAGCACCTAAGCCTTGCAGCGAAAGAACGGAGGGGATTAATCCGTGAATAATTTCTCTTACCTGTGCCGCACTTTTATCTAGCTGATCGAAAATAATGTGCAAACCATCCTGATCATGCCATTGATCCTGCATCATTTTTAACCGCATACGAATGGCAGCCAGAGAAGTGCCCATCCCATCATGCAAATCCGCTGCCATGCGCTTACGCTCCTCTTCTACCATGGATATTTCAGAGAAGAGATGTTCCTTCAGCATACCGGTTCTGCGCCGGTATAACCTGACAAAGGAAACGGCAAACATGAGCAATAGCAGGGTGAGTATTAACAACCCTGCTACCAGTGTATAATATAATTTTTTTTCCGGGGGAGACATAATACAGCGATAGTGAAAAGAATATTTGATAGTATATTAATGATGCTTAGTATGGACCAGAGTATAATGAAGAATCCCTGGCCTGAGATAGAAGCGGGGAATAAATGGAATGCTTCGACAAAGGTTTTGTAACTATGAAAGAGTAAGAAGCCAACAGAAAATAACAATTCCTGAGAAGGGCTTCTACCCATTTTGCGGTAGATGATGAAATGAGTTATCACATCGATCGACAGATAGGATACACACAAAGAAGAAAAAACGCGGAACATGGAGTTATTGGATTCAATATGGCGCAGGATAAAATTATCGCAGAACCATACCAGGATTCCGGCCAGTATCATTCCCCTGACCCATGTATTGGCGGTACTTTTAGAAAACAAGATGAAGAGCCAGCAGATCAGCACATGTTCCACCAACACGTAAATATTCGAATTGAGCGCATTGGAATCATGTGCATATACATGATAGATGCTCAATGATTCATTGAGTAAGCCTGCGATGAATAGTAACAGAACGGGTAGGTACTGTTCTTTTAATCGCCCCCATCTGGCCAATGAGGCAGATAGGGGCAATAGTACAGACCCGGCTGAAACCAGACTTACATAAAACAGGCGCATATGTATTTATTCATTTAATGGCGATGGGGGCGGGCATAATTCAGGACACCGAATAGCATCTTCCAGGATCAACGGCTCAATGGGTTCGTCTGCGGTTCTCTGTTCCTCAGGGAGAAGATCATGTCCCTGGTTATCTGCAGCTACCAGCACTGCACAAACATCTCCGTTCTCTTTCTTACCCAAATATATGCGTAAAAAAGCAGATTGCGGCGTGTTCAGCAGCGCCAAAACAGCGGCTTTAGAAAAGGTTTCGCAAATGGGCAGATCAGCAGGCCTGCTGTTCCTGAAACGACTGGTCAATTCAATGGCGGTAGCCAAACTAATACGATGTTCTACATTGTAACTCATAGAGATAGGTTTTGGAGAACAATAGTATTTCTTGCTATCTGCTAACCTTACAAGCAATCTGCACAAAAGAAGTGTGGAAATACTCTTTTCGAAATAATCGTACGCTCAAATCGAAATTCCTATACCAGTGTATTTTTTTTGGTTATTTATGTGGTATGAAACTTCGCTTTCCAACGGGTGCCACCGCCAACCAACTCGATCACAGAACAAAAAACCGGCTGGGAAAACCACTCATTCCTGGAGCTATTGCAGAACTGATCAGTCTGGATCAGGGTACTGCACTATTGCAATCATGGCAGTTGGATGAATGGGAATTATTCTACTGGTGTATGGATCATACCGAGCCTGTTGTACTTGAGCTTTCTCATATCGGCTATTGTTCCGTTACTTTCCTGCTGCTAGACAATGATTGCAAATGGCAGGACTTTATTAGCGGTGTTCATTTTTTGAAACAAAAACAGGTATTATCCTTAACCGTACCCAATGTACATTGCTTCTGCGTTTACAAACCTGCCAGGCGCTTTAGCCGTGGCTTACTCATCGTACAGCACCTGACTGAAAAAGCATATCCAACCCGTACAGAACAATGTAAGCTGTTGCCCAATATGGCCTCACTAACAGAAGATATTCTCTGCACCAATTATACAGACCCCTATGCTGTTCATGCAGACCAGCTACAACAGTTAACAGCAGCAATAGCGATGACCATCAATGACCTGCAACTGAATAAAACACTGCTCAACAAACACCTGCTGCAATTGCAGGCATTAAAAAAGTATATCGATGAACACCTCTCCCTACCACTCGGACTAAAAGAGCTTTCCAGAATTTGCACCATGAACAGCCGACAAATGAACCTGGCTTTCAAAGAACTGTATGGCTGCACCATCAACCATTATATTCGAACAGAAAGATTACGCATAGCCAAAGAAGCGATCCTGCAATCGGATACTCCCTTAAAGACCATCGCCAAAAATGCCTCGTACCAGAGCTATGCTAATTTCTGCACCGCATTCCGAATCCAATATGGTCTTGCCCCGGCCGAATTACGTACCAACACCACCAGTATCAAACATTAATCGCCTTTTCCCATTTTATGTAAAGGCTGATAAGCCTAACCAGGGATCACCATCGCTACTGGCTTACCCTGCCTGTAATGACCTGCCCTGGCGCATAAACAGCAGCTTATGATGGTATGTTGATCAGTGATATTTTCCTATATATAGATAGGAAAGTAAAAATCCCATGCACGTTTCTTATGCATGGCCCGCAAGAATGTAAAAAATAAGATTGATTGGTACATCATCAACCGAATACGCACGCTTCGGTTGGAGAAAGGGCTGACACAAACACATATCGCCGTTCAACTAAAACTATCAGTAGGATTTATCGGACATATTGAAAGCCCTAAATTTCCTGCAAAATATAATACCTCACACCTGAATGAACTGGCCAAACTATTCAACTGCTCTCCCAAAGACTTTTGGCCGGAACAACCACTTTGACTACAAACTAATGCTTAATCATTCCCATTCTATCACAACAGGAAACAGGAGTCAAATATAAGATGTGTCCTCCTATACCATAGTAGGAAAACAAATTATTTTTTTTGATCAGATAAGTATTTTCCAGGCGATTCGTGTTAGCCGAATTGGAGGGATCATCAGCGCACAAATCAGGGCTACAATACCTACCGGTTAACCTATCTGTTTAGTTGATTTATCAGTATATTTATCCAGTAGATACATATCCCTGTATCCATGAATCATCTATCGCATCATTATGAATGAACAAACACCCTCACAAAGCAGGCGATTCTTTTTAAAGACCTCCTCTGTATTAACCGCATTTGCATTCATACCAGCCGGATTTAAAAACCTGTATGCACGTGCCCGCAACCTGGTAGTGAAGCCCAAAGTAACACTGCCACTAACCGTTTCCATTAACCAGCAACAATACCAACTGGAACAGGTAGATGCCAGAACCACCCTTCTCGATCTGTTACGGGAAAAACTGGACCTCACCGGTACCAAAAAGGGCTGTGACCACGGACAATGCGGCGCCTGCACCGTTCATATTAACGGCGAAAGGGTATTGAGTTGCTTAACACTGGCTGCCATGCTGCCCGGTAAAGAAGTAACCACAATCGAAGGACTGGCAAAAGGTGATGAACTTCATCCCATGCAGGCAGCTTTTCTGGAATGCGATGGCTTCCAGTGTGGGTATTGCACTCCCGGTCAAATCATGTCGGCGGTGGCCTGTGTGAAAGAAGGACATACCCGCTCCGTAGCCGAGATCAAGGAATTCATGAGTGGCAACCTTTGCCGCTGTGGTGCCTATAACGGTATTGTTGAATCCATTCAAAAAGTTGCTGCCCAATGAGACCCTACCAATTCACCAAAGCTGTCAATCCGGAACAGGCCCTGAGCAGCAAAAATAACCAAGCCCAATTCATTGCAGGCGGCACCAACCTGGTCGATCTCATGAAGAAGGATATCAGCATGCCCGAAACAGTGATTGACATCACCAGTTCCCTGCCCGCCGAGATCAAGAAAACCAGCAAAGGCATCAGCATCGGTGCCATGGTAAGGAATAGTGCCATCACAGTTCACCCCGATATTCTATCGGCCTATCCACTAATCGCCAAAGCAGTATTAGCAGGGGCATCGCCTCAAATCCGCAACATGGCTTCTACTGGCGGCAACCTCCTGCAAAGAACTCGATGCCCATATTTCTATGATATCACCCTCCCCTGCAATAAAAGAAAACCCGGCAGTGGCTGCGGTGCCTTACAGGGAAATAACCGCATGAGCGCCATTATTGGCTGGAGCGATCAATGTGTAGCCGTTCACCCTTCTGATCTCTGCGTAGCACTGGCCGCACTCGATGCATCTGTGATGATCACAGATCGCAGTAAGAAAACCAGCAGCATCGCTTTCAAAGATTTTCACAGGCTCCCCGGTAACAATCCTGAAAAAGATAATAACCTGCCCGAACAGGCACTCATCACTTCCATAGAAATACCGGCCAATGCCTTTAATCAGCATTATGCCTACCTCAAAATCCGCGATCGCGACTCTTATGCATTTGCACTCATCTCGGTTGCAGCAGCCTTACAACTCAATGGTAAAAAGATCGTTGAAGCAAGACTGGCTTCCGGAGGTGTAGCACATAAGCCCTGGCGATGGACAGAAGCCGAGGCCTTCCTGAAAGGAAAAGAAGCGACAGCAGATAATTTCCGCGCAGCTGCCGCCATCGCTGTTAAAGCAGCCAAACCACTTTCTGGCAATGCCTATAAAATCAATATGCTCAAAGGCGCCATTGAAGTAGCCCTGCAACAATCATTACAAGCTTAAACGAATATCATGGAATACTTTTTCGATGATCAATATAACCTCAACCCCGCCGATGTTCGCGTAGAAGGCATCGCTAAGGTTACAGGAAAAGGGAAATATGCTGCTGAATACAAAGCCGACAAACTTTGCTACGCTGCATTCGTCACCAGCACCATTCCTGCCGGTACCATTAAAACCATTCATACCGATGAAGCCAAATCAGTAGCCGGTGTGATCGATATCATTACACATACCAACAAGCCAGTGGTGCCGGGTATGTCGGATGAAACGAAGATCAGAGAATCTCGTTTTGGTTTACCGGTATTTCATACTGATAAAATCTACTTCAAAGGACAACCCATTGCCCTCGTAATTGCCGAAACACTGGAAGATGCCAACTATGCCGCTTCACTGGTTTGGGCCGATTATACCCCCGACAAATTCAACACCGATTTCTTCGGCACTCAACAACAAACCGCTTTGAAATCGGACGGACGTGAACGGGGCACCATGGATGCCTGGGCACAAGCTTCCGCAGTAGTAGAAGCAGAATACACCATCAAAACAGAAGTGCATAGTCCGATGGAAATGCATGCCACCATTGCACACTGGACTGCCGACAACAAACTCCGCCTCTACGATAAAACACAGGGTGTAAATGGTGTGCAACGCACATTTGCCCGCCTATTCAATATCCCCAACGATCAGGTAGAAGTGATCAGTGAATTTGTGGGTGGAGGATTTGGTTCGGGGTTACGCATCTGGGCTAATACACTGGCTGCAGTAATGGCTGCCAAACTGGTGAACAGACCCGTAAAACTCATGCTCACCCGCGCACAAATGTTTCACCTCACGGGCTATCGTCCGCAATCATGGCAACGTATTAAACTAGGTGCAGATAATAATGGCAAGTTCCTGGGTATGTTACACCAGGCCCGACATAGCAGCTCCGTATATGAAAATTTTGGAGATGGTATTACGCGTGTAGCCAGACTCATTTATCAACTCGACAATCTGAAAACTGAATCGGCTGTGGTGCCACTCAACCTGAGTACGCCTACCTGGATGCGCGGACCAGGCGACTGCACCGGCGACTTTGCCATTGAAAGTGCAATCGATGAGCTTTGTCATCAACTGGGCAAGGATCCGGTAGAGATACGCATGAAGAACCTGGCTCTCGAAAAAGATCCTGAACGTGGCCGTCCCTGGTCGACCAACTATATCAATGAATGTATTGAACGCGGCGCCGCCACCATTGGATGGAAAAACAGAAAACAAACACCCAAACAACTCAGCGAAGGCGATTGGTATATTGGCTATGGCATGGCTGTAGGTGCCTGGAATGCCGGCCGCAGCAATGCCAGTGCCGGCATTCGTCTGCAAAGCAATGGCACCATCATTGTTGAAACCGCCATGACCGATATTGGTACCGGCACCGGTACTGGCATGCAGAATATTGCCCATGAATACCTGGGCATCCCTAAAAACAGGATCGAGGTAGAGCTGGGTAATTCCACCCTGCCACCAGCACCGAGTCAGGGAGGCAGTACTGGCCTATCATCCATTAGCGGCGCCGTAGTGGAAGCCTGTTCTGTTTTAAGGAAGAAGGTATTGGAACTGGCCGGCAAACTAAATACCAGCTACCAAAACGCACAACCCGCCGATCTTCTTTTCGCCAATACCGGTATTCAGCTAAAAGATAATGCCAATAGTCTTATTAGCTACAGTGATCTGTTACAGAAGAATAGTCTGAAAGAAATTGATATCGAAGCCAGTTCAGGACCCAATGCCGATATGCAGAAATATGCATTCTGTTCTTCAGCAGCACATTTTTGTAAAGTGCGTGTACACAGCAAAACAGGCAAAGTAAAAATAGAACGCATGGTTTGTGTGGCCGATGGCGGTCGCATCCTCAATGAACGTGCCGCCGCCAACCAGTTATCAGGTGCAGCCGTGGGTGGTATTGGTATGACATTGATGGAAGAACAAATCACCGATAATAAACTGGGTAGTACGCTAAGTGATGATTTCGCCGGCTACCACTTCGCGGTGAATGCCGATGCGCCGATTATTGAAACATCCTTCATCAATAAACCCGACCTCAACCTGAATCCAATTGGTAGTAAGGGATTGGGAGAAGTGGGCATTATTGGTTGTGCCGCTGCTATTGCAAACGCGATCTTTAATGCATCTGGCAAGCGATTAAGAGACCTTCCAATCACCCCAGACCATATCCTCTAACCTTCTTCGTGCCCCCTTTGTGTACCTTCGTGTCCTTTGTGGTTAAATATCTCTTTGACGTTCAGCAAGCCTGCCGATTATGCAAGGAGATTTGAAACCACAAAGGACACGAAGGTACACAAAGGGGGCACGAAGAAGGTTAGAGGGTGAGTGAGGCTCTGAATGCTCTGGCTGCGTAATAGGATTCCGCGCCATTGTGGTAGAAGAATACCGTATCATATCTCCGATCACAAAAAACAGCACCGCCTAATTGTCTGATGGCAGCGGGCGTAGCAACCCAGCTGGATGTTTTCAGGTCGAACTTACCCAGTGTTTGCAAGTATCGGTATTGTTCTTCTGATAGTATGGACACGCCCATCTCACTCGCCATTCCCATGGCACTACCCTTAGGCTTATTCTCCTTTCTGCTATCCAATGCCTGATGGTCATAACAGAGGCTTCTTCGCTGAGCCGGACTCTCCGGCGAACAGTCGAAAAAAGTTACAGCACCAGTTTTTTTATCCCATGCCACCACATCCGGCTCACCACCGGTTATTTCCATTTGATGCAATGACCAAAGCTGATCGGTACTGGCCAACAATTTGGCTTCCACATCTTGCCATAGTATTCCCTGATGGCGGTCCATATGTTTGTTGAAACGGCTGCTTAATATTTCAAGAAGTTCGGCAGTCAACTCTTTTGAAAGCTTTCTTTTGGTGTTGGCCATATTGTTGATGATTATAGGCTTATTTCTATAAAAAAAATTCCACTAAAGTTACAGATCAGCAGCGAAAAAAGAGGTGCAGGCATCATACCTGTTCCGTTCTGGCTCTGCTATTAAACCTTTTACTGTTACGGCAGTCAATGGTATAACCCTGTATGATGCGAGCAAATGCCATATTGATTCGACCTGTTGTACACTACCCTATCGGCTTCAATTCCGGGGTAGAACAAACAAGGATGTTGTCAATTACTGTGCGTCCCGAAAAGGGTTCAATGATCTTCTCCCTTCTTTTTCTTGTATTGGTTTTCTGATGTGGTAATAGGCTACGACTAGTAGCTGTAAGCACAGATGCGTATATACACCAGGGAAAGCAAAGAGTGGATCAACGATCACACTAAACCCCAAACCCACAGTATATGAAGAAGCTAACAGTAATGTTCAGCCTGATTGTAATGGCGTATGCCTGTTCCAAACAGAGCAGTACAACGGCGAGTACCACCTATACAGCCATTAAAGCCATGTTCGGCACACGCATAGATCCTAATAACCTACTCAACTACGCCAATCAAACCAAACCGGCCTATATTACCAAAGACAACTGTGCTACCAATACCATTACCGATGCCAAAGCAACACTTGGCAGGGTATTATTCTACGACAAAAACCTGAGCATCGACAATACCATTTCCTGTGGCAGCTGTCATAAACAGGAATTTGCTTTCAGCGATACGGCCATTGTAAGCAAAGGCGTTCAGGCAGGTATTACCGGCCGACATTCTATGCGACTGGTCAATGCCCGCTTCTCCACAGAAACCAAATTCTTCTGGGATGAAAGGGCTGCCAGTCTGGAAGCACAAACCACCACTCCTATCAAGGACCATGCAGAAATGGGTTTCAGCGGACAATCAGGCCGTTCAGATATTAATGGCCTCATCAGTAAATTGAGTGCAATCGATTATTATAAAGAACTATTTCAGTTCGTGTATGGTAATACCACCATTACCGAACAAAAATTACAGGAATGCTTATCCAGTTTTGTACGCAGCATACAATCATTCGATAGTAGGTATGATGTGGGCAGGGCCGCCGCACCAAACGACGGTGCGCCATTCCAAAATTTCACACAGGAAGAAAACCTCGGTAAACAATTATTCTTACAACCACCCCAGTTCGATGCAACCGGCAACAGAACCGGTGGCGGTGTAGGTTGTCAGGGCTGTCATCGTGCCCCGGAATTCGATATTGATCCCAATA
>VFQP010003516.1_pt1 | contig 15833 bp, 12 predicted proteins | sample 3512351 | NCBI WGS metagenome assembly VFQP01 (sample SAMN10412372, study PRJNA504923) | tailings metagenome | isolation source: Relicate 1 Philex TSF1 revegetated site | place: Philippines: Tuba, Benguet | collected 2017-08-29 | reverse complement strand
ACCAGCCTGCAGCGCGCGTGGCAAGCACACGGTGACCATCCCCGTCCTGACGCAACACTCCTTGAGGTGCTCCCTCAACCCCACAGAGCACCCTTCCCCCCCGACCCCAGCACGCACCGGCAGCGCGGCCCGTGCTGCTGCTGCCGCCCCCAAAGTCGTCCACGTTGTCGTCGGCAAACGCGTCCAGACCCCACGCCTCGGCACGCTTCACGCCGGCACCGGCAGCGCCCCCGCGCGGCGCCTGCTGCTGCTGCTGAGGCGGCGGTGGCGCCAACGGCGCCGCTGCCGCTGGCCCTTTGCGCTGCCCTGGCCGCTGCGGCTGCTGCTGGTTTAGCTGCTGGTGTAGCTGCTGCTGCTGCTGCTGCTGCGTGGGCAGGATGGACTTGAGCCCGCCCAGCCCCACGGCGCCCACCACCACGTCCACGTGCTGCAGAAGCGCCGCCGCGTCGCGCGACCGCTGCTCCAGCGCGCGCACCTCTGCGCTGGCCTGAGGCAACGCCGGCTGCGAGGGGGACACGCGCCGCCGCGCCGCGGCCGCCGGCCCAAAGTCCTCCTCGCCGCTGCTGCCGCCGCTGCCACTGCTGTCGTAGGAGGAGAGGGAGGGCGAGGCGCCAGAGTCGTCGCGGGCAAAGAGGCGACGCCGCCGCCGCATCTCCTGCACCTCGCGCCGCATGGCGTCCACCTGCCGCGCCGCAAGCACGCAAACAGAATCGCGTGTGTCCAGGCGGGAACGACGGGAACAACGTGGCTCTGCGCCGCTGGGCAGCAGCGAGCGCGCCGAGGCGCCCCGAGGTGACACTGGGGCCGCACCTGCGGGGTGGTGGGCGGGCGCACCAGCACCAAGTCCGCCGGGCCCGGGCTGCCCGCGTCGGCACCGGCCCTGCCCGCCTGCTGCTGCTGCCGCTGCTGCTGCCGCAGCTTGGCCAGGCCCGTGGTGGTGCTGCCGCGGGGGTCCGCCGCGCCGCCCTGCCCGTCGAGCGCCGCCCAGTCGGCCTCCAGGTCGTACCCCTCGGAGCGCAGCTGCTCCGCCAGCACTGCCGGGGACGCCTCTGCGCACACGCAACGGCCAGCGTGAGCAACGTTGGTGTGCCGCTGAGCACACGCGCGCTGGTGGCCAGTGTGTGTGTGTGTGTTGGTGCCTCGCCTTGTGCACACCAGACGTGCGGGGGCCGCTCGCAGGGTGCTCACCTCGTTGCAGGCGGGCGAGCTCGGCCTGCGCGGCCTGCTGCTGCGCCTGCACGGCGTTGCGCACGACGCTGCTGCTCATGAGGCCCTGGGAGGCCAGCAGCTCCTGCTGCGCCGCGTCAGTGGACGCCTGCTTGAGCCGCCGCTGCGCCGCCGCCACGCGCCAGTCCACGCCCTGCAGGCAAGGCGGCGGCAGCGCCAGTGGAGGGGTTGCCAAGATCGATGGGAGGAGAGGCACGCCGGCGAGCGCCTGTCGCCACGCGCACGCCCTGCAGCTGCTCACCTGGTCGGCCATCGTCTTGCGCTCGCCAAAGTCATCGTACTCCTCAAAGTCGTCGAACACGGCAGTGAGCACGTCATCGTCCTGCACAGGTGCGGCCAGGTGCCCTCGTGAGGTGAGCACACGCCTCCACGCCTGCCCCTGCTCACCACCACAAGCACGCGGCCGAGCTATTGAGGCTCTCACCTCTCCTGCTCTCCTGGACGCTGACGCGACCACGCCACTGCGGTGACGGTGCAGCGGTGACTGCCGCTGATGCTGAGCAGTTCCCGCCGCACTCCGTGTGGTGCTGGCCCGCCGAGTGGCCCTTGAAGCTCCGCCTCGCGCTCGGGCCCCAGCAGAGCCAGCGCCCACAGCGGGTGGCATTCGCGCGGCCACTACCGAGCGCGCAGGGCGAATCCTGAGGAGCTCTCACTCGTTAGCCCTCAAAGCCCTCGAGCTCATGCAAAGAGGCGGAAAGGAGAGCGAGGTCCCAGCGTCGGTACTGTTCCTCGACACGCGTGCTACTTGTAGGAGGAGAGGGGCCTCCTGGCGCGCTCCTTCCCTGACGCAGCATCACCCGCTCGAAGCGCCCGCGCGAGCTGCTGAGAGCTCTGGCAGCAGCGAGGCCTCGATCACGCACACGCCGCTAGGCTCCAGCTTTTGCTGCAGCAGCTGCTCTCGCTTTCGCACCACCAGCAGGCGCGCAGGGTGCCGCACGGCCCGCGCGGGCAGTCCGTGCAGAGCAGCAGCCCATTGGCCAGCAGCAGGCGCCACGATGCTGCTGCACGCCAATCCTGTCAACGTGGCGGATGGGCTGCGCGACGGGGTGCGTGAGCGCAGGGGCGCAGGGGCGTACATCGCGTGATGCCGCACGCGCGGCATGTACCTGCGCAGCCCCCCAGCAACAGCAGCATTGGGCGCTGCGACGCCCACGTTGCTTTGCAGGTTGCGGTTGCTGCAGCTGACGCGCCGGCGTTTGGCACGGGCGGCGGGCACATGCCGGCGAGCGTCGCGCGGGGGCCTCCGCCCACGTTCCGCACCACGGCCAAGCCCACGCCCGCGCCGGCAGGTGCGCACCGCCAGCTGCAGCTCGCGGCTGAGGGCTTGCGCGTGCTCTTGGCCTGCGTGGCTCACCACGCCTACCCCTACGCTCCTCCTTGCCTGCTCTCCCTGTAGACGCGCGCGGGCAGTCCCTGGCGCTCCCGGTGCCCACCAACACGGGGCGCCCCAAGCTGGCGCCCATCAATGGCGGCACCGGCCCAGCGCCCCTGGCCGACCCCGGCAGCAGTAGCAGCAAGCCTCAGGCCCCGCTGCCGCCCTCGGGCCCCCAGGCGCCCAGCCCCAACCCCGCCGAGGCCACCACCTACCAGACCTCGCACCACGCGCTGGTCCCGCGCACCCGCGTCAAGCACTCGCACAGCGCGCGCGCCGCCCGCGCCCCGCCCACCGGCGCCACCGCCGCCGCCCTGCAGCGGCTGGGCCTGGGCCCCGACGACGCCACCGCGACGGGGAGACGGAGCGGCCTGTCGGTGGCGGCGCTGGGGCTGGCGGCGGGCGGCGACGGCGGCGCGGCGCTGCTGCCCGGCCGCGTGGGCATTGGGCCCGGCGCGTGGGGCGGCGCCAGCAGCGTGGGCGACCTGGAGGCGCTTGACGCCATCCTGGACCAGCTGGTGGTGCTGGACGTGCGCATGCGCCAGGCGCTGCTGCGCGGCCCGCTCGTGTCGTTCGAGACGGTCGTGTCGGAGAGCGCGGCGCGCCAGGGCCTGGTGACGGACATCCCCGGCGAGGGCGACGCGGCGGCGCGCGACCGCACCTTCCTCACGTCGGTGCGCGGCGTGGTGGAGGAGGCGCCAGAGGAGGAGGAGGAGGAGGCGGCCGCAGAGGCATCATCCGGGCAGCAGCCACAACAAAGAGGACAGCAGCAGCAGCAGTCCTTGCCCTCCATCCCCGGCGCCGGGGACGCCGCGGGGGTGCTGGACCACATGCGGCAGGGCGGCGCCCCGCACAACCACCACGGCGGCGAGGACGTGTTTGGCGGCCCTGGTGGGGAGGCGGGCCTGCCCGAGGCGCCGGGCAACGCCGACGCGCTGCGCGGCGCCATGCCCGTGCCCATCCTGCCCAAGCTGGCGCGCATGTACATCACCAGCAAGGCGGCGACGGCGTGCAAGGCGCCCCCGCCGGCGCCGCCCACGGCGCAGTGGCTGCTGCGCTCGCGGCTGCCGGTGCCCACCTCCGAGGCGCCCACATACGACACGCTGGTGACGCAGATCAAGGACGTGCAGAGGCAGTACACGTGCGGTACGGCGCGGGACAAGGCCACGCTGGCCGCCGAGGCGGCAAGGGGAGGGGGCATGCTGGGCGGCGGCGGTGGAATGGGAGGGATGGCGGGCCAGCATGCGCGCACGGCGCTCGACGCCTACATCTCGGGCATTGACGGGCCTCCTCTGGCGGACGTGGTGCCACCGCAGCTGGCGCCCTCAGTCACGGTGAGCGTTCTTGGTTGTACCTTTGTGGAAGGGCGGCTTGCTGTGCATGGAGGGTATGCGCGAGTGCCTTATGCCACCATCGTGACGCGTGCGCGCGCAGGAGCGGTCAAGGCCCACGTTTGTGTCGATGAAGCGCGCGGCGCCCTCCCACACGCGGCCCCTCTCGTCCTCACCGGGCGTGAGCCGGAGCCCCCGCAGCCAGAGCCCCACTCGGGGGCCGTCTCCCCCGCGCCCCCAACACGCCAGCTCGCTCGGCGCGGGTGGACCTCACGTGGCGGGCCACCACGACGCGCCAATGGCGGCGCCGCAGCTGGAGGGCGCGCAGGCCACGGCGGCATAGGTCTATTGCTGCGCGCTGCTGCGTTTGTGCGCCGGAGAAACCGTTGCAAGGGCGCAACGAGAGCCATTCCGCGAGGGCGCAGCACGCCGTAGCACGACACTCATCCCCAGAGAGGGAAGAAAGCAAGAAGAAGAAGGCTAACGCAGTCGCACAGCGGTTCGAGCGGTCCAAACTGCGCAACCATCGCGGCGCGTCCTCAACCAAGGAGAGAAGCTGCGTCGGCGGTCACGCATGCGGCGGTCACGCAGTCATCGTCATCACAAGTCAATCCCTGTCTGCTCTGCTGCTGGGATTCCAGCTGTCGCTAGCCTGTCTGTCTGTCAGCCACCACCACCACCACCACCACCACCTTCCACAGCAACCAACAACAACAATGACAACGCGTGTTCGTTGAGCCTGAGCAGGGTCGGGACACCATCTGCGTCAAGCACACTATGTGGCGCCTGGGCCGCTTCTCTCGGAACGGAAAGAGCGCGACTGCGGGGCCCACCAAACGCAGGCGGGGCCCCCCCAGTGGCGCGGAAGCGTGTCCTGTACTGCAGGGTGCGCGTGGCGCCCGTGAGTGGGAGAGTCCTATGAGGCGGAGCGAGAGGCTTGTCCTGTACAGGCGAGGGAGGACGTGGCAGGTCCAAGTGCGGTGGCAGCGGCGCAGTCGCGGTGGTGGTCACGGTGGTCGCGGATGAATGAAGCGCTGCAGCCCGCTGCTGCCGCACACATGCGCCAATGCGGCGACGGGTGCGCCGCCACAAAAACGAAATGGAAAGAATCGGTGCGTGCGCCCACACGGCGCACGCGCACGTGAGCGCAGCGCCCGCTCAGCTAAAGTAGACGGCCAGGCACACGCCCGCCAGCGTGGCCGCCAGCACCAGGGCCAGCACCGTGTTGAGGGCCCTCTGCGCGGGAGCAGCAGCAGCAGCACGCAGCCAGTGAGAGAGCCCCTCCGCACGGTTGCCGTGACGTCACCACTTGGCAGCAGGAGCGCGGCCCACATCCAAAGGCGCGCTCACCGGGTTGCTCACGCCGCCCAGGCCGCCCACGTGGGGGTGGTAGTAGTAGGCGCAGCCCGTGGCCGAGGGCAGCTCCCCCTTGTGCCGCAGGAACGCCACCGCCTCCAGCAGGGCCTCGGACGCGGCCCCGTCGCGCGGGCGGTGCAGGGCCTGCACGTGGGGCGGCGCCGCCACCACTGCTGCGGTGCTGCCTCCGCCCCCCGCCAGCAGGGCCGCCTTGCTCGCCTCGCGCGACGGGCCCCGGGCGCGCGCGCCTCCTCCGCCTCCGCCGCTCGGCGCGCGCACCACGCCGCCCAGCGTGGCGTTCCCCGAGGCGGAGGAGGAGGTGGCGCGCGCCTCGTCCGCCGCCAGGACCAGGCAGGGCGCGCTGGCGCCGTGGCGCGCCCGCACCTGGCCGGCGGGCCCGGCGTCGCGCCCGCTGGGCGGCGCCAGGGCGGGCAGGCCCCGGCACGAGGTGGTGCGCGTGAGGGCCGGGTGCACGCTGGCGGCGCTGAAGGGGGCCAGCCGCGCCTCGAGCCACGCCTTGCGCGCTGCGGCCAGCAAGCAGGGCCGCGCGCCGCGTTGGGTTGAGGGCGCCACGCGCGGCAACCATGGCGCGTTCTACAAGCCAGGTGCCGCGCCCTCTACCTTGCATCTCCTGGGCCAGCTCGTGCGCCGCCGCGTGCGCCTTGACCTCGGTGCGGTAACGCTGCCACTCGGCGTCGCACAGCCCCTCAAGGAGCGCCAGCTCGCACCGCAGGCGCGCCACCTCGGCGGCAGCAGCCTCCTCCGCCTCCTGGGGCGTGCCGCCGGCGGCGCACGAACCTGGCCGTGCCGTGGCCAAGTGCGCCAGGCGGCGCGTGACGGCGCTCCGGCGGGCCGTCAGCTGCGCGCGCAAAGGCGTGCAGGAGCCCTCCGGAATATCGCTACGTGGGAGCCAGCCAAGCGGTGGTTGCGGGGCGCGTTGGGGCTTGTCTGGAGGGAGGGAGGGGAAAGGCCACTCACCGCCTGGCAGTTGGAGCGCAGGGCGGCGCGGCGGAGCGCGGCCGCACGGCCCTCACGCAGCAGGCTGAAGGCCTCCACGCACTTGGCCAGGTCGTCCACCTGCGCGGAACCAGGGCCACAATTGACCTCTACGCAAGGTGCTGCAGCGCCTCCCCTAAAGCCAGCCAGCAGTCCTCCTGACCCCGCTCACCTCGACCTGCACCTGCTTGGCCAGGGACTCGTCGCAGGCACTGCCCCTGAACGCGCCGCGCAGCGACCCCTTCCTGCGGCGCCACCCAAGCAAGCAGCACAGCACGCGGGAAAGGTTGACCGTGCGGGACGCTTTGCGCAAGACCTGCGAGCAACCACCCCCTGCGGACCAAGGCAGCCGCTCACAAGGGAGGCAGGGCCTGCCAGGGGCACTGCTCGCTCGCCGCTGCGGGCCGCTCCGGCGCCACCCCTTGCAAAGGAGCCGCCGCGCTGCTGTCCCACCGTGCGCTCCCCACAGGTGGCGCCTTGGCGTGCTGCTGCGAGCTGGTGCTCGTTGGCAGCGCGGCCACGGAGCGCAAGAGGTGGGCGGCGTGCAGCAGGTGCTGCCACACGGCGGGAGGCTGGGCAAAGTGGGCAGCTTTGGCCGGCGCTGCGCCGCCGCTGGTGCCAAGGTGGAGTGCCTCCCAGCTGCATGGCTGGGCGGCGTGCACGGTGAGCGCGACGTGCTGCCGTTGCTGCGCTGCGGATGTTGTGCCGCTGGGCATCCTGCGGGCTTCCTCCCGCGCTCCGCGGGCGGTTACCGATGGGGCGAGCGCTACGGCTCAGCAGGAGCTGTGAGCAGGAGGAGCCGCCTGCTCTGGGCTGACAGGCTGACCTGGCTGGGGCTCCTCAGAAGCCTGCGACCGCGTGTGGGCGTGGGCGCCTGCGCGAAAGGTGAGCTGCTCCTCAGGTTGGCCGCCCCAGGACACCACGGCGGGCGCACTCGAGAAGAGCGCAGAAGAACCCACGGGCACGCACGACGACGCACCTACTCGTAGGGCACTGTGGTGATCTTGGCGCGCGTCGCGGGGCGTGGAGGAGAGCGCTCTCGCTCGGAGCGCTGGTGGGCTGGGTCGTGGCGCCTGCGCCGAGAGCGCAAGCGTGCTCTCCTGCGCTGCTCTCGCCTGCTGCTGCTTTAATCCTATTCTACTGTGCCTTCGCGCACCCGCGGATGCTCAACGGACTGCTGCTTCTTGCGCGTTGCGGGCCTTGAGGTCGAGAGCATGCACCACCACTCGCCCTCGGAGCACCCTGGGCGAACACATTCAGCGAGCGAGACTGATGACGCAGCTGTGCGTGAGCGTGAGCTACTGCGCGCCGTTCATGTATGAGTCCAAGTACCCAGTGCTCTTCGACACTGGAGGCCGTCCTCGTGCACCACAGCAGCTGCCCCAGGCGCAGCAAGAGGCAGCGGAGCAGCAGCAACAGCAGCAACAGCATGACGCGTGTACGCCGCTGGACGGCTTGCCGCTGGAGGAGGCGTGCGAAGCAGGCGGTGACCAAGGTCAACGCCGAGCGGAGCACGCGGCGCAGCGGCGGCCACACACGCTGCTGAGGGCAGAGGTGCTTGAAGCGGCGCTGCTCCTGTGCTGCCTCCTCTGCCTCCTCTCGACGCTCACGTTCTCAGAGGCGTGGCTGCCCTTCTTCTCGCCGCTCCGGTGAGTGGCCCTGTGGTGGCCACTCGTTTCAAGGCTCGGTCCAAGGTCCACGGCGCGCGTGCTGTCCGTGGCCAGATGTGCACAGAATGCTTCAGCATATTGATATGCATATTGACGCTCGTGCACGCACGCCGGAATGCTGCTTTTGTGCGTGGCAGCGCAGGGTCGACGCGATGTTGAGGCAGCTGTTTGCTTCCCCTTTACTCGGTGTTTTGCCTCAGATGTTGCCCCGCTTGCCATTGTCGCTTCATCCTTCGCCTTGACACACGCCGTGCAACTACGGGATCCCACTCTCTTGCGCCCGCCAGGACTCCACGCAGTGCGGCAGCGCTCGTCAGTCCCAGCTCGCTTGTCACGCAGCCTCCACCAGCCTCAGACTCTCTCCTCGTGACTGTCTTGCTTGCATGTGGCGTTCCTCCGCAGGGCAGCATTGACCCAGCACCGAACTCGCGATGATGAAAGATGGAGCACGCATCCCAAAAAACATCTGTATCAGAGGGTTTCCCAGTGAGGTGCAGCTGCTCACGCCAAAACCATCCGAAAGAAACCCGCTCCGAACGCTCTGCCACACAACGCCCCAAAAATGTGGTCTCGCACGTCAGCACGCGCGCCAGCGCCGCCCGTTGCCGTCCAGGAGGACGAGGTCGCTACTGCAGGCTGGTGGAGCCGCTCTTGGTCACGTACCGGTAGGCAATGAAGGCCGCCGCGCCGCCCAGGATGGCCCAAAAGACGCCCAGCAGCACCAGGTTCTCCAGGTAGATGCACACGGCCGTGCCCGCCACAGCAAACGCGCCCACGCCCGCCGTCGTGGCGATGGCCACCGCAGGGTTGAGCTTCTGCGTCGAGAGGGCACGCATGCGTCACGACGCACCACCACAGGGGTTGGCACCCCTGGCCTGCACCTGGCCTTCACCCGTCACGCCCCGTGCCGCGGCCCGCATCGCGCTGAAGGGACCCCAAACCGCGTGCGCGCGCACCTGCTTGGCGTTGACCTGGTCCATGTACAGGCTGGCCTGCTCCTTGGCCGGGTCCATGCCCTCAAAGTACACGGTGGGCTGCACCTGCAGGTGAGCAAGACGGACGAAGAGGAGGAGAAGCGACAAGCGAGGTCATGTCGTGCGGGGATTGGGTAAGGGCGCAGCAGCAGCACGCACATACACCACACCACACGTTAGCGCGTGCGTGCTGCTCCGCTGTGCTCACCGTGAAGACGTTGTTGTTGTCGATGGACGTGCCAGCGCCTCCGCGGCCGACGGGCGACGTACGCGCGCTGGCGGCGCGCGACACGTCCACGTAGATGGCCTGCTGCGCCAGCTTGACCGGGTAGATCTGCGCGCCAGTGGGGGGCATGTGTGCGCACCCATGCACTCGAGGAAGGTGCGTGGGGTGGACCACAGCAGCACAAAGCAAAGCTGCTGCAGAAACAACTCAGCGCAGTGCAGCACCCCTCGCTACGCACCTCGAGGGGCTTGCAGAGGTCGCGCGGCGTGAGGGCGGCCAGCACCGGGTTGTTGGGGTACCACGCCACGATGGAGCCGTCCTTGAGCGAGAAGAGCGAGCCCGTTGACGGGCACTCAATGCAAAAGTCCTGCGGCCAGGAGGCAGCGGCAGCATTTGAGATTCAGAGTGTGTGCGTGGTCACAGCGCACCAGGTGTGGCAGCAGCGGCCTGATGCGAGAGTCTGCGCGCCTCGGACCACACGCCGGCTTCGCGTCCTACCTGGGTGAACTTGGCCTTGATGAGGCCCTCCGAGTAGGCGCCCTCGGCGGGCGAGCGCGACTGCGTGCAGTAGATCTGGTTGCGGTACCAGAAGAGCAGCACCTGCGCGCCGTCCACCTCGACCTCCTTGCGCACGCCTGCGGAGGACGCAGAGGGGGGTGGCGCCACGGGACGCGCACGATGAAGCACCTGCTCCTCATTGCATGGTTATGATGTTGGGCACGCTGCTGGAGGTGCTGTTGCTCCCCTGCGGCACGGCGCTGGGGGCTCACCCTTTGGCAGCTCCTCGGGCAGGCACACGGGCACCCACTCCACGTCCGCTTCCGTCTCCTGCTGCACCTGCTGCGCCTTGACCTCGGCTGCGTGTGGTTCACGCGCGCGCGCGCAAATCCTTGGGCCGTGGGGCCAACGGGTGGTGCGCGTGCGCAGCCACACATCGAGGGTGCACCACCGAATCGAGCCTCCTCTCACCATCGCCAGAAGCGACGCGCGCGCACACCCTGCGGCGGTGCGTGCGCGCTGGCAGGGCCGGCGCAGCGCTGCTGGCGCTCAGGACCTGCGGCTGGCGCTGCACCACCATTGGCGCAAGGACGCGAGGAGCGACTGAGGAGCCACGCGCGGAGGAAGGAGCCACCGCGGCGCTGCGGGAATGCTGCTGCGTCATCATCATGCTGCTGGCCATCTTGTCGTTGCTGCAGGTGTGCGCAGATGGCCAGGCAGAGCGAGTGGTGGAGGCCCGCATGGCCAGCACTCGCGCTCGGAGCAGATGCACCTTAGAGCTTCCCCAAGAGTCCAAAAGGTTTGCAGCTGCACGCACGCATGCAGGGCCTGGTGCCAAATGTGCGGGGGGGATCGTCTACATCCACGCCCGGGGCACGCGACCCTTGGCCACGCCGCGAAGAAGAGCAAGTTCCGCGCGCTCGACACCAGCAGCACAGCGCCAAAAGCCAAGCATACACGCAGGTGCCACGAGACAGGCACACAGCAGCAGGCACGAGGGGGCAAGGAAAACGCGTGCGTCCGCACGCCCCGCGCAGCGGCAAAAAGAATCTACGCGCTTGAGCATAAGAACGCACAGACAGGAGGCCAGGTTATTCGCGGCGGCTGCAAGCGAGCGTCAAGGAGCACCCCCAAACACGACCTTAGGTGGGCCCGCACATCCTCGCGGCGTGAAAACGCCCCGTATCACGCAAACGACGGGGCGCACAAATTTCATCACCCAAGCACCAGCTGCCGCCTGCGTTGCTGCTGCTGCTGCCGCTGCCACGTCTCATCATCCTGCGCCGGCCGACCCTGACCAACCGCCGCTCCACCGCTGCCGGCCGTGGGCGACTGCTCCACGTCAGGACCTCCCTTGCTGCCCCCGGCTCCCCCGCCCAGCGGCGAGGCGCACCCGCCCAGCAGTGCGCCCTCCCCCCACAAGCTGCACAGCGCGTGCAGCAGCGGGCTGCCGGGCGCCTCGTCGCCAACGCCAGGCCCCTGCACCTGCCGCCGCAGCAGCGCCAGCGCCACCGCCGTGCTGCCCTGCCAGTGCTGCGGCCGTGCGCGGAGGGGGCGCACCGAGTGCGGCGCCTGCTGCGGCCCGCCGGCTGCAGCGCGCTGCTCCGTGGCGCGCACAGGCGGGGGCGGGGACGCACAGCAGCTAGGGCTGCCCAGCAGCAGCTGGTGGCTGCGCGGTGAGAGCAGCAGGGTGCCTCCAGCCGGCGACGGTTGGCGCGGCGGGGGCGGGGGCACAGGCGCGTTGATGGGCCAGTGCGGGCCCACGTGCTGCACGGTCAGGTTGGGGATGCCGCCGCCGTGGTGGTGGGGGGTGACGGGCAAACACAACTCGTCGTGCCCTAGTGCCCACCCGTGCTGGTGCTGGCGCTGCGCCTCTAGCCACGCTGCCGCCGGCGCCGCGTGCGGCCCCCCGAGGTGCGCGGGCGCGGCGGCCTGGCAGTGGGCGTGCAGCAGCAGCGCGGCGCCCGGGGGGCCGCCGCCCTGCTGCGCCGCCGCCGCGCCGTGGCGCAGCACGCTGCAGCCCAGCCACACGGGCACCGAGGCGCACCTCCGCAGCCGCATGCCAGCGTCCTCGTCGTCCTCCGCCTCCTTCTCCTCTTTGCCCTTGCCCGCCGCCGCCTGCGCGCCCTCATCTTGCCATGGCTCCGCGCCGCCCAGTGGCAGCGGCAGGGCGAGCGAGAGCATGAGGGGGTCGTCCGCTGAGTCCAGGGGGGAGGACGCCTGGGGCTGCTTCTGCTGCCCTGACCGGGTGTCGGGCGGCGTGTGCGCCAGGGAGGCAGAGAGGGCCGAGGAGGGAAGCGAGGACGACGAGGAGCGCGGCGCGTCGTCCGCCTCCGCGGTGCTGCATGACGAGGAAGAAGAGGGGGGGCTGCAGCCCTGGGGCGCGTCGCCAGCGTGGCCGGCGTGGCGGTGGCGCCTGCGTTGATGGGAGGGCGGGCTGGAGGCGGCGGAGGAGGAAGGCATGCGGGAGAGGTCCAGGGACTGCCGCGGGCGCACGGCGCCGTCGGCGTAGAGGGCGCCCTCGCCGCCGCAGGCGACGCTGCTGCGCGGCCCTCCCTCCTCGTGCCGGTGGTGGCGGTGCCAGGCCACCGGGTGGCTGCCGCCGTCCTGCGCCGCGTGCGGGCCCCCCGCCTCGGGCACAGGGCGCAGGGGGCGCAGCAGTGCGCTGACGGGCGGGGGCCCGGCAACGCCGCCGGCGGCCGCACTGAAGGGACTGGCTGTGCGCCCCACCAGGCCGTGTGCGGCGCCGGGCTCTGGCCCCCAGACGGCCTCGCCCTCCGCCAGCTCAGCGTCCAGCGCCTCCCAGTGCGGCGGCTGGAGGAGCGCGGCGTGGTGCGCCGAGGGCGTGGCCAGGTGCAGCCCGCGCCACGCCAGGGCGCTGCCGGGGAGGGACGCCGACAGCTGCCGCCTCGCCGGCGCCGCGGGCAGGTGCGGCTGCGCTGAGGAGGGGCCGGCGGGGGCGCCGCGCAGCGGGTGGGGCCCCCAGGTGGCGGCAGCGCCGCCCCGCGCCAGGGGTGAGGCGGCGTGGGGCGTCGTGGCGAACGCGGAGGCAGCGGCGGCGGCGGCGCCGTCCCCCCGCAGCCGGCGCAGCGCCGCTGCTGCCGAGGTGCCAAAGGTGGGGCTGGCGAGCTCTGCATCGCCCAGAGGCGTGTGCACGCCCAAGGTGTAGGACGGGGTGTTTGCTGCTGCTGGCAGGGACAGCACCGTGCTGGCGGAGCGCAGGCGCGTGAGGCGCCAGGGGAGGGCGGGCGCCAGTGGAGGCGCGGCTGCGGCTGGGTGGGGTCCGACCGCCAGCTGCTGCATGTTGCCCATGCTGCCCGCGCTCACCAGCCCTCCTCCCGGCGCCGCGCAGTTGCTGTGCCAGCGCCGCGCTGTGGAGGGGACGCGGTGGTGGTGGGCGTCGCCAGGGCCCCACGCGTGCCAGTCGGCGGCGCCGCTGACGCTGCCCTGGCCAGCTGCTGGAGATGCCGCGTCCGTGGTCGGGCTGCGCGGCAAGACAGCGTGGCCCGCGGCGCGCCCCACCACTTGCTGTTGAGGAGGCCATGGGGAGCTTCGACCCACGGGCGGGGCGCCACACAGCGTGCCCCAAGGGCGCTGCGCGAGCGTCAGCGAGAGAAGAGAGAACGGGCTCACCTGAGGAGCGCCGCGCCGGAGCTGCGGAGGCGCGACCACGCTGTTCTCGCTGTGGTGGCCGGCGTGGCGTCTGCCCCTGTGCCCCAGGAGCAGGGCGTCCCCAGCGCCGGCGAAGACGTCTGAGCATGTTCAGGGAGCAGCTGCGCGTCCGCGGCCGCTCCCGCGCGCGCCGTGGTGCAGGCCGACCCTGAGGGGTCGCGACCCAAGTAGAAGGCGCCCAGGCGCGGGGCGCGCACTGTGAGCTGCGGCCAGCCCAGCAATTGGTGGTGGTGCTGGTCCATTGTCTGTTGCGTGCGGCACCCACTTGCTGTCGGGTGGCCACGCGAGCGCCCCCGCATGGAGACTTTGGCGCGGCACGCGTGCGCACGCACGTCCTGCTGCGCGCCAGACCGCTGGTGCTGTCCGCGGGCGCTGAGAATCTCCAGCCACTGCATCAGGCGCTCCCTCAGGCCTCGGACTCACAGCAGGGGTGCCTCCAACGCCGCTCGCATCTCCAACGCCGGGCGGGACGCCGCGCTCAAGCGACGCCACCATGGCCACAGCAGCAGCGCTGGCGTGGGCCCGTGAGCAGGGCCACCTTCAACCGACGCTGAGGATCCTGTGCGGATGAGCTTGAGCGGCCAGACATGGCCACCACCCGCATCTACACGCAGGCCTGGTACGCCGTGCGGCCCATCCTCACCTGGCGCTACAGGTCGATCCCCGGGGCCAGGCGCCTGCCCGTGCTGGGACACATCGTCCATATCGCGACGTCTGGCGACTTTGAGAACTTCCTGGTCCAGCAGAGGAAGGTCCACAAGCGCTTCTTCCAGGTAGCGCACGATCCTGGCCACGTGCGTGGCGTGCGCCCAAGCAGCGGTGAGCGGGCTCGCACGGCCCGCACGACACGCACGTGGCGTAGGTGTGGACGGGCTCCGCAGCCAGCTCGGGACGGCCTCTGTGATGGCTTCAACCCTCCCGTGCTCATCCGCAGGACCGCGCCACGTGGAACGCCGGACTCACGTTCATCAAGGGAGCCAAGGTGTGAGGCGGCGCCAACGGAAGCGCTGTGCGTGCGCGCAGCACCCGCGGCGCTCCAACTCGAGAGGAGCCGTCCCACCGCTGCTGCCCGCGCGCACCTGTGCTGCATGCAGTGGCGCGCGGCGCGCAAGGCGTTTGAGTCGGCCCTGATCCACCCCAAGAGCCTGCAGGCGCAGGCGCCCTATGTGGCGCAGTGCGCCGACGGCATGTGCGCGCTGGTGCAGCGCCACGCCGGGTCCGGCGAGCCCGTGGACGTGCTGCCGCTAGTGTATGCCATGACCCTGGACGCCGTGGGGTTTGCCGCCTTTGGCCTGGACCTGGGGGGCACCAGCACCCTGGGTGCTGAGGGCCGCCAGAGCGGCGAGGCGCCCGCCTGGGACGCGGCGCCGCCCCCGGACGGCTGGTGGGAGGACCACCCGCCGGGCTCGCCCGAGTTTGCCAGGTGCCTGGTGCGGTGCGCCGTCGGCGTCATGCGCGGGACGGCCATCGCCAGCGCCAGCATCTACACGGCCCTGGTGCGCGCTTTTGGGGGGTGGTTCCAAGGCCAAGCGCAGCACCAAGGACGATGGCGATGATGTCACTCGAGTGACATTGCGGTTTGTGGGGTCCTGCGGCAAGGCGTCTCTGGCGCCATGCGGTCCGTTCGCAGGTGCTCATCTTCCCCTACCTGGAGCCCGTGGCGCGCCTCATGTCGCGCGTGCTGCCCGACCGCGCCATGGCGCTGGAGCGGCGGGTGCGCGCCGCCCTGCGCAGCCAAGAGGGCCTCAGGCCGGCAGAGAAGTGCCTGCGGCACGACGTCACAGCGTGGCTGGCACGTGCCCCATGTGCGCGCGTGTGGCCGCGCAGTACTTCCGCGGCGTGCGCGAGGCGTGCAAGGTGATCCTGCGCGTATGGCGCGAGCGCAAGGCCTCCTCCGGCGTCAGGTGCGCCCCACCCACCTGACCTACCCACCACCCCTGCATCGGCCACCTCAACGCCCGCACGGGCCTTGTGTGCTGGTGCTGAGCCCACCCTCGGCTCGTTGCACATGCAATGGTGTGCGGCGCAGCGAGCAGGGCTTCCTGGCGCGCCTCGTGTCCGAGACGTCCGAGGAGGACAGGCTCAGCGACGTGGAGGTCATCGGCAACGTGAGGGAGGGCAAGGGAGGGAGCAAGCCAGCTGGTGGAAGCGCCCTCCTGGCTGCCCACGGCATGCATCCCGCACACGTGCTGTGCTGTGCGTGGCGTGCGCCCCCGCCCGCAGGCCGTCGCGTTCGTCGTCACCGGGTACGACAGCACGGGCTCCACGGTGGCCTCGGCGTTGTACTTCCTGTCCCGCAACCCCGAGGCTCAGCGCAAGCTGCAGGAGGAGGTGGACCAAGTGCTGGGCGGCAAGGTGAGGTGGCGCGGTGGAGGAAGGGGGCCGTATGCCTTGGGCACATGCCGCGGTGGGCGCTCAGCATGCGCCTGGCGGCACCCCACGCCACGCCACCGCATGCAGGCCGCCACGCAAGAGGACCTGGAGCGCATGCCCTACCTCAACGCCGTCTTC
>VFQP010003514.1_pt1 | contig 15835 bp, 22 predicted proteins | sample 3512351 | NCBI WGS metagenome assembly VFQP01 (sample SAMN10412372, study PRJNA504923) | tailings metagenome | isolation source: Relicate 1 Philex TSF1 revegetated site | place: Philippines: Tuba, Benguet | collected 2017-08-29 | reverse complement strand
GGCGCCGTGGGCGATGGCGCGCCGGACCGCCTTGGCATCACCGCGCTCCGCCGCTCGCAGCAGAAGCAAGTTCTCGCCGTCCATCTCGCTGAGTGACTGCGGTGCTGCTCCGATTGCTGCAGAGTCCTCCTCAGCTGTGCTCCTTCAGGCCAAGACTTGCAGGCGGCAGCGTGCGGGGCGTGCACAGCGCGTCGATTCGAAGCGCCAAAACACCTTCACTTCGGCTCGCTCGCCGCGTCGGCCTGCCGCGTGGCGGCCACGGCCTGCAGCGCCTCCATGAGCCGCGCCAGCTCCACCTCCTCCGCCAGCGGCTGCACCACGGACCAGCACCGCTTGTCCGCCTGCGCACACACGCGCCAAGCAACTACGCACGGCGTCACCTGGCGTCACTCCAGCCCCCTAGCACGGAGTGCCGCACCGTACCTGCAGCATCGGCGTCACGGCGGCCTCCATCTCGAGCAGCGCCCGCACGATGTGCGCGTGCCCGCGCTCAGCCGCCACGTGCATCGGGCTCTTGCCCTCCTGCGCACCATGGTCCGCTCGCAAACGCCATGCGCAAGAGGCTGGTGCGCCGCTTGCGCCACACACGGCCCCTGGGCCAGCGCCGCCACCCACTTGCCACCATCTATCCTGCATGCGCACGCACCCGCGACAGCGCGTCCTTGTCCTCGCCCTGCGCCAGCTCCTGCGGCCAGCAGGGAGCATGACGCACACACAGGAGCTCTCTCTCAGCGGCGAGCACCCATCGCACGGAAGGATGCCGCAAGCCGTGCCCCCCTCCCCTCACGCACCCGCTGCAGCGCCGCCAGGTTGCCCGCCCGCGCCGCCTCGTGGATGGGCCGCCACTCGCTGCGCCCCGACGCCGCGGCCGGCGCCGCCGCCGGCTCCTCCGCCGCCTCCTCCCTCGGCGGCTCCCTCGCAGCGGCGGCGGCGCCGCTCGCACCCGGCTGCTGCTGCTGCAGAGGCTGCTGCCTGGCGGGGGCCGGGGCCGCAGCGGTGGCGGACGCGGGGCCCAGGCTGGCAGCCAGGGCAGGGCCCAGGCGGGCAGCCAGCGCGGGGGGCAGGCGGGGCAGGCGCGGCCGGGGCCCGCCCCCGCTTGCCTGCGGCTGGGCGGCGGCACCCAGCAGCTCCTCCACCATGTCGGGGGTGATCATCTGCAAGGGGCCGCGGGCCGCAGCGACGCTGGCACTCTCTCCTTTCTCACGTGAGGCAGCTGCGGCCTTTGGGAGGCTCGCGTCCCTGCAGGAGGCCCGTGCGCAGGCCACCAAAGCTGCGGGTTGCGAGCGCGTTGACGGCGCGCACCTGGACCAGCTGGCGGAACTCGGGCGACACCAGCTCGAGCAGCACGCACGCCATCTCCATGTCGTTGGTCTGGGAGATTTGCTGGATTGCCGAGCAGCCGTACTGCGCCACGTGGTCAGTACGCGCAGCAGGTGGGCGGGGCGGGCACGGCATTGGCAGCGTGCCCAGGGGATGACTGAAGCGAAGGCGCCAGAACGTGGGCTGCGCAGGCTTGCGGGGATTCGGCACACCGCGCGCGTGCGCATCGCACCTGGTCTTCCGCGGCAAGGTCGGCGCCGGCGTGCAGCAGGTGCCGGACGATGGCGACGTCGCCGCGCTGCACCGCCATGCAGAGCGGCTTGAAGCCCAGCTGCGCGCGCGAGCGCAAGCACACTCGCCTGAGCAAGTCGAAGTACAGCGACCGCAGCGCGCTGCGGCTCCGAGGGGGGGGGGGGCGACTTGAAGGGCGCCGCACCTGCGTGGCCTGCTCGACGTCGACGGGTATGGGCGCGTCCTTGGCCACCAGCTCGCGCACCACGTCCACGTAGCCGTGCGTGACGGCCGTCACCAGCGGCGTGCTGGGCAGCCCGTCGTCGCCGTCGTCCTGCGTGATACATGCGCGCGGCGCGTCTGGTTGGTGGCGAGGCGCGCGGCGCCGAGGGCAATCCAGTCACCACGTCACGCGGGGATGTGCGTCCTGTGCGTGCAGCGAGGCGGCCTGCTGGGCCCGTCGTAGAGAGCAAGCGAGAGGGCGCAGCGCACTGCTGGTGGCGGCGAGGCTGGCTCACCGCCGAGGCCGAGGCGATGTTGGGGTCGGCGCCGGCGCGCAGCAGCGCCCGCACCACCAGGAAGTGGTCGCAGTCGACGGCGTTGCCCAGCGGGGTCTTGCCGAGCTGCACACGAGCACGCGGCCGTGAACCGCAGCAGCCCAGCCAGAGCGAGTTGAGGGGAGGGAGGCAGCGCGCAGACCAGCATCAGCCGTTGCCAGACGCCCTGGGCAGTCTGCACGCACTCACGGCGTCCACGGGGTTGGGCGGCGCACCGTTCACCAGCAGCGCCTCCGCCAGGTCGTGGCGGCCCACGGCGCACGCCACGTGCAGCGGCGTGATGCCGTCCGGCTGCGCGCAAGGACAGGGCGTGTGAGCCGCAAGCGTCCCTGGTCGCCCGCAGTGGGGACTGCGCACCCCAGGCCGATGCTTGACGTGGCTCTTGGCTCGCCCCTAGCTTGTCAGCGGCGCAAGCAGCAGAGAAGAAGAAGCACGTGCGGCACGCCACTCACGCCTTCGGCGGCCACGTCAGCCCCGTACGCCAGCAGCGCGTTGAGCGTGTCCACGTCGCCGACGTCGCAGGCCAGGTGCAGCAGCGACCTGCCGTCCTGCGCTTGAGTGCATTCAGGCAGCAGCAGACGCCGCAAGCAACGCTGAGTGGTTGCGTGGGTGCTTGTGCGTGCGCCCCTCCACGGCTCTGAGCGCATGCGCCCGGGCGGGACTTGCCGGCGTCAGGTGGTTGGCGGAGGCGCCGTTCGCCAGGAGCAGCTGCGCGACGTCCGCCGCGCCGCCCTTCTCGACCGCCAGCTGCAGGGGCGTCTTGCCCTGCGCAGCACGGTACCGCGCGGTCAACATGCCGACCTGGACACGGAACGGAGCTCAGCTGCGCGCCACTATCGATCGCTTCTAATAGCGCGTTGTTCTTCTCTAGCGCAACGGCAGGCTGCGTGCGTGGAGCAGCGGCCCAGATCGACGCGGCCCGTTCGTAGGAACGGGGCCCCCGCGCCGCCACGCAAGCCAGCCAGAGACGCCACGTCGCACGCCACACTCACCGCAGTTTGTGCGTCATGCTCCGGCGCTCGTGAACAGCAATCCTGCTGAGGACTGCCACGCGCCGCCTCGCGCCTACGCGCGCCCCCCAGCCCACGTGCGCACCTCATCATTCACCGCATTCACTTGGGCCTGCGGCTTGGCGTTGAGAAGAGCCTGGACCATGTCAGCTTTGCCGCCGTGCGCGGCGTGGTGGAGCGCCGTGTTGCCCTCCTGCGGGGACACAGCACAGGCCGGCACGAGCGCCGTGATGGCGACCGAACGCGCAGCATCAGGCGCAGCGCCGCAGGCGCGTACTGCCGCCGCACCGCGTCTCGCGCGCCCACTCCCGCTTGCTGCCGAAGAAGCCGCTCGACTGACTGCAGGTCCCCCATCTTGGCAGCGGCGTTGAGCATGTCGTCGCCCAGGAACGCAAACTTGTCCCTCTTGGACATCTCCTCAATACTGTCCGCCAGTGTGCACGGGGACTGCTCACGATGGGCCGTTCGCATGCATGGCGAGGGCGCAGCCGCTTGCACGAGATGTCGGCGAGCAAGGGGGGAAAGCAGCCGTCAGAGAGCCAGCAAGCAGGGGGCCGTCAGAGCAAGGAGGGGCTGCCCGGCGGGGGCGGGAAGGCCAGGCTGCCCGCCGTCCCCAGCGGCAGCGGCGGCGGCTGCGCCGGCGCCGCCGCCGCGTGCAGCTGCGCCGCCAAGGCCGCCGGCAGCTGCTGCAGCAGCGCTCTCTGCGCCGCCAGCTCCGCCGCCAGCTCCGCCTGCGCCCGCCGCACCGCGCCCACCTCTTGCTGCAGCTCCTGTGTGCACACGCGTGGGCACCTCAACGCACACACAAGTCGCCCGGCGCGCAGCGCGGGCCACAGTGCGCTCTCCGCAAGAGACGGACGCTCGCACGCCTCACCTGCACCGAAGCGCCCACGGAGCTCTCCGACGCCACCGCCACCACGCTGCCCTCCGCGCCTTCCCCTCTCCGCCCCGCGCCGCCGGCGCCGCCGCTGTCCGCGCCCAGCAGGGCCGGCGCCGCCGGCGCCGCCCCAGGCGCCAGCGACGAGCCGGAAGCCGCCAGGAAGCTGGCGCCCACCAGCAAGGGCGCCGGCAGCGCGCCGTTGGCCTGCGGCGGCCTCGCCGACGCCGGCGGCGGCGTCCCCTGCTGCTGGCTCGCCGGCGCCGCGCCGGCCGCGGCGGCAGCCGCAGGGGTCGGCCGCGGCGTGGTGCCTGTGGTTGAGCTGGCCGCCGTGGCGGCGGCGGCGGTGGGCGTGGAGGCGCTGAGCAGCGCGACCAGCGAGTTGGTGGAGCGGTTGGCCATGGTGGTGAGCTGCGCCTGCCGGGCCTTGTGGAGCCGCTTGAGCCCCCGCGCCAGCTGCGCGAGAGGAGCGATAATGGCGACAGCAACGGCGCGGCCTGTTGCAGGAGGGCCCCTCCTGTGGGGGCTGGGGAGCAGCTGCGGAGGCCTTCGTGGTAGGCGCGTTTTGCAGAGGGGACGGTGCGCGTCCGAAGAACACACAGAGGAAGGGCGCGCAGGTGGGCGCGACAGCAGGGAGTGGGAGGGAGGGTGGGGGTGGCGGCTAGTGCTCTCTCACCTCTGGGTAGGCCTCGCACAGCATGAGCGCGTCGTCGGCGCTGAGCCGCAGCATGTCGCACGGCGACTCGCACTTGACGTCCTCGCCGCGCTTGACCGTGGTCTCTGCGCCCTGCAGGAGGGAGATGAGGCAACGCAAGGCACGGCAAGGCAGGCAGCACGATTGGCGCGGCGCCACCGTGCGGAAACGCCGTCGCCGGCAGCAGCGCCCTCCACGCAAACTTGGCAGGTGCAGCGCGCCCGTCCGGCCGCAGAGGAGGCGCGGACTGCCGCGTGCGTGCGCAAAACGAACGACGTTCCAAAGGCCTCACGTTGAGCTTCTTGACGACTCCGGCCTCGCCAAAGATGGAGCCCTCTGGGATCTTGACTAGCTTGTGGTGGCGGTCCTCGGCCATGACATGCACGTCGCCCCGCACCAAGATGTACAGGTCCGCAGACAGCTCGCCTGCGGGGGCGGCGGTGGCAGGGCGCGGGTGCACGGCAGAGGTGGCTGCCCGGCTGCGAAGAGGTGCGGCGGACGCGCCGGCGGCGACCAGTTTGCCGGCGACAGCAGCGAGAACGAGGAAGAGCCGCTTGAGCGCGCTGCCCTGCCAAAAGCTGACGACAGGGACGGGGGCCGACGACAGGGAGGGGGGCCGCGGCGCACCTCTGTGGTAGACGTATGTGTCGGCCGACGTGTGGTAGGGGCTCAGGTGGATGGTGAAGTCGGCCATGAAGGCCGCGTCGTCGCCGCAAATCTTGTCCAGCAGAGGGATGTTCTGTCAAGCCAAGGGCAGCAGCAGCGACGCGCGCACACGTGGCACCAGCGCCCGTGCGTGCTGGGTTGCTGGCGGGATGCCCCCGCCACGCTGCGTAGGCTGGCTGCATTGGGCGGGCGCGCGTCCCTTGCTGCCTCATGCCAAGCAGCGGCGGCGGACGAACAGGCACCGCGCACTCGCTTGGCTGCGCTGGCAACGCTGCGTGGGCGGGCTGCGGGTTCGTCACGTGCTGCCTCGCGCCGCTTACGGCTGGGGGCTGAGGGCGCGGAGAGAGAGCCCACGGCGAGCGAGAGTGCGCTCACCTTGATGCACGTGTCGTACATGTGCTGCAGGATGCTCAGCCTCAGGTCAAACGGCATGCGCGCCAGCACCTGCGCGAAACACGCAACACATCAAGCCGTCCCCTGCGTTGCCTCGCCGCGCCGCGCGCGAAGAGCAGGGCTCGTGTGATTGGCGCCGCACCTGCGCCCGGTCGTAGGGCTTGACGCTCTTGACGTTGGTCTTGAAAAAGTCCAGCACCCTGCGCGAGATAGGGAGAGCGTGTGCGTGTTTGCCTGCGCCCTCTGACGCTTGTGCCCGCCCATTCCTTCCCTGTCCCGCTCTCAAGCGCTCGCCTCCCACGATTCACGCCTGGCTTCTCGCAAGCTGGGGCAGCCACGTGGGCAGAGCGCCGGTGCGCGCCCTCCTTCCCTTTCCTTTCCTTTCACGTGGCCGGCCCGTGCTCACTTTTTGCTAATCGGCTTTGGCAACTCGTAGTCCTTGAGGAACTGCGTGATGCTCTCGATCTGCTCGGCGCGCGCCGCGCGGTCGGCGTCCAGCCGCCCCACGATGCTGGCGATGCGCCCGAAGCAAAAGGACAGGAAGAAGCCGCCAATCACCATGGTGATCATGGCCCACACCTGCGGGGACGCAACAAGGCACCGCAGCACTCTCACAGCGCTGCGCTGCGCGCCGCCCTCTGTGTGCGTGTGTGGAGGGGCCTCTGCAGCTGTCGTGCCACCAGGCGCTAGCACAAAAACGCCGAGTGGCCATGCACGCCGCGCTCGCGCCTTTTCCGCGACGGTGGTGGCAAAGATGTCTCCGTAGCCGACCGTCGTCATGGTCGTGTACGCCCAGTACATCGCGGTGATGTACCTTCGGCCCGCAGGCGAGGCACAAAAAACACGTTCAGACAGCATGGCATGCAGCGCAGCAGCCACACACACAGACACGCCCACGCGCACCTGAACTTGGTTCCGAGGTCGGCCTGGCACCGCAGCTGCATGCCCTTGCACTTGCTGCACACATAGATGCTGTAGTAGGAGTTGCACTCGTACCACTGGCCGGTGGCCGGGTCGCGCGCGAACGTGCTGTTGGCCGCAGCGTCCACGGCGCTGACGTTGGGCACCAGCGTCGGCATCTGCACGCGCCGCACGCACGCATTCGGGCATGAGGAGGGAGAGCTCGCCACGCCCTGCTGCTTGCCGCTTCTGCGCTGGCCAGAGGTCGCGCGGCGCATGTGTGTTGGCGCAGGCCGCTGCTCTGGGCCTTCACTCCAGCCGCGCGCGCGCGCGACCCAGCGCGCGCCCGAGAGGCCGCCCTGAGGTTCCTCACCTGCGTGATTTCGTAGCCGCCGACCTTGTCCAGCACCCACGTGGTCATGAGCCCCTCGCTGATGAGCTCGCGCTCGGTCGGCGTCTGCCAGGAGGGGTGCGAGAACCTGCGCGGCTCAGCATGTACGCACGCAGGCGCCCCTGCTCGCCTACGCTGCCACCTGGGCTCGTCAAGGCGGCCCCCCCTCCCTCCCACGCAGCTGCAGCTTTGCCCTGTCGATGACGCGGCGCGCAGCGAGCCCCTGCGCCGCCTCACTGCCGGTGTGATCGTCGTCCGCGGGAAGGCTGGGCCGCTACGCTCACATGTAGAAGAAGCAGCCGGTGAGGTGCGCCAGGAAGATGAGCACCACGATGAGCTCGGTGATGGAGATGAGCCAGCGCACCGACATGAACTCGTCCTGTGGACGCAACACATTGAGAGCAGTTGATGCCTGGCCCGATGTGATTGGCGATCCTTGACTAGCGGGCTGCAGCACCGTGACACCATGTCATGAATTACGACGACACCAAGAGCAGCCCCGGGTCACGATGCGCATTCGGCCCTGGTGCGGTGCTCAACAACGGCAGAGGCAAGACGCTACGGGGCGGCGCTTGTGCGCTCTGCGGTCGCACCATGAGCTTGGAGAGGAAGGTGTGAGAGGAGAGGATGTTGAAGTTCTTGAAGATCCAAAAGATGCGGAAGATGCGCGTGGTGCGCAGCAGCAGCACGATGTCTGCCGTCGAGTTGTTCTCCAGCGCGCTGGGGTCGCAGTCGTCGCGGAACGAGCACCCCCAAGTGCCCTGCGCATACTCGCACGCTCGCACACGTCTCATGCCCCACCAGCCAGGAGGAGGCCCCAGGTGACCCGTGCGGACAGTGAACTGTGCGCCCGGCTAAGCTGAGCTGCTCACCTGCACTCCCTTGACGATGTAGTCCGAAGGGAAGGTGGCGAGCAGGTCGATCCAGAACCAGGAGCGCAGGTAGCGCTTGGCGATGCGCTTGTGGTCCGTGATGAGCTCGCTGGTGGCCGGGTGCTGCGCTCGCACGGCACGGCCCAAGCAACGCGCGGCACGCTGGACCCGACAGCGGAGAGCAAGCCTCTCCACGTGCTGATTGCACGCACAGGCGAGTGGCGGGGCGGCGGCCATGCGGCAGCAGCGTGTGGACGAGCGTCAGCGAGCCGGTGCATGTGTGCAAGCTGCAGATGAAACCAGGGGGGTGGATGCGCACCTCGTAGGCCGTGAAGAAGTTGAGCACGAGGTCCACGTAAAAGAATATGTCGATGATGCCCTCGATCCAGAACCACGGCCCCTGCGCCTGCATGTTGAAGCCCTGCACCGGCCAGGACACAGGGAGACGAGGCGGCGGGGCGGCAGCGCGCGGCAAGAAGAGGGAGCGTCGCGTGAGGTCTTCCTCCTCTCGCGATTGGCGCGCTGGTGCTGGTGCGAGCTGAGCTGCTTGGCCCGGAGGAGAATTCATTTGGGGAGAAGCGTCGGTGTACGCACCACGCGCACGGGCGTGACCCAGATGATGTACAGCGCCACGAAGAGCGTGATTTGGATCCACCTGCGGCCAGGTGAGGGACCCGTGCCACACCTGCTGGCTTGCTGCGCTGCCCGCTGCGCTTGCGCTGGGCACCGCTATCCACCCGTTTGTGCTCACGCGCGGCGGAAGCGCGAGTTGGGCAGGATGATCCACTTGTACTTCTTGGGCGGCGGCGCCTGCAGGCACACGCCATGCGTCACGGGCAATCGATGGAGGCGGATTGCGCCGGCGGCGCGTGCAGCGCCGTGTGCGGCATCGATGCCGTGCGCCGCATCAGTCGCAAAGCAGTGCCCCTCCCCAGCAGCGCGCTCGCTCACGGTGACGACTTCGGCGAAGATGGCGGGGTCGAGCTCCTCTTCGAGAGCGCCGTGCGCGCCCTCGTGCTCCTTGGTGTGCACCGCCACGCGGATGCTTCCGCTCCTGCATCAGCGGTGGGTCGTGAAAGTCGCCTGAGCGGCCACGCGCCGCGTGGGACGTCGGCACCAGCGGCTCGCAGCTCTGCTCTTGCCTGCGGACGTCGCTGCGGTCCAGGCTTTGGCGCAAGAGCGACGCTTCCTCCCCGTTCGCAACATTGGCGGTAGGCGCAGCACCGGCGTGGTGGCCCTGCCCAGGCACGGCCGGCCCCACCGCCAGGCCGTCGACGTTCCATGACTGCCCCATGTTGCTGTGCTGGCTGCTGCAGGGGCTGCTTTGTGCTGGAAGAGAGGGAGGCGGGGGTGCCACTGCTAAGCGGCGTGGCTCGCCACAGGACTGCCGCTGAGCCGCTGCAGGCCACTGGAACTCATAATGATAATCGTGCTCTGCATCCTGACCACGTTTAGCGGCCCTGGAGGCCCGGCGTGGGCCCCACGCCGCATGGCGACGGAGGCATTCGAGGGCGTGCTGCTCTCCATCTGCGGCCTGCGTGGTGGTGAAGGCATGGCCGTCGCACCCTTGTAGCGCACAGCTTTTCAGGCAGGACATGGCGACAGAGAGGCACCACGCGCACGTGGATGTGCGGGAGGAGGACCCGCCCGAGCACGGCAGCAACAGCGGCGACGCCACCGCCATCGTCAGCACGTCGCCATCGCGCAGCCAGCCCCCTAGCGCCGGCTCCAAGCAGCGGGCGGTCTACGGCTTCAGCTTCAGCCGCGTCAACGTCATCGTGGCAGGCGTCCTGCTGGTGTTCGCCTTCCTCTTCTTCGTGGACGTGTTCCTCATCGTGAGCGAGCGCCCTGCCCTGCTGTGGCTGATGGCGTGGAGGCGTGGAGGCTCTGGACGCCGAGCGCATGGCTCTGCGCTGCGCTGTCCGAGCGCAGATTGTGCCGTGGCTCAGCTACTCGGTGCCGGGAGTCACGAACCTGGGCGTGCTGCTCATCACCACGGGCATGTCCCTGTACTGCTACCTCTTCTGCGTGCTGCTCGACCCGGGGAGGTGAGCTCCGGATGGCAACTCGGGGGGCTGCTCTTGGCGCCCGCGGGGATAGCGCAGGAGAACGGCCAGCTGCTGCCAAGGTGCTGATGCCAGGCGTGGCTCAGGCGTCAGCGCTACCCCTGGTGCGCTGTCAACAACTGCGCGCAGCGTGCCGCCCACGTGGCATCCCGACGAGGAGCAGCAGACAGTCATGGAAGTCAAGCGCAAGGTGGGTTTGGAACGGGCATAGGGCGTGTCCGTGCGACAAGGGATGCAGCTGCACAGGTGCAAGCACACCTGGGCTCGCTGCGCACGCACTGCCCACCACGACCTGCCGCCATCACCTGACAATGTGCGCCGCAGGACGGCGGCGTGCGCTTCTGCCAAAAGTGCCAGCGGTACAAGCCGCCGCGGGCGCACCACTGCCGCGTGTGCGGGCGCTGCGTGCTGCGGATGGACCACGTGAGCCGTTCGATGGCTGTGGCCGGCACACAAGAGCCAAAGCCGCGCCACCTCACACGTCCCATCGCGCTGCTGCCCGCAGCACTGTCCCTGGACCAACAACTGCATTGGGCATGCCAACTACAGAGCCTTCATCATATTCCTCATACGTGAGAGCTGCGGATCGTCTCGCCCTTCTACCGCATTCCACAGGTCCCGCGACACCACCAGGGTGCGCCCACACAATCACGGCGCCCGGTCACGCCGCCGCGCAGATGTCACGGCGGCGGCGCTGCACACGGTGGGCCTCATATGCGCGCACGTGCTGCACGCCATCCAGGTCAGCCAGGAGCAGAGGATAATGAGGTGAGCGGTTCGCGCGCCGCTGGCGGTCCTTGCCTGTTGGTTGTGGCGCCACCACGACGCGTCGGTCTGCAGGACATGACAAGGCAATGGACATGCCGCCTGCTTTGCTTCAGGACGGGGCCCAAGGGCGACCCCATCCACCTGCAAGGCGGGTGGCTCAGCAGCGTCTGGGTGTACGTGGCCATGCAGGTGCGTCGCTGCAATATGTGCAGCGCCACCATCCGCACACTCGCCATCACCACGGGCGATGCTCACCTCTTCGCGTCGCTCGCCGCCCCTCGGTGCCCCGCAGACGCTGGCGTTTGCCATCTCGCTGCCGCTCAGCGTGGGGCTGCTCATGCTGCTGGGCTGGCACATGCACCTGCTCGCCGTGAACAAGACCACGATCGAGTACAAGGAGGTGCGTGCTTGTGGGTGGCGGTGCCGCAAAGTCGCGCTGAGGGCGCTGCGGGGCGTGCTGACCGCAACCCGCGTTGCCCCATTGGTGTGCAGGGCGTGCGGTCCTCCCTGCACACGTTCTCCTACGAGCACCCCTACGACGTGGGGCTCTGCGGCAACCTGCACGAGAGCCTGGGCGACTCGCCGCTGGAGTGGTGCTTGCCGCCATGCGGCCCGGCCCAGGGCGGCACCAAATACCTGACAATCTTTGAGCAGCGCGCTCTTGGGCTGTGACACACGCGCTGCAACAAGCACTGTTGTGCACCTTGAGAGCCGCTTTTGCCTTTCCTTCTACAGCCCGGCCCCAGCGAGGAGAGGCGCCGTCGGCGCGCAGAGGAGAGCAGCGGGCGCGGCGCGCGCGCTCGAGCAGACGCCAGGATGTCGACGGCGGACCTGCTGACGTTGCAGGTGCGCGAGGGCCTCCCCAGCCGCTCCCGCAGCGAGGGGCCGAGCGCGGAGCCGACGGCGACGAGCCGTGTGCATCGCCCTGGCGCGCGTGCTCGCGCAGGGCAACGTCAAGAAGGACGCGGATGGCTACAAGGAGGAGTTCTACATGCAGGTTGGAGCCGCTGAGCGAGCCTGTGGGGTGCTGCGGCGCGATGGCGCGGGCGGGCAGCGCCATCAACGGCGCTGCTCCTGCCCCCCTTGCGTGCGTGCGTGCGCCCGCAGTACCGGCACTACCAGGCGCTGCTCGACATCTTCAAGCTGGCGCCCAGCAAGGAGAGCAAGGAGCTGGGCGACCTGGCCATGTTCGTGGCGCAGGTGCGGCACTGGCGACGCCAGCAACAAGCAGGAGGCGCAGAACGTCGCAGGGCACCTCCCATGGTGTCGCCTTGGGAGCCCTCACCTCTGGGGGAGGGTCGCACGAGGGATGGCGAGGGATGGCGGGCGGCGGGCCGCAGCAGGAGGCGCGTCGGGACACTGCACCAGGCACTGCGGGACACTTGCAGCGGTGGCGCCTCACCTTGCGCCGGCATGAGGCACACGGTGGGATGGTCGCAGGTGTGCAAGTCGTACCCGCGCACCACGGAGCAGTTTGCGCCGCAGCTCATGGCGCTGCTCGAGGCGCACCACGCCGTGCTGGACCCGGCGCTCCGGCGCAGCCTGGTGCAGGTGCGCGGCAGCGGCGCAGGACCCTTGGGGAGGAAGGGGGGGGGGGCGCACAGCACGGGCAGCGCGGGCCGCATGGACGGCTTGCTCCTCCTCACCTGCCAGCTCAAACCTCGCAAACGTCGGGCCGCAATGACCGGATATTACCTGCGTTGGCCCCGCTCTCCCGCAGGCGCTCATCCTGCTGCGCAACCGCAGCCAGCTCAGCGCGGCGGTGCTGCTGCCGCTCTTCTTCAAGCTCTTCAAGTGCCAGGACAAGCAGCTCAGGCAGCTGCTCTTCAAGCACATCATCTCTGGTGAGCGAGTGAGAGGCGGGGGCTGTGCTGTCGCACCGCCGGCGGCGCAACGCACGCAAGCGCCTTGCACGCCGCTGGCGGCGGCGACGTGGTGAGGTGCTGCCAGCCTGAGGACTTGCAATGCCCGCGCAGACATCAAGAACAGCAACAAGAAGCACCGCAACGAGAAGCTGAACCGGCAGCTGCAGAGCTTCATGTTTGGCGTGGTGGCCGACGACGACGAGGCGGCCGCCAAGAAGGCGCTCGCCGTGTGCACCGAGCTCTGGCGGCGGCACGTGTGGCGCGACGCGCGCACCGTCAACGTCATCGGTGAGCGCTTGCAGCACATGCCCCCACGCCCACGATGTGCGCGGCGTAACCAGCCGCGTCTGCTGTGGCAGGGCAGGCTCCCGTGCTTCGTGGACGGCGCCCTACCCCCTCCCGTCAGTTCGTGCCCACGCGTGACGTGCGTGGCGCTGACGTTGTGGTGCTCTGCGGCGTGCACGGCGTGCTGCGCAGCAAGCGCGGCGCACCACAAGTCGAGCCGCGTGATGCTGGCGGCGCTCAAGTTCTTCCTGGGTCAGGACAAGGGCGACGAGGACCTGGAGGAGGAGGAGCCCGATGCCGACGGGCCAAAGGTGCAGGGCCCCAGCAAGGAGGACTACTACAAGGCGCTGCACGTGGTGAGCATGGCCTCGCTACGCACCACGCGCATCGCCACGCGTCATCCCTGCCCGGCGAGAGAAGCGCGTTCCAGTGCCTCGGGGACACTGTTGCCGCCTCTCTGCTGCCAAGCACCCGTCAGTCCATCAGCAGGCCCAGGCTGCGGTAAACTTCCTTCTTGGGGCTTTGGCGGTTGGCGGGAGGAAGGCGCTGAGCTGACGCTGCGTGCTGTGCGTGCCGCGCTCCCGTGGTGCCCCTCCGCAGGGCACGCGCAGCAGCAAGAAGAAGAAGCAGAACAAGCTCAAGCGCGTGGTGGCGACGGTCAAGAAGGCCGAGCGCAAGGGCCAGGAGCGCACGCACGAGTCCTTCGCCGCGCTGCACCTGCTGCACGACCCGCAGGTCAGCTGCAGCCCCAACTCTGCTTCTGACCATACGGCTCACGCCGCGCGACCCTGCCCTTTGCTGCCGTTTCGTGCCCTCTTCGCTCAAGGGGGACAGGGTGGCCCCCTCACGCCGGCTGCGCACGTCGCAACGCGTGTGTGTGTGTGTGCGCGCCCGCAGACGTTTGCCGAGCGGCTCTTCGCGCGGCTGCAGTCGGGCAACGAGCGGTTCGAGACGCGCATGGCCATCATGTCGCTGGTCAGCCGCGTCATCGGAGTGCACAAGTGCGAACGGCATGGGGCTCGCTTGGAGCCTGCTGGCGCCGCCGCCGGGTGCCGACGGCTGTCACCGCTCACCGCGCTGCGTGTGCTCTGACGTGATTGCCGTGCTTGCCGTCCTCCCGCGCCTCGCAGGCTGCTGGTGCTCAACTTCTACCCCTTCCTGCAAAAGTACATCGCCCCGCACGTGCGCGACGTGACGCTGGTGCTGGCGGCGCTGGTGGGCGCGGCGCACGCGCTGGTGCCGCCAGAGACCATGGCGCCCGTGCTGCGGCAGCTGGTCGACCAGTTTGTGCACGACAAGTGAGATCCGGGCTTGGGATCCGGGCCTTTTCCCTCGCCCTGGGACACGCGTGGCGCCAAACGGCTCGCTGGCGTGAACGCCCTGCCGCCCGGCGCTGTCTTCCACCTCCTCCACCACTCTCACCACGACCACCACCACCACCACGCGCGTGTGCGCATGCACGTGTCCTGTCCAGGGCGCGGCCCGAGGTGATGACGCTGGGCCTCAAGACCACGCGCGAGCTGTGCCTGCGCTGCCCGCACATCATGACGGAGGAGCTGCTGCGCGACCTGGCAGAGTACAAGAAGTTCAGGAACAAGGAGGTGGCCTCGGCGGCGCGCGGCATGATCGGGCTCTTCAGGTCAGCGTGGCGCGCCTCCCGCCCCGCTCCCCCTGCTCTCCCTCGCCTGCTTGTCCAGGGCCTCGTCGCAGCACACTTGACCTGCAGGCGACCTGTCAGCGCAACAAGCAAGCCGAGGCGTGTGAGGCTGAGCCCTGAGGAGGCGTGCGTGTGCTAGAACCTTGTTTGCCTTTTCGCCTCGTGGCGCGCACACGCAGGGAGCTCAACCCGGAGCTGCTTGCCAAGAAGGACCGGGGCCGGGGCGCCGACCTCGCGTCCAAGCCTGCCGCCTACGGCACGCAAAAGGTGACGGCAACTGCCTTGCCCTGCGCTTCGACGCTGTCGCTTGGTCGAAGTGCGCGCCATCCGGACGAGCGACGCGTGCTCATTGCGACTGCAGGTGGCCGATCGCGTGGACGGCGCCGACCTGCTCGAGGCGGCCCTGGCGGCGGGGCAGGGCTCGGAGGACGACGAGGTGCGCCTGAGCAGCAGCGACGACGAGGACGGCGGCGACGGCCTGGAGCTGGAGAGCCTCAACTCGTCCGACCTTGAGAGCCTGGACTCGGGCGACCTGGAGAGCCTGGACGGCGAGGGCGAGGGCGGGGAGGACGAGGAGGAGGACGGCGAGTGGGAGGAGGTGGGCAGCGAGGAGCTGGCCGCGGCGGCGGCGCGGGGCGAGGCGCTGGGCGGGGACGACGACGACGACGAGGAGGAGGAGGACGGCAGCGAGGAAGGGGAGGGCGCGTCCGGGTCGGAGGACGACGCCAACGGTGAGGGTTAATCGGCGGCGGCGCGGGGCTGTTTGTTTGCGCGGCATCGAGGCGCGCGCGCCGCCGCGCTCACGCCTGCGGACTTGGAATGACGAGTGCGTGCGCAGGCGTGTCGGGCAGTGACGAGGAGGACGAGGAGCAGGACGAGGAGGAGGCGCGCAAGGGGACGGCGGCCAAGGGCAAGTCGGCGGGGCGCAAGCTGCCGCCCCAGCAAGACAGGTGCGGCTCATGCAGCTGGCTGCGCTTGGTCTCTCCCGAGCGCCCCACCCTCACCTTGGGCCGCGCTCTCACCCTTGCTCAACCTTTGCTGCATCTCGCAGCCTGGCGGAGCTCAAGCGCAAGCTGGCCGAGGCCAAGCGCAGGAAACAGCAGCAGCAGCAGCAAGGCGGCGAGGCGCCGGCCAAGCCGCCGCAGCAGCAGCAGAACGGCAAGCGGAGAAGAGGGCCGGACGACGACTCCGAGGAGGACGCAGAGGACGAGGAGGAGGAGGCGGCGGCGGGCGGCGGGGAGGAGGAGGAGGCGGGTGGCGCGGGCGGCGAGGCGGCGGCGCCG
>VFQP010003513.1_pt1 | contig 15839 bp, 29 predicted proteins | sample 3512351 | NCBI WGS metagenome assembly VFQP01 (sample SAMN10412372, study PRJNA504923) | tailings metagenome | isolation source: Relicate 1 Philex TSF1 revegetated site | place: Philippines: Tuba, Benguet | collected 2017-08-29 | reverse complement strand
CATGATGATACAAAAGCACAGTCACAAATCATATGCATGTATCCCCCCCCCCCCCCCCCCCCCCCCCCCCGACATCCTCAGGTTCCATCATCAATAGTCAAGCAGCGCAGTAGGCAAGTGACTGCCCTGGTGGAGGGGTGGCAGGGTGTGTATGACCACCTCGTGGGGCAACGACATCGGTGTACAGTGGTGGACACAGCTGCTGATGGGGTACACCTGGTGGGACACACAAAATCATATGCACAGGTACCTAGTGGGATTGTTTTGTGGTTTTCTTTGTATAGGTGGTGCCATCATACACACACAACAGTGACATGTGTATCTGTGTGTGTGTGGCTCTCTCTCTCTTGTGTATGTCGAGTACTCTTCATGGCACACACACACACACTACATGTACTCACCCACCCAGGTGTTGATAACACCAGCAGAGGGGTTGTTGGGTTCTGTGGTGGAAGTGCTCATCACATCAGCAAGCCGATGGTCGGTGACAGGCACGGTGGTGGAGGTGGTGCATGCAGCAGGGGCTCCCAAAGCACCAGTGCGCTTGCCAGCTGTGCCGAGAAAGACAACACCATGTATACCAGCAGATGCCCCAGCCACGCCCCCACGGACGTCCACATCGACAGGAAGCAAGGATGTTGTGAAAACATTGTCTTCGCGACACATGCTGGACACACAATTGGATGGTGTGGATGTGGTGGTGTGGCTCAGTATGTCTGTCGGTGTGTTGGCTATTCTTTGGGGGTTGGGTATGCTGTAGCGGGGTGATTATTGTTTTTCTTCATTTCTCTCACAAAACAAATCCCAATGCAAATTGTATATTCTATACCAATATAGTGCACACGAATCAATAACGCCCAACGTGCCCCACCGTGTCGAAACACCGTGTCGTCGTCCTCATCTCATCGCCAACGTCTCTGTACCGTTGCTGTGTTGAATCGCGCGCAACAAGCAATAGAAACTTGTATAATCAATAGTACAGCATCATCACCACATCTATAGCAACTCTGCGACTACCTGATCATCAGCTACGGCTATGTCCACGATGCTGACCGCAAACACCACGCAAAATCGCAAGGGACGCACGACTCGGCCCGTGAAAACACGATCTGGAACTGGTAAAGGTGCGTATGATGTACTGTACAGCGTCGTTGGACGTGTGACGAGACATTGCATCCACACACCATCGACCATCTTTTTGTATACCCAGAAAACACACCACCCGAGGCTGAAAGCAAGGCACGGGGCAAGCATGCAGAATCATGGGATAATTGGGAGGAGCCATGGGAACCATCTACCCGGGCTGGCAGGGTATGGCAGGGTGTTGGTGGGGTGTCTAGCAGCACCCACAGCAGCACACATACACAACACATACACAGGGGTCACGCAGGTCCTCGGTCAAGACCCGTGCATTGCAGCAGCGAAACAGCATCACGCCATCAGCACCCACTACACGTATGTGGTGTTGGTTGCCCTTATGCATAACAACATTCAGACGCATGTACCCATGCACACACCCCCTTCTTCAGGTCGCTCGGCAGATGATCAATGGAAGGCAGTCTCTGCGTCTGCTGATGCCACGCTCATGGTGGATGGCACAGAATGGTCACTCTCACCCACACTGGATGACAATAGTCGTTTGGCCAATCACCTGGCTCGATTTGAAGCCACCATTGTGGACAAGGTACGTGTGGGTTGATGGGTGTGTGCTTGTGTATGTGGCTGGCTGCAACAGGTACACATGCAAAGCAGCAGCAGCATGGAAGTGGCAGTGTTTTCCTGTTTCATGCATTGATGTACATGATGTATGTGATATGCTCGTATATATACATAACACTCACACATACCCAAGACACAACCTACGACATACGTCACACGCTGCACACAAATGAACACAGGGATATGAAACCATACAAACCATTGGTCGTGTTGCAGCCACATTTGCAACGTCACTTGATACAGCTATTGAGCAGTTGGTAGAAACACTGACAGTGAGTGACAATGTGGGACCCTCTCCACAGCAGACCACCAATGCAAGAACACCTGCTGCAAGTCAATCCCACACGTATGAACGAGGGAATAAAACTGCATATGCTTGTACACGTACTGTGCATACTCTGTTGATTACAGCATGTTGCTTGCAGCATACCTATGTGTATATCCCTTGCATGCGTACACGTATGACCACACATACATGACAGTGCCCATGTGTACTACATTTCACCATCAACAACCCTACACAGTGCCCGCAGCACAACCCCAGCGTCTTCCCTGCAGCAATCAACTGCTGCTGGTACCCCTGCACCCCTGGAGGAGGAAGCTACCAGTGAAGCTACCACTGCATCCTCACGACCACCACGCACGGGGGCACGCAGCGCCACACCAGCATCGACACGATCAGCACCCACACCTGGTAGGGATAGGGAGTGACTGTGCACTGATGCACTGCAGTGATTTGCAATACATAAGCAACACACACATATATGTATACTATAGTGAATAGTGTGAATAGCGTGAACAGTCACCTGCAGAAAAACGTTGAGCATGTACAGCATCCTCATGATACAGCACCCACATTCTATACGCAAACAACAGCATGCACACATGTGTACACATACATCATCACACGTTACAGGAAGTGAAGCACCGCCTATGAGCCTTGATGATGCACAGAAAATGGAGTTGAAAAAATTACGACGTGTACGGCATGAGTACGTCAAGCTTAGGTATGTGTTGGTTGTGTTGCTGGGTGGAATAGTTCAAGAGCACTGACGCACACACATATGTACACCTACACGCACGTATGCACCTATATACTCACACCGCTATCAAACAACCCGTAGGGACCGGTATGGGAGTTTGCAGGCAGATTTGCGGCGTCATGAGAGCAGATATGCAAGTGTATGTGAGGAGAATGACAGGCTGAAAAATCAGCTCATGGTCATGCCTGATGGAGACCCCTTGGGGGAGCAGGTATTATGACCGGGGCTTTTTCTAGGGGTGCAGTCAAAGGTGGTGGGCACGCTGATATGGTACACAAGCAGAAACACATGGTGCTGCTGTGTACCTACGTAGCAAAGGCTTTGTATACAATGCATAAGTGTATAATGCATGTACATCACAACAACAACACCGCACCTAACAAACACCACAGGTTCGTGAGCAGTTGCAAACCTTGCTTACCGAAAAAGCAGCACTGGCAAGCGAAAATGCACAACTGCAGCGACAAAACGCCAGCCTGCAGGAACTCCTCGAGTACTCACTGAGTCAGCAAATGCTTGCCCTGGAAGCCAGTGAATGCCGTGCACTGGCAACTCCACTGCCTAGAAAACATGCTGGGGGGGTCGGGGACGGGTTTGCAAGTGATGCAGAGGATGTGTACCAGTCGGACGATGACATTATTTCAGGGAGCCTGTTTGATAAAGTGGACGAATGAAAGGGGAGATGGGGGTACGGTGGTGGTTTTTGTTGTGGCGGACCCGTGCAGATAGACTGTCACGTGATATATTTGCTGTCGTTGCGATGTCTGCTTTTCACTGCAGGTTGGCTTGCGGGTACCACGTGCGCCAAAAACCAAGGGAATGATGAGGGGGCTCGTTTTTCTGTGCTGCTTTTCTCATGAGCAAAACCCCACCCCTGTGCACAAGGGGCCCTCTTTTGCACACTGCATCGCGCTTTCTTTTTTTGTAGTTTTCCTGTTTGTTTTCGCTGCAGCATCATGTTGATCGTAGGCTGTAGTTGATTGTTGTCTACCCTGCAAAGAGCCAACAGGTGTTGACCTGTGGCCACAGCCCTTGCCATGTGTGTGACCCCAACAATCATCATCATTGCTGTTTCTTTACCACTCTGCGTAACACATGGTACCACACAACGAAAAGGATCTCACGGATGTGCACAAGCACATACACAAAAAGCATGGCTGTGCTGCGCTAGTACGGAATACCACTTGTCCCAATCTCACTGTCACATGGGTATGCCAAAGAGATATTGGCTTTTTCCAACAGGAAATGCACCACACTGCCTACTTGCAACCATCCTCATCACGACCTATGCCATGGCCAGAGCAGGGCTTGTGCTTTTTGCAGAATGAATTGCTGCAGACTCCCTTGCCAAGTCACAAAACAGCTTGACAGATTCCTCAGGTGTGCCCTGTACCACACCATGTCCCACATTGAGGATGTGACGACCGGGACCTGCTGCATGCAAACACTCGGTGACAGCCTGGGTGTGGGTTGGGTGTGTGTGTGGGTGTTGTTGTTCAGGTATATACATGGTTGGTTCAGGTACATACAAGTGTTTAGGTATGAGCATGTGCATATCCAATCACCATACCTGACGAATCACCTCCTCTGTCCCAAACAACACCATGGGGTCCACATTGCCCTGCAACGTCACACCCTCACCAAACACAGCACGAGCCTCAGCCATGTCCGTTGACCAATCAAGGCCCACCACATCTGCACGACATGATGCCTGCATAACCTGCAACTTGCCTACACCTGTGTGTAGGTGGGTGGATGTGGATGGTGAAGGTGAAGGTGGGCATGGATGGTGGAGGTGGGCATGATGACAGCGAGGTGCGATGTTGTGTTTTATGTACATGCATATGCATGTACAATGTCTGTACAGTATACATGGATGCCTGTGTGTTTTCCATGTACCCCCACCCAACAAAACCACCACCACCACACCTACCGCCATTGGCATGAAAAATAAGGGGAGTATCAGGGTACTTGGCCTTGACTGCATCAATCACCCGTTGTGCATAGGGCATGCTGAACTCCTCAAACTGCCCAGGCGACAGGTGATGTGCCCAGCTATCAAACAGCTGTACCACCTGCGCACCACTCTCAATCTGGTAACACACATATTCGGCAAGTGCATCGGTGAGGTGGGCGAGGAGGGCATGGAGGATTTCTGGGTTACGCATCATCATTGATTTTGTGCGCAAGCAGTGCCTGTGTGGTTGGGGTGTGGTTGGGGGGGGGTGCTTGCGTGGATGTGTATTGCATGGGCGTTGTGTTGGGGTGCGGATATGTGCATATAGTTTGCATGGGTGTACAGTTCTCCAGCAATGTCATCCTACATTTCCCCTCCTGACTTGCAACCCAGTCCCCCCCCCCACCCCCCAAATACCCCCCCAAAGCCCCCAACACACCCCACCTATCGGCTTTGCCCTCAATTGCATATGCAGCCAATGTCCAAGGTGTACCAATAAACCCCAACACAGTAGTTGCGTTCCCCACCTCTTGTCGCAGTGCACCCAGTGTGTCTGCTACAAAGCCCAGCTTGCCTGCTGGATCATCCATAGGGGTGAGGGCACGTACTTGCTCCATACTGTGTGGGGACGTGTTTGTATGCGTTTGAGATGTGTTTCAGATGTGTTTGTATGCGTTTCAGATGTGTTTGAGATGTGTTTGAGATGTGTTTGTATGTGTTTGAGATGTGTTTGCATGCGTTTGTATGTGCATATGTGTTTGTTGTACACAGAAACCGCCACCAATCACATCCATCCTAGTACCTGCGAATGGGTACCTCAATGATGGGTCCCTTGCCCTTGACCACATCAAACTCAATACCCAGAGCAGGGAGGGGGGTGAGGATGTCGGAAAACATAATCACACCGTCTGGTTGGAATGCTCGCCATGGCTGCAAGGACAGCTCAATGGCAATGTCTGGGGTTTCACTGCGCTCACGGAATGGGATGCGATCTGAATATCTGTTGGTGGTGAGGGAGGTTGTTGGGGAGTGCTACACAAGGTGGTGGGGATGTACAGCAAGACTCCAACGTACTCACGAAATGCAGCCATGTATCGTCCTGCTTGCCTCATCAACCATACTGGTGTGCGTTCTCCCTCTGTGTATGGGATGAAGAATGTGGGATAAAGAATGAAGACAAGGTGCATGCATGTATTTCACCAAACAACACACCTTCGCCTCGTGCAACCCTCAACAACAGTGGATCACTGCTTGAAGCTGTTGCAAGTGTTTTTGTGTGGCATGCAGGGCGAGAGGCTGCTTGATGCAGCTGCACTCGTTGAAACATGCTCGTCGGCATCTGATAACTATGTAACTTTGTGTTGTGTATTGTCCACACGCGTGTTACTTGCTGACTGTTTGTTTCTCAACTAATACGCGGTTGTTTTACGATGATTGCAAGCAAACATACCAACTTTGTACAAAACACAATTTTGAGGATAAGTGCAGCGAAATCAAGCCTCCACTCTCTCAAAAAAGCACCACAACTTTGGCGCCAAACACAGCTCACAGTCAACGCATCAATATGCAGCTTTACCAAGCCAAGCCCACAGCCCACAGCACCCCCTCGCTGAAAAGAGGGTTGACCTCGTTTCGGCATGCCGCACCCGCCACTCGTTTCCCTCAGATGTGCATTCCTGGGCGTGCCCCACATCATCAACGCATGATTGATGGTGTCGTAGTGCACGCTGCTGCCACAGAGGAGCCATTGTATGGCACATTGCCCGGTGATTCTCCATCTGATTCGTATGTGACCCTGGTACGTGCGGCGCGCGTTGAGTATGTCAACTGCCAACGCACCATCCAAACCATCCACCCCACACCAACCCTCACAAAGGGAATGGCGCATTGTTTTGTCAAGGATAGTGAGGGCAAACTGATGGATCAGTATGTGCTCGAGCCGATTGCTGCGCCTGCCCTGGAGTGCATGGCTGCAGGTGGCGCCACCTCGTTTATGCATGTCTGGGGCACCACCTTTGGTGAGGTGGCTGGTATGAACAAGGCAGCATTGCCTGTGGAGATGCAGGGGGCAGCATGGTGTGACGATTTTGTGTTTCGCCTCAACTGCGCGTGTCGCACATGGATGCGCCCTGATGCACAAGACAACCTCCTGTATGTTGCGTTGGGGTGGGCGGTGGGTTTGTTGGTTGGTGGGTGTGCTGTGGACGCTGACATGTATGGTGATGTTGTTTCACCCCATGTCTCCACCAATCTCTCTCGCCAATCACACAGGGATTTGGTGCCCCTGGGCAAGCTTCGCAGCAACTTCAACGTCGACCTCACATACAAGCGTGTGCTCAACATGGAGCACATTGTCAATGATGCGGACAACATCAAGCAAGATATCTCTATTGATGTGTATGGCAGGAAGACGGCGCAAGATGCCAAGGAAAAGGCTGCTGCCAATGTGGCCACCAGTGGTGTGGGTGCTTCGAAAAAGAGCAAGGGGGATGACAACATTGACGACCTGTTGTCGATGTAGTAATTTTGGTTGTTTTTGTGCTTGTACATGGTTGTGACATTAATGCACCATCATGTGCACAATGACAATTGCAACAAGAACAATCAATATGGCGGTGACCACAGCAACCACAGAGTATGCAGTGTGTTGTCCAGCAGCACATGTCATCTTGCCAACATACGTTCCACATGGAAAAACAGGCCAGACATCGGTGTTATGCCCGATGAGACGCGTTTGCTAGAAAAGCGGCGACAGGCATTCGAAGCACAGGAAGCACTCGACCAGCGCCGTGCTGAATACTCCCAGCAAGAGGTCATCTTCAAGCAAAGAGAAGATGCTCTTCGCGCCAAAGACCTGGAGCTCCAGGCATCCCTCACCAAGTTTGCGCGATTCCTGCAAGAAGCAGATGCACGAAGGGCACGTGCACTTCGTAAAGCATCAGAAGAAAGTCGTGTTGCTGCTCAGGCCGACGCCCGGTGCCACGAGGTGCAGCGACAGCTCGACAGCCTTGAGCAGCAGCGCACCACCATCAACACCTTGCTGCAAAAGCGCATGCAGTACGGGGTGATCTCTCTGTCATTTCCATTGCACCATCACCATCACCGCACCACCACCACCACCATAATCATCCAACAGGTATCAGCGCTACTTGGAGTCTGTGTTAGAAGCACTGCAGCATGCAGGTCAGGAGCTGGACATGCCTGATTTGCTTCGTCGGCATGCCACCTTGACCACCAACCTTGACACCCTCTCTACTGCGCAACAACACGCAGACGCACGCACTGAAACACGCTGGTGGGTTTGTATAGGCAAGTTGACCATGATATTTCCATGAGCATCATCATCATCATCCGCATCGTACTCACTACTTGTTGTTGCATCGTTAACCACCTCCACACCACATCACAGGGCACAGCATGCACAGCGCATGCAGGAACATCACAACCAGGTGCTCACCCTCAACAACACCATGAGCCACCTCCGGGCCCAACTTCAAGCAGCACGAGTGGCAGTGGGGGCCCGGGGGGCCAGCCATGCAGCTGCCATGGCACGTGCCAACCAGGCTACCCTGGAGCACGACACCATGGTGACCGCCATAGAGGGCATGTTTTTGCGGTGTCGCAGTGCAAGCTGTGTGGCACATCATGAGGGGCTGTCGTTGGTGGACAAGCTGAGGGTGTTGAGGAATTTCGTGGGTGATTTGGGGGCAGCTGTGAAAAAACACGGGGGTGATTTGGGGGCCGGAAAGAGCAAGGGGGGAGGCAGCGAATGAGGAGGAGGGGGCTGATTTCGTTGGTGTGTGCTGTGTGGTACACCATTGTGGTGTATGTATTGTGTCGTGAGCATTGTGTCATTGCTGTGTGCAATTGTGGTTTTACATATGCACGGTGTTTTTCCTTTCGCTCCAAATGTATATTGTTTCCTAATGTATTGCAAGTAATAAGGCAGCAAGTATCCAGTACAGCAATAAGTAATACACTATCACACAGCCATCATGCATCATCATCACATAAGCGCAACATCATCACACATGCGCAACATCATCACACAAGCGCAACTTCATGGTGGTGTGTTGCGTTGTACAGCGACACTCGTCAGCAGAGGCTGTCTATGTGATGCATGCCGAGCATGACGATTGCTATGTGTATGATGATGATCATGGTTGGTGCGTACATGATGATGATGATCATGGGAATTGTTGTGGTGATCTCGGGATCCCTGACCTGCAGCAGCACCCTCAGCACCCTGTTGTTCTCCTGGCTTTGCTCCCTTGTACATGGCAAACTGTGTGTTTGTGTGTACATGTGTATATACATGTGTATACACATGCGAATACATGCTGTACGTACACACATACATGCACACACATACACACAACCCAACACACCCAACCTCTCCAACCCCCCCCCCCCCACACACACCTGACACAAAATCACACAATCCAACGCCACCGTCCCCAAACTCCCCACAATCCAAGGGGCCTGCTGCACCACTGCTGCCCAATTCTCAGCTCTGATGAGTATGCCCGACCCATATGCTACATTGGCACACACTGCACAGAAAAACATGGCCAGTGCAAGACCTTCCACTGATTGCCGTTGGTGGTTTTTCCATATTTGGGGTATACGGGAGGAGAGGTAGAGGACGGAGGATACATAGCCACACATCTGCCCTGCTGCCCTGTGAGGTGGGGTGCGTGACTGTGGGTAACAATCTGTACGTCACAATACCATGTTGGGTGGGGTGCGGGAGGGTGGGGGGAGGTTAAGGGTTGATGTGGGTGTGGGTGTATGGAAACGCAATGGTGTGAAAAGGGGGGGATGCGCAAATATGCACATTCATATCCATACAAAACATGCACACACACATACCGCATCCACTTTGGTCTGTGACTGTTACTCATGGTCAACAATGCTTGTGTGTGCACATCCACACCCATCACGCTTGCTGCCTCTGCCACACCAGCACCTGCCACTACCCCCAACAAACCCCTGTGCGTGTGTATGTGTGTGTGTGTGTGGTGGGTGAGTGGATGCATTCTTAGGTACACTGCTGTGTATGCTGTGCTGTGTATGCAGACAAACAAACAGAGACACAGACACAGACACAGACCGCGTGTGACAATACATATGAGACATGCACGACATGTGAATGACACATGCATGACGCATAAAGTCTCAAACACATTGACATGCATTTGTGTACAGTGCACAGCCCACCCACAACCAGGGCCCACCCACCCCTACCCCCACAACCCACCATAACAACACACCCTGCTGTACGTAGACTACTACTTGCATGTCCTGCTGGTCTCACACAGGCATCCCTCCCCGACACCACCACCCCATCCGCATCCCCATTGCTATGGTGCTGAGCACGATGATGCGCATGACGATGATGTCGATGGTTGCGCTTCATGTAGCTGTAGATACGCTCACGGCGACGAGCAAGGGTGCCATAGTATACATATTGTGTCATGAGTATAATGTCGGCGATGACAAAGTACATGGCGGTGTAGGTGGTTGTGGGCTGTTGATCGCCAGTGAGGAGACATCCCATGATGTTGCCAGTGTCTCCCTGTAGTGGTGCACGTGGCCGGAAGTGAAAGAGGGGTTGGTTGATGGAGTTTGCTACCGGAGGTGCGCGCAGGTGTGTGTGTACGCCAGGCTGGATGATACAGACGACACGTCCAACCTCAACCAGACATACCAGCAGCCATTGTGCAAGAAACCAGGGTGATAGGGCTTCTACCGTTTTGGTCTTGTAGTTTTTGTAGTATTGTGGAAACTGGGCGATGATCCAAAAGCAGATGCTGCTCATGGCAACGCAGAATCCAACATAATCACGCACGCTGTATGTGCATATGGGGGGATGGTGTAACACGATGGGTATTGGGCACTGTACACGAAAAGCTGCGATGCTCCCATGTGTCGTTGTTTTCCAACCTGCGCAAGCATTCACCAAACCAGTGCAAGAAGAACGGGTTGCATGGAACGGTGTGCATCATAGTTTTCCAGACAGGGGTCAAGTTTGCTTCAACATGGTGGCTGTGATAGCATGTCACCATTATCTATGCAACACTGTCGGTTGCCTGCTGTATCGTTACACTTTCGTGACATCATGATGATCCTACACACACGCAAATCTAATTCTGCACAGCATTTGCGGAAAAAATGTTGTTAACTGAAAAACAACACCGCGCGCTCACGCCCAGTTTCTGCACTGCTTGCACACCCTCACCCTCACAGCTTGGAACGTGATGCCAAGTATTTCTTGAGTACGGGCTCCCATGCAGGGCCCTCGGGTGTTGCATTGAGAGGGGAGCCCTGCGCCATGTCGTACAACGCACGATACACATCCCCATCCTGTGGTACGCGTGGGTGTTGAGAGTGCGTGTGGGTGTCACATGCGTGTGGGTGTATGAATGAACAACTTGACAGTAGGGCTTCTTGTGAACAAACACCTGCTACTACTTGGCACCATTACCACACCATCACCACACCATCATCACATCATCACACCACCACACCTTGCGTCCCAGTGCGCTGTTGAGCATGTAGTCGGTAAACCCAAACGCATCCACATACGCCACTGCATTGGGGCGCACCTGAACCAACACCTCACGCAGTGCAACACGCAACATGCGCAACTGCTCACCTGTCATGTACCCAACCTCAAGCAAATCGGCAGCACCCTGCTCCAACAAACACAACCCATGCAACCTCGCCAACACCTCCAAAGCCCCCGGCACACCACCCCCCACCGTGCTCCGCATCCCCCGCACCACCTGCACAAAGTTGTCATGCAGTGCATAGAGACAGTGGGCCTTGGCCGCCTGGATGAGGGGGACCGTGTTTCCATTCCAGGGGGGGCCCTCGAAGGCAACGGTGTTGTTGGGGGAGGCTGCTGCGAGGGTGGTTGTGGCGGATTCACACAAGCGGTGGGCGCGATAGCGCAATGCGGCAAGCTGTGAGTGTGGGGGGGGGGTGTAGAGGGGGTGAAAGTGTGTATGTGTGTGTGTGTGTGTGTGATATCTTGAGGATGTGGTTGGGTACCATACACATATGCATGTCTTTCCAAACACCACAAAACACACCACAAAACACACCACAAACACACCACAATCTCCTCTCACCCTCCTCCCACCACCATATCCTACCTGTGCATCAAGCTCTTGCCACCCCCCCACACCAGTCACACCACATCGCTCTTGTGTGCATGGTTGTGCAAGGTAGGCTGCACTACTCCCCTGTTGACCACCTGCTCCCTTGCCACTGCGAGAGTTCAACACAGCTTTGACCAAGTAACGTGCAGTCTGTGCATAGGGGTGGCAGTGTGTGTATGTGTGTATCGGTGTTGTCTGTTGTAGTGTTTCCTGTTTCTTCCACTCACACATGTGCGTGACATTGACACACACACATACACATGCATTCCCCTCTGTACACATGACCCACACACCAACGCACACATACCCCACATTCCAACACCCACACCCACACACACCCACACACTACCTGCAATGCCATCACATTGTTATCCCCCTCCCACGTCACATTTTGCACATACGAGGCAAACAGGGTGGGCAGCCCTGACAACAGGCTATACCCATGCCCCCCACAGCAACGGCGACACTGTTCAATGCCATCAGCAGTGATCCATGTGCACACAGCCTATGTGGATTGATAATGGGATGATGATAATGATGATGAAGAAGAGGATAATGGGATGGTTGCTTGTCAACAACAAACCCCACCAGGCACACTTCAGTAGCCCCACTACACACACCCCACTACACACACCCCACTACACACACACCACTACACACACACCACTACACACACCCCACTACACACACCCCACTACACACACCTTGAGTCCTGATGACAGGGCATGTAGCTCAGGTAGTGTTGCAAAATTACCAGCATCTCTATCCTTTTCAAACTGCTTGTACATCTTCATCATTGACTGACCCTGAGGGTGATGAGGGAGGGGGGGTGATGATGAGGGGGGTGATGATGTTGTTGGGGGCAACACACCACCAAACACACACCAAATCCAAACACATACCAAATTCAAACACAACCCATCCCCCCCCCATAAAAGATACCACTTACCATGAAGAACAGCGCATACGCAGATGACACCAATGGGAACAGTATATATGCACTGTTTTGGTAATCAATCACCTGCAGCTCTGGTCGCCCCGGACCGGCAGGTGACATCTGACGTCGTACTGCATTGTACCGCACTGCTATGGTAGCAGCTCGAGCTAGAATGCTTCCGGCATCTTCCACGATGGTGGCTCGTACGTATACCATGGTTGCGTAGGATGCTTTGGCGTTGGCGGCTGGGGGGGGGACGTAGGTGCCGTCTGGTTGTACCTTGGCATAGCGCATGAGCATGTTTTCTCGAGCTGTGAGGTGGGATTTGTGGTGGTGGGTTTTGGGGTGGTGGATTTGGTGGAGGTGGATTTGGTGTAGAATGGAGTAGGTGGGTTTGATGTGTGCATCATGGTGTATGTATACTTGTGTGTGCATAATAATATGATGATGCATGACAAGTACAAGACAAACCACACAAAACCACACATACGCCACTCTCCATCTCCATCCATCCATCCCACCCCCCCTTCTTCTCCACACAACACACATACGTATGGTCACATGATCGAATGACAAAAACCCATTATCAACACCATTATATCCCATCTTTGCCCCAATATCCCCCACAGTAACACCAGGCAGGGGAAGATGGGTTTGTATGTCTCGTATCTGCACCACAAATGCATGTGGACCATAATCACGCCCATGTGTAAACAAACGTGCCATGAGGACCACATGGGTTGCTGTTTTACCTAACCCACCAGGCCACCACTGTTTGGTGTGTTTTGTGAGGTGTGTGAGGTGTGGTGTGGTGTGGTGTGTTGGGGTGTGATGTGATGTGGTGTGGTGTAGTATGGTGTGTAAGTGGGTGTGGTTGTACACCAATCCTCATGTAGGTCCTCATGTAGGTCATCAGTATCATGTATCCACACCCACACCCACCACCACATCCACCACCACATCACACCTTGGTGCTCGTCAGCGTGGGTGAGTGAATGACAAATTGTTGATGTTGAGGGTCATACACCGCCACTGTCTCCAGTCCCCTCACATACGTCCCATGCCCCAGCTCTGTTTGTGCATAGGTGCCAATGATCTTGAGGTTGAGTGCTAGGTCAAGCCAGTATGCTTGCTGCTCAGGGGTGCCTTGACTTTGCAGTGTTGGGATGAACATCTGTGTGTTGAGGGTTGGTGGTGGCAGGGGTGGGGTGTTGGCGGGGAATAATGGTGTTGGTGGTGGGTAATGGTGGTGGTATGGTGTATACATCATGCTGCTGTTGATGATGATGGCAGTTCAGTGGGGAATCCATGTGGATGCTGCATAGGGTATTATGTGTTCATGTACACAGCGGTTGCACGCCACTACAAAACACCACAACATACGCCGATGTGCAGCTCAAGCCCCCCCGGCCAGAAGAGCTCTTTGCGTAGTGTAAGGCCATCCTGCAAGCTCAATCCCTCTTGCTTCATGAGCTCCCAGATGCCAAAGGCGGCACGCAAGCCACCAACATACTCCTCCTCTCGGGTGAGAAAGTACCGACCATCTTTGCGCCCCCAATCCAGGGTTTGCAGCTTGTTTGAAAGCCGTTGTCTGTAGTATGGTGCAGTGTGGTTCAGTGTGGAATTGATGTGGGAGAGGAAACAAATACAGCAGCAAAAGACATACATGGCATCCAACTTGTCCTGCCCTCCATGCAGCAGGCAAGCCAGTTGATGAGCATCAAACGTTGCTTTGGCGCGTTCTGCACGCATATCCTCCTTGGGATCGATTGTTATAAGCTGCTTGGTGCATGCTGCCACAAGCTTTTTTGTGTCTCCAGCCATGCCGAGATGACAAATGCCCCACGCTGTTCAGATGTGTTACTAGGATGTACAGTACTGCGTGCACAAATGTACTGCGTGCAACAGTGTACAGGAAAAAGGGAAAACAGAATGTAGAAATGAGAGTGAAAATGAGAGCACGCTGTACATGCATCACTGCACAGAGCAACATTCCTTTTGCGTGTCTGATGGCTCAGTAAAGTGCTGCTTGGGTGCACTTGCTGACCGTGGCACCTTGCTCATAATATCTTCCAGCTTGTCCACCACATCCACAAACTGCGGGCGGTCTTCTGGATCTGGAGCCCAGCATTCTTCAATCAACGCACGTATTTCCTGTGTGTGGTGATCAGCGTGTGATACACCGAGTGAATCCAAAGCTGCCTTGCTGTAATACCCACTGTGTATGCATGCATGCATGCAATGTTGCACATACACACAGTTCTGTACTCCACAATATGTGTGCCATCCGAAGGGCATCCCATCACCCACATCTTTCATCATCCCCCTTCATCCTACCTGCTGCACTGGTGTCTTGGGATGTTTGAATATCACCCACTCTGGTCGCAATTCCTGTAGAGCAGCAGCACGTGCGGCATCCACAGGATCCATCCCATAAAAGGGGGCCTGGTGTTCAAACAGCTGATAGATGATCATGCTGAAGGAATAGACATCCACCTGAGAGGGGGAGAAGGCGAGGGTAAGAACGGAAGGGTGAGAAGGGGAGGGTGAGAAAGGGAGGGTGAGGGAGGAGGTGGTGTGCGAGCGGTGGTTGTGGTGGGTGGTGTGGTACTGCCACCACACACATTGTACTGCCACCACACATTGGTCTATCACCACACACACCTTGTTGTTGTAAGGCTCATGTCGAAACACCTCTGGTGCCATGTAGCGATACCTGTGTGGAGCAACAATAATAACAATGACAATCATGATGACTACAACAACAAGGCTACACAACAACAACAATACAACACATCAACAACACCATACAATAACAACAATCTCCATCACATACGATCCAGTCTCCCCAGTCAGCTTGAACTTATCCTCCAAATCATATTTCGCATGCTTGTTAATAGGCAGTGTCTTGGATAAACCGAAATCAGCTAATTTCACCACACCACTGTTGAACATGAGCTCAAATGGTTTGTGATAGGGGCTGCCACTAAACATGAGATTGTTGGGTTTGAGATCAC
>VFQP010003512.1_pt1 | contig 15842 bp, 31 predicted proteins | sample 3512351 | NCBI WGS metagenome assembly VFQP01 (sample SAMN10412372, study PRJNA504923) | tailings metagenome | isolation source: Relicate 1 Philex TSF1 revegetated site | place: Philippines: Tuba, Benguet | collected 2017-08-29 | reverse complement strand
GTGTGTGTGTGTGTGTGTGTGTGTGTGTGTGTGTGTGTGTGTGTGTGTGCGCGCTGACAACAGGCCAAACATTCCTATGCACAATGCATCATGAGCTCATGTGAGAGAATCATACTTGAGTTTTTAAAGTCCTCAGCTGTGGGGAGAAGAGGATGCAGCGTGATTGTATGTGATGGTATACACACAGGCCCCCCAAAATACAACATACGTTTGAGGTTGGCAGTTACGTAGGACACGCCAGCACCCACCACTGCAAAGCCCACCACAAATGGCCACCTGGGGTGTACGCAACAAGCATGTACACACTTGGCAGGGTTGTTTGGGTGGCATCCACAGGCCTGCTTTGTTCTCACACACAAGCAAAGAAACAACTAACGCCCTCCCAACGTACACAATCTTGAGCTCACGCTGCAAAAACTGCGACCACGGCATTGTGGTAATTGGGTGGGGAGGCCACTTTTTAATTGGTGCTTTAGACACTGAGGTGCTCTCCACCTTGGTGGCTGGTGTCGACATGGTGGCTGTCGTAAGACTGATTGAGCTCTTTCGCTGTGAGAGATGCAGATCACCAACCCTGGTGCTGCTGTGTGCTCGGCTGCTGCTCACGTACAATTGTGCAAAGCTTTTACTACAATTGTGTGTAATTTAGTGCACTACCATACACGTTAGAATACATCCCAAACCCATTTGTCAGAGACCATCATCTCTACGAGGTGGCTGTTCTTTGCTCCCCACGTCGTGGACAGGCAGACCCTTGCTGCCCCAAATACTGCACACTCGCCCCCACATCCTGGATACACTGGTCCATCACCGCCGCAACATCATGTCCCTTGCCCGCCTCTGTAAACACCTGCTGTGCTGCAGCCCAGAAGTCAGGTTTGCACAGGCAACTGGCAAACCAGGCAGCACTACTGGGCTTGACTGCTTCTTTGATGAGTGCACAGCACTCTTGTGTAGCCCCATCCACTGCACAACTGTGGGTGGTTGAGGGGGGGGTGAAACAAGTAAGAAGGGGGGGGGGAGTGAAACAAGTAAGAAGAGGGGGGGGTTGGAAACAAGTGGGAAAAAGGGTACATGGGTGTAAAGGGAATGGTACATGGAGATACAGGAGGAGTGGAGTGGTTGATGTCACAAAAATGATATGCATACACTGGGTGCACCCACATACAAGTAGGTAAAACAAATTATTCATCTCATTGTAATCCCCTCGTACATCCCCCCATACGCTCCCTCATACATCCCCTCGTACCCCCCCCCCCCCAATACACACTACAGAAACTGTTCCTCCCACATACCTGCCCAATATAGACTTGATGAATGCTGCATGACATGAAGGTTCCGGATTGAATACCTCTGGAACATCATGCAGGGTGTGTATAGAGGGAAAGTGGTAGGAAGATGCATGGGATACCGAGGGGGTACCACAATCACCTGTGCGTGATGGGTGTGTGTGTGGTGGGCAGGGTATGTGGATGTTGTACAATATGATTGTGTGTGACATGATTGCGACATGACATGATTGTGTGTGACAGCAAACAACAAACAAAACTGTGCAGGCTATGTGGATGTGTGCTTTGTACAACATGATTGTGTGTGACAGCAAATAAACGTACAACTGTATACAACTGTGTACAAAACAGCAGTACGCAGACAAACACAACAGGGATACAAGGACACCAACCACAACAGAAACACACCAACCTGTTTCTTGTGCCCCTGGCTTGGGTTTGGGAGTTCCATGATACGTCCAGGTGTCTGAACACCGTGCTCCCCCCTTGTTTTTCTCCCAATCGATGATACTGGGTGTGTACGGTGTGTACCATGTATATGGTGTGTATGGTGTATGTGGTATGTGTGTATGATGCGCGAGGTGTGTATGGTGTGTATGGTGTGTATGGTATGTATGCTGACGCCATCACAAACCACCAGCGACACACCACCACCATCACACTCAAAGCCTACCTATGGCTGCTCCCATCCCTTGCCAAATGCAGCATGAAGAAATTATCAGAGTCATAGCGCACAGCAGGCAGCGTTGTGAATGGAAAGGCATACAGGGGGCCCCACACAAGGCCCCTGTGGTAATGCCCACTGTACACCTGATGTACATTAGAGTGCCTGCTGAGCACACTGAGGAGGTCAGCATGGGGGGTGCCGGGCACCTCATCACGTACACTGAGGGGCGGGGGGGGGTATGTGATGGTGGGTGTGAATTGGGGGTGGTTGGGGGGGGGGGGGACATGGGAAAAAGGTGGGGAAGAGAAAAGGAGTGAGAGCAACAACAGAGAAAAGAACAAAACAATACATAGCAACATGAAATACATACAATAGTGTAATTGACCAAAACAACAACAAGTACAAGTACAATACAAGTACAACACAAGTACAACACAAGTACAACACAAGTACAATACATGTACAATACAAATACATGTACAGTACAAGTATGGGGTACCTCACGGGTATGGGGAAATGCATAAACACAATGCTAGGGTGACCCTCAGCAAGCTGTGTGTCAAGCCATGCCAACTGTGCTGCACCATAACTGGCATATCTGTGTGTGTGTGTGTGTGTGTGTGGAGGTGTGGGTAGTGTGTATGGAGGTGTGTGTGGAGGTGTGAAGGTGGGTGGATGGGTGGGTGGGTGGGTGTATGGGGGGGAGAGTATGTGTATATTGAGTGGGGTTGTATAGGCCTAGCTGACAACATTCATTCCTCAATACACCACACCCCCTAGACACCACACCCCCTAGACACCACCACCGTCATACACAGACATACACAGACACACACCAAAACATGTATGTGGTATCCATATCATCACCACCACAGCAATGCAACATCTCAGGTGCTCGAACCATACACATCATACATTAATCTACACACCCCACACATCATACATTGGCCCACACACACCATACACATCATACATTGGTTGACACTTGGGGTGCAGGGGCTCCCATGTATACCCCAACATGCTATTCAGCAGAAGGAGTTTCCATGGCCCCACCCTGACTGCTTGATAGGGTGGTGATTGGAAGAATGTGTCGAGGAGTTTGTGGTTGACATCACGGGGTACGGAGACCCTGGTGTCCCCACACACTGTTTTGTAATCATGATTGCCTGTGTATTTATGGGGGGGTGGGAGGTGGTGGAGGGTGTGTGTCAGAATGGCAGAGGGTGTATGTTGGGGATTGTATATATATTTCTATCCCATTATGCATCCCATTATGAACCCATTATTCATCCCATAATGCATCCCATCAATGCATAAACCCATCAAACCCATAAAATGCAAACCCATCAATACCCCACATACCCCACATGAAATACACAGGGAGTGTGAATTGCTGAAACAACTCACTTGCCACCGTCAGTGCATTGCGATTGTGTAAAAACCATGTGTAATTGTTGGAGGCATCGAGTGCATTGTGTACGACATCACCCACAAATACTGCAAGATCAGGGCGTGGATGGATAGCGTTGACATGCTGTGCCACCTGTGGTATGGAGAGGTTGTGGTGGTGATTCGTTTAATGGGTGGTGATCATGTGGTGGTGGTGGTGGTTGTTATATACAATGGCCAGCATGGTGCACGGCGTCAACCTCAAACATGCTTAATTCACCTTATGCACAACACATGGTGCACAATACACACCACAACAAATCCACCCACAACACAAACCTCTTTCAGGCGACGCGGGGTTTTGAGGATGGATTCGTTATCCACAGGGTTGCTCTCTGTACCTGGCACGTATTGTGGCCCGATGACATGGGTATCAGACATGAGCACCACACGATAGGGTGTATCATGAGATGTGGTGTTGCTTGTTGGTTGGGCACGAGATGAAAACAACAGTGTCAGATGAGCAACGAGGACCAACGGCACCATGGTCAACACCACTACGCTCCAGCTTATTTGTTTCGTCATACGAAATGGATATATTTTGATGGGGATCAACGACCTCATGGAAAATAGTCTCGGTGGTCAACGACACCCACATTGATTGTACAACGCCATGCAGCTTGAAGAGGCCCTCAAATTATTGGCAACTAGTAAGGATGGTGCTAGGTCAGATATGCCAGAATTCTTCGAGGAGGGAGAGTATGGCGAGGGGTTTGATGACTTTGATGAGGAGGCAGAGGAGATTGTCGACGTGACTGAAGAGGAATTGTTGCGTTTTCTCGATGATCAATTACCACCTCTCGTGGTGCGTGCTTTGGCGTGTTTATGTGTTTATGCAGGTTGTGCGTACTGGACACTCCAATGTGGGCCGACCCCATTGTCCAACTACAGGTCTGTAGCCAGCTGTTTCACGACCAACCAGACGTACAGCCACCCCTGACGCAACTGCACGTGCACCAGCTACTGCAGCATGGGTATGATGGGGTGTGAGGAAATTCATGGGTGTTGCACGGGTGGGGGGCAGGTCAGGCACACACACACACACACACACACACGCACACACACACACACACACACACATACACACACACACACACACACATACACACACACACACACACACACACACACATCAGGGTAACTATTATTGATGGGTTATTAACGGAGCAAGAGGCACTGGATATGCATGATGCTGCTCTAAGCTTGTACAAACAAGGTGTGTTGGTGTGGGTGTGGCTGTGTTGGTGTTGGTGGGTACACATTGTATTGATATATCAATGTGTTGACTCACTGTCATGTTGACTGTTTTCCACAGAACGGTTGACCAAGGCAGCGACTATTGATGCTGACACTGACACGGCGGGATACACAGGTGTATGCGGGGTATTGTGCATGTGTGGGTTACTGTGCATATGTGGGTTACTGTGTGTGGGGGGGTCACTGTGCATGTGTGGGTTACTGAGTATGTGTACACACATACACACATACATACATACATACATACACACACACATACATGTACATACACACACACATACATGTACACACACACACACACACACACTCCCCTGTGCCCCCCCCCCAAAAAAACAGATCGTACTGCCCGGGGTGATTACATAATGTTTCTCCATCCTGACGACCCACCAGCCAGTCAACCCCCTTGGCTTTCTGCAGTCAACGCCTTGGGTGCCCTGCAACACAGTTTGACCAAAGTGTTGACTTTGACTGGCACTGCAGAATTACAGTTGGGGGTGTATCCGGGAGGTGGGTGTCAGTATGTCAGACACAGGGATGCGCTCCCTGATGGGGGCACAGAGACAGACCAGCGACGGGTATGGGGAGGGGTTGTGTGTGTATGGGTGTGTGTGGCGTGTTGGGTTGCAGGGAGGGGTTGTGGGGAGGAGGGATGTCGTTTGGTGTTCAAGAGCAAACCACAACAACATAAAACGACAAGAAGAGGATACTCATAGTCCATGCTATGCACCCCAATACACCCCAATAACACACCAACACATAACAGCAACACACCAAATACACACCAACGCACAATAGTAACACACGCCAAATACACGCGACAGGTGACGGCAATAGTGTATGGTGGTACAGGCAAGGGTTCACAATGCAGCAAAACCACACAAAACACCAGTGCTGATGGTGGGTGGCTGCGTGTGTGGATGCCACCCCTGTTGTATACATGTGTGGATGGGAGGGATGTGGATGGGAGGGATGTGGATGGGAATGATGGACTCACCAATGCACTTGCCGACATGTCCATCTCACACAAGGGGGGGGGAGATGTGTCTGTGTCAGCCATGAGTGATGCAGCAACGTCTGCGTCAGTGAACAAAGGTGTTAGAGAGGGGGATTGTGGTAGAGAGGAGGATGGTAGAGAGGACAAGCGTGATGTAGAGGAATGTACGAGTGCAAGTATAACAGCAGAGGCAGATGTTGATCATCATGTTGACCATCATGTTGACCATCATGCACACAGCTGCTCCTGCCACCACAACCACCACCACCATCATCATCACAAGCCCGCTGCCATTCCCCCAGACACCACAAGCACCATGGACAACCACAAACACAACCACAAACACAACAACACACACAACCACACACACAATGCACCATCCCCATCATCAACCACCACCACCCTGCCTCCCCTAGACACCCCGTCACACTCACAGCCACCATTACCAGCCCTTGTACAGCAGCTTTTAGAATCAGTGCAAATTCATTGGCCTCAAATGCCCGGGGTGGAATGTCGCTGTGATGGACAGGAGGTGGTGTTGGACATTGCGCCGCTTCCTGGTCGGTGTGTTGTGTTTTTGTCAGGTGCAGTGGATCATGCTGTGTTGCCTGTGGAATCTGGGGTACGGGTAGCACTCACTTCGTGGATGAGTTGACCCTCGTTCCTCAAGCCCTTGACCTGCATCATGGATGAGCTGAGGCTACTCCATGAGCTACTCCATGAGCTGAGGCTACTCCCTCAAGGCTGACCCTTGCTCCACTGAGGAACCCCTTCCTTGGGGGGGAGGCGGACGAAGCCCTTTCTTCGCCTTGTGTGTTTTGAGTGTTTTTATTTTCAGACGTGTGCACTGTCAATTGGCCAGCGATGCTTGTTACACACAGAAACAGGAAGAATCGGAGAGGGATTTGATGTGCACACACTACACTCGCATACAAAGGAAGAAAAGAAAAAAAGGGGAAAAGGAAAAGCAGAAAAAACAGGGAAAACAAGCAAAAAAAAGAAAAACGCATCCCCCCAAAAGTGTATTGATCACGATTGTGGTTGTGGATGTAGCCAATGGACTGGAAAATTGTGATTTATCGATACCTCTGCTCTCTTTCACACAGACACAACAATACACAGACACACACATGCATGCACACTCTCACACACTCCCACACACACACGCATACATACATGCTCACTCACAAGCACACGCCAACCTTTTCTTTTTTATTTTTTTTCTCTATGTATAATTCAACAGTACAAAAAACAACAGTACATGACAATACAGCAACAACATGATGTGACATGCAACAACATACTATCATCATCATGAACCACCACAGATAGCATCCATCATGAACAACCACACATGCCATCATCATGAACAGCAGCCATGAGACAACAATACCTATGACAACACCGAGCCCCACCATCACCATGCCCCACCATCATCGAGCCACCAAGAGGGATCATCGAGCACATACCAGATGGTCAAACCATCAACTACAACCCGGTCAACACCCCACAGAACGGCTTCCATCTGCGTTGACCTGCGGCTGTGCTATGCGTGGCGCACCCACTCCCCTCTCCTTTCCATCATCCCCTTCTTTTTCATCAATTATCGACATACGACTAAGCTCTTGTATAGAAGAGTTTTTTCTGCTAAAGGGAAAGTTGGTTTGTACTGCCTCGTCGCTGTGCAGGGCCCGTTCGATAAAGGAGCGGGTCTCTCGCAGGGCCCCTTCGTGTGCGGGAAGGTACTTGAGAAGACGCTTGGAAGCTGCTGTGTGCTGGGCGATGAGCTCCTGTAAGAGGGGGGCCGAGGGGGGGGTCGGTGTGTGTTGTGGAGGGTGATGCATTGTACAAAGGTCAACCATCATGATGTACACGGTCAACAATCATCTCACCATCAGCAACACCCCCACCTGACCAACACCCCAACACAATCACACACACACCTGAAGATCACATGACACGAGCTCCCCCTCCCACACTACCGCTTCCCCATTAATAATACTGAAATCCACATCGCCAGGAGTGCAATACAGAAGGGCATGTATGTAATCGTTGTGTGCACCAGTAAACGCCAACGTGTCGATGCGCCAGCCCACAAAATCTGCTGCATACCCAGGAGCAATTTTGCCAATGTCATCACGACCCAGGTTTCTGGCACCACCCTCAATTGCAATCTGTGTGAGGGGGAAGTGTGTACAGGGTGTATGAGGGGGTATGTATGTAACGGAGGGGGGACACACACATCACCATACCCCTATGTACAATACCAAAACCCACATACATAGCACACATCTCTCCAACACACACAAAACCCACACACCTCTACCACCCCCCCCCCCACCCCCAAAAAAAAAAAAAAAAAAAAAAAACACCTACCTGAAAAGCCTCCTGTGCACGCATACCAAATGGATTTCCTTTGTGTCTCTGCAGCAACAGGGCCAATCGTGCCTCTGCAATCATGTTGCCACTATCATTGCTAGCGCTGCCATCCACACCCAACCCCACATTAACACCATCATCCAGCAGGGGGCGAATGGGGGCGATGCCTGTGTGTGGTGATGTGTGCAGTGGTGGTGGGAGGAAGAGAGGGTGGGAGGGACATGATGCGTGTTTGTGTTTTCCTGATGAGTGTGTTTCTATCTTTGTGTGTTGCTCTCTCTCACACATACATGCACACTCTCACACAAAACACACATGCATGGATACATAAACACCCATACACCCATACACATTCACGTATCCACACACACACCGATACACATTCACCCATACACACCTACACACACACACCTACACATACACACGTACACACACACACGTACACACACACACATACACACACACACCGGATGCAAGGCGTAGGTTGGAGGAGGGGCAGTGTGCAACACCAATACCACGATCAGCAAACAGCTCGCGTTCGTTTTTATCCAACATACAGCAGTGTGCAAACCACACATCATCCTTGTCCCAACCAACACGCCTGTGGTGGGTGGGTGTGGTGGGTGGGTGTGGTGGGTGGGTGTGGTGGTTGTGTGTGTTGAGAAATGATGTTATAGTGGTGTTGTTACATAGTGTGTTTGTGTTTTTGTTATGAAGTGTTGTTGTTCTGTGGTGTTGTTGTAATGTAGTGTTGTTGTTTTGTGGTGTTGTTGTTTTGTGGTGTTCCACTACAATACACACCACAAACCACACAACAAAACAATACAACAGCAATCATGCATACAACAGCAATTATACATACAACAGCAATCACACATACTTGATGTACTCCCCAGGTCGGCACCCAAATCGTGTTTCACTGTCATCAACGTCTTCTTGATTCTCAGCAAGATGTGTGTGCAACCTCACCTGGGTGTGGGTGTGGGTGTGGGTGTGTGGGTATGGGTGTGGGTATGGGTGTGTATGTGTCGTGTGCATATATATCATCATGCACATGAGTCCTGTGCATACTATATGGAAAAAACACTCAATACACTCAACACACACTCTCTCTCACACTCTCTCACCTACCTTGTTGTAGCTGCGTGCCAGTGCTGCAGCTTTCACCATCAGGTTGTTAGTCACATTAAAGGGTGCACATGGAGCCAACCCCATACGTAGCATGCTGTACTTGCTGTCATCATGGTATGTTTCAATGCAGCGCTGCATGTCTTGTAGGATGAGGTCATCATCATATTCCACTACTTCATCGGGTGGCAGGCCACCTGGGAGAGTGGGTGGGTGTTTGTGTGGGGGGGTGCATGGGTGTGTGTTTGATATTCTTGTAAACAGCATGTGCTTGTACGCAGCATGTATGTACAACGTTGATCATGCTATCATTGCACATATCATCGGTGTGCACATACATCACCTCCCCCCACCACCACATACATACACCCCCACCACCACATACCATTGCTCTCCCCCAAACTCATCGCCCCCCTTGTCGGGTGAAACCGCAACCCAATATCACGTGCCGCACGAATGGTGTCATCCAACATGACGTCATTGGGGTAGATGTAGTGGTGGTCAGAGGATGTGGTGCAGCCTGATAGGATCAGTTCAGCCATTGCACACTTGGCACCTATGTATACATCTTTACCCTGGGGGGATGGGGTGGGAGATGAGGGAGATGGGGATGAGGAAGATGGGGATGAGGACGATTGTGACCACTACACCCCCCACTATACCGTGAGATGCTTCCAGCAAGGGTAGAGCGTGGTGAGCCACCCAAACAGCTTGCTCTCCTGTGCCACACATCGTGTGAGGCACTGATACATGTGATGATGGGTGTTGATCATGCCAGGTATCACCACACGTTTGTGCAGCGACACCACGCGACCCGCGGTCTTGTACTCATCCGGGATGGCTTCATTGGGCCCCACCCACTCGATGATGTTGCCCCGTACAAAGATGGCTGCGCGGTCGATGTCTCCATAATCTTTGTGAAAGGTGGCAAGTGCTTCAATGTCAGTGTAGAGGACAGCTTCTGTTGGTACGGGGCGAGGGGTACCGCCACGTGTCGCATCGACCGTCATGATTTCTGTGGAAAACGTGGTGATTGGCATGTGCGGCGGGTGCAGAGATATATGACTGAGAGTACGTCACGAAAGGGGCGAGTTTCGCAGGGGATGACACATGGCAGAACAGGAAGAATGTTTGTTGCAAAGCTATCAGGATGATGCAGACAGCGTAAATGCACGGCAGTTGAGGGAGAAATGCGATGCGGATGTTGTTTGTCGCGTGCACGTGGGCAGGACAAAGCCCTCCATACCTGCAATCTGCGTTGGATGCCGTCTGGCTAGCCAACAGTGTGATTTAACAAACAACGTACTTTACAATCTGAAAAGCAACGTATACAGCGTATACAAATAAACAAATTGAGAACGACGCACGTGGGTTGCCAATTATTATACTTGGAGTGGCTGCTGCTGCTGCTCTTCAGAAGTCCCACCCACCTGGGCAGCCTGTTGTTCCACAGCAGTAGGCAACGGATGTCCCATTACAGCAGGCTGTGTGGTGTCTCGTGCAACAACAGGAGCATCCCCTGCAGTTACCGTGCCATTACCCTCCCCTTCCTCCTGTGTTTTGATCATGTGCTGGTGTGTCTCTCACTGTGTGTCAGGACCATCATTTACACGCATGCAACATCCCCTCTCTCTCAGACACCCCCCCCCACACACACCATTCCCCACCCCCCACCACCATACCGCCTTGAGCACCACATGGCGCATAAGCACCTGCGGCACCACCACCCTCGTAAACATCCCCGCCTTGATCATCGATGCCACCTCTTCCCTATTATCCCACACCAACCGCTCCCGAAACCATTTCTTCAGCTCAGGCTCACTCTTGAGGCTGCTTGCCAAAAACGCCTCCCTATCAAAGGGGAGGATGAAACACCGTTCGACGTCTTTTTCAGTGGGTGCACAGTCACAGCGGTCCCTCCTGCCCTTGAGGTCGGAGAAGCGGGTGTAGGTGTAGTGGAGGATGGCTGCTTCTTGAGACTCCACCTCTCTGTGTGTGGGGTGGGTGGGTGGTTGTGGGGGTTTTGTGGGGGTGGGGTGGGGTTGTGTGTGTGTGTGGGTGTGTGTGTGTGGGTGTTGTGGGTGTGGGTGTGGGTGTAGCAAGTGTGTTTCCATTATGGTTGGATGTGTGCATGGTGGCATACCAAAAGAACAATTCATCCGTGTGCAACAAACACAATGGCCATCATTTCACACACACAGATTCACCACACCACAACCACCCCACCACTCACACCATCATACTTGGGATGCGTGTAATAATTGTGAAACCGATGTGCACCATTCGACCGCAACCCCCGAATTACACGTGCAGCGCTCTTTCCATTACCATAGGTGATAAAGTAGTTGGGGTTGCCATGTGCAACAGTGTGATAATGCTTGAAGTACATGTCACTCACAACATGATCATAGTTTTTCTTAAACAAGGTGACCTGTGTGGTGTGTGTGGATTTGGGGGATTGGGAAGGAGAGGGGAGATGGTGCATGTGATGGTAATGGCATGTGTGTTTTTGTATGGGTGTGCGTACATACACAACACAACTCATACACAACCCCACCCTCCAAAAACGGGGCTGTCCCCCCCAACACTCACCCCCACACCCCACACCCTACCTCCAAAAACGGGTCTGTCACTGTTTCACTCTCAGGCAATGATTCGTAATTCGGAAACACTATAAGGTCAACATCCTGTGGCTGTGCTGCTAGGAGATGTTGCAGGTTGAATGACCCTGCAGTGGCTGGGTACACGAGCTCATCAGTGTCTATGTGGAGGAGCCAATCAATGCCGTCCCTCTGTGCCATGTCAATTGCCACTGTGTGTTGTGAGGGGAGGGGATGGGGGGACTGTGCACATGTTTTGACATTTAATACATACACCATTATACAATCAACCAGAACAGTCACATACACATACACGCGTATCTATTTGTATTTCCAGATAGAAACAGAGAGATTGTAGAGAGAGAGAGAAACGAACAATAGACACACCTTCCATATTCAAGCTCTGCAGCACAAACAATTCATGATTGCATGGTTTGTGGAAAAATGCAGACAGCCATGTCTCATTCCAAATCCTACTTTTGGCCTGCTGTGCTTTTATTTTGTCATCTCTTGGAATTACCTATGTGTAGTAATTGTAGTATTGTGCATGTGTATTGTAGTGCATGTGTAATACTGTGCATGTGTATTGTAGTGCATGTGTAAGTACCGTGCATGTGAACTGCTGTACTGCATGCACACATGCATCATCCTGCATGTACATATGCATCACCTGCATGCACATATGCATCATCCTGCATGTACATATGCATCGTACTGCATACGCACACAACAAAAAAAAATGCATCCCTACACACACTTAAAAACCCTCAACCACCACCACACAACACACCGTCACCCCCGGGATGGTCGACAATTCCTTAATAACCGGTGGTGTATTGGCGCTCCCATCCACAAACAAATAATAATGCCCCACACCAATCAGCCGGTGATAGGCAATCCAATGACGAATCTGCCGTGGGTTGTCTGCAGTGGTAACACAAAACGCAACCTTGGGTCCGGAGGGATCGATGCCTGCGACATCCCATCGAATGTCAGCTGCGGCAAGGGATGCTGCTGAGCGCTTGGAGGAGGCATGTCTTCGTGCTTGTTTTTTGGGTCCTGAATCGCTTGGTAACAGGTTGGCATACTGCTCATGTGCCCTGACCAGAGGTGAGTGTGTGGATGTGTACACATGGGGGATGTGTGATTTGAAAAGGTGGGATGTGTTGGGCACCATGCATACCGTGCAGTGCTTGCATGCAGGTGTATATGTGATGGGTAGGTGTGTGATGGCCCACTTGTAAACTGTGTTATGATGGGAGGAGGATGGTGATGCGTACACCATGGCGCCGTCTCTCAGCAACAACATACTTGCAAAATCAAAGCAAAAAGTGCCAGCAATAGTGGCAGGCCCAACAAGATTTGCAAGACCCTAGAGGTGTTGCCTGCTGCTGCAGCTGGTTTGGCAGTTTTATTATATGATGATGGTCGGGGCTCATGCCTCATGTTGGGCCCAATTCAACCACAACTACACTTCGATTGTATGCCACTTGGGCCGTTGCAACTGCAACAGGTATCAATCACAATGTGGCACACGCATCGGGCTGTATGACTTGTATGTGTAATGCAACACCAGATTCCCAGACCCGTGCTAGGTGTGCGTTGATGTGGTATCCACCGTCGTTGTTACAAAATCTCGTTGGCTTATTCTTTGCAATACTGTACAATAATCTTTGTAATCTTGTTCTGCACATTCAGCACCTTCTCACACCACACTCGTGCTCAGCAACACTGTTGCCGACCACCACTCCCCCCAGCACTCCCAGGCTGTGCCTCTGCAGCCACCATCTGCTTGACCACATCGTCAAACGTCAAATTCGCCATCACAAGGGCTGCACTGGCACGCAATCCTGGTGCACCCGACACCAGGAGCTCCACGGTGGGGGGGACGGCCCCTGCTTCTCGAGCTGCTTCCTGTACCTCTGAGTTGCCTGTTGTTAATGCTACCAATGCACGAATTGCAGCGCCCTGCATGCGTACAGTGGCAGCATGGGCATCATCGTCGACCAATACATTGTTTGTTGTTGGGGTGATTGTGTCTTCATCATCGTCATCGTCGTCATCGTCGTTGTTGGTGACCTGATGGTGTGTAATGTGATAATGGTCGTGTGAGAACATTGCAACTTGTACATAGCAATCAAACAGTGCAACATTTGTGCGGTGACATACACATTGCGCACAGTGACAACCCCCAAAACCCCACCCACCCACCCCAACACCAACGCATACCCCCCCCATGCTACCTGGCTCATTGGTGCACTCGCGGCCAGCATAGCCACCAGCAGTGGGAGTACATTTCGACCAGCCAGCAGTGATTGATGGGGTTTATTTCGGCTTGATACAGCAGTCACTACTTTTGCTGCTGCTATTCTCACTTCAGGGGGCTGCCCCTCCACAAGACAAGACATCTGGGAGGATGGGGAGGGTATTTTGGCGTGTGTGTTGGTGTGTATGAGAGAGTGTTTGTGAGAGAGAACATGTACATAGAATACAACATAACATGGGGTCCCTCATACATGCACTCTTGCACTCAAACCATTATTGCATTCAGCTACAAACCGCATGCCAATCCCCACACACCTCCACCCCCACCCCCACCTACACGCACACCCAAATACCCACATACCACTACAGGCACCACTCCAGCAGTCACCACCGCATATTGACCAGCCGCATCCAATCCAGCCAGCTGTGCCAGGGCATGCAGGGAGGTGTCCCTGGGGCTCCAGTCAGGTCGAGCAACCACATCTACAAGGCGGCCGAGCACGTTTTCCTTGTTGACCAGGGGTGTGTGATGGGGGTCTGCTGCGAGGAGGCTCAATGCTGTGTGGGTGAGAAAAGGGCACAGGTGGTGCGTGGAGATAGGTGGTGGTGGGTGTGAAAAGGGCACAGGTGGTGGGTGAAGCACACAAAACAAGCATATATATGTATACCCCAAACAAAACACACCCAAACAAAACCCACACAAACAAAACCCACAAACCTCCCCACAAAACATACCAGTCAATGCAGGATCAGCCACACTCACAGGTTCATCTGCATGCACCATCTTGGCGAGCACTTTGGCCCCCCCCTCCCTTGCCACCAATGCCCGCCCCGCAGGACTGGTACACATTTCCTGAAGTATTTGTAATGCAACAGGTGCACAGCCCTCTAGCTTGCGGTCAACGATGGTCAACAGGCGGGGGGTCACACCAGAGTCGGTCACCTCAGCCAGGAGATCTGGTGTGAGTGCAAGGGAGAGGAGTGCATCTAGAATGTGTGGCATAGCCTGTTGTTTCGTGGGGGGGGGGTGCATGAAGTTTTGCATGGGCTACGTGTTGCATGGAGGGTTGAATGGATATGGTGGTGTTTTTTTGTGGGGTTTTGTGTTGATAAGTATGTGTGTCAATCGCATGCAAGAAAGCACAACTGTTGTTTCTACTATTCATGACAATCAACCTTGTATGTGTATTATATATACATACACAGGAAACATCATGCACCCCATTGCATACATATTCTCCCGCACTTTTCCATCCCCCCCGCCCACACACACACTCACCTGAGTATCCTTGAGCAGCAGCACCAACAATGGCACCATATTGTTTTCCACAATAGGCCGACGCACATGCTGCCTGCGTGCCAATGCCGCCAGTGTCGCCGCCGCGGTCCTCCTTGCCCACAAACTACTCCTACTACCCAACATTTCCCGCAGCGTACGAAGCACGTGGCTGTTGCCAATGACGTCCACGTGGTTGTTGTTTTGTGCAAGTGCGGCTAGTGCACGACATGCTGCTGTGCGTGCTTCCATGGGTCGGGCTTCGTCCGTGAGTACAGAGAGGAGGCTGTGTAGGGTACCAGTGGACCGGAAGAGGTAGTGGCAGTCGGGGGTGGCGCATGCGAGCTTTGAGAGTGCCAGGGCTGGGGGTGGGTAGTGGGGGTAGAAATGGTGGGATGTTGTGGGTTGCATAGCAACAGATGCGTGCAACGTACATGAACATCACCACATCGGCTTGCAATGTACATGATGTACACCCACCACCACCCCTCTCCTCGTGTACCTGCATAGGTATGAGCACAAGTACACGCCTCATCCA
>VFQP010003511.1_pt1 | contig 15843 bp, 19 predicted proteins | sample 3512351 | NCBI WGS metagenome assembly VFQP01 (sample SAMN10412372, study PRJNA504923) | tailings metagenome | isolation source: Relicate 1 Philex TSF1 revegetated site | place: Philippines: Tuba, Benguet | collected 2017-08-29 | reverse complement strand
CGCTGCAGCGCGGGCGTGGGCTCGGCGCGCAGCGCCGCCGTGACGCCGCGCAGCCACGTGGTGGAGCCCAGCGCCTCGCTGATGGGCGTGCAGGTGCTGGGGCCCAGCTGCATGATGGGCATGGGCGACTGCAGCACCGCCGGCACGGCCGCCGCGCCGCCGCCCGGCTGCCGGTGCTGCTGCTGCGCGGCGGCGTGCGGGAGCGGCGAGGAGAAGAAGGGCGGCGGCACGGCGGGGGCGGACGTGCCGGCGGCGGGCACCAGCTGCTGCGTGAAGGGGCTGCTGGACGCGGCGCCGCCGCCCGCAGAGGTGGTGAAGCTGCCGGGGCCCAGGCGCTGGCCGGCGAGCAGGTGCTGGTGGTGCCGCGCGTGCGACGGGCTGCCGCCGCCCGGCGCGTGGTGGTGCGCCGACGCCACGCCCAGGTTGACGTTGTCCAGCAGCGAGGGCTGGTGGCCGGGCGCGCGGGCGCTGCCGGCGCCGCCCGGCTGCGGCTGGGCGTGGGCCGCGTACGCGGGCGGCTGATACATGGCGGCGGGCGTGACGCGCGGGCTGGCGAAGCGGTTGAAGTCGACCAGCAGCAGGTCCATCTCGTCGAGCTCGGCGTGGCGCTGAGTCAGCGCGTGGTACTCGCGCTCGAGCCGCGAGCTGAGCGCGCACACGCGCTGCACGTCGTCGAGCAGCCCCGGAACGCACACGCACGTCACGTGCACGTGCGGCATGCCCTGCGGGCAAGCGGAGCGAGGGCGGGGCCGTGGCAGGACGGTCTGCGGGGCATGCCTCGTCGGGGAAGTGAGCGTCGTTCGGCCTGGTGCAGTGTGCGGCTGCGCTGCGGGACTGGCGCTCACTGGCAGCTGGGGTGGGCCGGCGGAGAGGGGCGCGGCCGGCGCGCCGCTGGGTGACGGCGCCGTGGCGGTCCAGGAGGACATGTGGGTGTGCACGAACTGGGTGAGTAGCGGGTTGACGGACAGCATGAGGCGCTGCACGTGCGCTTGGTCCGTCTTGAGCGCCTCTGCACGGCAGGGGCGGCAGGGCCAGCACCAGGAGGGTGGCGTAGGTGACCTACGGCTGGGTAGGGAGGCGCTGCTCTTCCCGTGGCGCGCCATTGGCATGTTCGTGTTGCGCACCAGAGAGCAGGTCGAGCAGCGAGAGGTTGGCGGCCGGCGTGCCCTTGTGCGGCTGCAGCAGCTCGTGCGGCAGCTGGGAAGCGTGTGCCACTAGCACGTGCATCACGCACACGAGCAGCTCCATGGACCTGCGTCACCAGTTGCGGATAGCAGCTGGCAAGAGTGGCGGGCCTGGCTCGCTGTGTTGATCAATCCCAGCGAGGAAAGCGCGCTCCACATTTGGCGCCGCGACGCACGTGACGAGGTCGGGGAAGCGGGGCAGCAGCTTGGCCTTGAGCAGCACGAAGAGGACCCAGCCCCAGCGCATCGCCACCGCCTTCATCTCGGGCGTGATGTGCACGTACTTGGCAAAGAGATCCTGCGGCAGCGGGCGAGGAATCGGCACGTGCGGGCGACGGCACTGCGCGTCAACGGCGCTCCGCTGCTCCTCGGGGTTTCGCCGCTGCCACATTCGGGGCACATCTTGCCCACCTTGTACTTTTTGGAGAGCAGCGCCACGGAGACGAGCGTGCGCTGCCACTCGCTGATGCTGCCCAGCGCCTCGAGCTCCCGCACCGAGGTGCCCCAGCGCTCCAGCAGCGGCGCCAGCTTGCCGCACACGACCGGCCACTCGCGGAACACATCGAAGAGGCTGCGTGTGCGCGCGGCGTGCCGCGTGCTCGTGTGGGCGCGATCGCGCCCACCTGCACGCTCGCGCTTTTGGCGGGCTGCTGGGCGCAGCCCGGCAGGATGGGCGAGCAGGCGCGCACGGACGTCGCACGCACTTGCTGCCAGACGCCGTGGCGATGGACGATAGAGGCAGCCCGCCGCAGGTGCCCGGAGCAGCGCCCGCTCGCAGCTGGCAGACCAGGCGAGCCAAGTAGACCAGCGCGCCCTGCGCGGCTGCATTGTCCTCGCCCTGCGCCCATCATTCACAACCACGCGCGCGTCGTGGCACAAGCGTGTGCGCTTCTTCTCCTCTGTTGCCGCCGGGCGGCTGTGCGCGCGTGAGCTCGGTAAACAGGGCGGAAGGAGCCCCTGGTCAGAGGCGCAGAGGCCCCGAGCCGCTGCAAGACGGCGCCGGCTCGACACGCTGTTCTGCTGCGCGCGGGCCCCGGCCGCGCGCACTCACGATGCTGCTGGCACTGGGCGCGTGCGCGCCATCCTGCGGGCCTCCTGTCGCCGCGCCCACTGACGCCGCTGGGCCCTCCGAGGACTCCCGCTCCTTGTCGTGCTCGTCCAGCCACTGCTTCGCCTCGCTGTAGATGGCCAGCAGCTGCTCCTGCTGCTGCGCGCACGGCGCCTGCAGCTGGAGCCCATCGCCCAGGAGCTGTCGCACCCGCTCCTCCATGCTGAGCTCTGCCTGCGTGTCGTGCTGCTCCTGCCTACTAGAAATTCTGGGCTCTTCTCTTCGCGCAGGACTCGCGCGCGGGTCTGGATTTTTGAACGGGGGCGGCTACGACAGGTGCATCATGCGTTGAGCGCGCAGAGCGCCGCAACGCCCTGCAGCACCCAGGTGCTCGGCTGCGAGCCCTCTGGCAGCGGCAGGCTCAGGAAGAGCACAAAGTTGGTGGACTGGCCCGTCGTGCTGAGCACGCCCGCGCGCACGCTCGTCTTGTACAGCGGGCACTGGTAGTCCGTGGGCGCCGGCGTGTGGTCGGTGGCGGGCTGGAAGTGCAGCGTGGGGAGCGGCGAAGTCATTTCGCGCGGCCGCGCCGGCGCCAGCGTGCCGGCCTCCTGCGGGCAGCGGAGCCACGACGCCAGGCGACGACGCACCACGCCGTCAACCTCCTTTGGCACGCACGTCTTGGAGCGCACGCCCCGCGCGAGGGCCAGGGCGGCGCGGCAGGCCCCGTCCGCAGCGCCCTCCAACGGCCCCCGCCAAACGCACCGCGTCCCACGTGGCGCTCTCCAGGTAGAGGCCGTGCACGTACACGCCCTCTGCGGGCGGGCGCTTGACGTCCTCGGCCTCCTGCTTGGGCGACAGCACGCGGAAGCTGAAGCTCAGCCGGTCGATGGGCACCATGGTGAGGCGCGCGTGGTTCTGCAGCACCGCCGTCATGAAGCCCTGCGCGCCGCAGCACGGGCAGCGCGCCAGCACGTCCTTGGTCTTTTGGGGTCGCCGCGTGAAGGACAGCAGCGCACCCCCCCGTCCACGCTGCACTGACCAAGCCCGCACGCACGCTGACGCTCACCTGTGGGAAGAAGAAGCCCGGCAGCCAGAAGTTGGGCGGCTGGCCCTCGGTGACCCAGTTCTCCATGAAGGCCATGCGGGCGCTGAAGTCGCGCACCCACGCGGCCAGCGGCTTGAGCGAGGGGTACGCCGCCTTGGCCCACAGCGAGGGCACCTGGTTGTTGGCCAGCGCCACCGCCATGTCCTCCAGCTGCGAGCTCATGACGGCCAGGCCCTTGACGGCGCGCTGCAGCTCGTAGCAGCTGCGCTTGAGCACGCCGCGCAGCGCGTTGAACCGGTCCATCTCCTGCAGGAGGACCGTGCCCAGCGAGTTGTCGTGGCCCGACGCCAGCGGCGCAAAGGGCGAGCGCACGACGCTGGCGCGCTCCTTGCTCAGCTCGGGCGGCAGGCCCGCCTCGATCTGCGCCGCCAGCTCGACCAGCGCCTCCTCGGGCGTCTTGCCGCTGCCGTCCGACGCCGCGCCGGACGGCGCCAGCCGCGGCTGCAGCGACAGCACCGTGTCGAGCAGCTTGCGCGCCTCCTGCAGGTTGAACGTGATGGCCGCGTTGCTGTGCAGGCCAAACACCTCGGGCTCGTCCACCAGCGGCAGCCCGCGGATGTGCGCCACGTAGGAGGCGAGGTCGCCGGCCGGCGGCGACTTGTAGGTGCCCGACGCCGTGAAGAGGTGGTTGTCGCTCAGCACCGCGGGGCTGTAGTACTGGCTGAGGATGCACATGAGCAGCCGCCGGTCAATGTCGTCCGTCACGCGCCCGCCGTAGTTGATCTGCGCGGCGCGGCACGGCGCACAGGAGGCGCACGGCCAGTCACTCTGTCAGCGACAGAAACTCCAGCGGTGTGTCCTGGCGGACACTGCGTGCTGGTGATGCAGAGCGCCCTTGTGAGCACACCCACCCACCTGGCCCGTGACGTATGTGAGCGCCTCCCAGGAGATGCCGTCCCCGCCGCTGGCGGCGCCCGTCTCCATGGCGCTGTCGAGGAACATGCGCAGCGTCAGCAAGCCGCAGTCCAGGTCGCCTGCGCTGAACTCGTACGGGATGTTCCAGCCCAGCGGCCCGTACTTGCGACGCTCCTGGCATGGCAGAGGATGGTGGTGGAGCAGCAGCGGTGGCGAAGGTCAGTTGTGTCAGTGCGAAGGCCGTGCGCAGTCGACTCGTTGGGGTGCGAGATACTCTCATCTGCTCAAGGCTGAACGGACTCACTTGGATGAGCGCGTGGAAGGTGGAGAGCGCAAACATGAGCTTGCGCCAGCTGTTCATGTGCGGGTGCTGGGGCGGCAGGTCGGACGTCTCTGGCGAGAGTTGCGTGTAGGTGCGCAGCAGGTTGGCGCGCAGGCCCTTGGGCGGCTCCTGCGTCACCTTGATGCCTGCGCGGCCATGGCGCCATGGGCACAGGCAGCAAGCAGCTCAACTTCACGCTGCTGCGCCCGCGCGCTGGCGCCGCCGATCTGCACAAGCGCCACACCAGCGCTCAAGCCTTGACTCACCGCACTGGAGCACCGACACGGGGAAGTGCGTGGCGGGCATGGACGTGAGCCAGAGGCGGAACTCTGGGTGCACCTCGAACTGGTCCTGCTGCAGGTTGGACTGCGAGCCCTCAGCCGCCAGCGCCCCGCTCTGAGAGTCACGCGCCCCGCCTCCTCCCGCCATGGAGTCCGCTCTCTGCAAGCCGCCCTGCGCAGGCGTGAAGGAGCGCACGGTGACAGGTGGCGTCAGTGGCGCTTGTCGTGCAGTGTGTGAGGCGGCCGCTGCGTTTGCATCCGCGTCGCTAGCTCACCGCAGAGGCGAGGTCGTTGCTGACGGCGGCAAACTGCTGCTGCTTGGCGTAGCGCGCCTGCAGGTCCTCCACGCAGCGCTCCAGCCCCGGCATCCACGACTTGGCCAGGTGGCAGTTCTGCGCGGGAAGAGCAGGGGGCAGGGTGTGTGCGACGCGCTGGTGCAGGGCACTGCTGTGCGTGGAAAGCATCCACAGTTGGGGCGACGGCGCACCTGGAGGCACACCCAGTCTCCCGACTTGACGGCAATGCCCAGGGTGCTCTCGGCGATGGGCCCCTGGCCCTGGCCCAGACTGATGATGTGCAGTCGTGAGCCCACTGGCCGTCCCATGGTCTCGCCGAACCTGCAGCCGATGCAAGCGTCGGCATCTCAGTGAGCCGGGCACAGCCCAGGGAGGAGAACAGGACAACCCAGGACATGCCCTGGCGCACACGCACCTGACCAGCGCCGACGTGGGGTCGGCGCCCTGGGACAGGATAAAGATGATGGGCGTGACGGGGCTCGAGTCCTTGTAGATGTCCGCCAGGGAGGTGGACGGCGACTCGGTGAACTGCCGCCCGAGGGATGCCGCCACGTACCTGCGACAGGCATGATCACACGCGCGCACGACGCAACCCGTGGCAGCGGGCCACAGCAAGAGAAAGGTGGAGGAGGGCGAGCCGTGCGCAGCAGGAGCGCCTGGCCGGGTGCGTTCAGGGCGCAGCCGCCGCACGCACCGCTGCACGGCCGCCACCAGCTTGTCCTCGGCCACCACCTTGACCAGCAGCAGCGTCAAAAAGGCGTTAATGGGCTGGTCCGAGCGCGGCACCCTCATCTGGTCGTGCTGCCCAGCCGCCGCCGCCTCCTGGTCCACGGCCTTGGGCGTGGTGGGCCGCATGCCCATGTCCTCGCCCAGGGCTGTGAGGTCCACCTGGTCCGGCTCGGGCGACTCGACAAACGCCCTCCACACCTCCGCCTGCGCGCGACAAAGGTGGGGACGTTCCGCCGTGAGTGAGGCTGAGACGCTGTGAGGAGCAGGCAGGGGGCGTGGTGGTTCACCCGGGAAAGCCGAGTCTTGCTGGCTGGTGTTCTCCGCACCTGAGAGCTGACTGAGGCCGTCAGTTTGCGGTTGAAGGCGGGCACAGCTTGCTCGAGCGCTTGCAGGCCCGTCCAGATGTGCTCCGTCAGCCAGGGCAGGTTGGCGGGGCGGGGCTGGGGGTTCTTGGGCGCTGCGGACAGGAGCGCGCGAGGGGCGGCGGAGAGTGTTGACGTGCGCCTGCCTCATTGGGAAGCTGGGGCGGGCACCCAGAGCTGCGGCATCATCAGACCGCTCACGTGGTGTGCCTCTGAGCAGGAGGTTCCACTGGTCCACGGGGATGCCGCCGGCCTCCCGCTGGATGGCGGTGGCGATGAGGAAGCTGAAGATCATCTTGTGCGCCTCGAAGAGGCCGCGGCACACCATGGAGTACATGAACTCGGTGGTGAAGCTCATGAGGTTGGCCAGGCGCACGGGCAGCTCCTCGCTGGGCGCCGACGTGTCGATGCAGTAGTTGAACAGCTTGGTGAAGTAGGCCAGGCTGTACTGATACATCGGGTCCATGCCCGCCTGCGGGCGAGGACAACAGGCGCGCGCGCAAGCACCTCGTTACGGTCGCAGCTCGGAGCCTGGGCCTCGTCGCGAGTCGCACGAGGCGCGCGCGCCGCACCAGGTCGGCGATGACAAAGTAGAGGATGGACGCGCGGATGGGCACGGGGCGGTAGACCTCGCGCGCCGTGTTGATGGCCTTCTCCGTCTCCTCGGCCTCCTTGACGCGCGCGTTGATGAGGCTGCTGGTCGTCTTGCTGTTGTTGAGCGTGTTGATGAGCACCTCGTCGTCCAGGATGTTGCCGCTGCTCTCGCGCAGCAGCTTGAGCACCTTGTCCTCCAGCTCGGCCAGCTGCCGCTTGTCGTTCGAGATGCTGAGCACCAGGCGGTCGCGCGCCTCCTCCAGCTCGGGCCGCTCCTTGCGCACCACCTCGCCCAGCAGCTGGTCCTCCAGGCCCTTGATGGTCACGGTGAAGTTGATCAGGTTGACCTTGATGCACACCTCGGGCAGGTAGTGCGGGTTGGGCAGCTTGGTGGTCATGTAGAAGCGGAAGTTGGGGTCGTAGTCCACGTCGCTGTCGCCCAGGCGGATCAGCATGCGCGTCCCTGCGACGTGCGAGGGCACGCGAATCGTGGCGCGCAGGTCGCGCAGGTGCCGAGGCCGCAGCGGCTTTCCGTGCTCCCGCCCCGCTGGCCCCCGACTCACCCTGCATGAATGTCTGCCTCTGCAGCAGCGGCTCCAGGGCGGGGTCCAGGCTCTCGCCCACGTCCTCGAGCAGCACCGGCGAGCCGATGCGGATGCAGTTCTCGAGCGTGCGCAGGATGTTCGAGTCGGTCACGCGCAGCGAGCGGAGGCCGTTCTTGCTCTCCATCGCCTTGACCCACCTGCGCTCGGGCCGCCATTGGCGATGCGCAAGGTGCGACCTTGCGAGTCGGCCCCTGAGCTCCCGACCGGCTTTGGCGGGGCCGCACAGTGCGAGCGCGCCTGCGCCTCATCACTCACCGGTTGGCCTGGTCCTGAGGGTCCACCATGAGCGCCCACCTCGACCCGCGCGTCACCAGGATGCCGTTGTCCACGCTCAACGAGTCGGTGGGCAGGCCCTGGAGGTTCCACTCACGCACCTGCACACACCCACACCGACGCGCGATGCGGATCGAGCCCCGGACAACCTCAGGCTGACCCTGTGGCACCGTTGGGGACGGCAAGCAGGCGGACGGGCCACCGACCGCACCTCGACGGGCGAAGCCAGCGTGTTTTGCAGCGTGAAGTTGGCCGAGACGGGGATGTGCAGCTCGCGGCAGCGCGCCACCCACACCGACGTCAGCGCGTTGCGGTACGTGCCTGCGCACAGCACCGCCGCCACCGGAACGCACAGCTGGGCCAACAGACCACACGGCAGCCCAGCCTCCGTGCCCGTGCAGCCTGCGCAGAGAGAGCGCCAGCCTGGCGGCGCCATCCCGCGCCTCGCCTGTGAAGGCGCCCATGTAGCTGATGCACGCCGAGCTGAGGAACACGTCTCCCACCAGCAGCAGCATGCGGTCGCCCAGCTCCTCTGCCGTCTGCTTCCACCGCACGCTCTCGTCGCCCAGCACGCTGATGAGCTTCTCGGCGCGCCCCAGCCGCTTCTGGCTCAGGTCGGCCTGCTGCTGCAGCGAGGCCAGCTCCGCCTGCGTGCCCTCGAGCTGCGCCTGCAGCATCTCCACCTTGGCCTCAATCTCCAGGAGCTGGGCCGTCTTCTCGGCCAGCGCCGCGTTCATGGCGTCCAGCGCCGCCTGGGCGCCGCGCAGCGCCTCGCGCTTGGGCTCCACCACCTGCGGCAGCACGGGCCGTGGCGCGCGGCAAGCAACGTCAGGGCGCCGGTGCTTGCTGACTGATTGTCGCTCTCCCACCTGGCTGCCGGGTAGGAGAGCGACAACCACAACGAGGTTGGTCCGCAGTGGGTGTGGGGCCTGCTTGCGGCTAGAGGAAGCAGTTGGACATGTGAGTGGCGTGCGGCGGCGCACCTTGGAGACGCGCGCGTACGTGTCCATGGCGCGCACCCACAGGCACATGCTCATGGCAGCCTTGGACTGCTTGGCCACCTGGTCGGGCGTGAAGGTGGGGTCGTCAATGATGCGCTTGAGCCCCCGCACCACCTGCACACCACTCGCCGGGCACACATGCGGCCTCAGCCTGCCTGCCAACGCTGCACGCGCCAGTGTGTGCAGGTCTGCGCATGTGGGCGGCGCCGCGTCCACGACGCTCAGCAAGAGGAGTGCGTTGCCTCCCCCTCCCAAGGAGACAAGCGCACCTTGTCGGGGATGTTGTCCTTGTCGTACTCGACCAGCCGCTTGATGAAGGCGGCGTCGCCCAGCACGCGCTTGGCCGTCTCCCAGTCCGCCTTTTCTTGCAGGAGCGTGCACACGCCCTCCATGGTGAGCTGCACGAGGATGGGCGGCTTGGTGAAGGTCTTGATCTCCACAATGTCGTTCTTGTTGAGCGCCTGCAGCGCCTTCTCAGCCGCCTCGAGCGCCGGGAGCACCTGCGGCTCACGGAGGTGAAAGGACCATACACAGCCTTGTTGAGCGCGCACGTGCCTGCGGCCAGTGTCGCAGCACACAGCGGGGCCCTGACGTCCAACCGCTCACCTCCTCGAGGTCCTTTTGCGCGTCGTTCTTGAGCACCTGCGTCTCGGCCTGCTTCTTCTTGACCTCCTCCTCCTCGGCCGCCACGCTGCGCTTGACCGCCTCTGCGTCCTTGCCCTCAGCCGCCACCTGCGCGTCACGAGCAAGCGCACACGACGCAGCGCGGGCACCTTTGGAGTCTGGGCTGAGCGGTTGGAGCGGGCAGTCGCTGCGCGGGGCGGCGTGGCGTGGTGGGCGCGGGCTCACCTGGACCAGCAGCCGCTGCGTGTCGATGGTCTTTTGCGCCAGCACGGGCTGCAGCTCCTCGAGCTCGCGCTGCATCTTGTCCACCACCACGTTGGTCTCTTGCAGCTTGGCCAGGCCGTTGAGCAGCCGGTCGCGCGCCATGGCCATCTCTTGCCGCTTGGTGCGCAGCAGCGTCACGTAGAGGTGGATCAGGTCGAGGTAGCTCTTGGGCGTCACGTAGTACCTGCGGCGGGCGCGCAGGAGAGCAGCACACGCGTCGCTGCCACAACCTGGGCGCTGCTCGATCCGATCTCGAGCGCCTCGGCTCTCGAAGCGCGCGAGGCTGACACAGCGCAGCACACGCGAGCAGGTGCTGGCGATGTCGCACCTGCGCCGGAGCTCTTGGTAGAACTTGTCGGCCATGTCGGAGACGCCGAGGTGGATGTCGACGCACATCTCGGACACGGCGCGGTTGACGGCCTCGCTGCCGAGGTCTTGCGTCTCGAGGAAGCGTCTCGACACGGACAGCAGCGCGTCCTTGGGCCACGCGCTGAACCAGTCGATGGTGCAGCAGTTGATGAGCGAGGGGAACTGGCGACACCTGCGGCGGTGCGCAGCGCGAGGAGAGCACGGCGGTTGATCCACGATCAAGCGAGCATGGGCCAGAAGCCGCTACGCGATGGGGGCGCACCTCGCGCGGAAGGCCTCTCCCACGGGGCTCATGGCCAGCACCAGGTGCAGGTTGTCGCGCACGCGGTTGATGAAGGCGCGCCACATGCCGTCGCGCGTCTCCTCCACGTTGTTCTCCGTGGCCCATTGCCTGCGCCACGCCGCGGGCGCGCCGCGCCACCACTCGCGTCAAGCACCGGTCCAGGCCACACTGCACGCCTTGGCCTCTCACCGGAGCAGCACTGAGGACGCTCACCTGATGTCTGCCAGCACGCGCTCGCGCTCGTCCGGCGCAAACAGCCCAGTGATGTCGCCGCTGTTGAGCACGTTGTTGATGTCCTCCACAAACGCCTCGCTGACAATGTGGTTGTCAGTGAAGAGGAAGGCCACGTGCTTGCCCTCCACACCGGCAATCCTGCAAGCGCACGCGAAGCGAGCACCACCCGTCTTCCCGTCTGGTTTCGCTCACGGGTTGCAGTGCCTGTGGTGCAGCCTGAGCAGGCCAGCGCGTGCCTCGTACGGCCCTAACCTGTAGAGCTTCTTGAGGTCCTCCCTGAACTCGTTGAGCCCGTAGCTGCGCGTGAGCTCGATGCTGAAGCACTGCGTCTCGCTGATGAAGGCGGCAAAGCGCGTGAGCGACTGCTTGCCGCTGCCGCCCACGCCCACCAGCATGGCCGAGCCGCGCGGCTGCCGCAGGATGCGCGCGATGCGGCTGATATGCTGCACGGCGTCCAGGAAGAAGACTGCGGCGCGCACCACAACACACGCCAACGCAAGAGGCAAAGCACCCACTGAGCCATGCATGCCACCCAGCACGCTGCAAGGCACACAACGACGTGCTCAGTGTGCTGCCAAGTTGCGCAGCGCCTCACCGAGCTGCAGGGGCGTCTTGTGCTCCAGGTTGTAGTCCTCGAGGTAGCTGCCCAGCAGCGTGGTGAGCTTGCCCACGTCCGTCACCTCCTCGTACACGCGCTCGTCGCGCGGCACGCCCATCCGCAGGTAGTCGCCTGCGGCCACGCGCAGCACGCGCAGCACATGCGCGCACACATGTGACGCCCCAGGACGCTAACGCGATGCTTCCCAGCGCGCCGCTTCACGGCACGGCAAGCGCGGGCGCGCACCAAACATGATGTTCCGGTTGACGAACACGTCCTCGAACTCCTCCTTGAACTCGAAGCGCGCGCGCAGCATGTCGTACAGCATCTGCTGGAAGTAGTGCTTGTCCTCGGCGCTGATGAGCCGGTCGTGGAACACACGCAGGTTCTCATGCGCCCACAGCCGCGTCAGCGTGCCGCGCGGCTCGGGGCACTGGCCCGGTCGGATGCTCAGCAGCCCCTGCGGCATCGCGGCGCCAGAGACACGGCCAGCGCAGCGTGAGCCCGGGGGGGCTGGCTTGCTGGGCGCGCAGCGACACTGGGCGGCAGGGAAGGAGCCGCGCACCTGGAAGACCTTGGACACGTCGCGCAAGTTGAAGGTGTAGTGGCTCTTGGCCGGCGTGGGCAGCAGCTCCTGGGCGATGCGCAGGTACACCTCGACGCTGCTCTCCACGATGGGGCGCAGCATGTAGGCGCGGACCTCTGCGTGCGACGTGTGCAGCCAGGTCAGCAGGCGGCGGGATGGTTCGCTAGGTATCGTCGCGGTGGGGCGCGCGGGCGGGTGTGGTATGGCGCGTGTGGTGCACGGACCTGCACTGAAGTACGTGTCGAGGAAGCCGCCGAAGATGGCCGAGAAGATGGTGCGCATGGCCGTCTCGCTGGGCGGCGGCATGCACAGCGTGGTGAAGTGCCGCAGGAACCGCGGCGACACCTCCTGGCGCCCGCCGCCGGGCGGGCCGCACGCCGCGCACAGCGTGACGCCCTCAATCTCCTTCCAAAAGAGCTTCTTGCGGTCGTAGAAGCCGCTGCGCGCACGGGAGGAGATGCAGCATGACGCACCACTCGCTGCTGGACTCTGCTGCTAGACTCGCTGGCACGACCAGGACGAAAGGCACGGCGAGGTTTCACCCGGGATTGAATTGGCAAGGGGGAGACCTCTCGTGCTCTTGCAGCGCACCTGAAGTCCTGGAACTGCCTGAGCAGCTCGAGCGGGGGCTGCGCGCCGTACACCTCGCGCTGCGGCATGTTGACGTCGTCCACAAACAGCACGATGTGCTTGCCGGCCGGCGCGCCAAAGCGCCGCTTGCGCTTCTTCTCCAGCTTGGCCTCGATCATGGCCTGCAGCAAGACGGGCGGTGCGCACACCAGCAGCGCGCACGTGCAGCGCTCGCTTTGAGTCACCCTTCCGTCCTGCGAGGCCTCGACGGAGGCGTGGCGTGCGCCAGCACCCACCCACCCCCGGGGGTGCAACATGCCGCCAAGCACGGGCACACCATCCTTGCTGAGGAAGGACCACCCGTGCAGCGCGCACCTGGGTGGCCATCGAGTTGGTCTGGGCGCTGAAGTTGAGCACCACGGGCAGCAGCTCCGAGACGGGCGCCAGGCGCGACAGCGTGTCCAGCACCACGGCGCTCTTGCCCACGCCGCTGGCGCCGGTGAAGAGCACGCTGCGCCGCACCTGCTCCCCGCACCAGCGAGCAGCGCACCCACCAGCACCACTCGTCCTCCTCCACGCCACAAGCACGCTCCGCACGGCTGCGCACGTGCCCCCAAAGCATCTTCTTGCCTCCACCACAGCGGCTGACGTTCGCTGCTCACGCTCAGGGTGCGCACGCAGACAGTGGCTCTGAAGGCATGCCAGCCCCCATGCCGGTGAGTGCTCACCTCAAGGCAGGTCTGCAGGAGGAAGGCGTAGCGCACAGTGTCGCTGGTGGGCACCAGCAGCTGGAAGTACGGCACCTCGGGCTTGAACTTGAAGCGCGGCACCAGCTCGTCCCAGGGCCCAAACTGGAAGTTGCGGTTGGGGTCCACGTAGTACTCAAACACAAAGGATGAGCCAGAGGGGAAGTTGGCCGTGCCGTCAAACGCCTCGCGCATGATCTTGTCCCACTTGTCCCACGTGGAGCTGTCAAGGCTGCCGCCCAAGCCCCACGCGCAGCTGCGGCAAGCACCAGGGGCAGGCGGCGCGCGGCGCACGGCGCACGGCGCGTGAGCCCTTCACGGCCCATGCTCTCCGCAACCGCCACTGGATGGAGGAGCGGGGAAGCGTTCATGCCCAGGTGAGTGCAGCACGAGGGGAGCGGGGGCGCAGCCGCCGCTCGTTGGCGAAGCGCCCGCCGCACCTAAAGGCAAAGATGTACATGAGCGCCACCTTGGTGTTCTCATCCAGCTCGCCCGTCAGCACCAGCCCCTTGCTAGGGTGGCTTAGCGCCTGCGTGACCACCACAGGGGGCGCCACAAGCAAGGAGCAAGTCAGCGCACACTGCACCAGCGCGGCTGCACCCTGCACCAGGACCACCCAAGTTGGCTGCAGAGCTCGGCACTCCTCCCGAGGCGGGCGTGGGGCGTTTAGTGTGACTAAACGGGAGCTGGTGTCCCCCAGCTCACCATGAAGAGGTGCGCCACGGAGGTGACGAGGTTGATGTCCATGCTGGGCAGCGCAAAGCGGCACTGCGCCCGTAGCTTGCTCAGCAGCGGGTCCACAAACTGCTCAAACAGCCCGGAGATGAAGGCCAGCACCTTGGCGCTGTAGGCGGGCGCGGGCGGGCCGCCGCCCAGGCCGTCCACGCCCTCGGCGCCCGGCGCGGCGGCGGGGTAGACGGCGGCGGCGTCCCGGTTGGCGTGCAGCAGCGCCAGGCGCGCCACCCAGGACCTGCGGGCGTGCGCACGATTAGCAGGCCAGTAGTGGGTGGCGGGTGCAGGCGTGCACGCCATGGCGCTGCCGGCCCATGTGCTGGCAACGGGAAGGAGAGGAAAGGGGGTGAACGGCTGCTTGCTCGGTGTCGTCACGCCGCTGCTGTGCCCTGCTGAGGATGCAGAGCTCAGCGTGAGTGCAGGAGTAGTGCAGGCACCGCGCTCACTTGATGTAGGGCCTCCATCCGAGGTCCTCTGGCGGCACGTACACCATGCCGCAGCGCGACACGGTGGCGGGCGAGGCCACGGCCAGGTCCTGGACCTCGAACAGCATGCGCATGGTGGTGGGGTTGAGCTTGATGCGCTCGCCGTTGGGCAAGCACAGCGTGCAGTTGTCGTCCAGCACTGCGCGGCGCACGCAACAAGCGCTCACAGGACCACGTGAGACACCCCAGCTTCCCCTGCATCCCCATTCCTAGAGCGCCCTGGGTTGAGCTGCACTTCAATGCTGCTGGGCCAGTGCAGCGGCGGCGGCGGCAGCACGCGGCCTCGCTCACCCGTGTTCATGTTCTCGACCCACACGGCGTCCACCGGCCCGTCAAACACCACCCAGTGGCGGTCCTGCCGCACGTCCGTCACGGCCGAGCGGATGAGGCTCGACCCCAGCCCGTCCGACCACTCGTTGGTCATCAGGTTGTACTCGCCGTACAGCTCGCCCATGCCGATGGCCTTAGGGTTTAGCACCGCCGTGTGCACCGGCTGGAAGTTGGGGTCGGGGTTGCGCCGGGCGTGCAGCGACGCCATGGCCGAGGCCAGCACGCGGTAGCAGCACGTCTTGCCGCCGCCCGTGGGGCCCACCAGCATGACGCCAAAGCGCACGTTGAACGTCTCGTACAGCTGGATGACCTTGGTGATGAAGGGGGCGACGGGCTGCAGGCCCTGCGCCTCGGCCGCCTCCACCGCCGCCACCTGCCAATCGCCACCCACCACACAGCATTTTCCGGGGTGAGGTTGGCCTGGCTCGTGAGTGGCGACGTGAGGCCGCCTTTTCTTCGCTTCGCCGCAGCACGCCCTGCGACTGTGGCCGCGCGCACCTGGAGCACGCCAAAGTCCTGGTGCGGGATCTCCACGCCGGGGAAGAGGTCGCTCACGATGGCGTTGAACAGCCGGGCGTCCTGCGCGCGGCGTCACGGCGGATGCCAGGGGCGCTCGCGACGTGAGCGCGCGCCCGGCCGCCACCTCGGCGCAGCGAAGGAAGCAGCCCCACACGCGCGCTACTGGCGTGTCCGTGGAGCAGCGAGCGCTCTAGACTGCGTGCGCCCGGCTGCCCGCCGGCGCTCGCCGCCAGCGCACCTCGGAGAGGAACTTGGGGATGTTGGAGTCCTTCATGGCCCGGATGAGCACAATGTCCTCCGACAGGTCGGGGTTGGAGCGCTTGAGCGCGCCTGCCATGACGAGCACGCTCTTGAGCGCACGCATGCCAAAGTCGTAGTGGTCCTGTAGACGCGCACACGGGGGAAGGAAGAGTCAAGCATGCACGCAGCGGTGACCATCCAGCCTGCCAGTCTCAGCGGGCGCAGGCGGCCCTGCCTTGCCGGAGCAGAGCGCTGGTGGCCATCGTGGTGCTTGGGAGCGTGCGGCAGCGCACGTGGGCTCCTGCCCCGTCGAGCGTCCAGGCAGCGATGCAAATCCCCAGCACACACAGCTGGTGCGCGCACCTGCTGGGAGAGCTGCTCGGAAGCCAGCTTGTAGAGCTTGACCATCTTGCGGCTCAGGTTGCGCGCGTCGCTGAAGCCCTCGCTGAAGAGCATCACCTCGGCCACCAGCGCGTAGTCGGGGATCATCATGGCCATGGGGCGGAAGAGCGCCTGCGGGGGCGGGGCATGTGCGCACCGCCGTGGGGGTCAGCCATTCGGCAGCCATCCGCACGGGGTGGCGCGAGGGGGAGTATGCGAGCGACGGC
>VFQP010003510.1_pt1 | contig 15844 bp, 16 predicted proteins | sample 3512351 | NCBI WGS metagenome assembly VFQP01 (sample SAMN10412372, study PRJNA504923) | tailings metagenome | isolation source: Relicate 1 Philex TSF1 revegetated site | place: Philippines: Tuba, Benguet | collected 2017-08-29 | reverse complement strand
CAGCCTGTCTCTGATATTGGACGCCTGGACTCCTGTAGACTGATTCGTCGCCGTGACTCCCCTGGGTCCGCACAGGTTCAGCGTCTTGTTCGTCGTCATGACTTTTCCCCCTCTCCCTCTCACCCTTTGCGCTCTCATGTTTGCTCTCTTTGGCTTTGCCGTGGCTGTGTGTTGAGTGTGCGCTCGCGCCTTGTGGCTCTCTGTTGCTCTGCGCTTGCCCCCGGAGACGAACACACGCTCGAGCACACACGCATAATCAGAGAGGAGGGGGTGTAGAGAAGGAGGAGGCCACAGGCAGGCACGGTTTGCGTCTCTCGTCCTGGCTTGCAAGCGGCTTGCGCGAGCACCAGGTCCAGGGTCTCCTGCCACGTGGCGCACGTCAATAGCCCTCGTACGAGGTGGTGATGCAGGACGGGTCGTAAAGCGGCAGCCACTTGCGCAGCAGTGCGGCCGCCACCTCGTGGGGGGCGGGGCCGAACGCCCCAGAATAGCCGTAAATGCTGATGACGGCCTGCGGCGGCGAGCGACAACACCGCATCGCAGAAACAGGCGTCGTGAGAAGCTTCCTGAGGCCCCTCTTGCTGGAACTAGGCGACGCCCGCGGGTGGCGCGGGGCGTCCGACGCCTCTGTCTTGCCCCTTCCCCGCGCCGATAGCCAAGCGCACGGCGCGGCGCACCTGCGTGCTGTGGTGCTCGATGCGCCCCCCTCCCAGCGGCTCGACCTGGAGCCTGTGCTTGTACGCCAGAGACTTGACCCGCTGGTAAATGTCCCTGCAAGGCGGGTGCACGCGCGACCTCACAGTTACCAGCCCCGCGCTCGCATCCTCCTTGCATCCCTCTGCGCACAGTAGAGCGCCCTAACCTTGGGCCGCACGCACGCACATGTGCCAGGCGGCGCGCGCATCGCCCCACACCAGCAGCTTGCGGCGGCCCGTCTCGGGGTCCGACAGCCGCAGCAGCACGTACTTGAACACGCCTGCACGCGCCCGCGGCCCAACTCACGCCACGCACGCTCAGAGCGCTTGTGCACCACATGAGCGCAAGCCTGCAGGGGCTTCGCCGCACGTGGTTGCGCGCAGTGCCCTCGTGAGATGAGCAGCGCGCTGCCGCCCTCTCGTGCTCACCCTCGTCGATGGCCACTTGCGGGATGAGGTCGCCCGCCCACGCTCCCTCGCCCGCGCTGCCGTCGTCGTGCTGCAGCCATCCCATGATGAGACGGTTGGCCAGGGACCACGGGCCTGCGCCACGCCCCACGATGAGGAGCACGAGCTCAGCACAGGCCGCTGTGCGCTTGTCCCCGCGGCGTGCCCACTGGATGCAAAGCAGGGCGCTGGTTGCGTGTGCAGCGGGTGGACCAGCCCACCAGCCTTGCGAAACAGGTGCACACCCAGTGCTGCGTCCCCCTCCTCACTCACACCTGGGATGTTGAAGTCGCCGGCCCAGGGCAGGTGCGCGCCGTGCGGCGACAGCACCCGCGCCCGCAGCCAGTCCCTGCAAGCATGTGTGACACGGGGCGCTTCCCGCAGCTCAGCGGGCCCACACAATTGAGGTCCTCCCCAGGTCCCTTCGGGGTCCTTTAAGAGCAGCAAAGGTGATAGCGACGCTCACCTGTGGAACCACCTGCAGTCCTCGAGCTCCTGCCTGTCCACCTCAAGCGGCGGGAGGTGCGGAAGCAACACCTGCAGCCGCGCGCCACGGCAGCGCCACAGCAGCGCGTCCCACCGCCAGCAAAGCGAACGGCGACAACGCGGCACGGGCGCCGAAACCTCAAACCGACTCTGCGCCGCGTCAGGGAGCAAAGCAGCGCACCACCCGCGCACCTTTTCCACCTCTCCCTGCAGCAGCCCCACGTCCATGGCCGCCCGCCGCCCCTCGTACGGCAGCAGGTCGTACCCCGTGGCCCCCACCGGCGGCACCCACACGCCGCCCTGCGGCGCCGCCGTGGTCCTGGTGTCTAGGGGTGGCTGATGTGCCGCCGGCGCCGCCGCCGCCGCGTAGAAGCCGACCATGAGGCTGCGGGGGAAGGGCCAGGGCTGCGAGGCGGCGTAGGCGACGGTGGCGAGGTCCACTCGCACGCCCGACTCCTCGCGCACCTCGCGCGCCACGGCCAGCTCCAGCGGCTCGCCCACCTGCATGGCCCGCATGGAGGGTCAGGGCTTGGCCAGGGCTTACGCCCGCAAGTGCGCGGTGCCCAGTTCTGAGGAGGGGAAGGGGGGGACGGAGGGAAGGGAAGGGAAAGGGCGGGTTGATTGCCGGGTGCGACCGGGCAGCCACGCCTGTGGCTTCCCTCCTCCCCGTCCTCACCTCTAGGAAGCCCGCCAGCGTGGAGTAGCGCTGCCTGGGCCACTCTGCCTTGCGCCCCAGCAGGCACCACTCCCCCGCCATGTGCGCCGGCGCCGGCGGCGCGCCGGCCGGCCGCGGCGGCGGCGCGTGCGGCGCGCCCGCCGTGACGAGCATGATGACGGCGGGGTCGATGCGAGGGTACAGGCTGGCGCCCGTGGCCGAGCACTTGCGCGCATGGCCGCCGGCGTGCGACTGGGTGGCGCTGCCCGTCGACGGGTGGTAGGCGTGCGCTGCACGCATGTCACGCGCCAACGGCCCACCCACCCCCTCAGGTGAGTCATGTTTGCTGGCATCGCCGGCGTGCCCCGCAGGAGGTGGTCCTTCTGGATGGAAAGCTCGTCAGAGCTGACGTGCACGCACAGACAGGAAAAGGCAGGTCTGCGCAGGCAGCACCTACCCGCGTGCCACTGCCCCAGCCCCGACGCCACAGCCAGCAGCGCAGCGTCGTGCGGCGCCATCTCGGCGCCGGCCACCCGAGCGCTCAGCCACCGCGGCCCTCTCGCCGCCGCTGCTGCCGGCGGCGCGCCGCCACCGTTGCTGCCGTTGCTGCTGCTGCCTTCGGGGGCTTGCCCTTCTGCTGCGGGGGCTGCTGCCTCGAGGGACTTGAGCACGGCCACAGGGTCGGCGACGTGGACGGCGAAGTAGGGCTCCTCCTCAGCGTCAACGCCGAGGAAGATGGGAGCGCTGCCTGGCGCGGCGTGGAGGGCCACGGCTGCGGAGGCTGGGGTGAGGAGCGCCGGCACTAGCCGCGGCGGGCTCGGCGGCTCGGCGGGCGCTGCGGGGGGTGGTGCGGGCGCGTCGCTGGCGGTGCTGGAGGTGCTGGAGGAGGAGGGGACTGACGTGACGAGCACTTTGTCGTTGTGGAGGGGCACGAGCTTGGCTGCTGGGCTGGAGAGCATTTCGGAGAGCACCGCGGCGTTGCGGCGCAGCCCGTCCCTCCGGTCCAGGGGGAACTGCGAGTAGAAGGGCAGCTGAGCTGTGGCCGCCTGTCCCCACTCTGGCTCCACCGCGGGCACGCTGTGGTCCTGTGCCAAGCTGATGCTTCCTGCTGTGGATGGCGAGGCCGACGCGTGTGTGGCCGCCGGGGCGACCGCGAGGGCCCTGCGCCATTGCCGGCAGCAGACGCCGCAGGTGCTGCCGGCGCCCCTGCGCCCAAGCCTGCGCAGCAACATCTTGGGCAACTTGTGGAGGCCACGCGAACGACAATCACCAAGTGCGGGCTAATGACCCTGTGCTGGGGCGATGCGATCGCCGCGCGACACAACACGCACACGAGCGCACGCAGTCCACCTCTACCGTCACGAAGCTTGCAGCAGCACAGGCACCTTCCTCGCTCGCCCCGGGCAGATCGATCAGATCGATCTCACCGCCATGGCCTCGGAGAGCACGCCGGCGTCAAACGCGAGCGTCAATCGCGCCAAGGAGCTCACGGGCGAGCTGCGCAAGCTGCAGGAGCAGGTCGAGAGTCTGGACGCCGGCAAGCTCACGGAGAACGTGGCCAAGGTGAGGGGAGCAGGATTGCTCGGCAGGGCAAGGACACCTGGAGAGCACAGGCTGAGCCTTCGCACGGAACGTGCGCGCGTGCAGCTGAACGAGCACGTCAGCCGCATCACGGAGAAGCTGCACAGCACGCTGGCGCTGCTCAACAACCCCGACGCGGCTGGCGGGCCGGCCGCGGCACCCCCCACCACGGCCGCCGCAGCAGCAGCGTCCGCGGCAGCGGCGGGCCGGCACAAGATCGACAAGATGAGCGCCGAGGTGGTGGACTCCAACCCGTACAGCCGCCTCATGGCGCTGCAGCGCATGGGCATCGTCAAGGACTACGAGCGCATCCGCGACAAGACGGTGAGAGCGCTGCTGGTGCCTTGTTTGTGGGGAGTTGCATGCAGCCGCTGCCATAGGGACGCGTGGGCCAGGGGCACGCCGCTACCACCGTCTGTGGGGCTGACGTGGGGCCCCTGCGGGCCGCGCAGCGGTGAATACATACGGCACGCGTTAGCCACAGGGGGATTGTAGCCCAGGGCACTTGCAGTCCACGCACGCAGAGGCGTAGGATGTTGTCGAGCATGCCAGGCGCCCCGCCGACGGTAGGTGCGTCCATGCGGGTGCGCCTGGATGGTCGTTGGAAGCAGGCTGTGGCCGTGCGCCCTGCGCCTGGGCCAGTGTGCCGCGAGGCTCTGGAAAGCGGCACTGTTGCAGGGCCGGGTGCTGGCAGCGGCTGCCGCTGGCTGCCGCGCTGCCCCTGCCTGTGCGCCAGCACCCCTCCCCACGAACCACGTGGCACGCGGGCGGGAACGGCGGGGGGCACAGCCACAGCCTGCCATCCACATGCGTCCAGGCGGCGCGCCGCCCAGGGGCCGTGTCTGCCGGCGGCGGCTAGCCGCCGTTACACACTGCGCCTCTGCTTTGGTGGTGGGGGGCCGCGCTTGCTTCGTGCAGAGCCTGCCGCCTGCGGGTCTGCCACGCCGGTGCTCGCTTCCTATGGGCACCGGGCCACACTGCACACCGCACAGGGAATGAGATGGTGGGGGGGCTGATGCAGTGGGCAGTGCGAGCCGCAGGGCGGTGAATGCAGAAGGCGCGCTAGCTGTACAGGGGATGTGACCCAGAGCCCTTGCCGTCCACGTGCACGGCAGAGGCGCAGCGTATCGAGTGCTGTGGGCGCCCCGCCGGCGGCAGCTGCATCCATGGCGCGTGCGCCTGGACACGGGTAGGAAGCCTCGGCTGTGCCGTCCAGCTTGCTGTGCATCTCGCGTGCCAGAGGTTCAGGGAGAGGGCACTGGTCAGGGCCGGCGTCGTGCGTGCAGCGAGGGCCACTGGCCGCCGCGCTGCCCCTGCCCTTGCGCCAGCAGCCCTCCTTGGACCATGTGGCATGCGGGCCGCGAGCAGCGAGGTGCACGGCCACATCCTCACATCCACGCGTGTCCAGGCGCGCGCCGCCCAGGGGCCGTGTCTGCCGCCGGCGGGGCGCGTGGCCAGCCGCCGTTGCACACTGCGCCTCTGCTTTGGTGGCCTGGGCCACGCCTGCAAGGCGCCGCCTGCGGGTCTGCCACACGTCTGCTCGCTTCCTGCAGGGCGGCAGGCCACGCCGCACACCATGCACACACGCGCTCCGTCATTCGCATCTGTTCGGGCACCCTAGCGGGGCCGGAAGCCATCCCCTGCACGCGCACCAGACGCGTGTGAATGAGTTCTGCATCTGGCACAGCCGCCTCTGGCGAGCAGATGCTTTGTCGTGCGCCGGCGCGGTGGGCGCTGTTTGCTCCTTGGCCCTCAGGTGGCGGTGGTGGGCATGGGCGGCGTGGGCAGCGTGGCGGCCGAGATGCTCACGCGCTGCGGCGTGGGACGGCTGCTCATGTACGACTATGACAAGGTGGAGCTGGCCAACATGAACCGGCTCTTCTTCAGGTGAGACGGTGTGTGTGGTGGGGCTTGCGGGTTCTTCAGGTGAGGGGGCCAACATGAACCGGCTATTCTTCAGGTGAGGCTGCTTCACGTCAGGGGGGGTGGGTGGCCAGCAAGGGCCCTTTCTTCCACCGGTGAGCACCAGGCCACGCGTACAGGCAGAGGCGCAGGGTCGGCATGCTTTGCTTCAGGCCCCGCGCACGCATGCGCGTGGTGCTGGCGAGGCCGGCTGCCCCCAGAGAAAGCAGTCACAGCGCACACAGCGCGCCCCGGCGCGGCCCGAGCGCTAAGGCCAAGCGCGCCGCGAGGCGCGGCTCCAGCAGCGGTTGAGCGTGGCTTCGCGCACGGTGGGTGGTGGCGGCTGTCGCGTTGCGGAACGCAGGCCCGAGCACTGTGGTCTGACCAAGACCGAGGCGGCGGCCGTGACGCTGGCCGCCATCAACCCGGATGTGCAACTCGAGCCCTACACCATGAACATCACCACGGTCCAGGGCTTTGAGGCGTTCAAGGACACGCTGGTGGACAAGGGCACCGGTGAGATTGCTGCAGCGGTGCACGCCGTGGGGCTAGTCGCGCGCTGGCTGGACGCTGGCGCCGCCGTGGCGCAGAGGGCGCGGCTGCCTCTGCCGCGCTCGGAGAATGGCTGGCGCCCTGCCGCTGAGGGCCGCCCTGGCGCACGCAGCGCTGAGGGGTCGCTGCTGCTGCTGGTGCTGCGTCGCAGGCAAGTCGCGCGTGGACCTGGTGCTCAGCTGCGTGGACAACTACGAGGCGCGCATCACCATCAACCAGGTGCGTATGCCCGAGGGTTAGGGCTAGGGTTAGGGCTTGGCCACATGGCGTACGGCCACTGGCCCGCAGCCGCCTGGCTGGCGGCGGGCTCACGGAGACGCTTGGAGTGCAGGGGAAGGCGGGAACTGCGGCCCCTGGCAGCGGCAGCGAGGGCAGAGGGCGGCACGGCCTGGCTGCGTGTGTGTGTTGAGCTTTACATCTGGGGGGGCCATCTCTGGTAAGCGGATGATGTGTGCGTGCGCCGCCGCAGGTGTGCCTGGAGCTGGAGCAGACGTGGATGGAGAGCGGCGTGAGCGAGGACGCCGTGTCGGGCCACATCCAGCTCCTGGTGCCGGGCGACACGGCGTGTTTCCAGTGCGTTCCGCCGCTGGTCGTCGCGTCAGGTCCGTCCAACCCTACCGTAACCCTAGCTCCCTCGCCTGATCGTGCGAGATGCGCCGCCCTGCGTGTGGCGAGCGCCTCGCCGGCGCAGTTGCGCTGCTTTGCGCCCCCCGCAGCCTTGCGAGCATGGGCGTGGAGAGGCCTACACACGCTCATGCGCCTGGCTGTGCGTGCCTCATCGCTCGTCCTGCGCTGGTCCTTGCGCCTTTCCTCCTGCGCGCAGGCATCGACGAGCGCACGCTCAAGCGCGAGGGCGTGTGCGCCGCGTCGCTGCCCACCACCATGGGCATCACGGCGGGGCTGCTGGTGCAAAACGCGCTCAAGTACCTGCTCAACTTTGGCAACGTCTCCACGTGAGTGCGGCCCTCGTTGCGGCAGTGCGGCGCCAGCCAGCCAGCATCGCAATGCGCTGTGCTGCTGCAACCACACGCCGCCGCCGCAGCAGCTGCCGCTCAGTCTGGGTCGTGCTTGCCTGCCTCGGCGTGCCTGTGTCCATCGGTCGAAGGTACCTGGGCTACAACGCGCTCAAGGACTTTTTCCCGACCATGGAGATCCGGCCCAACGTCGCGTGCGTCAACCCGGCGTGCGTCAAGCTGCAGGCGCAGGTGCAGGCGCGAAAGAGCACGCCCGAGGCGCTCGCGGCGGCGCGCGCGAAAGAGGAGGAGGCGGCGAGGCTCGCCGCCGAGGCCGTCGTGCACGAGACCAACGAGTGGGGCATCGAAGTGGTGAGCGTGCGCTCGCTCCGCAGGGGCACGTGACGCATTCGCGCGCCGGAACGAATGCTTGCTCAGCGTTCGCCGCGCTCGACTTGCTGGTGCCTGCGCGCAGATGCCCAGCGAAGCAGAGGCGTCGTCGAGCAACGGCCAGGGGCCCGCGGCGGCGGCTGCGGCGCCAGCGGCCGAGCTGCCCGCGGGGTTGCAGTTCAGCATGCCGGAGCAGACGGCGGTGGACGCCAAGACGTTGGCGGCGGAAGGTGCGTGCGGGTGTTTCATGTGCGGGCCGGTCCTCGCCGTGTCGAGGCTCGCACGGCGACTCCCCGGCTCGTGTGTGCGATCCCCCCCACCCGCCGCAGGCGTCGGCAAGGTGGAGGCGGGCGTGGACGACCTCATGGCGCAGCTCAGCGCCCTGAACAAGAAGTGACCCTCGCTTTGCCGCGCCTTTTTCGCGATCGCCTTGCAAAGAGAGACTTTCACAGGCGAGGGCCACAGGTCACAGGCAAACTCCAGAGGCATCTCTTCACCCACACGCTCCTCACTCCCTACGCGCGCGCTCATGCCTAGCGCGCATGCACACTCCCTCGCTACTCTCAAAGGCTTCCCAGCTCGCTACCCACCAGCTACCGCTTGAAGTTGGCGCCGCAGCCCAAAATGTCCAAAAACCCGCCCGGCGGCCCAGCCCGCGCCCCTGGCGCCCCGCCCGCCGCCGCTCCCCCCCCGGCCCCCCCCGCCTTGGCGTTGGCAATGGCGGCCGCTGCCACGGCGCCCGACGCGCCCCCGAACGCCATATTGAACTGCCAGCTGAGGTCCTTGAGCTGCTGAGCCGACTCGGCCAGCTGGGCCTTGAGCTGCGCAGCCTCGGCCTCGGCGTGGCTGGCGCGGCGCGTCTGCACGGCCGCCGCAAGCTCCGCCTCCTCCACCTGCACGCGCACACGCTCACAGCGTTCAAGACACAATGACCCCGCGCTCCCTGCATTTGGCCCAGGCGGCGGCAGCACCAGTGGCAGTTCTACCGTTCGCCGTGTGGCCCTTACAGTTTGCAGCTGACGCCTGTTCAGCGTCCACGCAACGCCCACTCGGAGTGCTCCCTCGCCCGACGCCTCACCTTGCTCTGCAGCTCCTCCACGATGGCCTGCATGTCGCCCGACAGGGTTGCCTGCCCCGACCGCCCCGATGGCAGCAGCAACCGCCCGGCGCCCGCCTGCCCGCCCGCGCCGCCGCCCCCCGAGCCCTCGCCGGCGTCCATGCGGGCGAGGGCCAGGCTCAGCTCGATCTTGGCCGCCTCGGCCGCCAGCGCCCGCTCCTCCGCCGCCCTGCATGTACGCCGCCACCCTCGGCAAACCCTCGGGGCTTTGCAGGATCACACACACCTGGCGGAGAGGTTGCGCTGTGGAAGCCAGGCGAGCCAAAGGTCGCAGGGAATGGGGTCGGGCGGCGGAGCCAGCGAGCGCACCTGGCGCGCTGCTCGGCGTCCTCAGCTTCCCGCCCGACCTCCTGCAGCTTCCGCTCGGCTTCCTCCAGCTTGGCCGCCACGGCCGCCGCCACGCGCCGCTCAAAGTCGCGCCGCAGCGCCACGTCGTCCGACTCGGCCGCCGACCGCGACGCGCGCTCCCGCTGCGCATGCGCGTTAGGGTTTAGGCTAGTTCGGCGTCGTCGGGCAGAGTCCGCCACCCTCGGCCCTGGCCACACCTCCTCTGCGGTGGAGCGAGAGGGAGAGCGGCGACGGAGCGCCCGCGCTTGCGATTGCGAGAGAGCAAGAGGGAAGGCTCACCTGGAGGTCAGCCTGCAGCGCCGTGACCTGCGCCGCCGCCGCCGCCACCGCCTGCTGCGCCTCTTGCAGCTCCTGCTTGAGCTGCTGGGCCTCCGCCTGGCTGCGGTGCAGTGCCTGCTGCCCCTGCGCCGCCACGGCCCGTGCCGCCTCCGCCTCGGACAGCGCCTGCTCCTGCTGCGCCGCCGCCTGCTGCGCCGCCTGCCGCTCGGCCTCCAGCGCCGCCTGCGCCGCCTGCGGGGTGTTGGACACACGGCGCATGGCGGTGGGGTTTAGTTGCCGTGCCGCGCTCCGGCGGGCGGCGGATGCTGAGCCCTAGCCATGCGTGGGTGGGGGCTGACCTGGAGGTCAGCGCGGACGGTCTCTTCAGAGGACTTGAACTGGCGCTGCAGCAGCGCGAACTTACGCGCGCGGTCGGCTGAGTCCGCCTCGGCCTTCCTGCGTGTCAGGCACGGAGGTGAGCAGGGCAGGGCAGGGCAGGGCAGGGCATGAGGTGATGAGGCACATTACGCGGTTCAGCGTGTAGCTGAACCGCAAGGCAGGCAGCGGTAGGCCAGCATGGCGTCACCTGGTGCGCGGCGCAGCGCGCGGGCAGGGCCACGCTGCGCTGAGACAGCGCTCGCAGAGCAAACTCACTGGAGCCGCGCCTCGGCCTGCTCCTGCGCGTCGAGGGCGGCCGCCGCCTGCTGCTGCGCGTGGCCCGCCGCTTCCCGCTGCCGCCCCAGCTCCGCCCTCGCCGCCTCCACCTGTACACCCACACCGCCGGCGCACACTCTGAGAACCCACTCGCTTGCTCGGCTTTCGTGCTGCATCTAGAGCATCTGAATGCGGCGTGGTGGCAGGGCTCCGGAGCCCAGCTACAGCAATGCGCACGGCTGTCGCACGCACACACAGAACAAGCACAACGTCCCCGCGAGAAAGCCCTCACCTGCGCGCGCATGCGCTCCACCTCTGCCCTCGCCTCGTCCAGCCCCGCCGCCTCCTTGCCCGCCGCCGCCACCCGCCCCTCCAGCTCCTCCACGCGGGCCGCCAGCTCGGCGCGGGCCGCCGCCAGCTCGGCGCGCGCCGCCTCGACCTGCGCAGCGCCACGTGCGCCTCGCTTGCGTCCTTTGCCGCTTCAGCTAGACGCAGCGGCAATACTTGATTGCGCAAGCAAGTCGGGAGGCGTCAGACGCGTCGATCTATGAGGGGCACAAAGGAAGAGGAGAGAGGTGCGCGGGGCTGGTCAGAGGCATCAGGTCACGAGGGACACAGAAAGTGCACGCGGGGCTGGACTGAGGCGTGAGTCGACGAGGGGCACGAAGCGGAAGGTGAGGGGCGCGCGGCGAGCGCACCTCTGCGGCGGCGGCGGCCCGCGCCTCTGCGGCCTTGGCCTCGGCGCCGGCGCCGAGCTCCGCCTTGGCCACCTCCAGGGCGGCGGCGGCAGACTCGCGCTCCACCTGCCGGCGCGTCCACGTGCACAGCAACAGCGCGCCTTGGGGCCAGCTGGCGTCGCAGCGTGAGACCTAGTGAGCGGCTCGCATCCCAAGTGCTGTCTGCTAGCCCCAAGGTCCGCAAGCGCTTCCAGGTGCCGCGCAGCGTATTCAAAGAGCCCTGGAGGGCGCCGCACCTGCAGCGCGTCGCGCAGCGCGGCCAGCTGCTGCTCCTGCGACTTCGCCCGCTTGCGCGCCTTGGCCAGCTGCTGCTCGGCCGCCGCCAGCTGCTCACGCAGCTCTGGCACAGCACGGGCACAGCACGGGCACAGCACGCGCCCTTGCTTTGCGGCGCGGGAGAGTGGCGGCGGACGCGGGGCACCGCCGGGCAGCGCAGTGACGTACCTCGCGCCGCCTGCTCGTGCTGCTCCGCCGCCCTCGCCTCGCGCGCCTCCCCCTCGGCCGCCGCCGCCCGCGCCGCCGCCAGCTCCTGCTGCAGCTCGGCCACGCGCGTCCGCGCCAGAGACAGCTCCGCGCCCGACCCCTCCTGCACCGCCAGCAGCTGCCCCTCTCGCTGCCCCACCTCCCGTCGCAGCTCCTCCACCCTCCGCTCCGCCTCCGCCAGCGCCGCCCGCGCCGCCGCCGCCTCCTCCGCCGCGCCCGCCGCCGCCTCCTCGGCCCGCCGCAGCCGCCCCTCGAGCTCCGCCGCCGCGTTCGAACGCTGCTCCGACAGCTGGCGCTGCTCCGCCAGCTGCGCCGAGAGGCCGTCGCGCACGTCGCGCAGCTGCTGGTGCAGGCGCTCGGCCTCGGCCCGGGAGCCCTCGGCGAGGGCTTGCCGCTCGGCGGCCCATGCGGCATGGGCGTCGCGGTGCTGCGCCTCGAGCGTCGACAGCTGGCTCTGCGCCGCCCGTAGCTGGTCCTCGGCGTCGTGGAGCTGCGGGAACTCACACGTGGGGGAAGCGGGCAGGCGCGGCCATCGTAGCGCTCTCCATCGACAAAATGCCCAACGCGGCGCGAGGCGGTGGGGCTGGCGGGCAGACGAGAGAGGGAGGGCTGCGTGGAGGCTGGATCTTCGGGGCTGAGGGCGTGCTTCGGCCTGCGCATTGTCACACGCTTCGGCGGGTGCGCACCTTTGCCGTGAACTCCGCTGCCTGCTGCCCGCCCTCGTCCGCCGCGTGCGCCGCCGCCTCCTGCGCCCGGCGGCGGCTGACCTGGAGCTCCTCCTCCAGCTCAGCAACCTGCGCCACGCGCCACCACGAGCGTTTTCATCGCGAGGCAGGGCCAGCAGTGAGGAGGGCGCTTAGCCCACGAGGGAGCAGCCCGCAGCCGGCGCGCCGCGTTCGCAACGCAGCGTCGTCGCACGGCCTGCAGGGCGTTCGGTGCGAAGGGCAAAGGACACACACCTTGGACGTCAGCCGCTGGACTTGAGCGTTGGCCGCGTCCAGGTCTGCTTGGAGGGCCGAGGCCGCTGCGGCGCTGGCTTGGAGCTGCGCCTCGAGTGCTTGCACCTGCGAGTGCACAAGCAGGGCACCAGGCTGAAACGTGCCGCCACGTGCCCTGACCGTCCCATGGCTGGCTGGCGCGCTGTGGAAGGCAACAGCAAGCAGCATCACTGTGCTCTACATGTGTGGGTGGGCGAGGGGATGGTCATGTGCGCACCTTGGACGAGGTCTCTCGCAGGGCGGCGTCCGCCGCCCGCAGCTTCCGCTCGGCTTCCTCGGCGCCGGCGCGCGCCTGCCCCTGCGCTGCCTGCTGCTGGGAGCCCAGGTCCTGCTGCAGCTGCGTGACTTGGGCCTCCAGGCTCGACACCTGCGGCAGCGGCGCCACAACACATCCACGTGGCAGTCGTGACCTTTCACGTCTGTGTGGTGCTCGTGTGCACATCGCGAATGCATGCTTTGCGCGGCACGAGGACGGAAAACGCGCAACGCACCTGGGACCTGGCCGCTGCGAGCTCCGAGGCAGCGCCGTCGCTCTCTGTCTTACTCCGCTGCAGCTGCGCCTGCAGCTGCCGCACCTCCTCCTCCAGCCGCCGCACCGCCGCCGCCGCCGCCTGCCGCTGCTCTGCATCCTGCCCCTCCTGCGCATCGCCAGACGCCGACGCGTCCCCTCCTCCCGCCACCACCTTGGCTGCCTTGGCGCCGCCTGCAACCGCCTTCTTGCCCTTGCCGCCGCCGCTCTTCGCGCCACCCGCCGACGCCACGCCGTTGTCGCCGTTGGCCACCGAGCCGCCGCCGTTGCGGTCGTCTGCCGCCGCCGCCGCGGCAGGCGCCGCGTCGCCGGCACCCGCCGCAGAGGGCTGCTGCTGCCGCCGCTGCTCCCGCACCGCCTGCAGCACCTCCACCGCCTGCGCCAGGCCCTCATGCAGGGCCTGCGGCGCCTGCATGGCCGCCTCCAGCTCCGGCATCCGCGCCGCCAACGCCTGGCACGCCGCCCGCAGCTGCGCCAGCGCCGCCCCCGCCTCGCGCGCCGCCCTTGCCTCGTCGCCCAACCGCCGCGCCAGCTCAGCCGACTCGCCCCGCAGCCCCGCCAGCTCAGCGACCGCCTCGCGCGCCGCCGCGTCGCTCGCCGCCAGCTCGCCCTCCAGCGCCGCCACCCGCTGCTCCAGCGCCGCTGCCGCCGCCGCGTGCCGATCGCCGCTGCCGGCGGCGGCGCCACGCGCCTCGGCTAGCTGCTCGGCAGCTTCGTCCGCCGCCTGCCGCGCGCGCCGCAGCTCCACTTCCAGCGCCTCTGCCCTGGCCCGCTCGGCCGCGAGCGCCCGGGCGGCCTCGGCCTCGCCGTCGCGCCGCGCCTCCTGCTCGGCGAGCTGTTCCCGCAGCTCCGCCAGCTGCTTGGCGAGCTCGGCGCCGCGAGCCCGTTCGCCCTGCGCTTGCTGCTGCAGCTCGTCGTGGGCCTCCTGAAGCGCCTCGTGAGCTCGCTGCAGCTCGTCCAGCTCGTTGCGGAGCTGCTGCGCCTGCTGCACGTGCTGTGCGCGCTGCGCCTGCAGCTCGTCGGCGAGCCGGCGCGCGTCGTCGGCCGCCGCCCGCAGCGCCTCCTCGCCCACCGCTGCGCAGCACGGCACCCACCACCGCGTGTGCGTCAGGAGAGGCACCACCCCACATGTCGCGTTCAACGGCGCTGCAAAGCGACATGCGGAGCACACGGGCGGCAGCGCACTGGAAGAGGGGTATGGCCATACCTGCGGTGCTGGGTGAGGGCGCCGGCGCGCCGCCCTCAGAGAGCCCGGCAGCGCTCCCGACAGACGCGCCGCCGCCACTACCCAGTTGCTGCGCCGCCACCGCCGCCGCCTCGCCCTGGCTGCCCTGCTGCTGCTGCGCCGCCAGCTGCTGCCTGAGCTCCACCACCTCCTTTGCCTTGCGCCGGCCGGCGGCATCCAGGCGCCGGCACGTGTCGGTGAGCTCCTTCACCTTGTCCTGTTCAAGCAAGCCGCAAGCAAGCCCAAAACGACGACACTTCAGCTCCAGCGAAAGCTCCCTCCCAAGACGCGCTGCCCGTCAGCAGCAAGCGAGGTGGTGGTGCTCGTGCTCTGCCAGCACGAGGCGTTGTCTGCCGGCATCAGGTGCACATGCAATCGACCGATGCGGGCGTGTGCGGCGCTCCCCCAGAGGCCGCCAGCGTTCCTCAAGACAGCCGGGGTGCGCAGCTGTCTGCGTGGCCGCGTCCTCTCAGCAGCAAGCCGTCCCTCCCTCTCGTGCCACGCCACGTCACGTCACGCGCCTGCAGCTTGGCGAGGTCCGCCTCCTGCTGGCTCCGCAGCTGCTCCTGCAGCCCCGACATGCGCTCCTGCTTGTCGTGCAGCTCGGCTCGAACCGACGCCGACAGAGCCTCTGCCGCCGCACGCGCCGTGCGCTCCGCCGCCAGCCGCTCCTGCCACAAACGTCACGGACACGGGCGCACACACACTGGTAAGCCTCGGCATCGCGCCTTGGAGCGGCGCATTGCCAGATCCACCGCCTGACCCGAAGTGGGGCGGGAAGCGAGGAGGCGCCTCTGGCGGTGTGGCCACGCAGCACGCACCTTGACGTCCTCCAGCTCGCCGAGCGCCTCCGCCGCGGCCTCTTCCACGGCCTTGAGGCGCTGCTTCAAGTGCGCGTTCTGCTGCTTGAGGCGCCGGGCCAGCGCGGCGGGGTCGCCGCCCTCCTCGCCGGCAGCGACCCCACCGCCCGGCGCACCCGCCCGCCTGCTGCTGCTGCCGGCGCTGGCATTGCCTGCCTGCGCCTGGCCGTGCTCCTGTGTGCTGTCGCCGGCGAGCCCATCGCCACCCTCGTCCTCCTCGTCGTCGTCGTGCTGCTTGAGCAGGCCGCGGAGGGCGGCGTCGCTCGAGGACGGCGCCTGCGGGAGAGCGGCACCGGTGCAACCCTCACGTGGTCATCATGCTGTGTGCTCTTTGGCGCGGAAGAGCATGCTGCAGACCCGGCGGAGCAGAGCGCCCATGGGCAGGTAGGCCCACCAGGCAGGTGCACGCGTCAGCACGCTGCTCGGCGCTCACCTCCCGCGCCGCAGGCTCTATCTGCAGCACGCTGGTGGCGAGGGTGTTGAGCTGGCTGGTGAGCTGGTCCTTGGCGCTCGCCTGCACGGCATGCCATTGTGCGGGGCGGGAGGGTGGTCGGTCGATCGGGCCCAGTGGACACTGGCGACGCTCGCAGCGCGTCGTTCACCGTGACGCCTGCTAGCAGCTCACCAACGTGCTGGCGTCGATGCCTGCGATGCCAGCTCCCTGCTGCAGCGCTGCGCCTCCCACCGCAGCGGCCTGGACGGCCGCCGACTCTGCGAGCTTGGCGAGGCCGCTCCACATTGTCGCTGCTGCAGGGCGGCGCTGCCGGAGCAATCGCCAGGGGCCCTCTGGAGCTCACACTCTGCATGCCCAGGGTGTAGCCCAAACCTTCGGCGCAAAAAACGCCCTGCGCGCACAGCCCCATCCTGGTAAACTACCAGGATGGGGCCGCGCTCATCACTGCTGCTGCTGGCGCTGCTGGCGCTCAGCCTGGCCGTTCCCGGCTGGGCCCGGCCGGCCCACCGCGACGACCAGC
>VFQP010003509.1_pt1 | contig 15844 bp, 14 predicted proteins | sample 3512351 | NCBI WGS metagenome assembly VFQP01 (sample SAMN10412372, study PRJNA504923) | tailings metagenome | isolation source: Relicate 1 Philex TSF1 revegetated site | place: Philippines: Tuba, Benguet | collected 2017-08-29 | reverse complement strand
CCTTCGGCAGCTGTACGTACAATTACGCCAAAGTTTTTGGGCCGAATGGCTTCAACAATTTTATGTAGTCTTTTTCTTTCTTCAGAAGAATGAATCTTCTTCGAAACAGCTACAATTTCATTGAAGGGGGTAACCACCACAAAACGACCGGGCAGTGATATTTCACAGCTTAAACGGGGGCCCTTAGCGGCAATAGGTTCTTTCAGTATCTGCACCAGTACATGCGGCTTACCATTCAGTACCTCATTGATTTTGCCCGTTTTAACGATTTCTGGTTCCGATTGAAACCTGGCAAAATCGAAAGCCTGCTCTCCCTTATCGTTCATCGCAATTTGGGTGAATTTAATAATGGAGCGGGCATAGGGGCTGAGGTCGGTATAATGCAGGAATGCATCTTTTTCAAAACCCACATCCACAAATGCGGCATTCAACCCGGGGATGAGCTTTTTCACTTTTCCCAGGTACAGGTCGCCTACCGCAAAATTGGCGTCGGTCTTTTCGTTATGCAGTTCCACCAGCTTCTTGTCTTCCAACAATGCTATTTCCACACCGGTAGGGGCGGCATTAATAATCAATTCTTTGTTCACAAATGCAACTTTTTAATACAAAATCACATGCCTCTATAAGGCAGATCATCATCTACAATATCTATCTGTTATCTGTGAGTGCAGCCAGGGAAGGAAAAGGTAAAGTTGCAGGTTGGAAGGAGGGGGCTGCCCGCAGATGAATAGTGAAAGCGCCCCACCTGAGGCAGGACGCTTTCGATATCTTATCTCGTAAGAGGAAAGAACTATTTGTTCTTCTTCTTATGACGATTCTTTCTCAGACGTTTTTTACGTTTGTGTGTCGCGATCTTATGACGCTTTCTCTTCTTACCACAAGGCATAACCTAAGTAATTTTATACAGTTAAGAAATAATTTTATCGTTTCAGGTCTTCAATTCTTTTTTCAAGTGCTGCCTTCGCTGCCGGTATTTCTACCCTTTTCTTGGCTTCCTCATACCATTTAATGGCTTCGGCCTTCTCATTGCGCAGGTCATAACATTCTGCCAGGTTAAAAATGGCATCCATATTATTCGGCTCCTTTTTCACCACAATCAGGAAGCGCTCGATGGCTTTGTCCAACTGCCCGCTTTTTTTACCTCCCAGGCCCAATATCAATTGTGCATAGAGGTTATCCGGATTCTTCTGCGCTATCTCCCTGATGGGAAGAATCCCTTCCATGGGGTTGGTAGAAAGATTGCCGAAAATATAGCAGGCACCCAGTCCGATCCTGCTTGAATCGTTCTGCTGGTTAATGGCCAGTGCTTTCTCAAAAAGAACTTTTGCTTCACCTGCCAACCATTTCTGCATGGCAGGATCGCGTTCTGTAATCAGGTTGTCTAAATACAGTTGGGCGGCAAAGGTGAGGCTTTTTTCAGAATTTTCCAACTTAGCGGCTTCTCCTGTGTACCAGGCATAGGGTTCAAAGATGCGGGCTGAGTCGGACCAGAACCTGGCCAACTGGTGATATACGTGAATCTTTTGCTCATTTACATCGCCCCGGATCACCGAATTTTCAAGGGCACCCAATCGGATAACCTGCTCCGGACTAAGCCTTTCTTTGGCCTGTCTTAAAAGATCAGGAAAACTAATTGATTGATTTTCAACGCCATGTCCGGGCTCACCAGGGGCATGCACATGTTTATTGGGGTCAACAGTGGGGGCTGCAAAGAATAACAATGCGAATAAAGCAAGCCCGCCACCCGTAAGGAGTAATTGCTGTTTTTTCACCTGCCGGAAATTTCGGCGAAGTTAGTCCGACTTACGCTTGCTTTTCACTTCGCTCACAAATTCTTTTGCGGGCTTGAAGGCAGGAATATAATGCTCGGGAATTTCCACCGCCACATTTTTCTTGATATTGCGGCCAATCTTGGCAGCACGCTTTTTGGTGATGAAACTTCCAAAACCTCTGATATAGATGTTTTGACCATTGGACAGGCTCTCTTTCACTTCCTTGAACATGGTCTCCAGCGTAACCAGTACATCCACTTTTGGTATACCTGTTTTATCTGAGATTTGATTAATGAGATCTGACTTTCGCATTGTATGATTGGTTTTTTCTGATACCAGACTTAAAATAAGATAAAAAAAATGGTATTTGCAAGAAAGATAGCGTAATTTTTACAGGCGTTACTGATTGATAGATAGGTGCTTTTTTACACCCTTGTGTGGCTATTTTTTATTGAATAAATTAAAAAACTATTGTTTACTTAATTTGTTATCAATTAAAAGCGACTTTTTGTTGAATGATTTTTGACCCATGAGCAACTTATTTACCCCCGCTTTACTCCACTGGCACCATACCGAGAACCGCCGGGAAATGCCCTGGAAGGGGGAAAAAGACCCCTATAAAATTTGGCTGAGTGAAGTGATACTGCAGCAAACCCGGGTAGAACAGGGGATGGCTTATTATGAGCGATTCATACAAAACTATCCTACCCTGCAGTCTTTGGCGGCAGCCCCCGATCAGGCAGTATTTAAACTTTGGGAGGGGCTTGGTTATTATAGTCGTTGCCGCAACCTGCTGGCTACTGCCCGCTATCTGGTAGCGCACAATCATGGCAGTTTCCCCCGCAATTATTCCGAATTACTACTGCTCAAAGGAATAGGGCCTTACACCGCCGCAGCTATTGCTTCCTTTGCCTTCAATGAACCCCATGCGGTTGTAGATGGTAATGTGTTTCGGGTATTATCGCGTTACCTGGGTATGGATACCCCAATCGATAGCACAGCCGGAAAAAAACTCTTTACAGAGCAGGCCCAGCTGATGCTTGATAAAAAAGCACCGGGTATTTATAATCAGGCTATTATGGACTTTGGCGCTACTGTTTGTAAGCCTGCCACGCCTCTATGTACACAATGTGTGTTGCAAAGCTCCTGTAAGGCTTTTGCTACCGGCATGGTCAACCAATTACCAGTTAAAGAGAAAACACTCACCCGGCGGCTGCGATGGTTCACTTATTTTATTTTGGAATGTAAGGGTAAAGTATTCGTTCATCAACGCAGGGGGCGAGATATATGGCAGGACCTGTTCGAGTTTTACCTGGTTGAATCAGAAAAGATGGAGCCCTGGTCTGATGCAGCCATCCATACCTGGCTGGAGCAACAGCTGGGCGCTACCAAAGCCACTATTGTATACCGTTCGGAGCTATTCACCCAGGCACTTACACATCAGCAAATCGGGGGACGATTTATTCATATCCAACTGGCGCAGATTCCACCATCATTGCGTAAAAATCAATGGGTTAGCCCTGTTGAACGTGCCCGCCTAGCCTTTCCCAAATTCATTACACAGTACTTGAAAGAGAAATCCTAAAATTTTCAGCGGCATTCTTTTGTTGTTCAAAAAAGGTTATTTTTAAGAGTGAATCAACTGCTACGAATAAAAAATCATCCGTATGAGAGGCGTTAACAGAGTTATGTTGATCGGTAATTTGGGAAAAGATCCCGATGTACAACACCTGGAAGGAAATATTGCCGTGGCGAAATTCCCCCTGGCCACTACCGAAACCTACAAGGATCGCTCCGGCAAACTGATTTCACAAACTGAGTGGCATACCGTGGTATTATGGAGAGGACTGGCTGAACTGGCCCAGAAATACCTCCACAAAGGAAGCCTGATCTATGTGGAAGGCCGCTTGCGAACGCGCAGCTGGGAAGACAAGGACGGCAATAAAAAATTTGCTACCGAAGTAGTAGGCGATAACCTCATCATGCTCGATAAACGAGGCGATGGCCATGGTCATCATACCGGTGGAGAGGGGTTAGATGGGTATTCAGGTGATGACCTGCCACCGCTGGGCGACCCCGGTGAGAACCTGCCTTTTTAAAGAGCAGCCAGCAATTCATTCAGGATACAATACTTTTGCAGCATAAACGGCATGGGCCGTATTGTTAACCTAAACGACCAGCATTGGACTACCACCCGGCGATCGATCAATTATTGTCTTTTCATTTGTTGTCTGCCCTGCACCCAGAATCTACTACGGTGCTGGCCATGATATTATTACTATTGTTTTTCTTCTCCTTTATTTTGTCTGGTGCCGAAGTGGCTTTCTTTTCCCTTACGTACAAGGATATTAATGTAATGAAAGCCAAACAGCAACCCGCTTATAAACGAATTGTTGATTTGTTGGAAGACCCTAAGCAGCTATTGGCTTCCCTACTCATCGCCAATAGCCTCATTAATATCGCCATCATTATTATCTCAAACCTGGTTATCGACAATATGTTCAACTTTGAACAGTTCAATGCTGTTTGGATTGAATTCCTCATTAAAGTGTTTTTGGTGAGCTTTCTGCTGGTATTATTTGGAGAAGTAATGCCCAAGGTACTGGCTAAACAAAATAATATACGCTTCGCCAAGGATTTTGGTGGTATTGTACAAGCTGTTTCTTACATGTTCGCCGGCGTGGGTAAAAGACTGGTGAAATATTCAGATCTTATTGAACACAAGTTGGCAGGAAAAAATGGAAATGCGTATAGCCGGGAAGAATTGGATCATGCCATTGAACTCACCACCAGCGAAACCGCTACCGAGAATGAAAGGAATATGCTGAAGGGGATCATCAAGTTCAGTGATATATCGGTTAAGCAAATCATGAAAACAAGGATGGATGTGAGTGCCGTTGCTTATGACACCAACTTCGGCGAACTCATTAATCTGGTGAAGGAATTGAACTATAGCCGTTTGCCTGTATTCAAGGAAAACCTCGATGAAGTAGCGGGTATGATCCATACCAAAGACCTGCTGCCCTATTTACAGGAGTCTGATCAGTTCGATTGGCATTCACTGATCAGGCCACCTTATTTTGTACATGAGCAAAAGCCGATTGAAGACCTGCTCAAAGAATTCCAGCAAAAGCGGATTCACTTTGCAGTAGTAGTCGATGAATTTGGGGGCACTAGTGGTATTGTTACCCTTGAAGATATACTGGAAGAAGTGATTGGTGAGATTAAAGATGAATTTGATGAAGAAGATTCCGGATACCGGAAACTCGATGAGCAAACCTATATTTTCGAAGGCCGCACTATGATCCATGATGTGTGTAAAATAATGGGTCTCGACCTTAATACTTTCGATGAAGTGAAAGGAGAAAGCGATTCACTTGCCGGGTTGGTACTGGAATTGGCTGGCGATATACCCAAACCATCAGAAGTACTTCAATCGGGCGATTTTGAATTTACTGTGATGGAAGTAGAGAAGAACAGAATCCAAAAAATTAAGGTTTTTGTTAAAAACATCCCATCAGCATAATAGTAGCTTTGGTATGATGAAGCGAGCAGCAAGCATAAAGAGCCCGATGGGCATGATTATATTGTGGATGGGGATGCTAATAGCAGGATGGTGCCTCATTTCCTGCAACAGTAATTTCACACCCAAGCCCAACGGTTATTTCAAAATTGACTTTCCGGAAAAGAAATACCAGCTGTTCGATAGGCCCGGTTATCCCTATTCCTTTGAATATCCGGTATACGCCAATATAGTGAAGGACAGTACCTTTTTTGGCGACGACACTGAAAATCCCTGGTGGATCAATGTTGAGTTTCCCCAATTCAATGGAAGAATTTATGTGAGTTATAAAGATATTGGTAAGAACTCATTCGATACATTGGTAAAACATGCTTTCCTGCTTACCGGTAAACATTCTTCCAAAGCCTATTCCATTGATGATTCCCTGATCACCACCCCCAACGGTATTCGGGGTGTTTTCTTTACTGTTGGCGGTGATGTAGCCACGGCCAATCAATTCTACCTAACTGATTCTACCCGTCATTTCCTGCGGGGTGCCATGTATTTTGATGCCACCCCCAATGCCGATTCGCTGGGCATTGTGAACCGGTTTATTTTGCAGGATATGCAACACCTGATCAATACCTTTCGCTGGAAACAGTAGTGCAATAGAATTATATATCGTTATTGATGGCAGGGATTCCTGATTGTTATTACATGGATGGAATCTGTATTTTTATAGATATTATACCAATTCAGTGTTACAGTATACAACATATCGTTTATCTCGTTCAATACCTGCGGGTGCTTATCTAAAAGTGGTATTGCCTGTGCTATTTGTGCTGTTGCTCATCAACACCCTGATCGATTTTTGGCAATCAGTTGCCAATGAACATGCATTTTATTGGTCTGAATCCATCTTGTTTGGTAGTTATTGGTGGTTGTATGTACCCATTGTATATGTACAGGTATATTGGTTAAAAAAAATGGGAACACCTTCCCTGTTCAGGATAGTGGCCATGTTTTTGATACCCATCAGCATACATGCTGTTATCTATCCTACTGTGGTGTATCTGTTTTCCTGGCTGTTCTTTTCACATACTTATGCATTCGATCGGGTACTTGGCTATGGTATAGCTTCCTATTTACTTCAAACAATGATTGTTTACGCCGTACCACTAATCTGGCATTGGTGGAAGAATAAGCAGGAGCAGGTATTGGCTAACAGTCCCGCTATTGTGAATGATATTACGCATTCGCCATTAGCCGCTGCCCCTGATTTCATGATGGTGCAGGATGGGCAAAAACATAGTAAGATCCTGATTGAGCAGGTCTTGTATTTTTCTGCCAATCATCCTTATATCAATATTCATCTTACCCATAAAAAGTATTTGCATAAGGAAACACTTCGTTCCATTGCAGAACGGTTTCATTCATCCGGCTTCATTCGTGTTCACCGCTCTGCGGTGGTTAATATTGCAGCTGTAGTATCGTATCGTTCCAGAACAAATGGAGACTATGATCTTGAACTGATTGATGGCAGTTGGCTGCGTATGAGCAGGTCATATGCCGATTTCTTCCTGCATGCTTATCGCATCATGCACCCACTTACCGCAAAATAATACCGGCTCACAGTATTTCATTTGTTACAGCCTGTAACAGGTGGGCATCTTGCAGTCAAAAGATGATGAAAGATCGCCCGAAATTTCTTGTAAGTTGTTATTGTTTGTTTTTCTCTATCCTGTTATTTTCCTGTACAGGTCAGCCTGCACAGGAAACAAAATCTGCCCAACCCCCAATAGGCGGCGGCTGTGATGGTTGCGAACTGATGTACATTGGCATGCCGAAACAGCTGAATGCTGTTGATACAAGTGCTGGCTGGAATAGCAAAGGGCAGGCTTTACTGGTAACCGGAACCGTGTATGAAAAGGATGGCACTACTCCTGCACCCAATGTGATCATTTATTACTGGCATACCAATGATAGCGGATATTATGCCAGCAGGCCGGGTCTTGACCCCCGGGTTGTCCATCATGGATATATTCGCGGTTGGGTTCGAACAGATTCAGCAGGTCGTTATAGCATCTATACTGTTCGTCCGGGTCCATACCCAGGTGAGCAAATGCCTGCACATATACACTTATCCATTAAAGAGCCGGCATTACCCAATGAGTATTATGTCGATGATCTCCATTTTGATGATGATCCCTTGCTGATTCCTGCTCTGAAAGCCCATCCCCAGCAAAACAGGGGAGGTAGTGGTATCCTGCGGGTATTGGTGCAGGATGGCTTACAGATAGCGGAGCATGATATCATTCTGGGACTGAATATCCCCCATTATCCAACTCGGCATAATAAGACAGCATTGCCCGGGTCGGGGTTAAAAGTGGGAGAAGACCAGCCCTCATTTACACCTTATCATGCCTATGGGCCGGATAAGGGATCTACGGCCTGCCCGGTATGCAAGTACGGTCGTCATTATGGGATTCTCTATTTTGCGGGGAAGCTTACTACGGCCCAATCTATGGAGCAGTGGCTGCTATTCCTTGATTCCCTGGCTTTGCAGTGGCAGGGGAAGCTGAAAGTATATCTGATAGCGGCTACGGGAAATGCTCAAAGTAAACAAGATCATATCAGCACCATGCAGGAAATGGGGCAACGACTCGGGCTTCGATCGGTTGCGTTAACGGTGGTGCCTTCCTTCGATGACCTGGATTCTGAAGTGTACCTCAACCGGATCTCTCCCGAAGCAGAAAACACATTTGTTGTATTCAGGAACAGACGGATTATTCAAACCTGGGCAAACCTGAAGCCTGGCGAGGAGGCTTTTACCGCCATAGGACAGCTGTTGCAGCAAAGAGCCGGTAATTTCTTTGGTTTACCGGGTTTGCCGCACGATGAATAGCTTCCGTGCTTCCAAGAGCCATTGAATAAGGCAGCGACTCAAAAGAAAAGCCTCCCAGGAATGGGAGGCGATTAGGGCAAACACTGAACTACCTGACGGCAAAACAGTATATATATCCAAACGCAGCCAAGGGCAAAATGTTACCAGCTAAATGTTAACAAACCAATGCAGTCAGAGGCTTTCTGTTTATCTTCGTTCAAAGAATAAGTGGGTACATGATAGCCATTGATAATAAACTCATCAGTGATGAGATACTGGAAGAGCAATTCGTATGCGACCTCTCACGTTGTAAGGGAGGCTGCTGTGAAGATGGGGATGCTGGCGCTCCCATGGAAATGTGGGAGTTGAAAAAGCTTGATCAGTACTTCGATGTGCTGTTGCCTTACATGACCGAAGAAGGCAAGGCCGCTGTAGAACGTGCAGGCCGCTATTTGTACGATAAGGAATTTGGCTGGGTAACACCTACCGTGAATGGTGGTATCTGCGCCTATGGTTATCGTGATGAACAAGGCATGATTAAATGTGGTATTGAACAGGCGTATAATGATGGCAAACTGGATTGGAAAAAACCATTGAGCTGTCATTTGTTTCCAATCAAAACCAAGGTCAGTAAGCGCGACCCCGATATAGAATATGTGAACTATGAACCTCGTGAAGATTTGTGCAAAGCCGCCTGCAGCCTGGGTAAGAAACTAAAAGTACCCGTTTATGTATTCCTGCGTGAACCCCTCATTAGAAAATATGGGGAGGAATTCTATGCAGCACTTGAAGCAACGGCCGAGCACTTAAATAAGCATAAATAATTGGAGCGTTATGAATGATCAGGCAGCCTCTTTCATTGCCAAGAGTACCGTTAAGGCAGCGGATCTTGAACATAGAAGAAAGATCAATTTCAATATTGGCAAGTACAATGCAGTAGTACCCCAGGGTAAACTACAGTTCCATAACGTGGCACAGGTTCGTGAAATGGCCAAGATGCGCAAATGGGAAGCCATTGAACACCTGGACCAATATCTGCTCGAATTTGAGAAGAAGATTACCGCAAGAGGTGCCAAAGTGATTTGGGCCAGTGATACAGAAGAAGCACTGGCGGCGATTGGTGAGATATGCGCCAGGAACAACTGCAAAACGGTGGTGAAGAGCAAGAGCATGGTTACCGAAGAAATTCACCTCAATGACTTTTTGGAGAAACAGGGAATAGAGAGTGTAGAAACTGACTTGGGCGAATATATCCAGCAATTGGATGGAGAACCCCCTTATCATATCGTAACCCCTGCCATGCACAAGAGTAAGGAAGATGTGGCCAAACTCTTTGCCAATAAACTGGGCACCAAACCAGGACTTACACCCGAACAACTAACACTGGTTGCCCGTGAAAAATTGCGTGAAAAATATGTACAGGCAGAAGTGGGAGTAACAGGTGCTAATTTTCTCATTGCAGATGTAGGTGGTATTGCAGTAACAGAAAATGAAGGTAATGCACGCCTCAGCTGCGCCTGGCCAAAAACACATATCGTGATTGCAGGCATTGAGAAGATGATTCCCTCGATCAATGACCTACCCACTTTCTGGCCATTACTCTCCACATTTGGAACCGGTCAGCAGGTAACTGTTTACAATAGTCTCATTACCGGACCCCGTCAGGCACATGAAACCGATGGTCCCGAAGACATGTACGTTATCCTGCTCGACAATGGCCGCACCAATTTACTGGCCGATCCCATTGCCCGGGAAGCCCTGTATTGTATTCGCTGCGGTGCTTGTTTAAACGCTTGTCCGGTGTATAAAAATATTGGCGGTCATACTTATGAAACAACTTATAGTGGCCCCATTGGTAAAGTGATCACGCCTCATTTAAGGGGCATGGAACAATTCAATCACCTGAGTTATGCCTCTTCTCTTTGCGGTAACTGTACTGAGGTTTGTCCTGTTCGTATCAATTTACATGAATTACTGTTGCATAACCGCCATGAGAACGTAATCGGCGGCTCCAGTAAACTGGCAGAAAGAATTGCCTGGAAAGCCTGGAAACTAGCCAGTCTCAACCGTTTCATGATGAACATGGGCAATGGTAAACTCAAGAATAGAGTGGTCAACAAAATCTTTAAAGGCTGGTCAATGCACCGCAGTGAACTAGATTTTAGTCAGCGCACCTTTAATGAATACTGGAAAGAAAGGGAGCAGCAAAAGAAAAACTGATCACATCCAATATCGTGCTGATCGTTTATACGCCCCATATCACCCCGCGCATTGCCTATATCGTGCATTTTTTATTGGGGACAGATGTATTGCTAACCAGTGATACTTCTGTATGTACTAATGGCGAGCACTTGCTCATCAATTATTCTGCTACCTCCATTAGTACGCAGGAATACCAACTTATTCCGGAAGGTTTATTAACGGAAACAGGCATTCGTATACAAGCTCCAACCGTAGGCCAATGGCAGGATATGCCTGTTCTATTCCCCACAACTGAAGGTAGTATCCCCTTCGATCTTTTTTCAGCTGCGTTTTACCTACTTACCCGTTATGAGGAATATACAGATAAGCATACAGATGAACTGGGGCGTTTTGATGTGTTGCGGAGCAATGCGTACCAGCACAATTTCCTGCACCGGCCGTTAATCGATGAGTGGTGTATGGCGTTCTATCATATCACAGGCATCAAGCCCGCTTGGTTGCTGGCAGGTACCATGCTCAAGCCGCAATATGATATTGATGTAGCTTATCGTTACCGCGGACAATCACCTTTCAGGAATATCCTGGGGTTTTATAAGGACCTGCTTACCGGTGAGTTTAATGCGATTGGTGAACGATCGAAGGTATATGCTGGTAAGGAAAAGGATCCTTATGATGTGTATGACTGGTTGCATTCACTGCACAGACAATATGCCCTAGATCCGGTTTATTTTTTTCTGGTGGCAGAAAAAAGAAAACGCCCCGATCTCAATATTGATCCCTATACAAAGGAAATGCGTTCGCTGATTCAACAGCAGGCAAGCCTATATGATATTGGATTACATCCTTCCGTACAAAGTAGTGCCAATGAATTATTACTGGAAAGGGAAATGCAATTGTTAGCGTATCATACGGGGAAACCGATTATACGATCGCGACAACATTTTCTGCAGATGAAATTGCCGCAAACTTATCGGCAACTCATACAAATAGGGATAGAGGAAGACCATAGCATGGGCTATGGGGCCATGAATGGATTCCGGGCATCTACCTGCCGTTCGTTTTATTGGTATGATTTGCTGGCTGAAAAAAAGACTGCTTTACGGGTATTCCCATTTTGCTATATGGATAGTACAGCTATCTTTCATGAACGATTGAATGCAGACATGGCATTGGCCCGTATGGAGTCATTGTTGGAAAAGGTAAAAGCTGTTCAGGGTGATTTTAGGTTTGTAATGCACAATCATTTCCTCGCCGATCAGCCTGAGTGGCAAGTTTGGCAGCAGGTATATGAACAGTTCCTGCAACGTAATGCATAAAGTATGGTCAGCCTTCCAGCTCGCTTACTGCCCGTTCTCTTTGTTTCTTCAAACTCCTGTTTACCATAAATACACCAACCAGGGTAATGAGTGATCCTACAATGATGTGGATGGTGAGTGGTTCATGTAATAACAACATGCCGGTGAGCATGGCTATGATGGGGTTGATATAGGCATACAGGGCAGCAATAGCTGGTTCCAGGTGTTTCATCGTATAAATGAAAGCCACAAAAGCTACAATGGAACTGGCAAATACCAGATAGGTGATGGATAGCCAGGTAGCCATGGGAATATCACTTACAGGAATAGTATCATCATTGGCAATAGCCATGATACCAAGAAACAGCGACGATAATAACATTTGCCATCCGGTGGCATTATAAGGATTGATCTTTACCTTGTTACGGGCAATGATGATGGTTCCGACACTCCAGCTTAACATGGCAATAATGGAGAGTATGATACCCAGGCCATATCCTTCGGGCCGGTCATGAAAGGCATTTTCATAAAATACAATCGCAATTCCACCAATACCCAATAACATACCCAGGAAAGTGATGGGTGTAATGCGGTTATTACGGAATACCATCTTCTCAATCAATACTACAGATAACGGATAGAGTGCTGCAATGAGGGCTGCTAGTCCGCTGGGAATATACCGCAAAGCCACTGTTGAGAAACCGTTTGCGATCACAAAAAGCAGGATCGCCATACCTGCTAACCAGGCCAGTTGTTTGAGGGTGGGTAATTTTTCACCCCTTAGTAAAAAGAAGCCAACAAATAAGGCTCCGCCCGTGAATTGGCGAATGGCCGCTACCTGTAACCCTGGTACACCGCTTTGCACGGCAATACGACTGGCAACCCAGCTGGTACCCCAGATGATACTGGTAGCGGCAAGCCCGATATATGCTTTTTGTTTGGAGGTCATGTTAGTGCCTGAAATGACGCGTACCCGTCATGACCATGGCCAATTGGTGTTCAACACAATAGTCAATACTATCCTTATCACGTACAGAACCGCCAGGCTGAATAAAAGCCTGTATGCCTGCCTGGTGCGCAATCTGCACGCAATCATTGAAGGGGAAGAAGGCATCTGATGCCAGTACAGCTCCTTCTAAAGCAAAACTGAATTGCTTGGCTTTTTCTATTGCATGACGCAGCGCATCAATACGGCTGGTTTGACCACAGCCCTTACCCACCAGTTGTTTGTTCTTTACCAGTGCAATGGCATTGCTCTTGAGGTGTTTACAAACCAGGTTGGCAAATGCCAGGTCTTCTTTTTCGGTAGCAGCCGTTTCACGACCACCTACTTCTTCCCATTTGCTGTAATTGCCTGCATCAGTTCCCTGTTCCAACAAACCATTCAGGATGGCTTTGGCAGGTGTGCGTAAGGCAGGACGGTTTTCTTTGAGTTGTAAGAGGATGCGGTTCTTTTTGCTTTTCAGGATCTCCAGTGCATCTGCATCGAATGAAGGAGCAATCAATACTTCAAAGAAAATTTCATTGATGGCTTCGGCAGTAGCTTTATCAATGGTGCCATTGCTTACCAGTACACCACCAAATGCACTTTCCGGATCGCCCGCCAATGCTGCATCCCAGCTGTCTTTTACAGAAGGCCTGGCTGCAATACCGCATACATTAGTATGTTTGATGATGGCAAAAGTGGTATCCTGGAATTCTTCTATCAGTTGTACGGCAGCATCTACATCTACCAGATTGTTATAAGAGAGTTCCTTACCATTGAGTTGGGTAAATAGTGCATCCAGGTTACCCCTGAAAGTGGCTTGCTGGTGTGGGTTCTCGCCATAGCGAAGAGTATGACCAGGGTTAAAATAGTCGCTGATGGCAATATCATACTGCATCACCACTTCAAAGGCTTTGGCAGCAAATGCCTTACGCTGTTCAATGGTTGTGCTACCTTGCTGATTGGCCAGTATTTGTTCGAGGTTGGCATAATCGTCTTTCGCAGCAATTACCACCACATCCCTGAAATTTTTGGCAGCAGCACGGATCATGGAAGGACCACCAATATCAATCTTCTCGATAATGGCTTTCTCTTCGGTTGTATTCCTGAGTGTTTCTTCGAATGGATACAGGTCAACAATCACCAGGTCAATCTCAGGGATTGTATACTGCTGCATTTCTACCAGATCCTGCTCCTCATATCTTCTACCCAGAATACCACCAAAAACAACGGGGTGTAAAGTTTTTACCCGGCCTCCTAAAATAGAAGGGTAGGTGGTTAAACTTTCTACCGGAACACAGGGAATACCCAGGTCTTCCAGGAATTTTTGTGTGCCCCCTGTTGAATAAATGGTGATGCCTTCGCTTTGCAAGCGGCGGGCGAGGGGCTCAAGCCCATCCTTGTAAAAAACAGAAATAAGTGCAGACTGGATCTTCTTTTGCATGATAGATGTACTATTTTATCCCTTACCGGGCTGATTTGATGAAAAGGGCGCGATCGTTAGAGGTCCATCAGGAAGGCCCCCTGCCGGGGTACCGAATGGTGGCGCAAATGTAGGCTGTCTGCCTCTTTTTTCCATTTTTCTATTTTCCACAAAGGGTTACTGCTGTCGAACAGGTACAGGGCATTGGGAAATAGCTGGTTGAGGAGTGGCAAGCTGTTATTGGCTCCCTGTCCCAGTATCACAATATACTGATGGGTGGCCGGGAATAAAGTGTCTGGCGTTTTTTCCGTGATATAATGAACTTGCCATTTACCTCTTTGCCAATAGGAATTTCCTGCTACAGGTATCACCCCCTTTCTCTGCCAGGCTCCTGTAATGCTTCTGCTGTTTTTCAGGTAACGATCTGTTTGAGCAAGCGAGCTAGTATCTCCCCAAAATACATAATCAGTTCCCCCAATGAGGTCAATAGCCGTTTTCCCGGGTACCTGGTACACCACCAGTTGTTGTTGCCGATACCTGTTGCTTAACCATTGCCACCGTATACAACCCATACCCATGATGAGCAGTAGCCCGGTGTATAACCAGATTATTTTCTGATGTCGGGTATAGTATATGAAGGCGATGACCATTAACAGATAAAGTATTACCTGTAAGGTATTCAGGTGAATATGGTCTGTGGCTGCAAAATTGAATGCACTTAAATATTGGATCAGCGCATTCATACATGTGCATACAAGCGATACGAATTTTCCTGTTAATGCTGCGAGCCAGGTAATGGGTGAAACAGTGAGCAATACAATGGCGGCATACAGGAGGATGCCTGATATGGGAACGACTATCAGGTTGGCCAGTAAAAATAAATTGGGAAACTGGTGAAAATGGAAAAGGATTACAGGTAAGGTAAATACCTGAGCAGCCAGTGTAACACTCATGCTTTGCCACAGATGGCGGAGCCAGGCATAACGGAAAAAACAGGAGCGGTAAATGGGGCCTGCAAAGAGCAGGATGCCTGCAACGGCTGTAAAGGAAAGCTGAAAGCCAATATCCCACAAATAAAAAGGATCGTAAATGAGTAAACAGGCAGCAGAAGCTGCGAGTGAATTGAGGCCATGGCCTTCTTCCTGTAATATTTTTCCCAAACACAATGAAGAGCAAATGACTGCGGCCCTTAATACCGAAGGGCCAGCTCCGGTTAGCAGGGTAAATGCCCAGATGGCCAGCAATACAAATAGTGTGCTGATGATGCGCCCGCTGCGTGTTCTTTGTAAGGGTTTCATCAGCAAGAGGAGTAAACTGTATACCATGGCCAGGTGCATGCCACTAATGGCAATTACATGAATCACGCCGGTTCTGCTATAGGCCTCCATCAAGGCTTCATCAATCAGGGCTTTATGTCCGATGAGTAATGCCATCACAATCCCCTGTTCCTGCTCATGCTGGATGAAGCGTTCACAGGTTTGGATGATATAGTCTCGGGCTGTTGCTAATATACTTTTGCCGGCTTTTCCCTGTTGGATAATATGATATTGATTATCCTGTAAGAATAGCTGGTGATAGATACCGCGAAAGGCGCAGTAGGCAGCATAGTCAAAAGCCCCGGGATTACCATTGCTTTTAATGGGTGTTAGTGTTGCGCGGGTTTGGATCCAGGTGCCAGGTGTAAAGTGGGGAAGATCTTTTGGGGTATACAAAAGAATAGTTCCTTGTTGTGGGGAGTATTGGTGGTTTTGTTGTAGGGCGTAGATGGAAGCCGTGTATCG
>VFQP010003507.1_pt1 | contig 15862 bp, 16 predicted proteins | sample 3512351 | NCBI WGS metagenome assembly VFQP01 (sample SAMN10412372, study PRJNA504923) | tailings metagenome | isolation source: Relicate 1 Philex TSF1 revegetated site | place: Philippines: Tuba, Benguet | collected 2017-08-29 | reverse complement strand
ACACTCGGGCATCGTTTTTACCGTTTGACACGTGGTTATCAAGGGCTGTTGATAATAATCGATACCTCATTCTTATCCCAGGCCTTACATTTACGTATTAAAGAAGATGATCTATGTTTGACCTCTTACAGATTGTTGATACACTTGCTGGCGGTGCGGTTGGAACTACAGTGCAGAAAGAAGAGACCATCCGTTTTTTTGATCTTATTTTTATGGGTGGATGGATCATGATCCCGCTGGGATTGATGATGCTGCTCACCGTTTATTTTTTTGCTGAAAGACAGATCGCGATCCGTCAGGCATCGCGGATCGACTCCAACTTCATGCATATTATCCGCGATCATATCATCAGCGGGAATATTACGGCTGCAAGAAGTTTTGCGAAGAACACGAACAATCCTGTTGCAAGGATCATCGACAAAGGGATCCAGCGGATCGGAAAACCGATCGACAGTATTGAAAAAAGCATGGACAATGTGGGCCAGCTGGAAATGTATAAACTGGAAAAGAACCTCGGTGTTCTTTCATTCATCTCCAAAGCAGCGCCGATCTTTGGTTTCGTCGGAACCCTGATCGGTCTGATGCAGTTGTTCTCCCAGATCCAGCGTGCGGGTGAAGTTGATCTGAAGATCATCTCCCAGGGGATCTATACAAAACTGATTACCTCTATCACAGGTCTTGTGATCGGTTTGATCGCATACCTTGCGCATAGCTACCTCAACACGCAGATCGATAAAGCTGCAAATAAAATGGAAATGGCATCTGCCGATTTCCTCGATGTATTACAGGAACCCACTACCCGATAAAAGGAAGGCGAATGAAGTTCAGAAAAAAACATAAGGAGCAATCCGAAGTATTTACCGATTCACTGAATGATATCCTCTTCATTCTGCTGATGTTCTTCCTGATCACCACCACAATGGCAAATCCGAATGTGGTGAAGGTGAACAATCCGCGCGGTACGAAGGATACCAAGGCAAAACAGAATATCGTTGTCTCTATCAATAAAGACCAGCAATTCTTTATTGGCCAGAGACCCGTTGAATCAGCCATGCTCGATAGCTTCCTGATCCAGGAGATCCGCCGTGCCCAGGCCACCGTTGACACTCCCTCTGTAGTGATCAATGCAGACAGCATTGCTTATTACGGAGAAGTATTCCGGGTGATGAAACTGGCGAAGAGTGCGGGTGCGCGACCGTTGGGAGTGGTGAAGTAGGGAAGGGATGTTCGATGTTGGATGGTCGATGGTCGATGGTCGATGGTCGAGCTGTCGCGATTTGATATCTTAAAAATAAAGAAGCCTTCTGTTTTCAGAGGGCTTCTTCTTTGTTATAAACTTTCAAATCGCGGCAGCTCTACCATCGGCGATTGATCATCGGCCATCAGACTTCGCGAGAGCTACGTCTGACAGAGTCGTCTCTCTTCGTAGTGCTTTTACGATTGCCCACCTCCGCCTTCTGACCTATGTTTGCCCTGTTAATCCAATTACAATGAAGGGCATCCGTTACCTGTTCTCGCTGATGGTCATTGTCAGCCTGTTTTCTTCCTGCTCAAAGAGCCATGATGATGTATTGTCACCCGCTATTGTGGGCAAATGGATGAGTACATCCGTTTATGCTCAGGATAACGGACAATATAACTGGTTGGCTACCAGTAATTACCGTGAGTTTATTACGTTTAATGCAGATTCCCGTTTCAGCATCTTCACGGATGTACCGGGCGGAAACGGCACATATATTTATAATAATCAGCAGCGTTCTATAAGCCTGCATTTCGAGGCTGGAAACGGTGGATCAAGCCGTGTAGAGAACCGTTCCGTAGAAGATATTAGCGGAAATAAGCTGGTAGTAGCCTATTTTAACTCCCAGGGTGAGCTGGTGAATAAGGTTGAGTATCAACGGGTGGATTAAGAAAGTGTTGAAGTTAATAGTTTAAAGGTTTAATAGTTACCTGGCGGGCTAACGGACCTGTACACGCATAAGTCACTAACCTTAAACTTTTAAACCTTAAAACTTTTAAACTTTTCTTGTTGCCCTGATCATCCGGTCTTTTCCCTGCATGTCTTTTCTCAATTCTGCTTGATAGCCAGCTTGTTGAAATAGTTTTAAGGTAGATTCCCCGGCTCCTTCATAGATCTCTGTATAAATCGCTCCGTCTTTTCTCAGATGCGTTTCCCCAAATTCAGCGATGGCGCGATAGAAGATCAAACCATCATTATCAGGTACAAACAGCGCCATATGCGGCTCGAATTGCAACACGTTAGCGTGCATTTCTGCCTGATCCCGTTCAGGGATATAGGGAGGATTGCTGATGATGATGTCAAAAGTTGGTAGAATAGACCTTGCGTCGGCCGATAAAAAGTCGAGCTCGACAAAATTCACATCTGCTCCAAGGTTACGGGCATTTTCCTTTGCCAGCTCGAGGGCGCCAGTACTCAGGTCGCAGGCCCAGACGGTCGCTTTCCCGAGCCTCCGTTTTAAGGCGATCGCGATGCAGCCGCTGCCCGTACCAATATCAAGAATATTCAGATCGCCCAGTGGGAATTTGCAATTATCGATCACCCATTCTACCAGTTCTTCCGTTTCTGGTCTGGGAATGAGAACGTTAGCGTTCACTTTGAAGCGAAGACCGAAAAACCAGGCTTCGGCCAACACATACTGTACGGGCTCATGGGTGAGCAGGCGCTCCAGTAATTGTTCCAGTAGTAGAGCCTGTTCCGTTCCAAGTTCTTTTACCGTGGATATATGTCTCTCTGAGGCTTTTGTTCCGGTAATATGTTCTATCACCCAATCGCTGATAGTTGAGGCTTCCCCGGAAGGATAGATCGCGCTCAGCCGCTCCATTCCGTGTCTTCTTGCTTCCTGTATCGTCATCCGGCAAACTTAATTCATTTACATTTGCGGCCGATGAACGCAGATCAGTCAATACAAACCCACGAAACCTTTATGCGGCGCTGCATTCAGCTGGCGCAGCTGGGTGCAGGGCAGGTGGCTCCCAACCCGATGGTGGGCGCCGTGCTGGTACACAATGGATCCGTGATCGGAGAAGGCTATCATCAGCTGTACGGACAGGCGCATGCAGAAGTCAACTGTGTGAATGATGCGATCGCGAAAGGACAGGAAGCATTGCTCTCTTCCTCCACCATCTATGTGTCGCTTGAACCCTGTGCCCATTTTGGCAAAACACCGCCCTGTGCTGATCTGATCATTCATCACAAGATCCCGGAAGTGATCGTTGGTTGCCGCGATCCTTTCACACAAGTGGATGGTAAGGGAATCGAAAAGCTGAAGAATGCCGGACATACAGTAACTGTCGGTATTCTTGAACGCGAGTGCATCGAACTCAATAAACGCTTTTTTACTTTTCATACGCAACATCGCCCTTACGTTATATTGAAATGGGCGCAAACCGCCGATAGGCGCATTGGCACCACGGGCCGCCGTCTCATGATCAGCAATGAATACAGCAATCGTTTGGTGCATAAATGGCGTAGTGAAGAACAGGCAATACTTGTAGGGACCAATACTGCCATTGCAGACGATCCTGAACTTACCACACGTTTGTGGCCGGGTAAATCTCCCGTCAGGCTTGTGATTGACATGGAGCTGAAATTGCCAGCGTCATTAAAGTTGTTCAACAGCGCAAGCCGGACCATTGTTTTCAATAAACACAAGCATGCTGATGATAACAATGGTATCGCCTATTACCAGGTAACGGACGATACAGGCCTGGTGCCGCAGATCCTGAATGCCCTTAAGCAGCTGAACATTCAAAGCGTGTTAGTGGAAGGTGGCGCATTTTTGTTGCAATCTTTCATTGATGAAGCTGCATGGGATGAAGCCCGTATCATCACCAACAAACATCTCGTAGCCGGGCATGGTCTACCGGCGCCGGTACTTCGTCACGCAGGCACGGTACATGAGCAGGATCTCGGGAGTGACCGCATTCAATTTTTTCAACCAGTTAAAGCAAACACATAAATGACTCCCGATTATTACAGTACCGTGGAAACGACTTCTTCGGCCGAATACAAAGACCGCGGAAGCAAATTTATCGCCTATACTTTCCCGGTAACATCTGTCAATGATTTTAAAGACAGATTAGCTGATATCAAGAAGGAGCATCCCAAAGCAACACATCACTGCTTTGCTTACAGGCTTGGATTGGATGGTTTGCAATACAGGGTAAGCGATGACGGCGAACCTTCCGGAACTGCCGGCCGGCCTATCCTCGGGCAGATCGATAGTAAACAACTCACCGATGTACTCGTTATTGTTGTAAGATATTACGGCGGAACAATGCTCGGCGTACCCGGCCTTATCAATGCCTATAAAACAGCTACCTCTCTTGCATTACAGGTAACACCTTTTGTGCAGAAACCTGTACTGGTGAATTACCGGCTTGAGTTTGATTATACACAGATGAATGAAGTGATGCGGATCGTTAAATACTTTGACTGTACGATCGTTAAGCAGGAAACTGTATTGTTTTGTGTGATGGAGATCGGTATACCAAAGAACAGGTTGGACGAAGTCCTGTTTAAATTGAAAGACCTTCGCACTGTTGAAGTTGGAGCGGTAGGGTAGAGATCATAAGCTGGACTGCGTAAGGTTCCCGCAGATGAACGCAGATCAAGGCGCAGATACGCAGATCAACTTCTGAAAGCAGGGAGAAATCTGCGTATCTGCGCCTTGATCTGCGTTCATCTGCGGGAAACATACGCCAGGCAGATATAATGCTGTTACAATCCTATCAGTAATCTGCTAATCCAATGAGTAAATGATGGCATTATAAGGCGCGAGATCAACCCTCGCAGAAAAGTTTCCATCTTCATCCGCTTCCGCATTCAGCGTCTGCGTATCGTAAGCATAGCTATCATGAAACTCTGAGTCATAACCTTTCCAGTCACTATTAAATCTTATTTTCCATAAGCCCGCTTCCGGAAAAGGAATGATCAGGTCTTTCTGTTCTTTATTAGCAAGGTTGATCACAACGATAGTGGTATCTTTTGCTCCTCCCTGATCCGTTCTGCTGAAAGCAATGATGTTCTCTTCTTCGTTATTGTAAAGAATCTTTGTCTGACGACCTGTAAGCCCTTTGGTAACACCATGCAGGTTGGTGCGCAGATGGATCAGATCGCGATATAGTTTCACGATGCCATCAAATGAACCGGCTTTATTCCAATCCACAGGTCGCGTATCAGAAAACCATCCGTCTTCCAGCATTTCCTGTCCCTGGAAAAGCATGGGTATCCCCGGTGAAGTAAATACAAGTACCGCTCCGAGGGTGGATCTTTTTCTTGCAAACCAGTTATGTGATTCTCCGGGAGAAATTTCATCAAGCACACGGGTTTTACCATTGGCAACTTCGTCATGCGACTCTGTATAGATCACTCTTTGCCAGGTATCATTGTTATAAGCGAAGGTGATGGCCTTGGCAAGATCTTCCATGTTTCTTTCTTCGTCATCTCTTGCGGATAGTACACGTCTGACAGGGTGAACAAATGCGGCATCCCATTGTGTATCGAATCCTTCGCCTCCGGCATCCTCATCACGCGTGATCCATTCATTGCACTTCATATCTTCTGCAATGGTGATCTTCCAGGGGAAACGTTCGGCGATCTCTTTATTGATCCATTGCATCAGGCTCCATCCTTCCGGAATATCATTGCCTTTGTCATCATCTCCGTTCACGTTTCTTATAAAGGAGATCGCATCTGTGCGGAGTCCATCAACTTTGAATTCATCCAGCCACATCATGGCGTTATCACGGATATACTGGCGCACTTCATCACGGCCATAATCGGGGCGCGAATCACCCCATGGTGTTTTGCGGCGATGATCCTGGTAAAAATAAATGCCGCCGCCATCATTTTCACTCCATCCGTCGAAACGCCAGAGATCAAGATCGTCAGGGCCAAAATGATTATAGACGATATCGAGGATTATGGCAATGCCGCGCTTATGGGCTTCATTGATCAGTGTTTTAAAACCATTGATGCCGCCATATTCTGATTCGATGGCAAATGGGTGAGAAGGATTGTATCCCCAGGATACGGCACCGGGAAACTCCACCGGCGGCATGATCTCCAGTGCATTTACACCAAGATCACGGAGATAGTCGAGCTTTTCGATCACATCATAAAAAGTTCCGGGTTTGTCCTGGTCTTTACGGTTGAATGTACCAACATGTAATTCGTATATCACCAGTTTATTCCATTCGGGCATGTTGTAGCCTTCATCTTCCCAGTTGAAGTCAGGATTGGTGATAACGGAGTTGCCGGCAGAACCCGCGACCTCTTTTGCATAAGGATCATTGCGGTAAAGGCGTCCTGCATCAGTTTCCAGTACGTACTTATATGTTTGGCCCTGCTTTGCATCAGGGATATTGATAGCCCAGTAACCATTCTCTTCGTGCTTCATTTCATCGGTGTCCGGCGACCATTCATTGAAGTCACCGGTAACGAACACCTGTTTTGCATGCGGAGCCCAGACTCTGAAGAATACTCCGTCTTTGTGGAGAATGCTCCCCATTCCCTGGACAGCAATGTTTGGACGTGGTGATGACGTCGGCTTTGTGGTTGTTTGCATGCTAAAAAAGGGATTTATGGTGTAGTAGTGACAAAACAGTGCCATGTTTTTCGGTTAATGAGGTTATGCCTTAAAAGCAGTTGACACGAGATGAGTTCAAAAGTTCAAAGGTTTAGATGTTTAAGGGTTGGAAGTGGAGAGCCCTGATAAGGCGGATCGGAAGAATATCTGTCAGTGTCAAGGCTGTAGAGGCTTTAAACTTTTAAAAGTAACTGTCATGTCACGATGAGGTTTCCTTGTATGGCTGCATTGATAGCCGCTTTGACAGTGTTAGTGCCGGGATTCACTATTTATCGAAGCTGCGGGTGGTTTTTTGAACCACGGGCGGTGTTTTAAAGAGAGCATTTTTTTCTCAATAAAGTGCCAGCTTAAAATGGCAAGGGGAAGAGTGATCAGGATGGTGATCGTAAAGAGCTGTAGCGGTGCAATGCTGCCATTTGTTAAAGAGATGACGGACTGTTGGACCGGGAAGGAGAAGAGAAAGATGCCGTAGGAAAAGTCGCCGAACCGCGCAGTCCGGTTGAGAAATGACTGGGAAAAGGCGATCTCCATTACCAGGAAGGGAACTATAAATATCAACATGAAGAAGCACTCCTTAAAGTGAGCGGCCGCAAGGGTAAGCAACAAGAGCAGAGGTAACCATATGATTTTTTTATGGCTTTGAAAATCTATGTGGAGGTGAAACAGTAACCCGGCGTTGACAAACATGAGCGAGTAAAAAGCAGCGTTGCCGCTGATGATGATAGAGTCTGAGAAGTGCCAGAGGTTTGTATTGATGATGTAGATAAGATTGTAAGCAATTGCAGGAATGATGTAAGCCTTCTGTTTTCCAAGCGACCCTGCGAAGAAGATGAGCAGGCAGGCTATATATAACCGTTCTTCAATCACGAGAGTCCATAACGAGCCATTCACACTGGTTTCAACACTGTTGTTCTGAAATACTCCCGGCAGGTTGTACTGAATGCCTGTAGGAGGAAAAATGTTGCGGAGATACGCCCAGGTTTGAAACTGTTTGAAATATGTGACCGTATCGAGTGAAGTGAATAAAGGACCGATAATAAAGATGCTCATCAGCGTAACAACCAGGAGCAATGGTTGGATCCGCAATAACCTTCGCCAGGCAAAATCTCCAAGGCCCGGGGATCTCATTGCGCTTTGTGCCACGAGGTATCCGCTGATACAGAAAAATAAACCAAGTCTTACAAAAGAAAAATTGAAAGTTTTGGAACCCCAGGAGCGCAGAGGTTCGTCATCCAGCTGGCCGGTGAGGCCGTAAGAGTGCAACATCACCACATAGGCCGCTGTGAACAGCCGGAGGAAATCAAAATTGTTCCGGAAGCGCGGATGAGTGTGATAAAGTTCTGTAGACAACTGTTACTTCTTTATAGGCTATAAACATAAAGTAAAAAGGTTAACCGGAGAAATGGGTACAGCTTTAGGCGTCGCTCCAACCTCTTAGAAATATTCCGGGTTCACATATGTAACGGGTAGTTATTATAGCATACCTTGTCTGCTACAAGAATCGTTTACTTACCACCAGGTCTTTACTGCCCGGCGTGTATGTATAAAATCCTTCTCCCGATTTTGCGCCAAGTATACCTGCTGTGACCATATTCACCAGCAGTGGGCAGGGAGCGTATTTGGGATTACCGAAGCCTTTATGCAATACGTCAAGAATAGAGAGGCAAACATCGAGGCCGACAAAGTCGGCCAGTTGTAGTGGTCCCATCGGATGAGCCATTCCCAGTTTCATTATCGTATCGATCTCTTCAACGCCAGCGACACCTTCATATAAGCTGTAAACGGCTTCGTTGATCATCGGCATCAGTATCCGGTTAGCAATGAAGCCCGGGTAGTCATTCACCACGCAGGGAATCTTGTTGAGTTTCCTGCTTAATTGGGTTATGGTGTCTGTTACCTCTTTTGTTGTAGCATAACCATTGATGATCTCCACCAGTTTCATGACCGGCACCGGGTTCATGAAATGCATACCGATCACCTGTTCGGGACGTTTGGTAACTGCGGCGATCTTCGTGATAGAAATGGAAGATGTATTAGTAGCCAGTATGCAGCCCTCTGGCGCCATTTCATCTATCTGCTTAAAAATAGAGAGTTTAAGATCGATATTTTCGGTAGCCGCTTCCACCACCAGTTGTGAATCTTTCAGACCGGCAAAGCTTGTCATGGTCGTCAGGTTTGCCAGCGTCTGTCCCTTTACCTCTTCCGTGATGCCTCCCTTTGCCAGTTGCCTGTCAAGATTTTTCGTAATCGTTGCAATCGCTTTTTCCAGCTGTGGCTGAGACACATCAATCAGGTTAACGCGGTATCCATGCTGCGCAAATACATGGGCAATTCCATTTCCCATTGTACCGGCACCTATAACTGAAACTGTATTGATCATATAGCAATTGATTTTCGCAAATGTAAGCAAATCATCGTTGTCCGTTCACCGTTGACGGTTGTCCGTTGACCAGATCGGACGAACGAAGCTTTAGCGAAAGAATTTAGCCGCGAAAAATAAAAGGGAGGGATTTTGTCAAAGACAAAACCCCTCCCTTTTATTTCCATACAAAAAATCAATTCAACAGCAACCCGTTTCTCTCCGGACAACGGTCAACGGATAACGGTCAACGATTCCCGGCCTTACTTATTCTTAAAATCCCCTCTCTTCCAACTCTGAATAAAATCCGCCCACGCTGCCGGGTTGAAGATATTCATCGGAGGTACCTGTCCCTGGTAAACGGCGCGGTTGGCGACGTTCCGGAACTGGATGCTGGTAGCTTCGCGGCCATCACCGGGAACTGTTCTGAGGAGAACACGGCGTTTGGCTTCGCTGGTATTCTGACGGGCGATCTCGATATCGTCATCAGGAACTTTGGTGCTGACAAAATCGCGCGCAAACTGTTCTGGTGTTGGTCGCGGTTTGATGATCGTCGCCGGCAGGTAAACCGTATCTGCCACCATCAGCTGGATCACACTATGCTGATTCCCTTCGAGGTTTTTAGGAATGGTGATCAACTTGGGCTTGTAGCTGACGTGAGAAAACTCGATCTCATCACCTTTTAATACAACGATTGAAAACACACCCTGATCGTTGGTCAGCGTACCGCGGTTCTGCCCTTTGATCGTAATACTTACTGCAGGAATGCCCACCAGGCTGTCTGCGGTCATAACAACTCCATATAATTGAACTACAGAGTCTCTGGCCGTTTCAAACTGCGCTTTGGCGGTGGTGGGTACTATAAAAAAGGCAGCAATGGCCAGGTATTGTATAAGTTTCTTCACGGCCTAAAAATAAGGACTAGTTATGTAAATCTGTCAACAATTTAGATTTACAAGTGTTTACCTTTGCAGCTCGATTCCATTTTAACATAAGCTTTGAAAATGACGCAAGAAAAAATACTGGAAGCCCTGTCAAACGTTCAGGAACCTGACCTCGGAAAGGATATTGTGACCCTGAATATGGTGAAGGATATCAAGATTGAAGGGAATTTCGTGTCTTTTACGGTGGTATTGACCACCCCGGCCTGTCCGATGAAGGATATGATCAAAAATGCATGTGTGAATGCAGTGAAATTGCTGGTGAATAAGGAAGCCGCCGTGACCGTGAATTTCACCGCGAATACAACCTCAAAACGTAATGATCCGGGCACTGTGCTGCCAAAAGTGAAGAATATTATTGCCGTGGTGAGTGGTAAAGGTGGCGTGGGCAAATCCACTGTTTCATCCAACCTCGCGCTGGCACTTGCTTCAGGCGGTGCAAAAGTAGGGTTGATGGATGCGGATATCTACGGTCCAAGCGTGCCGATCATGTTTGGCGTTCGTGGTGACCGCCCGATGATGGTGGAAGTAGAAGGAAAGGGGATGATCGTACCGCTGGAGAAATTCGGAATAAAACTGATGAGTATCGGTTTGCTGGTGGATGAGAAAAATGCGGTGGTTTGGCGTGGTCCGATGGCCAGCAGCGCTATCCGCCAGTTTGTGACAGATGTTTACTGGGATGAACTGGATTACCTGGTAGTGGACATGCCGCCCGGCACCGGAGATATACATTTGACATTGATGCAGACCGTTCCCGTTACCGGCACGGTGATCGTCACCACTCCGCAGGATGTGGCTCTTGCCGATGCAAAAAAAGGTATTGCGATGTTTGGCCAGGCGCAAATGAATGTACCGGTGATCGGTCTCGTTGAAAACATGAGCTATTTCACACCGGCTGAATTGCCCAATCACAAATATTACATATTCGGAAAAGAAGGCGGAAAACGCCTGGCTGATGAATATGATCTTCCATTCCTCGGTCAGATCCCGTTGGTGCAAAGCATCCGCGAAGGTGGCGATCAGGGCGTGCCGATCATGGTCAGTGATGATGAGATCACCAAGCAGGCATTTAAAGAATTTGCAGCACATGTGGTCAGGGGGATTTCGATGAGAAATGCGAATATGTCTACGGAGAAGCTGGTGGAAGTGGTAGGGTAGGTGACCACATCCTTCGCCATACATTATGAACGGCAGGTTACGCGATAAGCGAGCCTGCCGTTTTTTATAGCGCCTCTTTTGATAGACCGGCGTAGGGTTCCCGCAGATGAACGCAGATGATGCGCAGATGCGCAGATCAGATGCTGATAACGGGAACCAATCTGCGTATCTGCGGACTAAATCTGCGTTCATCTGCGGGAACCCTACGCCGACGTCCTGAAGTGACTCCCAGCAAACGTTAGGCTAATTCCTATCTTCGCACCATGTACAACCTTTCCTATTTCAAAGAACAAGATCCCGCTGAAATAATTGCCTTTGCAAAGGCGCATCCGTTTGTATTCCTATCCGGCTGTGATGCAGCAAACAAGCCTGTGGCCACGCAGGTACCCGTCTTTATAGATGAGAAAGATGGCAAATTATTTCTGTCTGGTCACATCATGAAAAAGACCGATCATCATCTCGCCTTCGAACAAAATCCCAATGTACTCGCAGTGTTTACAGGCCCGCATACATATGTAAGCGCAAGCTGGTACTCCGATAAGCGCCAGGGCTCCACCTGGAATTACACCAGTGTACATGCAAAAGGTCTTATCCGGTTTTTAGATCATCAGGCATTGCTGGATATACTGCAACGCACAACCGATCATTTTGAAAACAACCCCTATTCCGGTGCCAACTTCAAAGACCTGAGCAATGAATATGTAGAGAAAATGGCAAAAGCCATTGTTGCCTTTGAAATAGAAGTGACGGCGGTGGATCATGTATTCAAGCTGAGTCAGAACAGGGATGAGAAGAGTTATGATAATATCGTTGATAAATTAAAAGGCCAGGGAGGAGATGCGGAAGTGATCGGGAAAATGATGGAAGAACGAAAGGGGAAGGTGTTTTAGGCCCCCTCTAAATCTCCCCCTTCAGGGGAGACTTAAGTCGCTTATTAAAGCAATGTCACTTTGTAACCGGAATTGATATACGTTTTAGAATGAAGCTCCTTATATCGGAGTGTTAAGTCTCCCCTGAAGGGGGAGATTTAGAGGGGGCCCTACGCCGCCCAACAAGAGATCAATCCTTATCTTGCAGCATGAATATTTCACTCGAAGGAAAAACCGCCGTCGTATGCGGTAGCACACAAGGAATCGGCCTTGCTATTGCAAAATCATTTGCCCAGGCTGGCGCACAGTGCATTCTACTGGCAAGAAATGAAGACACGCTGAAAGAGGCCATTGCACTGCTGGAACCCGGTGAAAAAGCACATGAGTACCGTGTCGTTGATTTTACTGATACCAATGCCATAAAAGAAACGATCACTGAGATTACACAACATTTTACAGTACATATACTCGTCAATAATACCGGAGGCCCTGCACCCGGTCCCATCACTGATGCTTCTGCTGATGCATTCGTGAATGCATTCAGTCAGCATATCGTCAACTACCAGCAATTAGCCCAAGCTGTATTGCCGGGAATGAAAGGCGCCGGTTATGGCCGCATCATCAATATCGTTTCCACCTCTGTAAAAATTCCGATCGCTAATCTCGGTGTTTCAAATACCATCCGCGCTGCAACAGCCGGCTGGTCAAAAACACTGGCGAATGAAGTAGGAGGATGGGGCGTAACCGTGAATAATATCCTGCCGGGATTTACCAAAACAAAGCGATTGGAAAGCCTGATCGCCAACAATGCAGCGAAGCAAGGCCTGAGTGAAGAAGAACTGTCTGCAAAGATGCAGCAACAGATCCCTGCCAAACGTTTTGGTGAACCGGAAGAGATCGCTGCCGTTGCCGCTTTTCTTGCATCACCTGCCGCATCTTATGTAAACGGTGTGAACCTGCCTGTAGACGGTGGTAATACCGGTGCTTTTTAAGATCATTCAATATCATTCATCAACATCATTCTCAAACATCATAGCTATGCCATTTCAAACAGATATAGAATTTGCCCGTTCACTTGATCAGCAAGACGAGTTGAAAGATTTTCGTGATCGGTTCATTATCCCGGAGAAAGACGGGAAGCAATTGGTTTATTTCCTCGGGAATTCATTGGGCTTACAGCCAAAGGCTGCAAAGGATTACATGCAGAATGTGTTGAATGACTGGGCTTCTCTCGGTGTTGAGTCATTCTTTCATGCGGAAGAACCATGGATGGATTATCATGATAAATTAACAAAAACACTGGCAACGGTTGTTGGTGGTTCGCGTTCGGAAGTAGTGGTGATGAATAATCTGACGGTGAATCTTCACCTGATGCTGGTGAGTTTCTATCGTCCTACACAAAAACGTTTCCGCATTATCTGTGAAGCAAAAGCATTTCCCAGTGATCAGTATGCGTTTGAAACGCATGTAAAACATCATGGTTTTGATGATAAAGACGCTGTAGTGGAAGTAGCTCCGCGCGAAGGTGAATTTACTTTGCGTACAGAAGATATTATTGCCACCATAGAAAAGTATGCTGATGAAACAGCGCTCGTATTATTTGGAGGCATCAATTACTACACAGGTCAGGTTTTTGATATGAAAGCTATTGCAGCCGCTGCAAAAAAAGCGGGAGCAAAAGTGGGATTTGATCTGGCACATGCTGCAGGGAATGTGGAATTGCAACTGCACGACTGGGAGGTTGATTTTGCCTGCTGGTGTTGCTATAAATACCTGAATGGAGGACCGGGAGCGATAGGCTCCGTGTTTATTCATGAGAAAAACTTTTCGGAAGACCTGCCACGGTTTGCCGGTTGGTGGGGGTATGATAAGGCGACACGTTTTAAAATGGAGAAAGGATTTAAACCGATGGCCGGTGCGGAAGGGTGGCAATTGAGTACGCCTCCATTTCTGATGTATGCAACGCTTCGATCATCGTTGGATATTATTGAAGCGGCGGGTTGGGAGAAGATCCAGGCGAAGAGAAAGTTGTTGAATGAGTATCTGTGGTTCTTATTGAACAGGGTCAATAATGCAGTGGAGCCTGCGGTGATACAGTTCATCACACCGGAAGCGGAAAGCGAACATGGATGCCAGATCTCGATGCTGATGAAAACGCGTGGCCGCGAGATCTATGATTACCTGATGAAGAATGGTTTTATGGTGGATTGGCGGGAGCCGGACGTGATCCGTTTGGCACCGGTGGCGTTGTATAATACGTTTGAAGAGGTGTGGAGGTTTGCGGACGCGCTGGAGAAGGCTATTTTATTTGATGGGTACATTGCTTAATTTGACTGGCGTAAGGTTCCCTCCTGCGCTTCGCTTCGGCGGGCACAGCCCGCAGATGAACGCAGATTTAAGCGCAGATACGCGGATTAGTCTATGATATCTGTTGGCGATCTGCGAATCTGCGCTTAAATCTGCGTTCATCTGCGGGAACCTTACGCCAGTCGTATTTCAGGATGCTCCCCGAATCACTTACTTTTGCACCCATTATGACCCGTCAGCAGCTTATAGAACAAATCCGTCTCAAGAAATCCTATTTATGTGTTGGATTGGACACGGATATAGAAAAGATCCCTCAACATCTCCTGTCAGAAAAAGACCCCGTATTTGCTTTCAACAAAGCGATCATTGATGCCACACGTGATCATTGCGTTTCGTACAAGATCAACACCGCATTCTATGAAGCCCTCGGTTTGAAAGGCTGGGAAGCGATGGAGAAAACCGTTCATTACATCGGCAAAGATCATTTCACTATCGCTGACGCAAAACGCGGTGATATCGGCAACACTTCCGATCAATACGCGAAAGCATTCTTTTCTGCATTGCCATTTGATTCTGTCACCGTGGCTCCGTATATGGGAGAAGATAGCGTCAAACCTTTTTTACAATACGAAGGCAAATGGGCGATCGTATTAGGCTTAACGTCAAATAAAGGAGCTGCCGATTTTGAATTGCAACAAGCCGGCGGTGAACTATTGTACGAGAAAGTATTGAAGACCGTAAGCGGTTGGGGAAACCCGGACAACCTGATGTTTGTGGTGGGTGCAACGCAGGCTGATGAGTTCATCAATATCCGTAAGCATACGCCTGATCATTTCTATCTTGTTCCGGGCGTAGGAGCACAAGGTGGAAGTCTGAAAGAGATCTCTGAAAAAGCAATGAATAAAGATGTGGGGATATTGGTGAATGCTAGCCGCGCGGTGATCTATGCATCTTCGAAAGAAGATTTTGCAGAAGCAGCGAAAGCGGTAGCGAAAGGATACCAGGAGGAGATGGCGGGGTATTTGAATAAGTGATAATTTTTAAAAAGAGTTATATTACGTCGCTATGAATGCAGCATGTTTGTTGTATTCATAGCGACTTTTTATTTGTTGTTATTTGAAGATGAATTTTCCTTTCTCACTCCACCACGGATAGTATTCCATTTTTAGTCTTCCGGTGATCACCGCTGTATCGCTGTTCACCAGTCTTTCAATTTCGGTTGAATCTTTCGCATCCATAATAAAGATGCCACGCAGATCAGTGTCGGCGCCTATTGGTCCCGCCATGATCAGCTTACCTTCTTTTGCAAGGCGGTTGATATTCGCCATGTGTGCCGCCTGGATCTTCGCTGCGCTGGCGCTGTCCTGTGAGCGGTTGTTTCCTGATTTTAATAGAACAAGCCAGTAGCGCTTCATTTCACCGCTGTAGACGGAGGTGTCTGCGTTGAGGTCGTAAGTTGTTACCGCAGGTACTGGTGCCGGAGATTTCTCTGCATTGTTGCAGGCGAACAGGGTGAAACTGCATAGAATGATAAGCATCAACTTGTCCATGGCAGGCAGATTTGGTTAGTACAAGTTAAATGTTTTTTTCGAGTTGAGTACGGTTTCCTGCTTCACT
>VFQP010003506.1_pt1 | contig 15864 bp, 11 predicted proteins | sample 3512351 | NCBI WGS metagenome assembly VFQP01 (sample SAMN10412372, study PRJNA504923) | tailings metagenome | isolation source: Relicate 1 Philex TSF1 revegetated site | place: Philippines: Tuba, Benguet | collected 2017-08-29 | reverse complement strand
AAAAAAAACAGCCTGTCGTGATTTGCCTCCAAGCCTGCCGGCGCCCGCGTGCCGGCACCGCTCGCCCTCTCCCAAACCGCGCCCTGCTGCCCTGCCCACCAGCCTGGGCGGTACGGGCGCGCGCACCGACACCGCCACCTCGAGAGCACCCAACGGCGCCATCACCACCACCACCACCACCACGCTGTGGTCTCTAAATGCCGGCGTCGTGTTGTGCGAGATGCACCAAGACCATGCTCCTGCGCCGGCGCGCGCTGGGCACCGATGGGAGGCTTGCTACTGCGCAGGCGCGCGCCTTGTGTCCAGGCCCCCAGCAAACTCCCGCACCCTGCAGAACTGCTTGGCAACCGTGCAGTGGCAGGTAATTGCGGTTCGCTGCGTGCTCGGCTTCAATACACCGCAGGGGACGGCCTGCGACGGGGCGTGCCTTCTCACGCTGTGCGCGCGAGAGCGTGGCTCGCGCTTCTGTGTGCGTTTGGGGGGCCGGGGAGCGTTGCTTTGCGCGGGCCGGCGTGCGTCTGGCCCTGGTTGCTTTCAGTGACAGCATTTGCCTCCCAGCGCGCCCACATGTCAAAGCTGCGCCTCACCCCCGTTTACCACGTAAACCAGTTCCTGCCCTGACACACTGTGCTGCTCTGACTCGTTCCCCGCAGTCCCTTTTGTTGTAGGCAGATTGGTGCGCCTCGCGCGCGGCCAAGCCCGTGCTCCCCTTGCGGCCGCGTGCTTCCCTCCTCTCTGCTAGGGCGCCTCTCCCCGCGTGTTTGCCAGAACGCGTCTCCGCACACCTGCTGCGCCAAGAGGCAGCACACACAATGGTTGCACCAAGGCACACGCACACAAAACTGAGAACCTCACGATGGTGTGGCGCGTGACACGCGAGTTTCCATTTGTGTGGCCGCGCCAAGGATGAGACGCTGCTCCTGCGCACGCTGACCATGACGGCGCCACGCCTGCACTCTAATGTATTCGTGGCTGCCCCTGTCAGTGGCGAGCGAGGGATGTGCGTTGCGGTCGAGGGATGCTGCAACACGCCGCGTGGACGCGCAGCGCATGGGTTGGGCGGACGCGTCGTCCCTCTGCACCCCGCTCACAGCAGCAGCACAACCCACAGCAGCAGCACAACCCACGCAGGAGCACAGCGATGGCCGCCTCCGGAAGCGAGATGCTGGCGCCGCAGCAGCCAGAGCTGCCGCTCGCAGACTGGAGATCCGCGGTGCTGGAGCTGGCGTGCACCGCAGGCGTCGAGGACGCCGGGCCTGCAGCATCAACGGGCGACCCAGCGGGTGCAGCTTCAGCTGCGCAGGTGCTGCTGGTCGGCGCGGATGAGCAGCAGGGGCCGGACGCGTCGCCCTGGCTGCGGCCGGCCTTCCTCGAGAGCGTGGTCGGAGAGCTCGCGCAGCAGCAGCAGCAGCAGCAGCACCAGCAGCACCAGCAGCGAGCGTCGTGCGCAGCTGGGGCCCAGCGACACAGCGCGCAGCAGGAGGAGGCAACTTGGATGGCGGCGTGTGGGAAGAGCACCGTCGAGCCGCCGCGCAAGCGCGGCAAGCGGGCAGCGTCCAGCGGCACGTGGAGCGCCGAGGCGCTCGCGCTCGTGAGCAGCGGCGGTGTCAAGGTGCGCGCGATTGCGAGCCCAGCAGCGCTTCGGCTCTGCACGCTGGGCTGCGGCACGGACCTTGCGGGATCGCCCTGCGTGCAGGAGCAAGCGCTGGACAAGCCAGCGTCAAGCACTTCCACCGTGCCGGTGTGGACGCTCTGCTGCGGACTGCCATTTGGCCCCACGCTGGCCGTGCAGCAGGGGCTCACCAAGGGTGCGCGCAGCCTTGTCGGCCCAGTGCGCGTGAACGAACCTCTCCGCCTTGCCGGTGCTCCCAGCTCGTGTGAGCCGCATCACGCCATGCCCCGCGCTGCCGCCGCCGCGCGCAGTGCCGTGGGCCAGCTTTGGCCTGGCGGTCGAGGCGGCCACGGCCGGCGACCTGCAGGGCGTGGGTGCGTGCCCCGCATGCGCTTGGCCTCCAGGCAGCGCTCACGGCGCAGACGCCACCCTCAGGTTCCGCCACCGCTCCTGCAACGCGCCGCTCGCAGGCGAGCTGCTCCTGCGCCCCGACTCCCCCACCACGTCAGCCGCGCCCACCACCAGCTCCGCCACCAGCGCCGCCGCCAGCGATCCGCCGCAGGCAAGTGGAGCGTCAGCGGCGTCAGCAAGCGCCGCCGTGGCTTCCGCTGCGGCCAGCCTGGCGGGCGCGCCCGGCGGTGGCGCGACGCATCCGTCGCCTCCCAAGCTGCAGGCGCTGCTGGTGCACCTTACGCTCGACCCGCTTGCCTCGTCGGCGGGGGCGGGCCCTCCTCCTCCGCAAGGTGCGGACAGGTGGCATCTTCGACGCGCCGCAGCCGGGCCACGGCGCTTGCCGCAGTTGCGAGTTGGCCGCCGTCGGTTGCCGCGCGCGCAGGGCCCTCCCAGGGCCGGCGGCGGCAGGCGGGCAGCCAAGCGGGCGAGCCGGGAGGCGACGCGGCGGGTGAGGCGCCGGCAGCGCCGCCGGCTGCGCCGGGCGTCAAGCAGACGCGCGCGCTGGTGGCTGGCGCAGTGCGCGAGGCGCTCACCAAGGTCAAGCTGGGCACGGACGGCGGGTGGGGCACGAGCCGCCTCGAGGCCAAGGTCGTGTCGCTGCTGCCCGACGTCGAGGCCGCGCTCACCGGCATCATCAGGTGAGGTTGTCCTCGGTTCGTGCTGGCACCAGGGTCGCGGCCGCACGAGAGCTGCAGCCGAGTGACGCGGACGCGCCCCGCGTTCGGCCCACCGATCGTGCGCGCGCAGCAACGCGCACAGCCCCGTGCTGCTGCCCTTCGCCGCGTCCGTGCTCGGCGGGTGCGCGGCGGCGGCGCTGCCGTCCGCGCTGGCGCGCGAGCTGCGCGCCGTGTGCCTGGAGCAGCTGGCGCGGGACCCCAAGGCGCGCAAGGGTGCCGGTGGGCGCGGCGGCGGTGAGGCTGAGGACGGCGACGCGCAGGGCGAGGCGCAGGAGGACGCGGGCGACGCGGCGGGCAGCGACGAGGACGACGAGGAGGAAGGCTCGCAGGCGCCTTGGCGGGAGGAGGCGCAGCTGGACGAGGCGCCGGGTGGCGACGCGCATCACGTGCACCTGGCAGGGACGGCGGAGGAGGCGGCGGCGAGGCAGCGCGCCAGCCAAGACGAGGCAGCTCCGCGTCACCACCAGTCCGGCAGTGCCGGCGGCGTGGCTGGCGGCGGCAGGGAGGCGAGGGCGGCGGCCGCGGCCCACGGGGACGACACGGGCCTGGTGGCGGCGGCGCAGCGCGTGTTTGGCATCAAGCCGGTAAAGCGCGCGCGCGTGGTGGAGGAGGACGACGACTGGCTGTTCTGAACGAGGACAGTGCAAGTGCGAGTCCACCGGTGATGACGGTCTGGCCCTCGCTTGCAGAGGCGCTCGTGCAGCGCCGCCCCCAAAGCAAGCAAAGGTGCGCCTGCCACAGCGTTGCCGTAAAACGTCGCGAGTCAGGGAGGAGCAGCCGCAACGCCGACACGCCCAGCTGCCAGTGACCAGCAGAGCGTCGCCGCTCTCAGTTCACTTGGCCTTCTTCTTCTTCTTCTTCTTCTTGCCGCCCCCACCGCCGCCCCCGGCTCCTCCCGCCTGGGCGCCTGAGCCTGCCGCGCCGGCGGCGCCCTCGTCCGCGTCGCCCTCCTCCTCCTCGCCTTCCTCTCCGTCGTCCTCCACGTCCTGAGGCGGAGGCGGTGCCGGTGTGGGCTCCGCCGCAGGCTGCTGCGCCGGTGATGCGGCCGCCTCTGCCGCTACTGCAGGCGCTGCTGCGGTCTTGGTGGCGCCCGGCGACGCCACCGACGTGGACACGCCAGCCGGTGACGCGGGCTGCACGTGCGCACACACACACATTCGTGCCATGTGCTGCGTCAGTGGCGCACCGATGGCAGCGGTTGAGCGTGCAGGCCGCGAGTGTGCACCTGAGGCGCCCCACGCCTCACCTTGGCGACGGGCTTGGGCCTTGATGCCTGCCCGCTGGTGGTGATGACCGATGCCGTTGTGGGAGGCGCTGCTGGCCGCACGACGGGCTTTGGCCGCTCCTGGGGTGCTGGGATGGCTGGGGTTGCTCCTGCCGCGCGAGCGGCAGCGGCCGCTGCAGCAGCTGCCACTGGCGCAGGACGGTTTGATGACGACGATGTGTTGCGCGCCACGGCGGTCGGCGCCGCTGCTGCTGCTCGCCGCGGCGCAGCGGGTGCCGAGGATCGCGAGCGCACCCTCTTGCCGTGCAGCAGCTCGTCAAACTGCTTGATGACGGGCAGCTCCAGCCACTTGACGGTGGCCAGCTGCTTCTCGTAGCGCTTCCACAGCAGGAACGCGCCAGATGCGGCCGTGGCGAGCAGGAACGCCGCTGCGCCCGCGTTCGGCTGCTCCACCACCGCCGCGCCCTTCTTGCGCAGCTGGCGCTCGCGCCTCGCACGGCCGATGGCTTCGCCCACGCGAGACGTGTGCACCTCGTCCGTCCAGCCCATCCTCTTCTGCTTCTGCTGGTGGAGGTCCGATCGATTGAAGTCTCGATCCCATGATCAGGGCCGCAACAGGCAACATCTGCAGAGCAAAGTGACTTCCTCACAGCCCTCCTCCACCCAGCAGCGCCCCCAGCGCTCCCCCCGGCCCACCGCCACCGTCCGCCTGCGCCAGCTGCGCGTACGCCGCGCCCAGCTGCTGCCCCGAGGCGGCCCCGCCCGCCGCGCCCGCCGCCTGCTGCCGCGCCACGTCCGCCGCAAGCGTCGCCCGCCACCGCTCCGCCTCCTCCGTCCCCTGCCCCAAGCTCTCCCCAATCACCTCCTCGGAGATTGGCGGGGCCGCCGCCGCCGCCGTAGCCGACCCCGCGCCCCTCCTCACCCCACTGGCCCCACCAGGCGGCGCCAGCCCACCCATCAAGCTGCCAAGCAGCCCGCCCAGCCCGCCTCCCGCCCCGCCGCCCGCACCGCCACCGCCGCCCCCCAGCAGCGAGTTAATCGTCTGCTCCAGCACCGGCGACATGTTGGGGTCCGTCGCGATGCGCGTCGCCATCTGGAACAGCTCGTTCATCGGCGGCATCGCCGCGGCGCCGCCGCTGCCCGCGCTGCGCGCCACGCCGCCGCCGCCGCGGCCGCCCGCGCCCGCTCCTCCCGCCCCAGGCCCCAGCATCGAGCTCATCATGGAGCCCAGCAGGCCGCCGAGGTCGGGAGGAGGCGGCGCGCCCGCCCGCCCCACCGCTGGTGGCGCCGGCGCGCCCACGCCTGCGCCTGCCGGCACCGACGGCTCCGCGCCGCCGCTCTCCTCCCTCGCGGTGGACGCTGAGCCGGCGCCGCCCGCGCTGGTGGGTGGTGGCGGCCCGCCGCCCAGCGACTGCAGCAGCGCCTTGCCCACCTCCCTGGCCTCCGCATCACTCATCGTGCTGCCGCCGCCGGCCACGCCGGCGCCGGCGCCGGAGGCGTGACCGGCCGGCTTGGCCGCGGCGTGTTTGGGGCGCAGGCCCAGCCCCAGGCCCTTGGGGCCCCCGCCAGGCGCGGCGGCGGGCGCGACAGCCACGGCCGGGGCCGACGACGCAGCGCCGGACGATGGCGCGGCGGCGGCGGCGGGTGCGGCCGCCACCGCTGCTGCTGTGGGTGCGGCCGCTGCCGGCGCGCCGTTGGCAGCGGGCGGCGCCGCAGCCGCAGCCGGCTCCTCCGCCGCCAGCGCCGCTGACGGGGCCGGCGCCTCCGCCGCCGCCGCCGGCGCCGCCTCCCCACCCGCCGCCGCCGCCCCGCCCGTCCTCCCGCCGCGCTCCGCGGCGCCGGAGCCGCGGCCGGCCGCCCCTCCGCCCGCCCTGCCTGCGCCCCGCCCTCCTCCCCTGCCGCCGCCGCCGCCGCCGCCGCCGCCACCAAGCACGCTGTTGACCAGGTCGGTGAGCTGCGTGAGCTGCGAGCTGATTGGCGTCGAGGCGTCCAGGTCCAGCTCCGCCAGGCCCGCCTCCAGCTCCTCGTGGTGGTCGGCCACCGCCGTCATGCCCCGGCCCACCATCGTGCCCAGCACCTACACGCACAGCACGCACAGCACGTTCAGGGCGGGGCCGGGCGGCACATGGTAGCAACGCGCCACGTGCCCGCGGAGACGAATCGTGGAGGAGGGGAAGCAGGCGAAAATCGCAGGCGGCGCGTTTCAGGGCGGGGCGGAGCCAGGCGGTAAAGCAGACCCCCACGGCGCACCTGGCTGGCGACGTTGGCGGCGATGGCGGCGACCTGCGCCACGGCCGACGGCGGCGCGGTGCGCTGCAGCGCCGCCGCCACCTCGCGCTGCACCGTGCTGCGCGCCTGCTCCACCATGACAGACATGACCGGCTGGAGCACCTGCAGCATCTCCATCATGCCGCCGCCGCTGCCGCCGCGGTCGCCGCCAGCGCCGCCCTGCCCCTCGTCGTCCTCCTCGGCCTCCTCAGTCGCGCCCGCCTCGCGCGCCTGCGGGCGGAGCGAAAGGCAGCACCGCGGCCCGCGCGGTGAGCGCGCAGGTTGCGAGAAGCATGCGGGTGCATGCATGGCGCGAGGGCAAAGCGACACGGGCCTACGCACCGCTGCGCTGGGCGCCTGGCGGGCCGCCGAGCCGCCACCGGCGGGCGCCGCCGCTTGCGCGCCTGCAGTGCCGGCAGGCTGCGCTGAACCGGCGTTGGCGCCGCTGCGGGCGCCCCGGCCGCCGGCGCCGCTGCCGCGGCCCACCGCGCCGGCGCTGCCGCCGCTCGCCGGCGGCGGCGCCGCTGCCGCGCCCTGGCCGCCCATGGCGGAGCTGAGGGCTTGCTGCAGCGCCGGGCCCAGCTGGTTGAGGCTGTTGATCGGGCCCAGGTCAATCGTGATGCCTCCCGCGGACGGGGGCGGCACTGCGCAAGCGTGGTTGGGGCGGCGGGCACACACGCTGTTGTCGCGAAAGCCTGCCGTCGCAGGCAGGGCAACCCGGCTCCAGAGCACATCTCCGAGCGGCGGCGAACAACCTAAACCTGACGCAAGGCAACCACGCACTTGTGAAGCCGCCAAAGCCGCCGCCTGCAGACGCCGACCCCTGGCCAAATGCCGCCGCCGCCGCGGCCGCCGCCGCGGCCGCCGCCGCGGCCGCCGCGTCGCGCGCCGCGCCGGGCGGCGGCTCCGCGGCGGCGCCGCCCGCCGCCGGCGCGGCGCCCGCGTGCGCCCCCGCCAGGCCGTCCGCCCCCGGCCACGCCGCGCCGTAGCCGCCCAGCACAGCCCCCGGCACAGAGTACGGGTACGCGCCGCCCAGGCCAAACGGGCCGGCCACCACGCCAGGCCAGCCGTAAGGGGAGCCGTACAGCCCGCCCATGCCGTAGGGGTCTGCGGGAGCGAGCAAACGCATCGCGGCGCGCACGGGCACGCAGGTTTGGTGTGTGCGCCTGTGCGCGAGCTGGCTGCGTGGGGAAGCACAGGAGGCGATGCGCTCTTTCACCGCCCGCCTGCCCGCACTCCTCGCCAGAGAGGCTACCGCAGCAAGGCCGGGCGGCGCGTATCAGCAAAGCGGGCGCAGGGCCACCAAGCGTTCGGGGCGTGCGCCCGCCCACCGCTGCTCCGTGCCCCAGGGGGTGTGGTGGGCGCGCACCGTAGCCGGCGTATGCGCTGTAGGCCTCGTCGCCGAGCGGGGAGAAGACGGGCGCCATGTGGGTGCGGGGCGCCAGGGGCGGGAAGGCGGGCCGCGAGCCTGCGCACACGCGGCACGAACGCGCACCCGCACGCGCGAGTTCTTGAGACAGTGGCTAATGGGACGGCACACTGTGGGACGGCACACTGTGGGACGGCACACTGTGGGACGGCAACCTGCGGCTGCGCGCTGGGTGCCGCGCGAGCGGAGGACGTGGGGAGCAGGGCGTCGGGGCAAAGGGCCAGCGCCGTGCCGTCGGGCTGCTCTGCCGCGCGGCCGCCCCACCTCGGCCCTACCGCTATTTGTAGCCAACCACAGGAGGGTGTTCCTGCCAGGCGTGGCGGGTCAGGAGGGCGACACCCACGCACCGTCGGGCTGCAGCGCGGTGGAGTGTGTTCGGCCCTACCGACGTTCAAAGCAACAACACCAAACGCTCCCGCAAACGCTCCAGCAGAGTGGTGCCCTCTGCTGCTTTCCTAGAGTGCAAGAGTGCCCTCTGCTGCTTTCCTCTCGGGCTCGGCTGCCTCACGAGGGCGCGGCCGCCGTGCACGCACCGTCGGGCTGCAGCGCGGCCGCCCTACCGCTAGCCGACCACACCACAGGAGGGTGTCCCTGCCAGGCGTGGCTGGGGTCAGGAGGGCGACACCCACGCACCGTCGGGCTGCAGCGCGGCCGCCGTATTGAGCGCCAGCGGCGCCACGTTGCCGCTCACGGCCAGGCTGACGGCAGACGCCACGCGCGACAGCTCTGCCAGCAGCGCCGCCGACGCCTGCAGGACAGCGGGGGGCAGAGCCAGCAAGCGAGGCGCGACGAGACTTGTTTCTCTGAGGCGGTGGCAGACCAGCCGCAACAGGGCCCAGACGCCAAAGCTCACACCAAAGCTTCGTTTGCCACGGCGGCAGCGCTCGAACAGCGCGAAAGGACTGCGAGGATCAGCGCCGCGCGTCGCGCCGCCCCCCTCGCGCACAGCCCTTGCCGCAGCCCCCCGGAGGCGCACCGCTCCTTGCCCACCCGCCGGCCGCACGCGCACGCGTGCGGAGACAATCTGACAGGCCCGGCAGTCGAACCCCGGGCCCCCCTGAGGCGCCCAAACAGATGCAGAATCCAGCGCACGGACCTGCAGGTGCTGCGCCAGCGAGCGCGTCGCCGCGTGCGTCGACCCCGCGCCCGCCACGCCGCCGGCGCCCGCCGCGCCGCCCGCGCCCGCCGTCAGCGCCACGCCCAGCTCGCGCATCATGGGCTGCAGCGAGCTGGCCAGGTGCAAATCGGCGCGGCGCACCAGCTCACTCAGCGCCGCCACCGCCAGGGGCGTGTAGCGGTACCGCAGCCGCCCACCCTGCTGCTGCTGCTCCTGCTGCTGCTGCGCTGCCGCGCCGCGGCCGCGGCCCCGCCCGCCGCGCCCGCCCTCGGCCGCCGCGCCGCGGCCGCCGCCGCCACCGCCCTCGCGCGACGCCGCCGCCGCCGCCGCCGCCGCGCCCTCCCGCGGCGCGCTCTGCTGCTCCGCTGTGGTGACCGCCGCCATCGACGACGCAGGCGCCGACGCGCCCGCTGCCGGCGCCGACGCTCCCGTTGCTCCCCTGGCAGGCGCCGCCGCGACGCGCCCCACCGTGTCCTCGTAGCTCTCGTTGAGCAGCGCCTGCAGCGGCTGCGGCAGGTAGGCGCCGCCGAGCACGTTCTGTATGGACTCTGTGAGCGTCGTCAGCTGGTCGTCAGTGGGGCTGCCCGGCGCCGGCAGCAGCGACGACAGCGGCGCGGGGCCGGGATTGAAGTCGGGCGCCTGCAGGCGCTGAAGGTAGGCGTCCACGGTGGCGATGAGGTGCGGCACCATCCACGCCAGCTGCTGCGGCTGCTGCGGCGGCAAGGGCGGCTGGTCGGCGGCATTGCCGGCGCGGGGGGCGGCGGCGGGCCCGGGGCGGCGGGTGGCGGGCGAGGGGCCTGCGGCGGGCGCGGCGGCGCGCGAGGTGGTTTGCGGGAAGGGCAGGGCGGCGGCGCCGGCGGGGGTGTAGTCGATGCCGGCGGCGACGACGGTGCCGGAGCCCGGGGGGACGAGGGAGGAGATGATGCCTTGGAGGAACTGCAAAGCGGGTGCGGGAGGAGCACGTGAAGTTGTGTGCGTGGGCGGCGGATGGCGGTGCCTTTGCTGTTGTTGCCGTGCGAGCGACTGAGCTGGCAGGGGGCGCTGCGCCGCACACACCCGGTTGATGTCGTCGTTGGCCGTGTCCTGCGCGCCACCCGCGCCGCCGGGGCCGCGCCCTGCAACATGCAGCGGCAGGGCACAAGCAATCGTGTGCGGAGGCGACGTTGCTGCTGCACGGAGCTGTGGTGCCTGACGTCGGGTGCGGCTGCGCCGCACCTGCTGCTCTTCCGGCGCCTCCCGCTGCCCGGCCGCTGGAGGAAGCGGCGCCCTCTGGTGCAGGCGCGTCCTCCGGCCGGACGACCAGGTGCATGGTGTCGCCGTCCTGCATGCCTGCGGGCGCCAAGCGTGCGGTGTGGCGACGTGGCGACCGGTCCGCGCGTTCCCCCGGTGTCCCAGCGTGTGCCAAGCGGGGCGCATCTGGTGCCAGGTGGCGCAGTGCCTACACGCTGCCACCGCCCTCGCGGTCCTCACCCAAGCTCTGCAGGCTCTGCTCGTCCTCGCACACCCGGCCCCTAAAGATGAGGCGCTGGCGCGCCGGCGCCGCGTGCACCTTGGGCTCCAGAAGCTGCCGCAGTTCCGGGATCGTCGTCTGCGAGCCGCAAGCGTGTTGTTCAGTGGTGCGGCTCTCGCTCGGGGATGCCGAGAAGCAGGGGAGAAAGATCGTGCCGGACCTCCCCCTGCGGAACGCACCGTGCGCTTCACCGACAGCTCCACGGTAGAGGGCTGCATCGTCTTGACTTTGATGCGTATCTCGTCGCCGCGCACTGCAGCAGCTGCAGCCCCGGAGCTGCTGCTCGCCCCGCCGCTCGTGTCCGCCATAGCTGCTGAGCTCAGTGGAGGAGCACCGCTGTGCTGTCCACTGCTTGCGTGTGTGCTGTGCCTCTACAAAGCTCACCAGACGGATGAGGAGGGGGAGCGCGCGCAGCACGCACGTGTCGGCGCGAACGTCCAAACATCAGGGCCGAACAGGTGAAGGGAGAGGCGCCTTGCCTCCCTCCTGGTGCTCATGCTGCTGCTCAGGTTCGGGCTGCTGCTGCTGGGGTGGCAGCAGCCAGGGCGCTGGGCAAACTTGCGGACATGTTGGCCGCGAGCTCTCGGGTCCCGTGTGGCCACCACCACCACCAAAGTGGAGGGCGATCTGTGCATGTGGCTGGGGCTGCTGGCTACGGCGCTCTCGGCTCGGTATCTCTTGCACACCACACGCAACACGGCGTCACGTCCACATCTCAACCACGGCGCGCGCAGCGCTGGGCGCGCGCACACACCCAACAACACGGTGCTGAGCTGCGCCACACACAGCACGGTGGCAGCAGCAGCGGCAACAGCAAAGAAGGAGAGCGGCAGAGTGCACTGGTACGCGCACTGCGGCAAAAAATCGTGCTCGCTGGGTTCCTGCCAGGGTCGCAACGCAAACGCACCGCAACATCATCAATCGGGCTCACGCTCTGGCGCAAAGAAGGAAAGAAAACGTGGCCTGAGCAGCGGCACAAGTGGTCAACTCCACGCCGTGGCCCAAATCTGCGCGCTTGTGCAGGTCAAGAAGATCTGTGGCAGTCGGCGTCGTACACGCACCGAACCGGCGGCGCTCTTGTCTGAATGTTATTGACCCGCATCAAGTCCTGCCAGCACAAAGGCAACAAGGCGCCTTATGCATTCCGGCACAAAGCAGCGCAGTGTGCAGGCGGGCGCCGCAGACTCCGCCCAGTGAGGCGTGCACGGCCGCGCAGTCTTCATCGCTCGCAGTGACCTTCTCCCCTCCCTTGCTTGAGCACATTTGCCTTGAGAAATTGAGGCGTGCAGGTGGCACGTCGGCTCGTCTTCTCATCGCATGTCGTCCCTGGCGCGAGCACCCGCACAGCTCTTCACTTCATCGTCACTGACGCAAACAGGAAGCGCACTTCAAACCCTGTAGGGGCCCCACCCCTGGACAAAAACCGCACTCACTCGGCTCACATTTCGCAGGGCTGGCCCTCCCGCACCCTCCCAAAGCCCAAAACTGAGGGTGCGGGTCCCCATCGCCCTCCCAAAGGTGAGAGGCGCCCCGGGGGCCGCCTGGCGAGGCCGCCGCAAGGAATCGCGGGCCACACGCAGGCGCCGCCCCCAAACAAAACCAAACCGTCCCAGCGAGAAGCACGAAAGCACACGGCCGGTGTCACCAACCGCCGCCGTCCCAAAAGCCGCCGCAAAAAACCGCATGCCCAGCGGCAGAAACGGAAAATCCTCCCGGGGAGACGCTGGAGCTCCGCCTAGACCCAGCACCCAGCACTGCAACTCGTGCGGCGGACCGCAGGCCGCCGCACACCCCGCAACCCACCGGCTCGCACTCTGCGGCACCGCACCCCTCATTTCCTCTACAGCCCACACACCCATTCAGAGCCGCTGCAAGGGCCCCTGGGGCCCTTCCTCGCTGGGGGAAAGGGGCCCCCAGCGACCTCATGCAGGGCTAGCACCGTCTCCTCCTCACAGGCCGCTGACGCTGATGTCAACCATCGCGCTCTGTCTCTTCCTCACAGGTCGCTGACGTCCACCATGGTGGTCGTGCTGCTGTCGCTGCTGGTGCGGCTCGACGGCTGAAGCGACGCGGAGCAGCCGCTCACCACCATCATCTCGCCCGCGTCCGCCGCCACCGAGGCAATCGCTGGCTCCGCCGCCTCGGCGTCCAGGGCGGCAACCGCGGCGCCGCAGAACGGCTGCTGCTGCTGCTGCTGCCCGCGTGCCGCCGCCGCCAGCGGCGGCTGCTGCTGCCGGGCGGCCTCCTCCCGCAGACGTGTCGTCGCCTGGCGCAGCGCCAGCGCCCACGTCGCCGCGCTGTAGCCGTGCGGCGCCGCAGCCGCCGCCGCCGGGCCGAACGGCCCGTGCACCCGCGTGTTCTCACGCTGCGCCGCCGCCGTCGGCAGTGCCGACGGTGAGGCCGATGGCGCCAGCGTGGCGGAGCCGGCGCTCCCGCCGCCCTTGGCCAAGCAGGTGCTCCACGGCGCTCCGCGCCCGCCAAAGTGCCGGCGCGCCGGCGCCACCTCCTGCTGCTGCTGCTGCTGCAGAGGAGCAAGCGCTTGCCCCGCCACACGCGGCGGCGGGCACCAAGGTCCCGTCACCCCGCCGCCCGGCTGCCACTGCGGCGGCGCGGCGACTTGCGGGGCTGCCACGGCGGCAGCGGCGGCGAACGGGTTGCCTCCAGGCGGGCGGCGGGCGGCCCCGCCGCGCGGCCCGTCCTCCAGGCTGATGGCCGTGAGCGGCGGCCACGACGCCGCCAGGCGGGGCGCGGGCGGCGCCTGCCAGAGCTGCGCGTACGCTGCGCTTGGGTCGCTGGCGACGCTGCTGCTGCTGCTGGTGGTAGAGTCAGTGCTTGCGCTGCTGGCCGCGCTGACGGCGCCAGGCGCGAAGCCGCGCCACACCGGCGGCGGCGGCGGCGGCCCGTCCTGCTCCTCCAGCCTGTCCCGCTCGCGCTCCTCTTGCTGCTGCACGCCGGCGCTGGCGCCCAGGTCCAGGAACCGCTTGGGCGACCGCCTGAGCCCTAGCGGGGCTTGCGGAAGCGCCGCCGCCATGATGGCCACGCTCGGCGGCTGCGCGACGGAGCCGCCCAGCTGGCCGGCGCAGCAGCACCCGCACGACGGCGCGAGGATGGCCGGGGGCGCGTGGGCGCCGCCGTCGGTGTCGCCGTCGGACTCGCAGCCGTCGGCCCGCCAGGGCCACAGCGCCGCGTGCTGCTGCGACTGGTAGGCGGCCACCAGCGCCGCCACGTCGCGCGAGCCGTCGAAGAGGCAGCCGCAGCCGGCGCGCACGGCCGCGCACTGGTGCCACGGGACGGCGGGCGGCGGCGGCGGCGGCGCGAGCGGGCGCGCGGCGTGGCACGTGCAGTCGCAGGCGCCGGGGCGGTGGGGCGACGCGGCGGCGGGGCTGCTGGGGAGGTGGAGCAGGGAGGGCTGCAGCGGGCGGCGGCGCGGCCGTCGCGCCATCTTGTGCCAGTGGAGCGCGATGGCGGCGCGCACGTCCGCCGCCGGCGCCACCTACACGCGCACCGGGCAGCGGTGGCGGGCGTAAGCCAGGCGGGCCAATGGCGGGCGAACAAGGCCGCGCAAGCAAGCACACATGCGTGCGCACGCTCCCCGTCGTTCCAAAGAGGGCGAGAGAGGAGGCGCGTCCATCGCACCTTGTCCAGCAGGAAGCGGAGCAGCGAGCACAGCGTGGTGTCGACGTCGCGGCGCGGGTGGTCGTGCGCAAAGGGGCGCACCGGCACCAGGTTGCAGGGCTGCAGCAGGCCCGCCAGCGTGCTGTCGTCCACCAGCAGCGTGCGGTGCAGCGGACGGCCCAGGCGCGAAAGGTCCTTGACCCAGCCCCACAGCGGCGTCTCGCTGGTGTGCTGCGTGTACAGCCTGCACGTGGCGGCGGCGGCGGCGCGCGCGGTGGCAGCCGGCGCCCTTGGGTGCCGCCCCTCGCCAGGAAGCGTACTCCCTGGCAGCAATGGGGCGCCGCGCTGCCGCTTGCGACGTGGCAGGGCGCTCGCACGTGCCCTGTTGTGTGCGCGCGGCGCGGAGGGCGTGGCCGTGAGGAGAGCGCGCACCGGTGGGCGAAGAAGGCGCGCTGCGGGTCGATGCGCTGCAGCACGCTGTCGGCGTGGCGCTGCCCGGCGGCGGTGAAGAGCACCACCTCAAAGTGCTGCGCCGCGGTGGCCAGGAACTGGCGCAGGAAGGGGCGCGTCCAGCAGCGCGCGCGCGTGCCCTGGTCGTCCATGTACCTGCGCACCCAATGGGGCCAGCAGATAGGGGGGCAGCGGGGCTGGATGCACTTTCTCCGTTGACGCACCAAGGGAATGCGTGCGCGGAGGAGGAGGCTGTCCCGTGGACTCACACGAAGTCGTGGTCGAGCGTGCGTGGGCGCTCGTGGATGGCCACGCAGTCGATGAGCGTCTTGTCGAGGTCCAGCACCAGCGTGTGGCGCGCGGGGCCCTGCTGCGGCGGCAGCAGCGTGGAGTCCAGGACGCGGGGGGGCGGCGAGGAGGAGGTGGCGCGGCGCGGCCGCTGCTGGCTGGCGTGCTGCTCGGGCGGCTGCTCGGGCTCGGGCTGCTGCTGCTGGGGTGGCAGCAGCCAGGGCGCTGGGCAAACTTGCGGTGCGGCGGACATGTTGGCCGAGTTCTCGGGTTGCCCGTGTTGCCACCACGGCCAAAGTGGAGGGCGATCTGTGCGGGATCGCCTGCGAGCGCGAGGTCGAAGTCCACAGCATCCGCGCGCGCGCGACCCTCAGACGCAGCCTCCGACACGACAGCAGTCTGCGGCGCTGCGCCTGCGCCGTGCATCTGGATGGCGCTGCTGCTACGGCGCCCCGCGCTCGCGAACGCTTTCCCGCCTCGAGCGAGCGAGAAGGTCAGCCGAGCCACAGGGCGGCGCAGAGCCAGCCGCCAGCGCTCGCTGGCCGTGTCGACAGCGCCTGATCTGCTCCTCAAGCGGTCCGGGCGAGCGCAGGCCTCACCTCGCGCAGGCCCGTCTCGAGAGCGAGGGGCGGGGTGCGGGCGGGAAGGAAGGAGCTGGTGTTGCGGGTGGGGGATGGCGAGAGGCGCAGATTGTGGCGTCAGCTCTGCCCCGATTGCGCCGCTGCTGCTGCTGAGCGTCTGAGCGCTGAAGACAGGGCTCTGCGGTCTTGCACTCCATGCGAGCGAGCGAGAAAGCGCTTGATGCGCGGGCGCACCACCACGCTGTGCATAGGTTGATGTAGGTGCGCATCCTGCGGCTCTGGTCTTTGCTGGCCTCGCGAAAGAGTGCGCGCCCGCCGTTCCCGCCAAAAGGCATCGAGCGCGATGGAGCCAAGCTCTCCAACTCGCCGCGCGCCTTCAGTGAAGTGGGACGAGCACGTGAGCATCAATGACCTATGCAATCACTGGGCAGCATCACCACCATCGCATGAGGGGGGGCCGTGAGGCGCGTGCATGCAGCGCGCGAGCTCGCTCCCTGAACGCATACATGAGCGCAGGACGTCGGCGGCCACACACTCCAGCGCGCTCCCAGCAACGTGCTGCGCCACAAGCCGTCCCTCAGGCGCCACGGCAGCGGCTACCACATCTCGCTGCAGGACGAGGCGCAGTCGGACCTTGAC
>VFQP010003505.1_pt1 | contig 15865 bp, 30 predicted proteins | sample 3512351 | NCBI WGS metagenome assembly VFQP01 (sample SAMN10412372, study PRJNA504923) | tailings metagenome | isolation source: Relicate 1 Philex TSF1 revegetated site | place: Philippines: Tuba, Benguet | collected 2017-08-29 | reverse complement strand
TGTGTGTGTGTGTGTGTGTGTGTGTGTGTGTTGGTGTGTGTGTGTGTGTGTGTGTTGGTGTATACCTGTTGTGAAAATGGAAAATGGAAAACGGCAAGATGTGGGTGTACAATGTGTGTTGCAACTATGTACGTGTGTCCACATTGCTACCACATGCTCTGTCTATACACACCCGCCCAACAAACACCCTTTCATCACCCTCACCACCACTCACTATATGCACAGCAATGCCAGCATGCATGGAACACAACACCCCATCGACAACGACTACGACTGCTACCCTCCCCCACCCCTTTGTTGGGTGATGTTTTTACACCCAACAGTGGTGACAACATGGATGACCATGATGTTGATAACGACTCCCTATCACAACCCAATTCCCCCACAGCCACAGCCACAACCACCGCAGCAGCAGATGACACACAGCAACAGGGGGTGGTGCAGGGGGTGGTGCTTCCTGATGTGTCGGGTGGGTTGGTGGGCATTCCGGGGCTTGATACAGGAGGTGCACGTGGCGCAGCTGTGTTTCATTCACTAGCGGTGTTGTTGGAGACTGCCGCGCATGCCCGTGCAGGTGTGCTATGATTGTGTTTTTTTGTGTGTGGGTTTTTTTTGGGGGGGTGTTTTTATGATGGTTTTGACAGTGTTGAATAGTACACATGCATGACATATGTGTGTACCGTGCATGCTGTACTTTACATGCATGGTCAACAGGTGGAAAGCTCTTGCATGATCATGAATGGGCGGCGTATACAGCAGCACATGCATCAGGCAGCACAGCACTTCGTATGGCTGTTGCTGCTCTCTTGGCAGGGGAAGAGGTGTGTGTTTGTACATGTGTCGGCGTAGTGTGTTGTGTGTGTTTGTACATGTACATGTCTGGTGGTGTATTCTATGTGCTGTTTGTTTCTGCAGTAGTCGAATGTGTCTGGGCTACTCAATGTGCAACCTATCCCCAACAAAACAATGTGCAACTCACCCCCACAATCACCCCCCTATACCCATATGCCCCCCCCCAGGAGGAAGCACGTTTTTGGCTCCTCCTCCCTACCACACTCGCCTCCCTCAGCACACACCCCTCCCACCCCAACACCCCCGACTCCAACATACACACACCCCTATTATGGGATGCCCACACCGACGTGTCTCACTGTGAGGAACGCATACATTGGCACGAGACCATGCGCCTACCCCTCGATGACCCTCACATACAAGAGCTGCGCACAGGGGAGTATGTGTCCCTGGGCGATTTTGCAACAGCAGTGGGACACCTGTTGGCATCTACACCGGAACATACTGCACGGTATTATAGAGATGCATTGATGACATTGGCGTTGGCGTCTGCGGCTGTGGTCAACCCACATGATGGGGGTGGTGGTGAGGGTGGTGCTGATGATGGTGGTGCTCGTGGTGATGCTGGTGGTGATGATAATGGTGAGGGTGTGTTGCATGATGGGCCCCAAGGAGGCCCCCCCACTGCACATGGTCAACGGCGGTCAACGCCACCGACTGGTCAACACATGAAGCAGCACAGTCAAACATTGTTGACCCAGGCAGCCAAGGTGATTACGGCAAATGCAGCAAGTGTGGGTGACAGCAGGTTGGGCATCCCCTTGCTGTGTTCTATAGGTAGGTTGTTGTGTGTGTGAAAAAGGCGGTTGTTTTTCTGTGGGAGGGGTTGTTTGTGTGGAAATGGGGGTTGTTTGTGTGGAAAAAGGGTGTGTCTTGAAGGGGCAAATATGTGTGAAAAAGGAGTGCTTGTTTGTTGTGATGCTCCTAGCAACCACACATCTCACCCCCACATCCCACATCTCACCCCCAGTAGTGTAATATATTATACAATTATAACCAACACCTTTTCCTATCTTTCCAATCTTTTCCTCCTGTTTTCCCCATAGGCCACTGTGCCGAGGCAGTGGGGCTCCTACAAGACCAAGGTCACTGGAGGCAATCAGTGGCCCTCACCAGTCGACTGCTGCATGGTGAGGAACGACGAGGGGCACTGGAACGATGGGCGCGGCACTTGTTGCACACAGAGGGACGACTATGGCATGCGGTGTGTGGTGTGGTGCTGGTGTGTGTGTGGATGGTGTGGTGTTGTTGCGTGTGTGTGCGTGGATGGTGTGGTGTGTTGATAATGTGGTGTGCACAATCAACCTGCATACATACGCCTGCTTCATCATTCCAAACACACACCACCACCATCATCCCCTTACACACACACCAGGTCAGCGTGTGTGTGCAGTGTGGAAGTATGGCAACAGCCATGTCATTGCTGTCTAGTGCGGGCCCCAAAGATGCAGTACAAGCGTTTTTATTGGTGCTACATGAAGCTGGTGTTGATGGTCCCCAGGGGACTGAGGGACATCACCATACAGAGGGACATCACGATACAGAGGGACACCACCATACAGAGGGACACCACCATACAGAGGGACACCACACAATAAACAGCACTGTTGTGAAGCACATTGACAAGGACGCGGTTGTGGCTGCACAAGCATCATTTGAGGCCTATCTGCTCGAGCTGATGACGTGCTTGTGATGGGTGTTGTAAACCACCATAATAACGTGTGGGTGTGTATTGGGGTGTGCACTGGTTGTGTGTGTTGGGTGTGTATGGTGTACTGGCATATGACGGTGTGTATTGGAATACGTATGGACAAGTATTTGTACCATGATGGCACGTGTAAGAGGACGTGCATTTGCATGATCATGCGCGTCGCACCTGGTACGACTGCATACGAGTTGCACAATGAAATGAGTGCGTGATGTCATCGAAACACCACGACAAAAAGACTCTTGCGTAGAAAAAAAGGCAAGAAAAACGGGCGAGAAAAGAAAAAAAGGGGGGGAAAACGTAATCTCATCATCCTTGACACATCACAAACACAAGCATTCAGGTACGCAGCAGATACTCGTAGATATACCAATCAACAACCGCCTTTTCCGTACACCACCATCCCTCGTATGTTTCCCCCTCGTATGTTTCCCTTTATTATCGTGTCACACAGTACATCCCTTCACACAAAAACCACACACATTTGGTCTCCACCTTTTTTCCTCCTCACCCAGAAAAACCACCTCAAAACCACAACACGGCCTCTCACCCAAAAACCACCCTACCCAACAGACCCCTCCCCTCCTCTACCCAACAGACCCCTCCAGCTTGAGGCTCATCAGCTGATTCACCTCTGCAGCAAATTCCAATGGCAGTTCATTAAACACCTCTCTGCAAAACCCACTGATGATCATACCCACCGCATCTTCTGCATCAATACCACGCTGCTGAAAGTAAAACAGCTGGTCTTCGCCAATTTTGCTGGTGGATGCTTCATGCTCCACACGTGCAGATGGCTCCCGGACCTGTGGGGTGTGTGGGGACACATATACGCAATCGACACCATAAAAACCCTATTGCTTTCACACACACACACGATTGCACTCAATCTCACACACACACTCAATTACACTCGATCACACACACACAGTCAATCACACTCAATCACACACACACACTCAATCACAGACACACTCAACAACACCCAACCAACGCACCGTAATATACGGATATGTATTGGCACCAGCACGATCCCCAATCAACATGGAATCACACTGACTGTAATTACGCGCACCCACTGCTGTGGGCTGTACTTGAACCAGTCCCCGATATGCATTACAGCTATTCCCAGCAGAGATACCCTTGCTCACGATGCGACTGCGTGTGTTTTTCCCAATGTGTACCATCTTTGTGCCGGTGTCTGCCTGCTGTCGGTTGTTTGTGAGAGCAACAGAGTAGAATTCACCCACACTGTTGTCACCCTTGAGCACCACGCTGGGGTACTTCCATGTGATGGCAGACCCAGTTTCCACCTGAGGTGGTGGGGGTGTGGAGGTGGGGGTGTGGAGGTGTGGTGGGGTTGGTAGAGGTGTGGATGCTTTTGTGCACACCAAAAAACACACCCATACAAAACACACATTGATGCAGCATGCATGACGTTAACATATACACACAAAACACACTCACTGAACACACCCACACAAAACACACCCACACAAAATACACCCACTACCTACCTGCGTCCACGAGATCTTGGAGTTGTCCCCCACACACAACCCACGCTTGGTCACAAAGTTGTAAATGCCACCTCGTCCCTCTTCATCACCTGCATACCAATTCTGCACTGTGCTGTACTTGATCTCTGCATTTGTGTCGGCATACAACTCCACCACTGCTGCATGCAACTGTGATGAGGGGGGGGGGTGTTTTTGGTAAGTGGGGCGTGTGTTTTGGGTGGGGTGGGTGGAATTTGTGTTTTGCATGTCGATGAGTAGTGTCGTGTGTCACAGTGGCCATATGGTGTGCATGGAGGTGGTGATGGCAGGGGGAGGAAACAAAGCCAACTTGCCTCATGTCCTGCACACAAACGATACCCATGCAAACACCCTCCTCACCTCAACACCATCACCCTCAACACCACCATCAACAACAACACATACCTGGTTTTGGTCGTAGGCAGGTGCAGTACATCCCTCCAAGTAGCTCACATACGATCCCTCCTCTGCAATAATCAGTGTCCGTTCAAACTGACCAGTCTCACTTGCATTGATTCGAAAGTATGTGGAAAGTTCCATTGGGGAAGTCACACCCTTGGGGATGTAAACAAAGGAGCCATCGGAAAAGACTGCACTGTTGAGGGCTGCAAAATAGTTGTCAGAGATGGGAACCTGTGATGTGCAGGATTGTGCGAGATGTGCAGGATTGTGGGACGAAGGATTGTGGGATGGAGGATTGTGGGATGCACCAATTGGTTGTGCACATCCTACAACCCCCTGATCTCTCAACCCCCCACACAGAACACCCCCCGTACCACGCTGCCCATGTATTTCTTCACCAGGTCTGGGTATTCCTTGACAGCCTCGCTGATGGAGCAAAAAATGACACCCGCCTTGGCCAATTCCTCTTTAAACGTGGTGGCAATGGACACCGAATCAAACACAGCATCCACTGCAACGTTTGCCAAGCGCTTTTGCTCCCCCAATGGAATGCCAAGCTTATCAAAAGTTGCCAGGAGCTCTGGGTCGACCTCATCGAGGGATGCCTTGACAGGCTTTTGCTTGGGGGCAGAGTAGTAGGACACATCTTGGTAATTGATGGCTGGGTAGTTGTTGTCACTCCATTGTGGCTCCTCCATGGTGAGCCACTTGCGATATGCACGAAGGCTGTGTGGGTGTTGTGACGACATGCTTGATCCTACCACAAGCGCCACCCCCACAAATATAAAAAACATACCGAAACTCAAGCAGCCATTCTGGTTCCTCCTTTTTAGCAGAGATGGCGCGCACCACATCCTCGTCCAAGCCCTTGGGGAAGACATCGCTCTCGATCATGGTTTTGAAGCCATACTTGTATGGCTTGCTCAGCATCTTTTGGATATCTCGTTTCTCTTCAGACATTTCTTCCTCTGCTGCAACCTCTGCTGCTGCTGCCCGCACTTGGGTATGCTGCTTGGCATGTGGACGAGTGGAGCGCCGTGCAGTGGGAGGCGATGTGGGGACAAGTGGGTTTGTAGTGTACAAGTTGCGAATGTGGTTGGGGTTGTGTTGCAGGAGCTTCATGTTGAGGGTGTTGGTGGGAGGATGTACTGAATGCTGCTGCTGCTGCTGGTTGTGTTGTGTGTGTTTGTGCCTGCAACGTCGTTGTTCCAATTCGTTACAACACGTTTGCTGTCACCCTAAATAGTGAGACTATTTGTTGAGACTAAAGTATACAAAAAACTATCACACCAACCCGTCCTGCAAATCCCCTTGCATGACTGCCACCATCAGCTCTGGGTCCTGCATCAGTGCCATCATGTACTGTGTCGCTGCAGGTGACAGTGCAGTGGACTTGCCGCCATACTTCTCAGCCAACCACTGCTGTGTCGCAAGTGGCATGACCACCTCCATATGGGCGCTCGTCTGTGTTGGTGGTGTGTTGTGGTGTGTTGAAGCATGTTATTTATACATTGTGTGTGTACACACACATCCACCCACCCACTCCAAAACATACCACGCCACCCATGTTGTCGCCCGCCAGACATGTGCCATCCCCGCTATGACCATCATCACAAGTCCAATTGCCAGGCATGAGTGTGGCTTCCACCAACTGCCCATCGCGCATCATGTTGGACAATGTTGTACCACTCGCATGCGTCACCATGATCACTGGTACATCTACTGTGTAGTCTGGGGTGGTTGGCGAGTGGTTGATGGGTGAACAACACACCAGAGAACAACATACATATACATACAACAACAATAACCATCCTCATACCATCATCACCACTCATAGACACCACGCCCGCCTCCCCCGCCACGTTGTACACCACCACCCCCACCGCCCCCACTGCGGCCGCATGCCGCGCCTTGTCAGCAAAGGAACACCGGCCCCTCTTTGCGAGAATCACAGGGGCCTGTGTTGCGCATGTGCTGGTGCTTTGTTGAGACGGTGGTAGTGGTGGGAGGTGCAATGGGTGACATGCATGTAGGGGGTTGGCGAGCACAAGAGGGCCCCGCACTTGGCAGAGCGTGGGGGCCCCGTCTTGTGCGGGGGAACCCCATGTTTGTTGCGTATCACGTGCTGTTGAACACGTAACATCATCATCATCATCAATGTCTTCATACTCGTCATCGTCTTCAATGGGGGGAGCCTGTTGGGTGTGGTGCATACGTTTCTCTTGCAAGTGTGTGACACATATTCCTCCTCTGAGGGTTGGTCAACTCATGTCCCAACACCCACCTCTCATGCACCCAACACCCACTTCTCATGCACACCAACACCACCACACCCACCCCCCACACACCCTGCAATGTGCATCATCCCCAAATTGCGGTCCAAACAGGGCCCCCAATCCCTGAAACTGCCCCCCCACCGCATGCTTGCGCACATCCAACCACACAGGACGGCCCCCCCTGGGGTCCCCCTGTGCTGCTGTGTCCCCATGCTGCTCACCACTGCCATGCGCACCCATGGATGTTTCCCCCACCTGCGGCCCTCCAGGTGTTGTTGCTGTAACCACTTTAAACACAACACTGGGGACTGGGAGGTTTTGTGTGTCAGCATCAGTTGTGTGCAGGGGGAGGAGGGTGAGGGATGCGCATGCAAGGCGTTGGCTGTCGTGTTGGTGTTGGGTGTTTTTTGGTTGTTGTTGGGCGTTTTTTTGCTGGTGGGTGTGTTGGGTATGGGTATCTTGTTGTTGTTGTTGTTGGGTATCTTGGGTACCTTGTTGTTTCAACAGGCATGCAACTTGACGAATGATTTGGGGTGTGGGGGTGTGGGATGTGGGGTGTGGGTGTGGGTGTGGGGGTTCTGCAGTGTACTCTATGACAGACTCTGGAATAGGGCTGTGTGGGGGTGGGGGGTGGGGTGGGTGTATGTGTGTGGGGTGGGTGTATGTGTGTGTGGTGGGGTATGCATGTGTGTGGTGGAGAGATATGATGTGCTGCTTTTACATCATACATGCACCTGTACCCATACACATTCATACACATTCAATACACACCCCTGCACACTTACACACACCATACCGTGTTGCTTGGGTAGGTGCAGGAGGGCGGTGTTCATTCGCAGCCACTGCCTCAGCTACACGTGCACATGCCATGCACCTTCTATACAACAACCGTTGCCTCTCCTCTGTAAGGGGGATGTGTGTGTGTGTGTGTGTGTGAGAGGGAGAGAGAGATGATGATGGTGATGTAACAACACAACACTGACAACATAAACAAACATCAACAAGACACCTACAAACACACCCACACACCACTGGAAAACACCATGAGGGGAAAGACATCCTCCAACAACGATGATGATGAAGATGCATGGTCAACACTGACATGGTCAACACTGTCAACGTCCTTTGTATCAATAGCGCATTCTTGTACACCATGATCATCATCATGTATGCACTGCTGCTGCTGTTGACCACCACCATTTGCATCACCTTTATCGTTTTCATCAACTATTTTGTTTTCATCATGATGATGGTGGTCTGTCAAGGTTGTTGCATCATAGGCAAGCATGGCAGTCTCACACAACACAGCACAGTGAGGGGGTATTGGTTGCAGTAACACAGGCGACTGCTCACAGTCATCATGCACAGAAGCCGGTGTTGCTGTTGTTGTTGTTGTTGTTGTTGTTGTTGTGTTGTCGTCAATGGTGGCAAGCACACTGCTGTACGGCACTGTGTGTATGTGTGTAAATGCGGTGTGTGTGGATGCGGTGTGTGTGGATGTAGTGTGTGTGGATGCGGTGTGTGTGGATGTAGTGTGTGTATACATAAAGTATGTGTGGGTTTACATTCCACATGGATGTTTGAGTGAGTAATCATTGTATGTCAGACACACACACACACACACACACCACCCTACCTCACATACCCCCCCCCCCCCCCCCCCACACACACACCTGGATACATCACATGACCCTCAGTGGTCATCACCACATGGTCCAACAATGAAGATGCATTACTAAACAGTAAATATAAATACTTGAGTGTTTCTGACAGGAAAAAACTCTCCTGTGTATCCTCCAATCGACCTGCATGTGTTGCATATGTTGCATGTGTTGCATGTGTTGCATATGTATGTACAATATGCAGCATGTGTACAATATGCAGTATACAGTGGACAGTATACAGCAAAGGGTATAGAGAGAGCATGTGTTCTATAGATGTAGGCAGTGTGTATAGTACAGGTGTACATGTTGTGTGTATAATTACACGTCCCACACCATCCCCCCCCCCCCCCCCCCACACACACACACCAGTAGACACATCTCCCACAGAGGCAAACCCACATGGTCCCCTTGCGCTGCTATTCAACCTATACACCAGCCATGCACCTACATCCAGGTAGTGTGACTGCCCTGTGTGTGTGTATGTGGGGTGTGTATAGTACACGCACATGTGGGTGTGTAAAGTATATGCACCTGGGGGTGGATAGCATGGTGTGTGTATAGCATGGTGTGTGTATAGCATACACATGGGTGTGTACAGTATGCACACGCCTGTTTCCAGTGTATGCATGTCGGTGTTGTACAAACATGTGAGGGTGTGTACAAACATGTGGGCATGTAGTATACCCATTGTGTGTACAAGCACACAAACGTGCAGGATTCAACCTCTCACACCCTCTCACACCCTCTCACACTCTCTCACACTCTCTCACACCCACACACCCTCACACTCTCACACACACTCTCTCACACCCACCCCCCCACCCCCCCACCCCACCCACCCACCCCACCCCCCCACCCCACCTGTCAATGCATGCAACACAAATGTACTCTCCATATGCTCAGGTCGTAGAGGGTACCCTGTTTGTATAGGGTGCCGTCTGTAGTCAGCAGCACCAAACAACTCAGGCAACCACCCAAAGTGCTTCCATGCAGCAGTCCAGTTTTGATGTAGAGCAATGGCTGGTGTGAGTTGTCCTGTGAAAAGGACGGGTGGGGTGCTGGGTAATGGTGTTGTGGGGGGAGCGAGAATGCGGGGTGTCGTTGTGTACACGGGGGGGTGGGGTGGGGGAGGGTATGCATGCGCTGTACTGCATGATAACAAGGCAGAAAACACCATATGCAAAAAAAACACATGTACTGAAAACACCATGTACCACAGACGACACACCCACACCCTGCGCTGTACACCCCTCCCCCCACCCCCGCACACCTGCAAGTGCTTGCAACCCAGGCCAAAAAGCACTCAAGCTACTCACCCAGCTTCTCGCCAGCTTCCCACTGTCCATGTGTACATCTACCAGCCACCCAGCAGATGCGTAGGAAGGTGGTGGTTGCATAAAGTGCATAGCAGCTGAGTATACGTCAGCAAATGCGTCGAGGAGTTGGGTATCACCGAATAAGAGATATGCCTGGGTGTGGGTTTGGGTAGTGGTGCATGTGGTGGTGGTGGTGTGGTGTGGGGGGCGTGTGGGGGGGGTGTAACGCACATGTGTGTGTAGGAAGGGTGTATGGGAAAATGTCCATCCATCATACACACATCCATCATACACACACCCTGTTTACAACACCCTCACACACACACCTTGAGCAGGTATTCGTAATAACTATCAGCACCAGCACCAATACCAGCATCCCTGCGATCCCATTGGCCCGTATCAACATGCAGTGTATTGCCCACCAGCCCCAATGCACTTTGTCTATTGTATAATGCCAATGCTGCTTTCCTTGCTGCTCTATAGTATATAGGGTTGCCTGTGGTGTGTGTGGTGGTGGTGTATGTGGTGTGTGTGGTGGTGTTGGATGTGGTGTGTGTGGTGGTGTTGGATGTGGTGTGTGTGGTGGTGTTGGATGCAGGAATCCAGGTTTGAAAACAGCACACACCAGTCAATTGTGACAGCACATTACCACCACACACCACCCACACCACCCACACCAGTCAATTGTGACAGCACATTACCACCACCCACACCACCCACACCACCCACACGCACCAGTCAATTGTGACAGCATACCATCACCACCCACACCACCCACACCACCCACACCACCCACACCACCCACACGCACCAGTCAATTGTGACAGCATACCATCACCACCCACACCACCCACACCACCCACACGCACCAGTCAATTGTGACAGTAGTCCAAATTCGAGCATCAGTGTTCCTGCACAGGCAGTGCATGTTGTACGTATATCATTATGTACAGGTCCATGAGCCAGGTTGATCCACGATAATGGCAGACCTGAGTGAGGGGATGGACATAGTGATAGGATGGTGTATATGGGCGGGATATAAGGAGATGATGAGTGTAGTGGTATATATGATACATAGGTGTATATGATATATAGGTGTATATGGTATATAGGGGTATATGATACATAGGTGTACATGAAACTGCATAAACCCGTACACCCCCTTCTCCTCTCTCTCTCTCTCTCCCTCCCTCCCCCACCCACCCACCCACCCACCCACACAACACACACACAGAATACACACACAAACACAAAAAAACACCTGTGCCTGTGTCAAATGCAGGCAGCAAACGAGAAGCAAGGTCCTCTGCAGCTGTGAGCAGGTGTCCACCACTGGTGTAAACATACCCATCAGGTGCCTTACGTGTGAGGAGCACATGGGTTGAGAGAAGCGCACCCAGTGACCTGTGTGTTGCGGTGGAGGTGCATGTAGTGTGTAAGAAGTGTATGCGTTGCGCTTCACAGCTTCCCCCCACCACACACACCGTATCGTCAATTCAAACACATGCACACGCCGATTCACATCAAACGACACATTCTTCAACTGCTCTACAGCATGAATCAATGCAGCTGGTTTGTTAAGTAATACCAGCGCGTCCAGCGTATCTACAAGGGTCATGGCAGCACCACCATGACTGTTTTTACCTCCACAACTGAGGGGGCGCACCTCATCCCTGGGATAGCCATGTTGCATGTAGTTGTTGAATGCATGGTCAAACATTTCCAATACAGCGTGTTGCAATTGCTGCTGCTGATGTCCCGGCATGTGCTCGTGGGTGGCATGGGCTGCATGCTGCCCATCCCCACCACGCGTGCGGCGCCACCAACCATACAACTGTGTGAAAAAACGTGTGTGTTTTCAGGAGTGTATTTGGGTGAGTGTATTGGGCATCATCAGGGTGCACCTGTATGCACTGAGAGATATGGTTTTCACACTGACACACACGGGGCATACCAAGCTGGTGGCGGTGGATGTGTCCACAGGTGCAACAGCTCTGCATGCCAGCAACACCTGTAGTGTGTCAGGGTGTATGTAATGCTAGGGGATTGGGATGGTCGTAGTAGCTCTTCCACGTACCAGGACACCACAAAACAGTGCACGATGATGATGGATCACCATGCGAGTGTATTGACGGGGCGCACTCTCATTTCAACATGCCCATTGAGTGAGTGGCATACCGCCACGTTGCCCCATTAAAGCGGTATCAGGCTGGTGTATATGACGTGCAAAAGTCAACGCCAAAGCAATACATTTTAGGGCAGCAATACAGGGCGTTTGTTTACATTGATTTCAACCTTGTGTAGCTCAATCATCACGTACAAACTGCGCAGTGCCTGCTGCTGCATACAGGAAACAAAATACACAGAGGAGCGGATACTTGATCATCACATCTTTGTGACATGGAACCAACAAAAGCTCCCTGGGCTACCAACAAAGCAGCCGCAGGCGGTATGCACGGAGTACATTACGACAATACACACAGCACAGAACTACAGAACTAAAGCATATCCATCACAGCGATGCCACCATCACTCCCAATGCGACAACCAGCTGCACTCCTCATCGATGCCCAGCCATCCCTCCCACCTGGACCCCCAACTACTGATGCAAGCACACCAGTACACTTTAGGTTTGTGTCTAGGTTTGTTTGTGGGAAGTATGCTGCACATTGCTGTACTATGAGACCCTCTCGTATGGGAATACATACACAGTACCCATTACAATATACAATATACAACACCCCTCATATGCACACATGGACACAGGGAACCCCACCCCTGCATCACCAACCAGACGCTACTGACCCAGTTTATCAAGAGCAACACAGCACGCAGTTTTGTGGGGTTTATCCTAGCGCTTGGTGATGCTGTCAAGGTGTGCATTGGTGTGGGTGGTCCCTCTATACACATCAGAATCCACACAGCACACATGTCCCTCACCATACACCCTCACCATACACCCTCACCATACACCCTCACCATACAAATCACTGTCCTTGTATCGCCCATTTTCTTCCTATATACAAATCACTGCCCCATATCTCCCATTTTTCTCTTCTCCCAATGCTCCCCTCTTCTCTTCAATATAGGGTAAAAAACTCTTCCCCTCTTCTCTTCAATATAGGGTAAAAAACTCTCCGACCCCTGTGTGGAATCATCAGCAGTGCATGCATTGATGTCTGCCTTGCAACAACTGTCCGAGTGGGTGGATGTCATTCCCCCACATGAACAGTCATTACGATATGGCAACCCTGCATACAGAGAGTGGTTTGATAGGTGTGAGGAATTGTGTGGGTAGGTGAATGGGTGTGTGGGTATGATTGCACACATGGCAACTGATGCGTAGGTGGGATGCATATAATATTTTGTATTCACACCCCAACACACCCACACCCACACACAACACCCACACAACACTCCCCACCCCACAGAATGGTCGCTGCCGCGCCCCAGCTGCTCACCCCCGCCCTACCCCCCCACCTCCATGCAGCCCTCATTGAGCTGGTTCCCTACTTCATACACAGCTTTGGCAACAGGTCCCGCATAGACTATGGCACGGGTCACGAAACCACATTTTGTGCGCTGCTCTATTGTCTTGCAGTGGTGGGGGTGGTGGGGCCGGAGGATTGTCAAGCACTGGTCACGAGGGTGTATGCTGCATATTTGCGACTCATGCGTAAAGTGCAAACAACCTATTGGTGTGTGGGGGGTTGGTTGGAGTGGGTGTGTATGGGGTGGGTGTGGTTGGGGTGGATGTGGAATGATCCAACCCCACCCCAAAACACATCTACACTCAGGTTGGAACCAGCAGGGTCCCACGGTGTATGGGGCCTTGATGATTACCAATTTCTCTCATTTATATGGGGCGCCGCACAGCTCATCAATCACCCGATGATACGCCCCACATCCATTCACAACAACGACATTATCTCCTCCTATGCCTCCGAGTATCTCTACCTGGATAGTGTGGCATTTGTGTTGAGGGTGAAAAAGGGGCCCCTTGCTGAGACGTCCCCCATGTTGAATGACATTAGTGGGGTGCCATCATGGGCCAAGGTAGGGGGGGTTGGGTTGGTGTGGTGTGTGTGTGTGTTTTGTGTTGGGCATGTGTTTTGTGTTGGGCATGTGTTTTGTGTTGGCATGTGTTTTGTGTTGGACATGTGATTTGGGGAAAGTGGTGTGCGACGAGTCATGTGCGCATGTGTGTACCGGTATTGCTTCCCTGCATGCATTTGACACAACAACCTTGCGCAACCTTGCACAAACACCCCTCCATACACGCGTTTCCACATGCACCACACCCTCCTTCATGCACAACACAACACACTCCCCCCATACACTCTTTTCCTCACACAGGTGCACGGTGGGCTGGTGAAAATGTATCAAGCAGAATTGCTGGCCAAACTGCCCATCATGCAGCACTTTATGTTTGGCACCTCGTTGCCGTTTCCTGGTGAAGATGACGTGCAGTGATGGGGTGCAGTGACAGGGTAGTGGAGCAAGTGGAAACACAAAAGTGGGAGTATAACAGGGGGAGCGTAGCAGGGGGAGTGTGGGTTGGGGTGTGAGAATTACAACCACCACCGCCTCTGTGTGAAAATGACATAATCACCTATGTGTGAGAATCACAACCACCACCTCTGTGAGAGAACCATTACCACCACCTCTGTGTCTCTCACCACAGCTCATCGATACGTTGAAAAACAAACAAAGTAATGCTTCTCAGCAACACTTGTTAAAAAATGGCAGCAAAAGATCATCCGGATGATCTTGATGGATCCTTCATAAGCAGGAAAAAAAGGTAGCAAAATAAACATCTCAGTATTAATACCTACGTAACGACACACTTTTCGCTCAGAGACACAACGGCTGCAGTTGTGGCACACACGTGGCTTGCACTGTGACACACACACAACCACACTCGAGTAAAACCTGGGATGCACGTGCATACAAACACGGCATGTATGTGACACGGTGGTACTATCCTGGACAATTCACATACTCGGCACACTACATGTAGCTTATAATAGGTAGCTTAATAATAGGTAGCCTAATACTAGGTAGCTTAATACTAGGTACGTAATGTAGTACATATCAACATACTATAGTCAGCAACAAGGTAGGTGATGTATTGCACACGCAATGCACCATCTACATGGTGGTCCCCACACAACAGCAGGAGGGTCACCAGGGCATTGCAATGACAGTAGTACAACAGCGTCGGCATACTCGAACAATAAATAACCCGGCACGCACAGACACAAGAAGCTCACCAACGCAACACACACAACACAGTATTGTTTCACATCTGCAAATGTGTTGGTCAATTCTCCCACACCCAACATTCTACTGCCCCGTCAATTCCATGGCTTCAAACACAACCCGTTCCTGTCTCTCCATGTGTTTGACCACAGTCAACGCCATTTGACCAGCAACTGCAAGCCCCCCACACATGGTCCAGTATGCGAGGGGTGTGGTTGCTGGGGGCATTATTGCTGCACAAAGGGGTGGCAGCACCAGGACAGCTGCTATACAGAGCTTGAGGTAGGTGAGTGTACAACACCTAGGGTGGGTGGGTGGGGTGGTGGGTGTGTATGTGTGGTACGTGGTGTGAAATCGTAGGGCATGTAGTGTGTGCTTATGGGGCATGTGATGTGCATATGGTGTACAGTGTGTATGCGTCAATGCATATCACACGTGCAGTCACACATTATCACACAGGCATGGTCAAAGCTACATCACAGACATTGTCCCTCACGCACTACACCATACACTACCACCATACACATTATCCCTCGTACACAACACACTATATCACACACGACCACCACACCCTTTCCCGCCTCATACCAAAAGTAACGCACACTGCGTGTAAACCCTCCAGTTGCCATGACACATGAACACAGAGGAAGCATCATCAGCCAACGTCGGGGGTCAGTTGAGGACTGAATTATTGCTGCTATGTGCCTGTATATTGTTGTTATGATGATAATGATGCTGATGTGGTACATGCTGATGTGGTGTTGAGATGTGGTGAATTGACCAACAGCACTCGCATACCCCCCCCCCCCATTTTATAGCCCATCACTCCCATATCCGCCCTCCCCCCCTT
>VFQP010003504.1_pt1 | contig 15871 bp, 14 predicted proteins | sample 3512351 | NCBI WGS metagenome assembly VFQP01 (sample SAMN10412372, study PRJNA504923) | tailings metagenome | isolation source: Relicate 1 Philex TSF1 revegetated site | place: Philippines: Tuba, Benguet | collected 2017-08-29 | reverse complement strand
TCATACTTGTTCGCGGAATTCTTCGGGATCTCGACGATCATCCGAACGATCTCCGGCATCTCCTCGCCGGGATCAATGTCATACAAGGACTGGCCTAGCATTGCCCTATTACTGTAACAAATCCCTTCATTTGCGTCACAGCAATCATCACATTCGATTTTTGCACCACCTGTTGCGGTTTTATTCGCCCGCTATACCACTGCTTGTGTATTCCTAGTGGATAGCCCCACTTTTCCACAAGGTACTATCGCTAAGCGAAAGAAAAGAGAAGACTTCCGCGCCAACACTGCTCCAAAAAATTAGAAAAAATCCCTTGCGCCCGCACCGCATGCGGGTTACGCTCTATCTAAGGTTGTTGTGGCCCAAAGTGGAGCGGAATGGCCCGCCAAAGTCACCTCAACCAGGGAATTCTAAGTGGCACAACCTCGTCGAGACGAGCGCTGGTTAAGTGCGCCCATGGCGTACATGCCGTGTAGTGTCGACGCAAAAGGCCGCTTAAAAATTCCCAATGAGATTCAGCGCTGGTTAGAATCGCTGAACTCGAAGCTCTTTGTAACAACATGGTCAGGCTCTGATTTCCAAGTGTACCTCCGGGAGGGCTTCGCAAGCCAGATTGCTCATCTGGAAGAGATTGCTCTCGATCCCGAAATGCGAGAATCCGCTCAACGGCAGATTTTCCTGGGTAAACGCTTTGGTGCGGAAGCTGAAATGGATTCCGACGGCCGGATTCACCTCCCCCCCCTTCTCCGGCTAAAACTCGGGATCGATAAGGTCTCCGCTCCCTTCGTGATTGGACCCGATAGGGACCACTTCAATCTCGTGCACGCCGCTAAGTTCAATGAACTCGCCGAAGCCTATGAACCCTTCATGGCCGCCGACGCCGAACTCATGAACGCTGTTGGCAGGAGATAGATACGGAAAACACTGTAAATTTGCGCTGGCGGGATCACTTCCCCGTGATGTTACGGGAAGTTTTAGAGTATCTTGCCGTTCGCAAAAACGGAACTTATCTGGACCTGACCGCCGGCCTCGGGGGGCATTCCAAACACATTGCGGCGCTTCTCGATTCCGGAAACCATTCTGGCTCTACCCCTGCGGGGACTTTAGTGATGAACGACCGGGACGGTGAAAGCTTGGCCATAGCCATCGAAAACACGAAAGAGTTCGCTTCCGTTATCAAGCCGACTCAAGGTGTCTTCTCCACCATCCCCGAAAGATTGAAGGCAATGAACATCGATTCCATCGACGGCGTCCTCGTGGACCTCGGCGTGAGCATGAAACAGCTCACCGAGGCCGAGCGTGGCTTTTCGTTCCGCCTCGATGGCCCCTTGGACATGCGCATGTCCAGGGACGACAAGGATTCTTTAACCGCGGCGGACGTGGTCAACACGTTCTCCGAACAAGATTTGGCCAACATTCTCTATGAATACGGCCAGGAAGGAGCTTCGCGGGCGATTGCTAGAGCCGTGGTTCGTCGGGAGCGCCCCATTCATACCACTCAACACCTGGCCCGGGTTGTCGAGTCGGTGCTCCCACGCCACTCCAAGATCTCTCCGGCCACCAAAACTTTTATGGCCCTCAGATTATTTGTAAATCGCGAGATGCAAGAGCTGGAGGCGTTGCTCGCTTCGCTCCCTCGCTTTCTGGCCCCCGGCGCCCGTGTCGTCTTCCTTACTTTCATGTCCACCGAAGACCGCATCGTGAAGCGCGCCTTCCAAGCCTTCCAGAAAGAAGGCCTGGCCAAGATCTTGACCAAGCACGTCGTCAAACCCAGCGACGAAGAGACCCGTATCAATCCCGCCAGCCGGAGCGCGAAACTGCGCGCTCTGTCTTGGGGAAACCTGGAAACCGTTTAGGCATAACTTACTGACGCAGCTTACTAACCCATTGGAGGCCACCATGACCGCAACCGCTACCAACCACGCCCCGCAAACCACGCAGGCTCCTTACTCCCCCGCGCCTCGCGCCTTGAAGTCTTCGCCTGCGTCGCCCGGCTACCGCAAGCTGCCCGCCTTCCCGAACGAAGCGCTGCACTTCGAGGCGAAATTTATCGACAACTCCCAGGTTGTCCGTGCCGAAGACCCCGGCTCCGGCCGCCATTGCTGGCGCGCTGTCTTCAGCGTCGTCACCGTTTCGGCCATCACCGCCGGCCTCATGCTCCCCAGCGCCTTCCGCATGATCACGGGGCAAAAGATCGTTGCCGAGCGCACCGAGGGTAAACAGTTGCGCGCGGAGATCGCCGAACTCCAAGCACAGGTCGCCAAGTACTCGGGCAAGCAACACCTCGAAGAATATGCCATCGCGCAAGGCCTCCAAGACCCGCTTCCCACGCAGGTCCAGCACATCACGCCGAAAGGATCTTACGCGAAGAACGCCTCTCCCCTCCGGTAAGTAGAAGGCGTGGCGCCCACCTTTTGAAAGCTGCGCCCGCCTTCTACTTCCTTTTTTGAGTTGAGACCAGTTGAGTAGCCGAGGTGCCACGATGTTTTATCCGCCCATCGATCCCGCTGCCGAACGCCGCGCCCGTCGCCTCCTTCGCATCCTTGCCTTCTGGGGCGCTCTTATCTTTGGCCGCCTGGTTTATCTGCAGTACTTCCAGCACGATCATTACGCGACTCTAGCCGACAACCAGCAAATCCATCGTGAAGAGATCCCCGCGCATCGCGGCACGGTATACGACCGCACCGGCCAGATCCTCGCCATCACCGTCCCCACCGAAAAAGTCATCGTCGACCCAGCCCGCCTTCCGGATATCCCCATGGCTGCGGGCATCCTTGCCGGTGTCCTCAATCTCGACGCCCATAAGTTGGAAACCGACATGCGTAATCGGGCCGCCCAGAAGGCGGGCCGCAGTTACTTTGAGGTTGCCCAACGCGCCACCCAGGAACAAGTGCAACGGCTGCGCAGCCTCAAGCTCAAGTGGGTCTACTTCAAGAGCGGCGCCCAACGCGTCTACCCCAACGAAGGCCTCGCCGCCCATGTCCTCGGCGGTGTCGACTCCGAAATGCACGGCAACGCCGGCATCGAACAAGGCATGGAAGACGAGCTCGCCGGTTACTCGGGCTACGCCAACATGGTGTCCGACGTCTCTAACCGTGGCTTTGAATCTGAAATCGAGGCCGAGCCCGTCCCCGGCAAGGATGTCACGCTCACCATCGACCACCGCATCCAATACGATCTCGAAACCGAACTCGCCAAAGCCGTCAAAGGCTGCTGCAAAACGGGTCGCGGCATCGTCATGGATCCCAACACCGGCGAGATCCTCGCCATGGCGAGCTACCCTACTTACAACCCAAACCACAAAGTCTCCGACCCCGAAGCCCGCCGCAATCTCGCCGTCCAATCTGCCACCGAACCCGGTAGCGTCTTCAAGGTCTTCACCGTCGCCGGCGCCATTGAAGACAAACTCGTTACTCCCCAAACCGGCTATCACTGCGGCAACGGCCGTATCAACCTCTTCGGCCGCATCATCCGCGACGCCCATCCCTACGGCTATCTCACCGTAGAAGACATCATCGCCAAGTCCTCGAATATCGGCGCCATCCAAGTCGCTTTGGAGCTGAAGGAAAAGCGCTTCCACGAGTACATCAAGAGCTTCGGCTTCGGTGACCGCACCGGCATCCCGCTGCCCGGCGAGTCCCCCGGCCGCGTTATTCGCCTCAGCAAGTGGACGAAGAGTTCCATCGGCTCCGTGGCGATGGGCCACGAAATCATGACCACCACCGTACAACTGGCTCAAGCCGCCAGCATCATTGCCAACGGTGGCCGTCTCGTCCGCCCTCGCCTGGTCAAATCGGTCAACGCCAATCCGCTCTCTCCTTATCAGGTGCAGAAAGTCTCCTACGAACTTCCCATCGAGCAACCCAAAACGATCATCAGTCCCTCCACAGTGGTCACCATGCGCAACATGATGGATCGCGTCGTCATCATGGGCACCGGCAAGACCTACGCCAAAATCCCCGGTTACTCTTCCGGCGGTAAGACGGGTAGCGCCCAGATCTTCGACCAGAAAGCCGGTGTTTATTCTCACCGCTATCATGCTTCCTTCATGGGCTTCGCGCCGGTCACCAACCCGCGCGTCGTTACTGTAATTACACTCGACGGATCCGCCCTCTACGGCGGCGTCGTCGCCGCGCCCGTATTTAGCGCCGTTACCGGAGCCGCTCTCCGCACCTTGAATGTCTCTCCGGACCTCCCCGTCGTAGAGGACATCAAGCCTGCCAAGCTACCCGAAGTTACCAGCGATGTAGCCTTCGCGGACTTAACTGCGGAAAAGCCTGTGGAAAACGTGGAAATCTCGGAAGTAACTGATGTCAAGACTACGCTGCTAACTCCCGACTTCGTTGGTAAGCCGCTCCGCGACGTTTTGGCGGAAGCTTCTCGCCAGGGATTTCGCATCGATCCCCTCGGTAGCGGACTCGTTCGCTCCCAAAGCCCCGCCCCAGGCTCACCCGCTGTTTATGGGCAAAGGATTCGCCTCCGCTTAGGGAGATAGCCAGAACCATAGGACCCCAGTTGCTGCCCCGTACGATCGCCAGCCTTTTCGCGTCCATTCCGCTCGCCAAACCCATATCTGGCGGGCTCGCGGAGAAGACTGTCTCCGGTCTGCAGTTCGATTCCCGTCTCCTCCAACTGGGCAATCTCTTCTTCGCCTTCGTCGGCGCCAACTTCGATGCCCGCGACTTTGCCGCGGACGCCCTGGCAAAAGGCGCCATCGCGATTGTCAGTGAGCACCCCGCTCCCGAAGGCTTCGACGGACCTTGGATCCAGGTCCAACATGCCCGTAAAGCGCTGGCCCTCATCGCTCGCGATTTCTACAACGACCCCACGCGCCGCCGCGTCGCCGCATTCACGGTAACCGGCACCAACGGAAAAACCACCACTACTTACTTACTCAATTCGATCCTCGAAGCCGCCGGCTACCTCACCGCTATGTTCGGCACCATCGAGTACCGCATCGCCGGTGAGACGCTCGATAGCGTCAACACCACTCCCGAAAGCCTTGAGCTCTATCGCTACCTGGATCGCCTGGAAGCCAAGGCCCCCTCGGGCGCGAACAAACTCGCCATGGCCATGGAGTCCAGTTCCCACGCCCTCGCCCTCGGCCGCATCTGGGGTATGCACTTCACCGGCGCCGTCTGGACCAATCTCACTCGGGACCACCTCGATTTCCACGGCGACATGGACCGCTACAAGCAAGCTAAGTTCGAGCTCTTCCGTGGCCAGGATGCTCCGCCTCCCCAATTCGCCGCCTTGAACGCCGATGATCCCGTAAGTGCCGAAGTCCCTCTCGCCCCCGATACGCAAGCTTGGACTTACGCCCTCCATGCGGACGCCCAAGTACGCGCCAAGAACGTCGAAACAACTTACTCGGGCTCCAAGTTCACTCTTGCCTATCCCACCGGGGAGTTTCCTGTCGAAACTGGCCTTCTGGGCGACATCAACATCCTCAATATTCTTGGCGCTGCCGCCGTAACCCTCCGCGCCGGCCTCCCCGCCGAAGCCGTAGCCTCCGGCATTCGCAATTGCCGCAGCGTTCCCGGCCGCTTCGAGCCCATTGACGAAGGTCAACCCTTCTATGTCGTTGCCGACTACGCCCATACCGACGACGCCCTGCGCAACGTCATCCGCGTTGCCCGCGCGCTCAACCCCAACCGCCTGATCACTCTCTTCGGCTGCGGTGGCGATCGCGACCGCACCAAGCGCCCCTTGATGGGCAGCGCCGCCGCCTCCCTCAGCGACTACGTCGTTCTCACCAGCGACAACCCGCGCACCGAAGATCCAATCGCGATCCTCAACGATGCCCTTGTCGGCATCCGCCGCCACGATACACCCCACATCGTCGAGCCCGACCGCGCGAAAGCCATCCGCAAAGCATTGGAGCAAGCCGCCCCCGGCGACTTTGTTCTCCTGGCCGGAAAAGGTCACGAGACCTACCAAATCATCGGCAAGACCAAGCACCCCTTCGACGACCGTCAGGTGGCGCGCCACGCGCTAGCAGGCCTTGGGTTTACCAAGGAGGCCCGCGCATGAGACTAACCCTCGCGCAAATCGCGGCCTTCCTGGGCATCAGCGTGCCCGCCGCCTCCGCTGGCGTCACCGTCGCTAAGTACACGATCGACTCCCGCGAAGCGAGCGACGCCACCCTCTTCGTCGCCTTGCCTGGTGAAAAAGCCGATGGGCATGACTTCGTAGCTGCCGCCTTTGCCCAAGGCGCCGCCGCCGCCCTCGTCGCCCGCGAAGTGCCCGGCCAGTCCAAGCCGCAACTCCGGGTTCCCGATGTCCTCGCCGCCCTCCAGTTAGCCGCTTCGAAGGCCCGCCAACATTGGGCGAAAGCGGTCGTCGGCGTAACTGGCAGCGCGGGGAAAACCTCCTCAAAGGAAGCCATCGCCACCCTGTTGAGTGCCGCCTTCCCGGTCAGCCGTACCACGGGCAACTTCAACAACCACATCGGCCTGCCTCTTTCGATTCTCCGTATCGAGGACGCCGCCCAAGCCGCCGTCCTCGAAATGGGCATGAACCACTTGGGCGAGATCCGCGCACTTTGCGAGATCGCCAAACCGGAAATCGGCGTCGTAACCAATGTCGGCTACGCTCATGTCGAGAACTTCCCGCGTGGAATAGACGGCGTCGCCGCCGCCAAACGCGAACTCATCGAATCCTTGCCCAAAGACGGCACTGCCGTCCTGAACGCGGACGACCCGCGCGTCGCCCTCTTCGCCCAAGGCCTGCCTCTCAAGGTCGAATCCTTCGGCCTCGGCGAACAAGCCAAGACCCGCGCCACACGCGTCACTTACTCGCTCGAAGGCGCGCGCTTCTTCATCGAAGACCAGGAATTCCACTCCCGGGTCCCCGGCCGTTTCGGCGTCTTGAACGTCACCGCCGCGGTCACCGTCGCCCGCCTCTACGGCGTGCCCCTCCGCCTCTTGGCGGAAAAGTCTCTCGAAATCCCCGCAGCCAAGATGCGCGCCGAAAGGCTCGTCGTCGGCGGTATGCAGATTTGGAACGATTGCTACAACTCCAACCCGGACGCCGCTCGCGCCATGCTAGATATGCTGCGCGACACGGCCACGGCCTTTGCGCCCCAAGGCCGCAAAATCGCCGTCCTGGGGGAGATGCTCGAACTTGGCCAATGGGCCGAGCCTTTGCATAGCGAGCTAGGCAGCTATGCCGTGCAAAGTGACGTTGCTGTGCTAATAGGGATACGCGGCGCGGCTCGACTGACCGTCGAGTCAGCGTTGAAAGCTGGATTGCCTGATCGCGCCGCGTCTTTTTTCGACGACCCTGTTTCCGCCGGTGACTACCTGAAGTCCATCGCCCAACCGGGTGATTCCATTCTCTTCAAGGGCTCGCGCGGTACCCGCGTCGAGCTCGCCCTCGAAGCCTTCTTGAAGGAGCAAGCGGCCTGATGCTCTACTGGCTCCTCTTCGAAACCCTGCAGCCCTACTATGGCCCCCTGCGCCTCTTTGGCTATGTGACCTTCCGGACTGCCTGCGCACTCGTCACAGCGCTTCTGATCTCGCTACTCATGGGCCCCTGGCTCATTCGCAAACTGAAAGAACTGAGCGTCGGCCAGTATATCCGTGAAGACGGCCCGCAGAGTCACAACACCAAAGCTGGTACCCCCACTATGGGCGGCCTGCTCATCGTTGCCTCCATTCTGATCCCCACCTTGCTCTGGGCCAACCTCCGCAACGTCTACGTCTGGATCGCCATGGGCAGCCTCGTCGGCTTCGGCGCCATCGGCTTCTACGACGACTACACCAAGATCAAGAAGATGCGCAACCTCGGCCTCACGGCCCGCCAGAAGTTCGCGCTGCAAGTCTTCGTGGCCATGTTAATCGGCTTCGTGCTCCTGCTCCTCAATGCCAAGGGCGTCTACCAAACGGCCATGAACGTGCCCTTCTTCAAGAGCTTTCGCCCGGACTTGATCTTCGATTCCCTCGCGCAGAGCCCTTGGACCTTCGTCTTCGCCTTCGCGCCCTTTTACATCTTCATGATTCTGGTCCTGGTTGGCTCCACCAACGCGGTCAACCTCACCGACGGCCTCGATGGCCTCGCCAGCGGCCTGATGATCATTGCCTCCAGCGCCATGACCGCACTTTGTTATCTCTCCGGCCACCGCGAGTTCGCCACCTACGCCACCTATCTCGAACTCCAACGTGTCCCCGGCAGCAGTGAACTCACCATCTTCTGCGCCACCATGATTGGTGCTTCGCTCGGCTTCCTTTGGTATAACGCCCACCCGGCGGAAGTTTTCATGGGAGACGTCGGTTCACTGGCTCTAGGCGGCTCTATGGGCACCGTCGCCGTGCTCATCAAGCAGGAACTCCTGCTCCCCTTCATCGGCGGCGTCTACGTCATTGAACTGCTTAGCGTCGTTCTCCAAGTAAGCAGCTACAAACTTCGTGGCAAGCGCATCTTCAAGATGGCGCCCATCCACCACCACTTCGAACTCCTGGGCTGGAAGGAATCCAAAGTCATCGCTCGCTTCTGGATCGCCGGTCTCATCATGGCCTTGTTCGCGCTGGCCACGCTCAAGCTCAGGTAGACCACGATGAAGCTCCCTCACGATCTCTCATCGCTATCCTTCCTCGTTGTCGGCCTTGGCAAGAGCGGCATCGGCTCCATCGCTCTCCTGCGCCGCCAAGGCGCGAAAGTCTTCGCCACCGACGATCGCCCCCACGATTCCACTGCTGACTTCACGTTCCTCTCCTCGCAAGAGGCGATCGCCGCCAAGGTCGATGCCCTCATCGCTTCGCCCGGCGTGCCCCTGACTCATCCCGTCATCGCAACCGCCAAAGGTAAGGGCATCCCGGTCCTCGGCGAAGTCGAACTTGCCTATCAGTTCCTCCAAGGCCCCGTCCTCGCTTCCACCGGCTCGAACGGCAAGACAACTACCACGACACTCATTAGCGAAATGCTGAAAGCCTCCGGCGTTCCTTCCCAAGTCGGCGGCAACATCGGCTACGCCGTCACCGACATGACCATCTCCAGCCGGCCATTGCAGTGGAACGTGCTCGAGATCTCCAGCTTCCAACTCGAGTCCATCGATACCTTTCATCCCCAAATCGCCGCCGTCCTGAACGTCACGCCCAATCACCTCGACCGCCATGGCGACTATGAAGCCTACCGCGCGGCCAAGGGCCGCCTCTTCGAGAACCAGAAGGCCTCCGACTGGGCCGTTCTCAATCAAGCCGACCCCGGCTCGCGCTCCTACTCTCCCGGGCTCGCGAGCCGTGTCGCTTGGTTCCAAGGCGAAGCCTCGCAATGCAACGGAGAAACCATCGAGCTCTTCGGTGCTCCCCTAATGCCCGCCTCCGACGTGCTGCTTCCCGGAGCCCACAACCTCGAAAACGTCATGGCCGCCGCCGTCGTCTCCAGCCTCGCCGGCGCCACCCACCACGCCATCGCCCAAGTCGCCGCCACCTTCAAAGGCGTCCCCCATCGCCTCGAATTCATTCGCGATTGGAACGGCGTCAAGTTTTACAACGACTCGAAAGCGACCAGTGTCGATGCCTCCCTCAAGGCACTGGCCGCTCTCGCCGCGCCCTTGTTCGTCATTCTCGGAGGGAAGGGCAAGGGCGCTTCCTACGCGCCGCTGATTCCATTGCTGAAGCAGAAGGCCAAGGCCGTTCTCGTCATCGGCGAGGACGCTCCCAACATCGAAAAAGATCTGAAGGATGCCGTGAAGCTCGTCTCGCTCGGCGACCTTGCCAGCGCCATCGCACACGCATCCTCCCACGCCTCCCCCGGCGACACTGTTCTGCTTGCGCCCGCTTGCGCAAGCTATGACCAATTCACCAGCTACGAACATCGCGGCAATACCTTCCGCGATCTCGTGGAGGCCCTCTAGGAGTTACTCATGGCCCGCCGCTTAACCGATTGGACTCTCTTCTTCACCGTCGTCATGATGGTCTGCTTCGGCCTCATCATGGTCTACAGTTCCACGTCCATTACCGCCGCCTTCCGCGGCAAGGATCCGGACGCCCAGTTCTTGCGGCAGTTCGGCGCCGCCGTCTTTGCCTTTATCAGCTTGATGTGGTTGCGCCGCCAGAACTACTTGTTGCTAAAGGACCCGCTCTGGGCCTTCATCCCGCTTGGCCTCGTCACCGCGCTCTTGCCCGTCGCATACTTCATGGATGGCCGCACCCACCGCTGGATCCGCCTCGGCTTCATCCAGTTGCAACCTAGCGAATTCGCCAAGCCTGCTTTGATTGTCTTCCTGGCCTACTTCCTCACGCGACGCATGCCCGCGGTGAACAGCCGACACACTCTACTACCTGTATCGTTGGCCTTCGTTGTCGTCGCCGGCTTCGTCGTGTTGTCGGACTTGGGCACCGCCATCGCCCTAGTCGTTCCCGCCGTGGCTTTGCTCTACGTCTCGGGGATCAAGCGCCGCTACCTCGCCATGGCCGCCTGCTTCGCCATAGTGGCCGTCTCCGGCGCAGTGATCTCCAAGCCTTACCGCTTGGCTCGCATCATCGCCTTCGCCGACCCCGACTACAAGATCATTTCCAAGTTCGACCCCAACGGCCACATCAAGGCCTACGTGGGACAAAGCTTCGCCACCACCGATCCCGACTACCAGATCAATCAAGCCAAGATCGCTGTCGGCTCGGGCGGCGTTCTGGGCGTTGGCATCATGCAAGGCCGCCAAAAACTCAGCTATCTCCCCGAAGCGCACACGGATTGTATCTACGCCGTCATCGGCGAAGAGCTCGGCCTTTGGGGTACTAGCGCACTCCTGGCCGGCTACTTCGTCATCTTCTGGCGAGGCTTCCGCCTCTTCTACCTGGCCAAGGAGGACTTCGGCCGCTTCCTCGCCCTCGGCATCAGCATCTCGATCCTCGTACAGGCCCTGATCAACATCAGTGTCGTGCTGGGCATGGGCCCGGCCAAAGGCATTCCCCTGCCTCTCATTAGCTATGGCGGCAGTTCGTTGCTGGCCACCTTGATTTCCCTTGGCATTCTCATGAGTGTCAGCGAAGACGCCCAATGGCTGGAAAGCGCTTCCTAATGGCCGGCGGTGGCACTGGTGGCCACGTCATGCCGCTTCTCGCGGTAGCGGAAGAACTGCGCCGCCGCGGCCATGAGCCCTTCTTCGTCGGCACGCGCAACGGCCTTGAAGCTCGCCTGGTTCCCGCCCACGGCTTCCCGATCGAATATGTCGAGGTCTCCGGCTTCCAAGGCGCGGGTTTGGCCAGCAAGCTGAAACTCCTGCTCCAACTGCCGAAGAGCGTTCTGCGTTGCATGAGTCTCATCAAGCAGCATCATTTCCGCGCCTGTTTCAGCCTCGGCGGCTATGTCGCCGGGCCTCCTGTGATCGCATCGATTTTGAAGAAAGTCCCGCTGGTGGTCATGGAACCAAATGCCATGCCTGGCTTGGTAAATCGAGTCTTCGGCCGCTACGCGAAGAAGGCCTTGCTCAGCTTCGACGCCGCGCGCTCGCACTTCAACCCCGCCGCCGTCGAGATATCCGGCCTGCCCGTTCGTGACGAGTTCTTCCGTATCGAGCCCAAGCAACGCGGGCCCGTTTTCCAGGTCTTCGTCACCGGAGGCAGCCAAGGCTCGCAAACCATCAACCGCGCTGTTCGCGAACTCTGGCCCTTGCTCGCCGCCGACCCCAGCCTGCGCATCAAGATCCTCCACCAATGCGGCCGCCGCGAGGAGGAGTCGCTCCGCGAGGCCTTCGGAGATTCTGAGTTTGCCGGCCGCTTCGAATACGAACTGACGGCCTTCGTCGACGACATGCCCGCCGCCTTTGCCGCCGCCGACCTGATCATCTGCCGCGCTGGCGCCGGAACGATCAGCGAACTCATGGCCGCCGGGCGCGCCTCGGTCCTGATTCCCTATCCCTACGCCGCTGACGACCACCAAACCCGCAACGCGCAAGCCATGCTCGCCTCGGGGGCTGGACTAATGCTCACAGACAAGGAGTGCACTGGCGAGGCGCTGTTCCGCCTTATATCGAATTTGGCTGGAGATGCCGCGGCTCTGGGCCGTATGGCGGCTTGCGCTCGTACCCAAACCCGGCCTGGCGCGACGGCCCGCGCGGCCGACATTTTGGAAGAAATCGCGGCTGCATAGAGACGCCCCCATGCCGCACAATAGAGAGATAGTCTAAAACAAAACTGGTAGAAAATGTTTTTTCGTAAGCAGCACTTTTATTTCGTCGGCATCGGTGGCATCGGCATGAGCGGTATCGCCGAAGTCCTGCTTACGGTCGGCCACACTATCTCGGGCAGCGATCTGAAGCCCACACCCATCACGCGTCGTTTGGAGTCGCTTGGGGCCAAAGTTTTTGCGGGTCACGCCGCCGAGCAGATTGCGGCCGACGTCACCGCGGTAGTCGTGACCAGCGCGGTGAACGAAACGAATCCGGAAATCCAGGAAGCGCGCCGCCGCAAGATTCCGGTCATCCCGCGCGGCGAGTTGCTCGCCGAGTTGATGCGTCTTAAGTTTGGCGTCGCCATCGGTGGCAGTCACGGCAAAACCACCACGACCTCCATGACCGCGACCATCCTGCAGCAAGCGGGTCTCGACCCAACTGTTGTCGTCGGGGGCCGCGTCAGCGCCATGGGTGGCTCGAACGCTCGCGTGGGCCAAAGCGACTTACTGGTCGTCGAAAGCGATGAATCGGACGGCAGCTTCCTGAAGCTCGCTCCCATCCTCGCCGTCGTTACTAACGTCGACATGGAGCACCTCGATCACTACAAGACCTTCGACGGAGTGCTCGCGGCCTTCACGGACTTCATCAACAAAGTGCCCTTCTATGGCGCCGCCATTCTTTGTCTAGACGACGAGAACGTCCGCCGCCTATTGCCCAACCTGCGCCGCCGCGTCATTACGTATGGCACAACGCCGCAAGCGGACCTGATGGTTCGTAACATCGATGGCCGCGCCGATGGCACCAGCTTCGAACTCGTTCTCCATGGCGAGTCGCTAGGTCAAATGACGATCCAAGTTCCCGGTCGGCACAACGTCTTAAACGCTGCCGCCGCTGCCGTGGTCTCGCTCGAACTTGGCCTAAAAGGCCCACAGATTGCTCAGGGCTTGGCGGCCTTCTCCGGTGTCGACCGCCGCTTCCAGTGGAAAGGTGAGGCCGCCGGCGTGACGGTGATCGACGACTACGGCCACCATCCTACGGAAGTGCGCGCCACTCTGGACGCCGCCCGCCAGCGGCAGTTTCAACATATCCACGTGTTGTTCCAGCCGCACCGTTATACGCGCACCCAGATCCTCATGGACGACTTCGCCCGCAGCTTCTTCGATGCCGACTCGGTAACGCTGCTCGACATCTATGCCGCCAGCGAGCCTTCTATTGAAGGTGTGTCCTCGCACGTATTGCTCGAGAAGCTACGCGCTCATGGACAGCGCGAAGTAGACTACGCGCCGAGTCTCGAAGCCGGCGCGCGGCAGGTCGCCGCCCGTGCCCAAGCCGGCGACATGATTTTGACCCTCGGCGCCGGCTCAGTATCCTCCGTCGCCGACAACATTCTGGAAGAACTCAAACAACGAGCCCATGCCTAAGAAGACCATCGACGTTCAGACCAACGGCCTATCCCACGTGATCGGCCGCATCGCCATGGTTTGCGGTGTCGTGGTGGGCTTGGGCGGACTCTTCCTCATCGAAGTGCAAGCCGAGAGCTTCCTGAAACGCGATTCCCGTTTTTTCCTCGAACGCTCGAAAGAGTTCGGCGAGCCCCCGCCCAACCTGCAGATCGACGGTCTGGTCCATGCCAGCCGCGAAGACATCCTTCGCATCTTTGATGAAGACTTAGGGCGCAGCGTTTACCTGCTCGACTTGGAGAAGCGGCGCCTCGCCTTGCTCGGCCTGCCTTGGGTAGCGGAGGCTACAGTCTCGCGTCACTGGCCTGACCGCGTAAGCGTCCGCATCGTTGAGCGGCATCCCATCGCCTTCGTGAAACAGTCCGACGCCGCCGCCACTCTCATTGACGCCCAGGGCTTCCTCATGAACGCGCCCGCGACTTCGCAATTTCATCTCCCCGTAGTTGTGGGTGTCGGACCGGACGTCACCGAGACGCTGCGCTTCGAGCGCATGCAGCGGGTAGATAAGCTGATCCGCGACTTAGGGCCGAAAATCGCGGATATCAGCGAGATCGACGCTCACGACATCAATAACCTCTTGCTGATCCGGCCCCTCAAAGGGAGGGCCGTTACCCTCAAAATGGGCAGCAAGAACTTCGCCGCAAGGTATAACAATTTCCTGGCTTTGGCCGATGACCTGCTCGAAAGACTACCGAATGGGGTGACTTTCGACTTGCGCCTCGAAGAGCAAGTCACGGTGGGCGAAGACCCGACGTTGACGCCGCCGGCCAAGGCCGCACCCGCGCCTGTGCCCCCTCCGATTGTTGAGGCGCCCAAGCCGGAACCGCCTAAGGCAGTTGCCAAGCCAGTCGCCAAGCCGGCGGCAAAGACGGACAAGAAACTGGACACGAAACGGAGGAAGAATGGCCGCTAACAAGAATTCAAAGTACGCGGTTGGTCTCGATGCGGGCAGCGCCTTTACGCGCTGCTTGGTCTGCGAAATCTCCGGAGATGGCCTGAACTATCTCGGCCACGGACAGTTCGAATCGAAGGGCTGGTCAAAGGGCCGCATCAGCGATCAGGCCGTAATCGCCGAGACGATCCGTTGGGCTGTGCAGATGGCCGAAGCGCATACTCTGGTCTCCGTCAGCGGTGCGACACTAGGCATCGGCGGTGGCGGTATCGACGGCATGACTTCGCGGGGCGTCTATGAATTCGGCCGTCCCCGCCATGTCGATGCTGACGACATGAGCTACGCGATCAAGCAAGCGGCGGAAGTGAAGCTCGAACACGACCGCATGATCCTGCAGGTATGCCCGCAGGACTTCATCGTCGATGGCCGCTCTGGCTTCCGCAACCCGAAGGGTATGTCGGCTTCGCGTCTCGAAGCGCATGTCCACCTCGTAACGGCCAGCGAACAGGAACACACGATCCTGGCGAATGCCGTTCACGAAGCGCACTTGGCTCTCGATGAAAGCGTCTTCGAAGGCGTGGCGGCCGCTTACGCTTGCACCACCGAAGGCGAACGCGAGCACGGGCTTGCTGTCATCGATATTGGCGCGCACACGACGGAAGTAGCCCTCTATGAAGGTGAGGCGCTGGTCGGCAGCTTCGCCGTTGGCATTGGCGGCGACCACTTTACACGCGACCTTGCTTACTATCTAACCAGCACCCGCGAAGACGCGCAGTTGTTGAAGGAAGAGTATGGCTGCGCGATGCTGGGGCTCTTGAGCGGCAACACGCTGATCGAGGTGCCCGCGGCCGACAACCGGCCACCGCGCGAGATCTCGCGCTGGCAGATTGTCGAGATCCTCGAAGCGCGCGCCGAGCAGCTCTTTGAAGTGATCAAGAAAGAGATCCACGCGTTGGGCATGTTGGGTGGCCTTGAAGAAGGTGTCATCCTCTGCGGCGGTGGCGCGAAGCTGCCGGGCATGTTGGACATTGCCGAGCGCGTCCTGAACTGTCCTTCCCGGAACGGCATCCCTGAGTTCATCAATCAATGGCCCGCCGAGCTACTCACTCCGGAGTGGACCACGGTGGCTGGTTTGGCAATGTATGGCGCTCGCTTGCGCGTGCGCCGCGACGCGAAACGGAGAACGCCGCGTCTCTTGAATCTGGTCCTGCGCTAACAAAGGAGATCACCCATGTTGTTTGACGAAATCATGAACGACGGACTCAAATTCGAGCTCGAAGACGACTTCGGCCTCTCGACCAAAATCAAGGTCATCGGCGTGGGCGGTGGCGGCGGCAACGCCGTGGCGCGGATGATGGGCTCGGGCCTGGTGGGCGTCGAGTTCCACGTCCTCAACACGGACAAGCA
>VFQP010003503.1_pt1 | contig 15874 bp, 10 predicted proteins | sample 3512351 | NCBI WGS metagenome assembly VFQP01 (sample SAMN10412372, study PRJNA504923) | tailings metagenome | isolation source: Relicate 1 Philex TSF1 revegetated site | place: Philippines: Tuba, Benguet | collected 2017-08-29 | reverse complement strand
TCGTGCGAAGTCGGGGTCTCGCAAGGATGACCAGAATTTGGGTCGGATCCGATGACATGCGTCCTGTGCATAGCTTCGGGGTGTGCCTCAGGATGCGCCTTTGGTTGGTCACATTGATTACAGGCGCCGTAGAGACGAGACCCTTGGGCAGAGAGAAGGGAAGTGGGGGTCCCTGCGGGGCAAGAGAAGGGATCGGAGCCAACAGGGAGGCGGCTCACGGACGCCAGACAGGCTTGGGTCCCTTAGCTTGGTCACTTTGCTAGAGACGAGGGCTGGCCTTAGGGAGGGACCTTAGGGGGGGCCCCTATGTGTGTATCCACTATAGACCGCCTATTAGATACCCCTCCCGCCTCAGGCCGTTTCCTCAGCTCCCGTCCTCATGCCCCGCCCCAACGTATGCTCCCTGAGGGTGTCCCCTGAGGTGTCTCCCTGTTGGCCCCGTCCTCCTTCCCTGTCCCCTTAGCCCTCCGCAGGAGACCCCTCTTCCTTCTCCCCCGTGTCTCTCCGCTGCTCCAGTATCCTCAAGGACTCTCTCGGTAGTCGGTTATGTTCAGGCGGTTCCAGTACTCGCCGCCTAGGAGCGTCGGCGCCAATTCCGCTTGACCAATCAACATAGGATCACTGCCTTTAGGTGCGCCCCGATCATACAGCGACCAGCTACCGTCATCAGCTTGCACGCACTCAATACGCCTCCGCAGTTCGCCGCACTCTCGTGTGAGCTGCGCCATGAGCTGTGTCATTCCTCTGCTGCCGGGGTCTCTTGCTTGTAGCTTGTGCCTATTGTTCGTCACCAGCGGCCGATTGTGTTCTCAGGTAGGGTAGTAGCCAAGAGATGCCACTTGCGGGAAATACGCGACCCATTGACATAAGAACGCGATATTAGGAGGCGATGTCTGCTTCCGGTGTTTCGCCGTTGTCATTCCCTGCTTCCGTCGTCAGACCTTCGATTGGCTCTCCCTCAGCATCGGCCTGCATGGGCTGGTATTTGGTGAGGATCGCGCCACGCTGATTGTGATCTCGTGCAGTCTTTCCTGCTGCCGACTCGATGCATCCAATGATCATGCGCGGTGTAGCCCTCCCTTCCGACCAGACTTCAAGGCGGCCCTTGAGACCATGCTTCAGGAGGTAGCGGCAAGCGGCGTGCTCGGGATCGAGGGAGCGCTCTACGATGACTGGCCCATCTGATGTTCCAAGGCGAACCTCATAGAGTTGTCCGCGCTGTGTGCGCTTGGTGGGTGCTATACAGATGCTCAACATGGCGATTGGTCCTCACGTCCTACGCTTGTCGTCTCTTCCCTCCGCACGGGAGCTGACAAGTAAGTCGTCATCGAATGGCTGTGGCGAGAGAGTGCGCCAGATACTCCGTGCTTCGGAGTCGATGGTTACAATGAAGTCGTTCCCGCGCCTGACGTAGGGCACGTAGTTCTCATCGAGCTTTGCCTCCAGCGTCTTCGCCAACGCTCCAGCTCGTATGGTCGTGAGGAGCTGCTCCATCTCGTCACCACTGAGATGAGTCTCAATGACACGCGGGGCCTTGGCCGTGTCTCCGGTGCTGCTCTCCCTGCGCACTCTCCTCCTGATCTCAGAGCGCTGCCACTCTTTGTGAGGGCCCCAGTGGTGCGAATAGCCGTTGCCCTCGTGCCAACAGCGCCATGCGAAGATCCAAAGGAAAAAGCCGAAGAGCACAATACCTGCGAGGAACGGGTCGCCCTGGCGGAGTAAGCCGTCAATGGACACCGCAAACATCACGGCGCAGAGCGTCAGCAGCATCCAATGCGAGTAGTGCATTGCCTTGGCGAACTCCCAGCGTGCGGCACTGCGGGGAGTGTCGAGAAGGGAAGCGATGCGGCTTCTAGTGCTGTCACTAGCTTCGTTGCCGTCGTCGGTGGCGAGCATCATGGGCAATGCCCTTTCGTGCTGAAATGTGGCGAGTGTGCAATGGGTCCGAGGATGCTCGCCTACAGTCATTGCCAAAGCATTCACGCAATGCCGCCTGTCTCATCGTCATTGTGGTCTTCCTCCTCCTCCTGCTCGTCACCTGAGCTAGCCACACGGCCCAACTCTTCGCTCTCTGCCGTATCGGTCTGGAGTGGAGGCAACAGGCCGGTGAGCCAATAGTCCTTCGTCTTCGCTGTTCTCTCCAGGGTGCCAAAGTCGAGCCACTGCCCAGGCCAGCCCGGACAACGATACGGCTCGCCGGTAAGTGACCACGTCATCGCGACACCCACAGAATTGCGCCCATCGAAGAAGATGCCGACGATCGGAAAGGCGTCTTGCGGTCCTCCCTCTGTCCACGAGAAGATGATCACCTTGCTTCCGTTGACGAGACGCATGTGGAAATGCCCAGGCATCGAGCAGTGAGGGCATCTTGGCGTACGCTTAACGACATCGGCATGAGCATCGGCCGTGGCCCGCTCCGACTCGAACGGACGACCGAGCACAGGTGGTTCGCTGCTGTCACGCTGGGGATTATCACCTTCCCCGCCGCGCCACTGGAGCACCTTTTCGAGGGCCAATCTCTGCCGTCGTTCCTCCTCGGCGAGTTGCTCGCTTTCTCGCTTGAACTTCTTGACGGCTGCCTCTGCTAGCTTGGCGGATCGGAATGTGCCGAGCCAATGTACCTTCCCGCCTCCGGAGGCCTGAGCGCCGAACTTCCCGTTTATCAGGACATAGACGCCTGGGATGCCTGTCTTGGTCTTTCGAACTGCCAGTCGCTGGACACCCGTGTCGCCGCTGTCGCTGTCGGTGTTGTGATCGCCCATGTGTTAGCTCGCTAGCAGTGTGAAGCCAAAAGGGAGTGGCGTGGCGTTGGATGCTCGCTCTTGGCAGTTGCCTTCCGAAGGGCGACGGAGAGGAGAGCAACATCGTTGAGCGCATCGCGTGCCCTCTCCCTAGCCTCCTCAAGCTCCTTAGCTAGAAGTTTGGGGCAGTCATCTTCGGGGAAGCGCTCAGCGTAATCATTGCTTTGACTTGGCATGGTGATGCGAAGCTCCTGTGTGCGATCGTGTCTCTGAACGATGCGGAGGGTGCATGCGCTGGGCGTGCCGTGTCCATCAGCGACTCAGATCATCGTGAAGGGCTACGAATGGCGATCGACCTCACTTGAAGTCCTTCGGATCACGGAGGAACCGAAAGGCATGCAACGCCAGCCACTTGAGTCGTGCGTCTCTTGGCTAAGAGATGCCTAAGTCACCTTGCTCACTCGCCTAGGCCATAGGCTTCCAGCTGAGTGGCCCTACGCTGCTGTTCGATCTGTTCGGCCATTGAGCGCCGCTTGCCGTAGACGCGCTCAACCACTTCGGGATGGTCCCTAAGGATCGTCTTCCAGGCAGCATCACGATACCGACCGATGATCGTCCTCAAGGCGTGCAGCCGAGTGCCTCTCTGATCACCTGGGCCGTCGATAAGCTGCCGCTGATAGGCATCGCTCTTGATGTAATCCTGAAGGACCTGCCGCAGCGGCTTCGCTTGTCCCGGCAAAGGGTTCTTGATGCGGTCGCCGTAGAGGTCATACAGCCGCTGTCCATTGCTCAGCCGGAACTCCACGAGGTTGAGCGCCTTCTTCTCACCTGGGATCGTCTTGGTCTTCGGCAGTGGCTCAGGAATGCCCTTGTTGCCGGTGTCCACGAGGCGAGCGTACTCATTCAGCAGCGCATCATCGTGCTTATGCGAGGTGACGATGCCGCCGATCTTCTCCATCGTCTCGCCCCAAGGTGTCCTCCGCGCAGCCAAGCCCTCGGACGCAACCGGCAGCCTCTTCTGTGCGGCCTCGAAGAAGTCAGCCGCTTCCCTGATCATTGGATCGCCGAAGTAGTTGTTCACCTGATTGATGACGTTTGGGACTGCGATCGATGCACCAATGTTCGTGAGCCATCTCTGAAGGCCCTTTCCGCTGGTGTCCTGAAAGGCGTTGATCAGGCTGTCGACACCCTGCATGACGTGACGCGAGGTGACGCTCTCAGCTACTGACAGCGCGAAGACTGTCGCCCAGCTCGCAAGCTCCTCCTCATTGAAGTCATCCAGGCGCTCGGCGACGATGGCAGGCACGTTGAAGATGATGCCGAAGGGGTCCATCCGCTTCATGTTGATGGACACGCCACCGACATTCAGTCCGAGATTGTGCTCCCCGCGCTGCTCCAACATCTGGCGTGCGCCCCAGTTCGGCCTACCGTGAGCGTCAGTCGGTCCAGCTCCTTTGCTCTTGCCTGCGATCACTGCCCCAAGTGCCAGCGTCCATATCGAATAACCGACATAGAGCTTGCCTGTGGCGACCGCCGCTCTGTGTCCTCCCGCTGCAATGGCCTCCCGATAGGCCTTGGACATATGAGCGATGCCGGGTGTGAGACTTCCTGAGTAGTGGAGCAGATTGTGGATGATGCTCGGGAACGGCACTGCGAACTTCAGCGATGGGTACTTGTTGACGAACTGCTTTACGGTCCCCATGAGCGAGTCATGAGGGACATGGTTCATGAAGGTGCTTGAGCGAGCGACCTCAATGGCCCGCTGCGCTAGTGGATCATCGAGGTTCGGGATGCGACCAAGCTGCGGATCGTCAATGAAGCTCGCATCGAGGCGCGACCTTACGAACGTCTCTAGCTCAGCTCCCTTGAGGCCTTGCGTCATTCCCTCAGTGGATGCCGCCGCCATGACCTCCGCGTGGTACGCCGCTCGCTTGAACAGTTCGTCCTGCGCAGAGAGCAACCGCGTCGACACCACATCAAGGGCCCCACCATACAACTCGATGGCCTTGCCTACTGTGGTTTCCGCGATGTTCCGTGCCGACATTCCCCCTTCCTTCACTGCATCGGGGTTGATGCCGAAGGCTCGACGTGGGTCCATGTGATCTGAGGGGAACTGCCCATAGCGGTTGACGTGTGGATCAAGCTGAGGGCGGCCCTTCTTGAAGCTATCGACTGCATACCCGAACACAGTGGACGCCTCACCGAGCATGTAACTGTACTGCCGCACGCCCTCTGCCATGACCTCCCTGTTGCCAAGCCCGTATCCTCCGATGACCTTGTAGAGCGGGTGCATCGTGGTGCCGATCGCCGAAGAGAGGACGTTCACGCCATGGGTCTCAAACCCTGAGAGGATCGAGCGGAGCCACGCTGTCTGCACGAAGTCCCGCAGTGCTTCGTATCGTGTCGGTGAGAGTGCCCTCCCGATCGCCTCGGGATCACTGCCAGCCACCTTGATGCGCTCTACGATCTTATCGAGAGGGGCATCAGCGGCGGTGCTCGCGAAGTCAATCTGTTGGTTGGGCCGCCGAGACCTGCGCAGAGCATTCATCGTGCGGCCGACCTCGGAGATCATCCCTCCGACCGTATCTTGCACCATGACATAGTGAGCCACCTTGTCTCTGAGGGCCGTCTCCGCTGCTTCTCTACTGCCGTATGCTCCGAACTCCGGGCTCAGGTTCTGAGGATCGAGCTGGCGTGCGAGCAGGTGCAGCTCTTCAGCAAGAGAGGTCGTGTACTGCCTCAGTGCGAAGAGCCGAGCGTGGATGTTCGTGATGCTGTCCGACTCGCGAGTGAGCCTGTTGAGGATTTCTCCCGGCTCCTGCCCAAGCTGACGGCCCCACGATTGAGCGAGACGGTAGGTCTCATCGAACGACACGCGGCCTCTTGCTGCGAAGCTCTCGGGCATTTCCCTGATGAGGCGCCGCTCGGTCGCCTCGATGACGGCCCGCATGTGGCCCTCGTGCGTGAGGCTGTCGAAGCGTGAAGGCGTCGGGATCTCCCGTGCGGCGCTGCCTTCGGGAAAGCCACGAAGGGTCTTGCTGATGATGTCATCCACCACGCCATCCACGAGGGCCTTATCTGGGCGTGTGAGCCTCGTGGTGCCCGGGTGGGACGGATCGCTCATCGGACGGATTGGCGTGCTCTCATCAATTGGGCGCGGCGTCCACCTAGGAAGCTCATCAATGACGCGAGGTCCTGTGCGTGAGCCACCATCCACGGCGGCCTGTAGATTCGCGGAGCTTGGGGGGGGCGGAGCTATGGCTTTCGCTACAATGGAGCTATCTCGGATGGCGCCAATGATCTCAGCGGCCTCCCGAAACAGCGGTGTGTTCGGCAGTTCGCCAGCCACTCGACTACCGACCATGAAGGCGACGACCTCTTGGTCCAGAGCCTCCTTGATCTCGGGAGCGGTCATGCCTTGCGATCTGTACCAATCTTCGTAGTCGCCGGTCTTACGGATGAGGTCATCAACGGAGGCAATCGGCGAACCATCGCGGGCAAAGGCTTCGCGGCCACCCCACTCAATCCGCATCTCCTTTCCAGCCGCTAGAAGAGCCTTCCATTGCCCTTCGCTGAGCTTCCCTTCATCGCGGAGGACATGGATTTCCTCGTGCTCAAGGATGCGGCGCTTGGCATTGTCTAGATTGAGGCCGAATTTGCGTGCGTAATCCTCCGACCTTCCGCGCATGATGCCGACGATACGGCGTCGCTTGTTCTGGAATCCCTCGCCGTTAAAGCCAGTGTCACGGCCCACGCGGACGTCATAGCCAAGAGCCCTGATGCGATCGACCACAGTGCCTGTACCTTCACGAAGGAAGGCCTCCTCAGCTGCGCGATCGGTCTCCCAGTGGATGCCCTTGACTGGTGGTGGATGGCGCTTGTGTGAGCTGGCAGTAGGAAGGGGATCATTGGCCGGGCGGAGTCGAGTAGCGAGGGCATTGACTTCTGGAGTGCTAGGCGTCTCGACAGGGCGCAACACCGTGGGAGAGGGGAGGGATGCCTGTGGCTTGATTGTGAGCTTGATGCCCTCATCGGAGATGGTGGCCGGTGTATTGAGGCGTTCGAAGCGCTGAAGTGCTCGTGTGACGGACTGCTCCACATCCGCTTCTGTGGCCTTCGCCTTACCCGTGATCTGGGACCACCACTCACCCATTGGCTTGGTGACGCCATTAGGGCCACGCTTCATCCGCTCAAAGCGCTCAAGGGCGGTCTGGACTGAGCGAGCTGAGGCGTCACTAAGAGGAGGCTGCCCCTGAAACGACTGTGGCCCCGCTGAGGGGGCCACTTCGGTAGGTCCGGCTGTGGGATTGGCACCTGAAGGCGTTGGCACATCAGGCGGGGGCGGCTCCCCTGGTCTGAGTGGAGGTGGCGATTGGTTGGCTGCCGTTAGAGGCCTGCCACCCGGCATCGTCACGGACGGAGACAGCGAAGGTCCGCTTGCATCATTAGCTGCCCTGCCGAGAAGCCCTGGAGGTGGCTGCTGTATGGCCATGCCCGGAGGCGTGGTGGCGGTCATAGACTGCGGCGCGGTTAGGGCCTGAGGAGCAGGAGGCGGGACCTCAGGTTCTAGAGCCCGTTGCACCGCTGGCTTGAGTCCCTTCCCCTGATTGACAGCTTTGAGCGCTTCCTCCGCTTCTCGGGAAAAGGCATCCGCATCTTCCACCTTGCCGTTGCGCAGTGCCTTGAGAGCCCTTGCTGAGTGGAGGATTACGTCAACCGTGACGCCAATGCCTAGCCCTTCGATCATATTCTTGAGGCGGCCCTCGGCCTCGGTGTCAGTGGGAGAGGACGCCAAGTAGGCAGTCACTGCATCTCGTGCCCCAGCATATTCCCTGAGGAGATCGGAGAGGCGGGCTTCGCGGCCATCGAAGGCGAGTGCATCGGTGACGGCCCCTCGGACTGCGGCTTGCGCGATGCTTCCCTTGATCGTTGTGGCGGGTCTCAGGATTCCAGCGAGGCGGGCCACCTTGCCGAGGCCAATGTAAGAAGCTCCGAATTGAGCGAAGGCTCCGACGACACGGCTGCCCTGTGGCATGGCCTTGTAGTACGCCTCGAAGTCCTTCCGCCATTCGCCGTAATTCGCTTCGTTGCCGAGCATTGCTTCATTCACGAAGTCATAAGGCTCTAGGGCTGTCCCCTTGAGTGCGCCACGCCAGACAGCTCCAGGCATGGACCGAAGATCGTTCCATAGCGAGTAGGCTCCAGGGGCGTGCTGCTTGGCTGCTGCGAAGTGGCTCTCTACCTCAGCGGCTGGGGCCCTGTGTGCGAAGACGATCGCTGCGGCTTCCTCATCGCTGAAGTACGAGAGGAGCGGATTGCTGGCCTTGAGCTGCCGGACTTCCTCGGGGGACGGCCACGATACTGGGCCCGACTGTGCCGGCGCTGGAGTGGTTTGCGGTACCGGTGCATTTGCCTCCGCTGCAATCTGAGGCCCCATGTCAGATAGTGGAATGTCTGCCGGTAGAGGCTGTTGCGGTGGTGTCCCTTCTGCTCCCAGGTCCTCTGGAGCGACCGGAGGTGTATCAAGCTGAGGGGAAGGCTGCTGCTGATGCTGTTGCTCTTCCGCGTCGTTTGACAGAGGCGAAGGGATGGCGAGGGAGGTTGATGCTCCGGGCATCACGGTTTCGATGAGCGCGGGCTGCTGCGGAGGATCAAGGTCATCGTGGGCTGTGGTCTGATCGGGTGCTGCGGGCATAGGTGTGCATTCTTCCGTATTGGGTTGACGGGAGGGAGGGACGGGGATGTGTGGAGACGGTTCTCGGCTCCAAGAGCCTGTGAGTGAGGAAGAGCTTCGAGCCGACTGCTACGGCATTAGATCGATGATCGCGCGCAGTTCTTCGTCGGAGGCGTTGGCAAAGAGGGGATTGGCCAAGCGTATTTCTTGGAGGAATGCCTTTGCAGTAGCGTCATCGGATGGCATCCACATGCCATTGCGTCGGCGAGACGATGTACGGTCTTTGACTTTGCTGGCCACTGCCCGTTGTGCGCTCTGCTTCGTCCTCGTGGCCTTCTTTACGGCGTTGACGCGAGGTGCTGTCTTGCGTGTTCGGTTATAGGCGCGAGAGAATTCGCCGTGATGCTCTTGCCTGAATGCCGTCTCTGCAGCCTTTGCCTCTTCCGGCGTATCGAACCTTCCGAGCCACTTTCTGCGTCCCTCTATCTGCACGCGGGCTGCGAACTTTCCGTTAGGCAACTCGATGACGTTGCGAAGACCGGACTTTGGCAGCCGCATTCCTAGATACGACGAGTTGGCTTTGTTTTGGGAAGGTGTTGCCTCTCTCAAGTTCGCGATGGTGTTGTTCGATTTGTCGCCATCAATGTGATCCACTTGAGGTGGCAGCCGTGCGTGAGCCAAAGCGCAAACCACGCGATGCAGCTTGAGTTGTCGTCTGGTTCCATCCTTTCTTGATCCAGCTCTGACTACGAAATAACCGCGATTGTCGCGTGATGCAGTCACTTCCTTGCCGGTGCTGATGCGAATTACCTTATCGCCTTCCAGGCGGAAGCTCCGTTGGATTAGCTCAAGGTCTGCTCTTGCCTTGTCACTCATGTCAGTCTTCATCGTTAGTGTCTTTCCGTTCTGTGATGCGTGTGTGTGTGTGTGTGTGTGTGTGTGGATGCGGATGTGTGCCGCGCGCGGACATGCGCTCTCGGTCCCTCCCATGATTGATGAGAAGGCCGGGACCACGTGGTGTGCCTGTACTGCGGTGTGGTGTTGTGTGGTGCTAAGCGGCTAGGCGAAGAAATACGGACTGGCGAGCACCTGTCGCACGTCCAAGTCACCCGATCGCAGTGGCCCTAGTTCAGGCAGGCGTTCGTGCGCATCCTCGGGCAGCACCGCTAGGACTGCCTCTCGGAAGGTCCCCAGAGGATCGCTCTCGTGACATTCGATGAACCCTTCCCGCACACAGCGAGCGATAGTCGTCATGTCAGGAGCGAGACCAGCAACGCAGTCATGTACGGTGATTAGGGCATCGATGCCGTGTGCCTTGGCCTTCTCAACTGCGATCATCAGGGCGGCGGCATCCAAGCTGTGCACGAAGTTCGGCGAGACACCACTGAGACACTTCTTGGTCAGGATCTCTCTCGTGTTCGTCTCAGGGAAGTAGGTCTCCCGTTTCTCGCCCTTGAAGACTATGCTCGTTCGTCGTGAGAGCTTCCCATATTTGACGCTATGCCAAGGCCATCCGCTCGGCGTCCGCCAAGCGAGACGTTCAATCGCTGGAGGCCCATCTCCAGCCCTCTCGCAAAGCAACTCCATCGCGGCCTTGAGCCAGGCCATCACGTTGGTTGCTGCTTTGGTCCGCTCGCCTAGCGCCTCATTCAGCTTGCCCCCAAGCCAACGAACGAGCTGCTTCTCCTCCTCAGCCGTTGGGACATCTCCTCCCCAATGCAGTCGGTGAGGGTCCTCCTTGTCGAGATAGTCTTGGACGACATCGTAGACATTTAGGTGCGAGCCACCATAAGGCTTCACCATCACGATCAGCTTCGTGAGGTCACGGCGCATCCGATCGCCGAGCACCCTGAGCCATAGCAGCGCCTCTTGTCGGTCCTCTGCACCGTAGTCGCGAGAGATGCCTTGGATTGTCTCAAAGGCCGTGTCCGCAATGGCCTGATAGATGTCCCTCGGTGCATTCCCCGGCACGAGGTTGACCATACGTGCAAGATCGCTGTCTCGCGCGAGAGCTGCGAAGTGCTGGAGGCCGTTGCAAGTTCCGTCGATGAATACGGGGAGCGTCGTGATGAAGTCGGGGCTCTTGCCCCTCGCCACGTAGTCGGTCCACTCGCGGGCAGCAGCCAACGCAGGCCAAATACTGTCTCCTCCTGATGCCTCTGCCTCCCACTCCCTGCGATTCCCGAGGGGGTCATCAGCGATGCGCTTCAGCATGTCAGTGCGGGAGTTGGTCCACTCGATGCGTTCCTCCCAGGTGCCCTTGTCGTGACCAAACGCCTTGGCTACTTGCGCAGCGAGCCATCGAGGACCGTCACCGTCGCCAATGGCCCTGCCGCTCGCGAACTTCAGCATGTACCTCGCTAGGTCACTGCCTTGAGGATTGAGCGCTGAGCCTGCCGCATAGACACGCCCTCGGAAGTCCAGATGGTGAGCGAACCACAGAGGACCGCCTCGCAGTTCCTCCGCAGGGCTGCTCGCCAGTCCGAGGACTGCCTCTTGCGCTTCCTTCATGACGCTCATGGACCATAGCACGCGGGCCTTATTGCGCTCGTTGGTGCGCTTGATGACTGCCGCCTTGCGCTTCCACTCGTCGAACTCAGGTGATGCGAGGATGGGATCGCCTTTTGGTGGCGCTGGAGGCACGTGTTGTTTGAAGCTCTCTGGGAGTTGTGCGAGATCGAGCTTCGATGTGATCGCCTCTGACGCCACAGAGAAGACGGCTTCGTTGATCGCGAAAGGCACTGTCTGCAGATGATTGATTGCGGAGAGGATCGGCGACTGCGGGATGCCCTTCTCTCTGATCTTGCGGCGGACAGGGCCGGGTGTTGTGCCTCTGACGAGGTTCGGTGAGGTGATGTGCGCGAGCAGATAGCCTCCGCCTTTAGGGCCTTCCCACGGGACCGGAGGGCACACCATGGCCCTCTCGAATGTGGCTCTGTCGGCCTGCTCTTTGATGTCTCTACCTAGCCAATCGTAGACAGTTGGGTGAAGCTCCACATGGTAATAGCCGCTCGTGTCTCTACCGCTCTTCAGGTTCTTGAAGTGACGGACGAGTGTGATCCTTCCCCCTGCGCACTCAACTGCCGCCTCAAAGAGCCACTTACCGATTGAGTGCCGGTCCCTCTTCGTCCATGGCTCTGTCGCTTCGATGAACTCCGGTGTCGCTCTCTCCGGGTCTCTCGCTTTGGTGTTGAGCGTGATGTTGAGGACCGCTTCCTTGTGGCGAGGCGTGGCGCCGTCTTCGTTCTGGCCCCTCTCGATGGCGGCGAAGAATGCGGGGTTGTGCTTGCGGAAGGCAGTGAGCCGGGCAGCCTTGGAGATCGCGAGGCCGATGTCTCCAGAGAGGCGTGACGATGTGAGGGGTTTCGGAAGTTTCCTGTTGCTGATCTTGACGCGGCGTTCGCTGATGAGTGCCGAGAGGGTGCTGTTGATGGTGACTTGAGCGAGCGTGTCGGCATCGAGAGAGGCCAGCGCCTTCTTGAACCATCGCGGCTTTGGTCCCCTGCTGCGTCTAGCGTCTTCTGCTGTTGCGTTGATGAAGTCCGCGAGTCGAGAAGCCCAGTGGTTCGCGAGCTTCCGTGCCGAAGGTGAGCGGAGGGGATCTCCGGTGCTCTGTGCTTTGTCCCAATCGGCGTGAATCTTCTGGGAGGCAAGCGTCTGCGCTTCGTACTCCCGGTGGAGCTGCTTCGCGCGGAGCTGGTCGTGATTGTCGTCTTCGTCGTCGTCGTCGTCATGGCCGTGATGGTGTTGAGGGTTCGTCGGTGTGGTCATGGGCTGAGGCGGTCCTCGGATCTGAGGGCCTTCGGAACGCTCCTGCGGTGATGCGAGATGGTGAGCGCGAGGATGTGGGCGGTGAGTGCTGGGCCGTTTGGGTGTCGAGAGGCGTGGCGCCGGGCGAGCTTGTAGGCTGCCTTGGGGCTGAGTGCCGGAAGAAGGACGAGGTGCGGTGTGATGGATTGTCGAGGGGAGGAAGGGGATAGAGCTGACTGTGGGAACCATCGGTGGGTTCTCTCTGAGAGAGGCACGCGCTTGATGGCCTTGGTCCGTTGCTTGATGTCCAAGGCGTCGTGAAGGTCCTCGGCGGCGAACCACAGTGCGGAGGCGGTGCTCGTGCTCACGGTGGTGGACCTTAGGGAGAGTGAGTGAGGCCGCGCAGAGGGTTCTCTTACTGATGAGCATTCCTGCGGTGGGGGTGGTGGATGGTCGTTGATGAAGAGGTGCATGGCGTTGCCTATTTGCGTGAGGTGAGTGGAGGCGTGCGAAAGCGACCAAGGGCGGCCGTCCCCTTTGGCGGAGAGGTCGCGGCGGCGATGGTGTGCGTGTGGATGTGTGAGAGTGTGTGTGCTTGCTAGCGAGGGGTCCGAGCGGGGAACCGCAGAGACCGCTTAATTGGCGGAGGCAGGATCAGCTTCAATCGGCCCGAGCGGGTGAAGATGGACGACAAATGGGGATAGGCCTCAAATCGCGCAGACAGTCCTCAGACTGGCGAGCAGTCCTGTGGGGACGTTCTCCTCATAAGGGGCCTAGGGTGAGAGGGGACCCTCGGCCTGCGGCATCGGGCAAGGAGGGGAAGGGGATATAGCCAACAGGGGACGCCTGACGCCGAATTCTGGCGACGGGCTCCTCATAAGCCTAGGTCAAAGTAGAGAAGCCCTCCTGTCGGCCGTTGTCCCTCATAAGCCTGGACGGGTGCCGATCGGAGCGATCTCCTCATATAGGTACACGGGTGCCGTAGGGCTGGCGTTCTCCTCATATACCCTCCTCATGGCCTCCCAAGTGCCGTAACTGCCATCGATAGGACGGACACTGACGACGTGAAAAGCGAGGTGGACGTTTTCCGGGTAAGCCCGCGCCATGCCTAACTCATTGGATTCATAGGATGGGATGATTGCTGATTATATAGGCCCTTTTGACCTAACATTGTGATCTGATCATCTGCCGGCTGAATGGCTGCCTTCACGGGGCCTCAAATGGAGACGTTCTCCTCATAAGCCTAGGACGGGTGGGACCCTCGGCCTGCGGCCTCGGGCAAGGGGAAGGGGGTGTAGACGGCTCGGGACACCTCGGGGACGTTCTCCTCATAAGTCCCCCCTGGTCGGAGGGACGGGTCCCTGCGGAGCGGCGCTAAGGATGACGTCCCTCCTGCTCACCCTACCGCGCCACCTTCGCTCCCTTCGGCGGTCGTGGCAGCTTCACGGCCTCCACGCACTGGCGGCGCTGCTCCATTGACGGACCACCTGAGTAGACTCCGAGCGTCATCCCTTCGCGGTTCTTCTTGTGGCCTGCAACGGCAGCTATGATATGCGGAAGGATACCCGCCTGCTCAGCCTTGGTCGCGAACCATCTGCGGAACGAATGGAAGTCCACTCGGGACCGCTCCGAACTGGCTGACGCCCTGTCGTCGATACCGAGGCGGCGGCGATACGTGACGAATCTCTTCCCAACCTTATCGGCACGCTCGGCGAGGCGTCCCTCTTTGTCATCGGGCAACTCGGGGAACAGCCACGCGCTGGGCGCCTTGTCGATTACACGCCGGGCGACGGTGTGAGCGAGATCACGATGGAGTGGAACACCACGAAGGCCGGCCTTGGACTTGGCACGTGGCAGATTGATGGACAGCGCAAGAAGGTCCACATCACGGACGCGGATGCGGGCGATCTCTTCCCTACGCATACCACTGAGTGTCGCTATGTGGATGAAGTCCATGAGCACGGGATCGTTAGGCTTGCCGGGATAGATCAAGCGAGCGACTTCCTCATCGGTGAAGGGACGCGGTTCGGTGTCTTCAATGGTGCCGTCGCTAGAGACCTTCGCGGCGTTCTTGGGCGGCATCCTTTGGCCGCGCCATGGATTATCGGCTCCGACTGCTAGCTTCCCCTTGTCGGCAAGCCAACGCCAATAAGACGAGAGCGCAGAGACATGCTTGCGAGCCGTCTTGTACTTCGCCTTGGGTGCGATAAAGCGGTTGGTGATGAAATCTCCAGCGTGGCGCCTGTCGAATCCTTCGATGGTCTGAGGAAGGCCGTGCTCTGTGGAAAATGCTGCTAGGTGTCGAACGGCATCTGCATAGTGCTTCAGCGTGCGAGGCTTCACGTGTCCTTCGAGGTCGGTGATCCACTGGTCGATGAAGATGGTCAGCGGCGTGCGTTCGCCTTGGACGATCCCTTGGTATTCTCGGGCCTTCGCTGGTGAGTTCTCTCGCCCTATGCGCTCCGCCTTGGCGCCGAATAGCTCCTGGTCGTAAAGGGCGAGTGCTTCCCGGTCCTGAGGACGTTCTTCCTTCGCGACGATCTCAGCGAGGATGCTGCGATTGGTGCGGTCCTCAAGGGCTGCTGAAGTGATTGGGTCGAGCGGTGCCGACTTCGCCTTCCGTGTGATCTCGTGAAGCTGCTTGCGCAGCTCGGCGAGGGCCGGCCAACGGAGCCGCTGGGCTTCAGTGAGACTATCGGTGCCGAGGGACTTCTTGAGCGCTGCCCTGCCGACCACCTCGCGGAGCTTCCGAGGGACGTCTAACTTCGCGCGATACTGCTTCCCGTGCTTCTCAAGGTGCCGGGTGTCAGTGCTGCTCCCGAACGCTGCCATCGCGCGCCTGCCTCCGTCTCTGCTCATCCTCCCCGGACTGAAGGAAGCATGATTGAAACGGTCAGATCAACCCGCTTTGGGGTGGCGCTGGGGTGGCGATTGGGGTGGCATCGGATGTCGGACTATCGGTAATGCTTTGTTATTACGGTGTTTCTTGAAGCGTTAAGTATATGGCTGGGGGACTAGGATTCGAACCTAGACAGGCAGAGTCAGAGTCTGCAGTCCTACCATTAGACGATCCCCCAATGGTCGCGAGCCAGAAGCCCGCGCGCCGGGAGGCCTCTCTTATCAAGCGTCGCCCCGGGGTGCAACCCCGTCACAAATTCCCCGGACGGAGCGCCCGGCGCTCGAGCGTCAGGATGACCCAGCCGTTCAGCCGGTCGACCCGGATGCGCGCAAATCCTGCTGCGGCATAGGCCGCCAGCACGGCCGCCGCCTGCGACTGCAGGATGCCGGACAGCACGATGATACCGCGCGGGCGGATGACCCGCGCAACCTCCTGCGCAAGATCGATCAGCGGTTCGGCCAGGATATTGGCGACCACCAGGTCGAAGGGCCCACGGCGGCGCAGCACCGGATGCGCGAGGCCGAGGGCCGCCACTGCTGTAATGCGGCCGGCGAGCGCATTCTTGTGCAGATTTTCCTTCGCGACCCGTATCGCCTCGGGATCGAAGTCGCTCGCGGTAATCGTGGCCGCTGGCAGCACGCGAGCAGCCGCTATGGCGAGCACGCCCGTCCCGCAGCCGAGATCCAGTGCACGCGCGAACGGCCGCTGGCGCGTGATCCGGTCGATGGCCAGCACGCAGCCAAGAGTCGTTGCGTGATGCGCCGTGCCGAAGGCCTCGCCAGCGTCGATCTCGATGGAGTTGCGGTGCTG
>VFQP010003502.1_pt1 | contig 15876 bp, 14 predicted proteins | sample 3512351 | NCBI WGS metagenome assembly VFQP01 (sample SAMN10412372, study PRJNA504923) | tailings metagenome | isolation source: Relicate 1 Philex TSF1 revegetated site | place: Philippines: Tuba, Benguet | collected 2017-08-29 | reverse complement strand
TGGTAAGCCCTACGGGATGCTTTATAGGAATGCCGTCTGAGCCGATTGTAAGACCACCCGCAGACCCTTGTGAAAAGCTGAAGGCACAAGGTACCAACACCGAGTTTAATAGCAGGGTCAATACGCTGAAAGACAGCCTGAGCCTGAAAAGAGAAATTGGATATATCGAAAAAACCGACGGAACTTTTGATTTTAAAAATGATGCATCAACCAATGAAAGCTCAAACAGCCTGACTTTGGGAAATATCCTGCCCAATACCAAAGGATATATGCACAGCCACCCCAACGATTTTATGGTTATGGATGCCGAAGGATATGAAATCCCAAGAACTGGGTTTAAAATATTTTCACCCGGAGATGTAATGTATTTTATGCGGATGCTTGCAAACGCCAAGCAGAACAACATCCCTCTTTTAGACGTCTACTGCGTAATGGTTGCCAAAAAAAATGGGGAAATTATTAAATACCAGCTGCGCTTTACGGGCAATGTCAACCAGATAATAACCAATTTTTCAAATACAAGCAGGCAATATAATGATATTTATAAAGCATATTTTCAGGAAAATAATAAAAAATCTGATGAACTGAATTTTCTTAAATTTATGGATGAAAAAATGTATGTAAGAGGAGTCACTTTAGTCAAAATGAATGCAAATGGTACCTTTACCAAAAAAACATTGAATGCCGATAAAACACAGGTAGCGAGCGAGGAGTGTCCACAATAAATAAAAAAAATAAATATGAAAAATAAAATAAGTCTTCTTATAGCCATATTGGGTTTAATTCTTTCCTGTAAATCACAAACACTATCATTGGATGTGCTGTCTCAATGTGAGAACAAACCAGACTGTCCAGATTATGTTTATTTAAAAGATACTAATAACAGATTGAACAAATTTGTTGGAATATGGAAAGGTATTTATACTGATGGTAGAACCTATGAATTCCATTTTACTAAAAAAGAAAATTATGGAGGTTGGTTTAATGAAAAATTTAAAGACATTATAATTGCAAGGGTGTTAATAAAAAACAGTAATGGCTCTGTATTAGAAAATACCCTAACAACAACAGATCAAGATGCAATGTTTAGCGGATTTATATTTGATAAAACTTTAAATAGTTATCAAATGTATTATTCAGGAAATGCAGAATGTAATGATAAGGGTCATGTATATCTGTCATTTCCAAATCCTAATAATCTGAACCAGATGAAGCTTGTTTTTATTCAGGATATCGATTTTATTGTTTCTTGCCCGAGTAATTACAAGACTGTAATGCCCGATGCAAAACCAATAATGCTGACAAAGCAGTAATATATAAGATGTGTAGATTTTATAAATGAGAATTCGAATAGCTATACTTATCATCATCTTTACAGTATTTTGTAAAGCACAAGTTATATCATTGGAACAGATGTCACAATGCGAAAGTGATGATTGCCCTGATTATACTTACGCAAAAGACACAAACAATCTGCTGAACAAATTTGTTGGAGTTTGGAAAGGTAGTTATATTGATGGAAGAACTTATGAGTTTCATTTTACCAAAAAAATTGATGATTATAGATATGGTAAATACTGGGACATTTTAAAGGGAAGAGTTCTTGTAAAAAATGCAGCCGGACAAGTTATATTCAACACTCTAAATACTTCAGACCAAGAGACATTATTCAGTGGATTTTATTTTGATCAGTCTTTAAAAAGATATGAGATGTATTTTGTTGCTAATGGAGACTGCAATGATAGCGGGCATGTATACATAAATTTTCCAGACCCCAATAATTTGAACCAAATGAAGCTAGTATTTATACAGGATATTGACTTTGTAATTACCTGTCCGAGCAATTATAAACTGGTATACCGGATAACAAAATAATAACTCTGACGAAGCAGTAATGTATGATTTCATCACAAATTATGAAAAATAGAATAAGTCTTCTGATAGCCGTATTGGGTTTAATTCTTTCCTGTAATCACAAACAATCACCTTGCAGCAGCTGTCAGAATGTCAGTCAGATATGTATCCATGTCCTGAATATACCTACGCAAAAGATACCAACAACCTATTAAATAAATTTATTGGAGTGTGGAAAGGGAGCTATACCGACGGAAGAACCTACGAATTTCATTTTACGAAAATAGAGCATGACGGAGGATGGTTTAATGAAAAATTTTGGGACATTTTAAAGGGAAGAGTTCTTGTAAAAAATGCAGCCGGTCAAATTATATTCAACACTCTAAATACTTCAGATCAAGAGACTTTATTCAGCGGTTTTTATTTTGATCAATCATTTAAAAGATACGAGATGTCATTTGGCGCAGATGGAGATTGTAATGACATGGGAAATATCTATATATCTTTTCCTAACCCCAATAATCTGAACCAGATGAAGCTTGTCTTTATGCAGGATATTGGTTTTGTTACGACTTGTCCAAATACTTACAAGACCGTAATACCAGATGCAAAGCCAATAATGCTGACGAAGCAGTAATATATAAGATGTGTAGATTTTATAAATGAGAATTCGAATAGCTATACTTATCATCATCTTTACAGTATTTTGTAAAGCACAAGTTATATCATTGGAACAGATGTCACAATGCGAAAGTGATGATTGCCCTGATTATACTTACGCAAAAGACACAAACAATCTTTTGAATAAATTTGTTGGAGTTTGGAAAGGAAGTCATACCGACGGAAGAACTTATGAGTTTCATTTTACTAAAAAAGAGCATGATGGAGGATGGTTTAATGAAAAGTTTTGGGATAAAATAGTAGGGAAGTTTTTAGTGAAAGATGCTAATGGAAATATTCTTTACAATGGATTAAATTTAAATGATCTAGATGCAATTGGAGGACTTTCGTTTGATAAAAATCTAAAAATGTATGAGATGTATTTTGTGGCTAATGCAGATTGCAATGATAATGGGCGTGTCTTTATATATTTTCCCTATCCAAATAATCTAAATCAGATGCGTCTTGTTTTTATGCAGGATATTGACTTTGTAATTACCTGTCCAAGCAATTACAAGACCGTAATACCAGATGCAAAACCAATAATGCTGACGAAGCAGTAATATGTATAATGGGTAGGTTTTAATAATGAAAAATAGATTAATAGTAGTCATTTTAATATTGTACAGTTTTACAAATTGTATAACGAAGAAAAATCACACCGAATTTTATCTGTCTCCGGGTTTAGAAATATGAAGCTTTTTGCTTCCAATAAATCAGATTCCATAAAAATTGATGCTTTTTATACAAACGCTGAAAAGTGTCTTGAAAGAGGATTATATTGTGATGCATGCAATAAGGAACTTTGGGCTGATTTTAAAAACGGCATTGCGCAGTTTAGAATTGAGCTGTTTAAAAGCATTAAGCTTCCAAAAAATGCAAAACAAGGAGAAAACCGTGTAAGAGTAATCATTGGAACCTCTAATAATATTGAGAAAATAGAGCTATTGAAGTATACTGATATCAACACTAAAAATGCGATTGAAAAAGCATTTGAACAGCATGAACTCAATACATGGACATCTGCTAAAATCTATGGTATTCCTGTCAATCAGCAGTTTGAAATTAGTATTTTTGTTAAGTAAAAGAATGCTTAAATGAGATAAAAACAACAAATCCTCCCGAAATTTTCAGGAGGATTTATCTTTTATATTTTTGTTAAGTAAGTTTTAGCAGGAAATGTCTTTTAGAATTGTTTCTAAGATTTTTTCAAATATTATTAATCGTTCGTTTTAAAACGGTTTTCGGAGTTTGATGTTTTTGTGCTCTTTTGTTGAAGGAGTTGTTTAAAAAAAAGTTAAATACTATTCTTGTTTTAAATGAATCTATAACTTAGTTTAAATTACTATATTTGGGAGTTATAAAAATAGATAATGATATTTTCTTTACAGGGCATCGTACAGGAGCTTACTCCTACCTACGCAGTAATCAACGTAAACGGAGTTGGCTACTATGCAGGAATCAGCCTGATGACTTCTCAAAAACTGACTTTACATAAAGAAACCTTCCTCTTCATCCAGCAAATCATCCGTGAAGATGCACACTTGCTGTTCGGTTTTCATTCCCGAGCTGAAAAAGAAATGTTCAATCTTTTGATCAGCGTCAACGGAGTAGGAGCGGTGTCGGCTTTGATATTACTTTCAACTTTAAGTCTTCAAGAAATTGCGACGGCCATCCTTTCCGGAAACAGTGCAGTTATTCAGAAAGCCAAAGGAATAGGGGCAAAAACGGCAGAGAGAATCATTGTTGATCTGAAAGATAAAGTACAGAAATTCAGCAATACAGAGGACAATATTTCTTCGGGGGCAAATAATAAAATCAAGGATGAGTCGTTATCTGCTTTAGAAGTTTTAGGTATTCCTAAAAGAACCAGTGAGAAAATTGCAGATCGTATTTTAAAGCAAGATCCGGAAATTTCTGTGGAAGAATTGGTGAAACAAATTTTAAAAAATATTTAAATTCTTGGTGAAAAATAATAAATTTCTCAGCATATATATATTCTTGTCTCTTTTATTTTATTCTGTAGATCTATTGGGACAGGAACCAAACCAACAGGGTTTTTCTATCCGGAAAAACTACGAAGTGACAGACCCTACTTATTACGAAGCTTACTATGACATTAAAACCGGGATGTATTACGTATATCCAAAGGTTGGGAACACGGTGACGGGACCGCCTACTGCCATGTCACCGGAAGAATATAAAGAATTTATGCTTGCAGAGCAATCCAGAGCATTTTATAAAGATAAATCTGACCGCTATAATCTGATGTTCAGAAAAGACAAATCTGATGCAGCAAAAAAAGGTTTAATTCCGTCACTTACGATCAATAACAAACTTTTTGAATCTATTTTCGGAAGCAATAAGATTGAAATTATTCCTTCGGGATACGCTTCATTTGATTTTGGAGGATTGTATCAGAAGATTGATAATCCAATGATTCTTCCTCAAAACAGGACAAGCTTTACGTTTGATATTGACCAGAGAATTCAGCTGGGTTTACTCGGGAAAGTGGGAGAAAACTTACAGTTAAAAGCCAATTATGATACGCAGAGCGGTTTTGCATTTGAAAACCGTATGAATCTTGTCTGGCAGTCTAAAGGAACATGGAAAGATCTTCAGACAAAAGGTTTGGGAGATGTCAATAAACCCAATGCGGGCGGAGAAGATAAAATTATCAAAAGAATAGAGTTTGGTAACGTAAATATGCCTCTTGCGACCAGCCTAATCCGTGGTTCGGAATCTTTATTCGGGATTAAATCAGAATTTCAGCTTGGTAAAACTTTCGGAACAGTGGTGCTTTCCCAGCAACAGGGTGAAGCCAGAAATATTGTAGTACAAGGCGGAGGTACAATGAGCACTTTCAAGATCAATGCTTTGGATTATGAAGAAAACCAGCACTTTTTCATCGGACAGTATTTTCTGAATAATTATGATAATGCTTTACTCAATTATCCGCAGATCAATTCAAGAATTAACATTTCCAGAATGGAAGTGTGGGTTTTGGATCAGGGAAATTCTAATCTTGCTTATCAGAAAAGTATCATAGGAATCAGGGATTTGGGAGAGGGAGCTTCCGGCTTGCCGGATAACTCCCAAAACGGATTATATCAACAGGTAAATTCTGCTATTGGAACTCCAAGAGAACAGGGCAAAAATTATCTGCCGAATTTTCAGGGACAGACTTTTCCGGGAAGTGCACAGCCTTACGATAATGGGGAGCATTTTGTCTTCAATACCAAAGCAAGAAGGCTTGATGCTAATGAGTTTACGTTTCATCCGCAGTTAGGATATATTTCTCTTAACCAAAGACTTAATGAAAACCAGCTTTTAGCAGTTTCTTATTCATTTACCGTCAACGGGACCAATCAGGTATACAAAGTAGGTGAATTTTCAGAAGAAAGTCCGGTCTTGGTTACCAAATTGTTAAGACCTAACAATAAAATCAACGTAGAATCTCCGATGTGGGATTTGATGATGAAAAACTTTTATTCTTTAGATGCCGTACAGGTTGACCGTGACGGATTTATTTTAAATGTTTTTTACCGTGATCCTCAAACAGGAGGTAAGGTTAATTATTTACCAAATACTCCGGTTCAGGAAACCAATTTACTAAAACTTCTAAACTGGGACCGTCTCAATGTCAATGGTGATTTGCAAAGCAATAATGGAGTTTTGGGAGACGGCGTTTTCGATTTTGTAGAAGGTATTACGATTCGCCAGTCACAAGGAAGAGTGATGTTTACCAAGGTTCAGCCTTTCGGTTCGTATATGGCAGGTTTAGTTGGCAATAATCCGCAGTATGTATTTGCAGATTTATATAATCAGCAGAAGCAGGTAGCAAGCCAAAGCAATCTTGCGCAGCGATATACTATTGAAGGTCGCTACAAAGGAGCACAGGGACAGGGTATTTCGCTTGGTGCGGTAAATGTTCCTCAAGGTTCGGTAAAAGTTTCTGCAAACGGCGTACAGCTTACGGAAGGAATAGATTATACTGTAGATTATATGCTGGGAACGGTAAATATTATCAATGAAACAGTAAAACAATCAGGTCAGGCAATCAATATTTCATTGGAAAATCAGCTGACCTTTAATACTCAGAGAAAAAGATTTTTAGGATTAAATTTAGAAAGAAGGGTAAGTGAAAACTTTATTTTTGGCGGAACAGTGGTCAATTACTCAGAATCTCCGCTTACTCAAAAAGTAAATTACGGTCAGGAAGCTGTAAACAATACAATGGCAGGAATCAATATGATGTATAATAATCAGCTGCCATTCCTGACGAGGCTTACCGATAAAATTCCGGGAATCAATACCGAAGCTCCATCCAACCTGAACTTTAAAATGGAAGGAGCCTATCTTATTCCTGGATTAAACAAAGGAACGAATAATCAGTCTTATATTGATGATTTTGAACAAACGACATCAAAAATTTCGCTAAAAGAACCTACAGCATGGAGTTTAGCTTCAAAACCTGAAAAAAATCAGGCAAATCCTATTTTTGCTGGAGCAGGAGCCAATGATAATCTTACCAACGGATACGGAAGAGGTTTGCTGTCATGGTACAATATAGACCCTAGATTTTGGGGAGTAGGAGGAAGACCACCGCAGGGAATTACTCCGCAGTCGGTTTCTAATCACGCCTCAAGACGTGTACAGTTTTCTGAAATTTTTAATAATAGAGATTTTGTAGCAGGCGAACAGACATTTACCAATACGTTCGATATTTCATATTATCCGCAGGAAAAAGGACCTTATAATGCGAATCCCAACACCGAAAGTACATCGCAGCGATGGGCGGGAATTATGAGACCAATAAGTGTTTCCAATTTTATCAATTCCAATATTGAATATGTGGAATTCTGGATGATGGATCCTTATGCTGACGGTAATACATTGGGGGCTAATCCAAGATTGTTGCTTCATTTAGGAAATGTTTCGGAAGATGTTCTGAAAGATGGATTGATGCAGTACGAGAATGGTTTGCCAACGGCAGGAAATCCTTCCAGCACCAGCTCATCAAATTGGGGAGTACAGCCGAAGCAGCCGCCTATTTTGTATGCATTTTCTACAGAAGGAGCAGACAGAACTGCTCAGGATTTAGGTTATGACGGGTTAAGCTCAGAACAGGAAGCAGCAAGATTCGGAAACACATTTGTAAATCCTGTAACCAATCTTTCCGATCCGGCATTAGATGATTTTGTATTTTACATGTCAGATCAGTTTACGGGGAATCAGTCCTCTTCAATAATTCAGCGATACAAATATTTCAGAGGACCGGAAGGAAACTCAAGAAGCAATTCTTTGGAAGTAGCAACACAGACACCGGATGCAGAAGATATCAATAAAGACTATAATCTCGACCAGAGCGAAAGCTATAATGAGTATGTTGTAAAATTGGATCCTGCGAATTTGGTTCTGGGACAAAATAATATTGTTGACGTTAAGACCGTTCAGGCAACATTTCAAAATGGTGCTACAGATGATGTGAAATGGTATTTATTCAGAATTCCTGTATCTAAATATGCTGAAGCTGATGCAGAAGGAGAAAAAAATCCATCTATTCTTAATAATGTTCGTTTTGCAAGAATGTTACTTACCGGTTTTGATCAGACATCAACATTGAGATTTGGTACGATGGATTTGATAAGATCTGATTGGAGAAGATATACCAACCAAATTGCGAGTCCATCTGTAACATCGGAGCAGGAAGGTCTTGCGGGTGCGTCTACTGCCGAACTTGAAGTTGGAAGTGTAAATATTGAAGAAAATGCCTTCAACCAGCCGCCTTATGTACTTCCTCCGGGAATTGACAGGCAAGTTTTGAGCGGTAATGCAGGAGTTCAGAGACAAAATGAGTCATCATTATATTTAAAAGCAACAAATATATTAAATCAGGCAAAAGGAGTGTTTAAAAATACAACTTTGGATATGAGAAGGTATAAAAAACTTAAAGTATTTGTTCATGCACAAAATATTGATAATCCCGAAAGATCAAATTACGACCCTAATACAAAGTTTTTCATAAGATTTGGTAGTGATGCAACAGATAACTATTACGAATATGAATCTTCGCTGAAGTTTACTGCTAATACTGCAACTACACCTTTAGAAATTTGGCCATTAGAAAATGATGTTGATTTTGACATTCAAAATTTTGTTGATGCCAAAATAAGAAGAGATCGTGATTTTCCTACAGGAATTATTCAAAGAAGAGAAGACCCGAGTTTTGGAGACAACAATAAACGTATTTTCATAAAAGGAAGACCGTCTTTAGGAAATATTACTACAATAATGATCGGAGTTAGAAATAAAGGTGGTGGTATTGATGGTAGAGCTAACAATGTTGTACTTTGGGTCAACGAAATCCGTCTTTCTGAGATTGAGAATGACGGCGGTTATGCAGGGAATGCAAGTTTAAATTTTAATCTTGGTGATTTTGCAACAGTCAACACCAGTGCTTCTTATACCTCTGTAGGATTTGGTAATATTGATTCTAAACCTGCCGAGCGAAATCAGGCAACACAGTCTGCGTTCAGCATCAATACAGCTGTAAATGTAGACAAATTCTTACCTGAAAAGACAGGAATGAAAATTCCGGTTAACTATTCTTATTCGCAGACTATTGAAGATCCTAAGTATAATCCTCTGGATACGGATGTAGAATTCAGTAAAGCTGCTAACCGAGAAGAACTGAAAAAAGTGGCGAGAACATATACTCAGCAAAGAAGCATCGGGGTCGTTAATATGCATAAAGAAAGGGTAAAACCGGACAGTAAACCGAAATTTTATGACGTTGAAAACCTTTCTTTAACTACTGTTTATAACGATGACCATTATCGTGATATTTATACAAAGAAAAATTACCGACAGTATCTGAGAGGTTATCTGGATTATAACTATACTTTCAAACCGTGGGTAGTGAAGCCATTCAACAAAATGATCAGTGATACGGCAAAATCTACCAAATATCTGAGATGGATCAAGGAGTTCAATTTCAACCCGATTCCTACAAGATTATCTTTCCGTACAGAATTAGACAGAAATTATAATGAGCTTGAATTCAGAAATATTGATGCAATTCTCAGCGGAAATCTCAATGATGATTTTGCAGCATTAAAAAACAGAAATTTCTTTTTCGGATGGCAGTATGGATTAGGATTTAATTTTACAAAATCCTTAAAAATGGAGATCAACTCGGCTACAAGAACGCTTAATGATCATGTAGATGTTAATACAATGGATAATTCATCCATATTTGGCAATATTTTCAGAGCCGGAAGACCGGTATTATACAAACATAATGTTCAGCTTAATTACAGATTACCGTTCCAATATCTTCCTTATCTGGATTTTATTGACGCTGAGATAGGATACGGATTTACCTATAACTGGAATGCAAGATCCACCGCACTTCTTACGAGTCCCGAAGGAAGTTTGGGATCAATCGGGCAGAATACCAATATCATTTCAGCAAATGCTTCGGCGGATATTCCAAAGTTTTTTGGTCAGTTTAGTTATTTCAAAAAAATATCAGCGACACTGCAAAAAAGAAAGCAGGAGCAGGATTCTTTGAATAATGCTTATACACAGGCGTGGGAGAAAAACAGATATGCTTATAAAAAATATAAGTTCAAAAATAAACTTTCCCTCTTTCAAAGCGCAGCTTATCTTCTAACTTCCATGAAGCAGCTGAATGTGAATTATAACGAAAATAACGGAAGTGTAATTCCGGGATTGCTTTCGGCGCCAAACGGATACGGGTATGGTCAGACTTTAGGAGGACCGTCTATTGGTTTTCTCTTTGGTTCGCAGGCAGACATCAGAAGACTGGTAATGGAAAGAGGCTGGGTAAGCGATTCTCCTTTTATGATTGATCCTTACGTAAAACTATCCACCCGTGAACTCCGGGCAGATCTGCAGGTATCCCCAATCAATGATTTTAGAATAGACTTTAATGTGCTGAATACCTACAACAGGAATTTCTCGCATACAGGATTCAATTACAGAGATGACTTTGGTAATCCAAATCCAAATCTCACTTTCGCAAGTGATATGGTGTCATATTCCAATACGGTGGTTCTTTTAAATTCATCCTTTAAAGAAAGCACCTATCTTTATCAGGCTTTGAGAGCCAACGCTCAGATTATTTCACAACAGCTGGGAGGAAATCTTAACCAGAACGGATTTACAGACGGACACGATATTTCTAATGCCTATGTGTTGATTCCGGCTTTCCGTGCTGCAGTAGAAGGCAAGAATCCTGAAAGAATAGGAAATCCTAAAAAAGCAGGACTTCCGATTCCGAACTGGAGAATTATTTATTCGGGATTAAGAAATATTCCGATCATCAATGGGCAGTTTAGCAAGTTTGATATTCTTCACAGTTACAGTGCGACATATACTGCAACGGGAATTCAGTCAAATATTGATTATTTCAACAGCATCAATGATATTAACAGTTCGCAGAGAGATGTAAACAACAATTTTATCAATCCTTATATCTTTGCTCAGGTAGGTTATACAGAAGCATTTTCACCGCTTATCGGGGTAGATGTTACCATGAGAAATAATATGCAGTTTGGCGTGCAGTATAACAAAATAAGATCATTGATCCTTGGTTTGGTAAATCAGACGCTTACCGAAGATTCCAATACCGAATATGTTGTGAGACTTGGGTATATTGTAAGAAATTTCAGATTGGGAACCAATAATCAGCGAGGTGCAAGAGCAAAAGGGTCTGACCTTAACATCCGTGGTGATATCTCGTTAAGAGACAGCCGCACAAGCATTATGAATATTCTGTTGAATGATTCTCAGGTTACGGGAGGACAGAGACTGATGAACATTAAGCTTTCAGCAGATTATAATGTTTCTGAAAACCTGAATTTAAGACTCTTCTACGAGCAGATGACCTCAAGATACAAAATATCAACAGCGTTTCCGCTTTCCACGATACGCGCCGGAATTTCCGCGACATTTACATTCGGTGATTCAGGAGGTTTCTAACAATTTCAAAATTCCTTTCCTCAAAAGAAAGGAATTTTTATATTTAAACTCAATAGAGAATAATATCTAAACGAATTTTCGTTATTTTGAAAAAAAAAGCAATGCAAATTTCATCTACGTCTATAGAAGATTACGTATCGAAGCTGCCTGAAGAAAGACAGGAAGTTTTTAAAAAACTTTTCGATACCATTAACAATAATTTACCGGAAGGTTTTGAGGAAAATATCAGTTATGGTATGATCGGATGGGGTGTTCCTTTAGAAAAATATCCTGCAGGTTATCATTGCACTCCCGGTTCGCCGCTTCCTTTTATTTCGGTAGCTTCACAAAAGAATTTTATTGCGGTTTACCACATGGGAATGTATGCAAAACCAGAACTTTTAAACTGGTTCACGGAAGAGTTTCCCAAACATTCTAAAAGAAAATTAGATATGGGTAAATCTTGTATACGATTCAAAAAAATGGATGAAATTCCTTTTGAACTAATCGCTGAATTGAGCAAAAAAATGACTGTTGATGAATGGATCAGTTTGTATGAAGCAAATTATAAAAAATAAAATATTTAGCCTTTTTTATATTTTCTGTTTATTGGTTTTTTTTGCCGGGTGCAAAAATTCGGTAAAGTCAGGATTAAAAAATGGAGATCTGCTTTTCGTAACCGCAAAAGATAGCGGGCTTTCGGGGGCAATCAACAATGTGACGCAAAAATCCGAAAATGCTTCTTTCGATCACATCGGAATTGTACAGAAAGATAATAGTGGTATTTTTGTTCTTCATGCTGCGCCAAAAGGAGGTTCGCAAAAGCAAAAGCTGACAGAGTTTTTAGCTGATCAGAAAAATGACGGACAGAGAGTGATCCTTTACCGATTAAAGCCGCAATTTCAAAAAAGTATTCCTGATGCTATTGAGGCTGCTAATTCTATGTTGGGAAAACCTTACAACTTCAATTATATTTTAGATGAAAATGCCTTTTACTGCTCAGATTTTGTGGAAAGATCATTCAGGAAAGATCATATTTTCAAGCTTGAACCCATGACTTTTATTGATCCTAAAACAGGTAAAACCAATGCCTTCTGGGAAAAATTTTATGCCGAGAAAAACCTGAAGGTACCTGAAGGAGAGCCGGGATGCAATCCCAACGGATTGGCTGCTTCTGATACAATTGAAAGAATAAAAGAACTTTAATTTAAAAAGGCTGTATCACTATTGAAAACAGCCTTTTTTAAATTTTCTATTTTGATTTTGAGAGTTCCTCTAAATCTTCAAAATGTTTCTGATCATCCTCCATATTCCTTTTTCCATTCTTCAGCAACATCGCTCAGCGTATTGTAAAAATCTTCTCCGTACTTTCGGGTAATAGGATTCTTAAGAAACTTATATACCGGAACCTGAAGTTCTTTACCTAATGTACAGGCATCGCTACAAATCGGCCATTCATGGTAATTCAAAGCGGTGAAGGTAGAATATTCGGTTACTCTTATCGGATAAAGATGACAGGAGATCGGCTTTTGCCAGTCAACAGCACCGTCTTCGTACGCTTTTTCAATTCCGCATTTGGTAATTCCGTTTTTATCAAAGGTTACATAAGCGCATTCAGCTCCTTCAATCATGGGGGTTACATACATTCCGTCTGAAGGATCTGTGGTCCAGGTTCCCTGTTCTTCCAGAGCCTGAATTCCTGCTTCTGTCAGATAAGGTTTTATTTTGTCATAAATGTTATCCAGAATTACCAGCTCGTCTTTATCTAACGGGGCTCCAACATCGCCCTCTACGCAGCAGGCTCCTTTGCATTTGGTAAGATTACATACAAATTCTTCAGCAAAAATATCTTCAGAAATTAATTTATCGTCTATTTGAATCATAATTTTAAATTTAAAATAAGTTGAAATGATTTACAGCCTTAAAGGCAATTAAGCAAACTATGGTAAGCCACAGACAACCTTCCTGCATCCAGTACTTTGGCAGAAATCTCATCATTCTGCTCAGGATAATCGTTGCCGGAAAAGCAAGCAGCAGCAGATACTCATAGCTTTTGTCCATATATAAAATAATGCTGATCAGCTGTGCAAGCGAAAACACCAGTAGAAATGTGTATTTGTACCGGCTTACCGGACTTTTACTGTTATAATGTTTAAAGTGATCATATACGGAGAAAATCAGCATAAGTAGAATAGGAATCAGAGGGAATAATTCTGTGTAATCTTTTACAACTTTCATTTTTCCAAACGGAATGTAAGCGCTATTCCATTCATTAAAATGAAGAAAAAACATCACCGAAAAATAACTCAGTGCAATCATAACAATTCCAAGTAAAAATCTGAAAATATTTAATCCCACTCTTTCGGAGGTTACGATGAGGTGAATGAGTACAAAAAACATCATTGGCCAGGTTGTAGGAAGAAAAACAAAATTGAGCGCAACTATGGATCCCACCAAAACGTATGATTTTTTTCTTATATCTTCATCTGTGCTGGTAAGAAGCAGCAAAATAAAAGAGTTGGTAAGCAGTGCAAAAGCAATTCCCAGATCCAGACTGCCATCATAAAGTCCGAAAATGAAAAATGTGTACAGAAAAAGAGGAAGATGTGTCTGGTAATTCAGTTTTATGGCATTGAAGCAGAAATATCCCAAGGCAATGCCCACAAAAGTAATCCCGGCAATAATAGCTTCATAAGTATTGAAATTCAGCATGTTAAATAGTATTACAATTAAAAGAAGAAACCCAATATAAATAGGAATTGAAAAAATATTGCTTTCTTTTGAAAGTAATCTAAACATTTTTTATAAATTTGTGCAAAGTTAAATTAAAAAAGGAAAATAATGACGTCTTTCTTTCTATTCTTAAGCAGAGTTTTCAAATGGTCTTTCGGTTTTTTCGATACTTTTGGAAATGTACTAAACTGGATTTTATTCATCGTATGCTGTGCACTTTTTACATACTGGTGTTATGTGCTTGTGGTAACGCTTGGAGGCGACAAAGACAAAGAATATTATTCTCCGACAGAAGGAAAGCATCCTTATTACGATCCTAAGATCTTTAAAAAAGAAGGTTAATTAATTGGTTATATAGAAAAAGACCGGTCAATATTTGTTTGATCGGTCTTTTTTATGTGGTTTATTATTTCTTCAGTTTCAGTCATGAATAGGAAGCACCAATACCGGGATTTTTGAGCTTTTAGTCAAACCTTTCGTGAGACTTCCCACGAAAACATCGTAAATTCCGCTTCTGCCGTGAGATCCCATCACAATATAATGTGCATTTTTCATATCAGCATATTCCAGAATAATATCTTTTGCAATACCTTGTTTCAGAATATGCTCACAATCTACATTCTGAGCCAGAATTCTTTGGTTTAATTTATTAAGAAGCACCAGTTCTTCACGGATTTCATTTTCCTCAATCTCCGGAAAATACTGATATCCCATGTCGCCAATTGCAAAGCCAATATCGGTAGGAGCTACATGAATAAGGCAGATTTTACCATTTACTTCTTTAGCAAATTTTACAGCTCCGTCAATAAGCTGATCTGTTTTGTCACCAAAATCTACAGGTAATACAATATTTATCATAATCTTTGATTTGTAATTTTGTTCCTTTAAAGATAACAAAAAAACAGCCAAAAAAGAAATTTTACAGATTATAAAATTCTTATATCCAAAGTTTTTTCATCTTCCAGATAAGCTTCCAAAATGTCGTTTTCAGAGACTTTTCCTACACCTTCGGGAGTTCCCGTGAAAATAAGATCACCTACCCTGAGAGTAAAATACTGGGAAACGAAGGCAATGATATCATCAATCGCAAACATCATATTTTTGGTATTGCCATTCTGTACTTTTTCTTTGTTCTTCAAAAGGGAGAAATTAAGATTCTGTAGATCATAATTATCTTTTTTAAAGAAGTTTCCCACCACTGCAGAACCGTCAAAACCTTTCGCCAGTTCCCACGGGAGTCCTTTAGATTTTAAGTCGCTCTGTAAATCTCTCGCTGTAAAATCTATACCCAGACCAATTTCTTCATAATGCTTGTGAGCAATTTCTTTTTGGATGTATTTTCCTCCTTTTGATATTTTTACGACTACTTCCAATTCATAATGTACATCGTCTGAAAATTCCGGAATATAAAAATCATTTCCTTTTAAAACCGCTGTATCAGGCTTCATAAAAATTACCGGTTTCTCAGGAATGGCATTTCCCAGTTCTTTTGCGTGTTCGCTGTAATTTCTTCCTATGCAGATTATTTTCATATGCAGATTTTTATTTATTTCAAATACAATATATAAAATTATGTTATCTTATGAGAGTTGTTTTGCAAAACAAACAGTTTTCGTTTTTCTGGAGCTTTTTCCCGCTTTC